>OHYG01000001.1_pt1:0-350000 | contig 353732 bp, 333 predicted proteins | sample 1580221 | NCBI WGS metagenome assembly OHYG01 (sample SAMEA3882521, study PRJEB24775) | human gut metagenome | biome: human-associated habitat; feature: intestine environment; material: feces | place: Netherlands | collected 2009/2010 | reverse complement strand
ACATACTCAAGGTCAAAGCGCTCGGGCATCTGCATATCCAGCTGGATCGTGCCGCACTGCCAGGTGCGGCCGAGGCTGTCTTCCAGATGGAAGTCGATCTTCGGGCCGTAGAACGCACCGTCGCCCTCGTTGATGACATAGGGCTTGCCAAGCTCGTTGAGCGCGGAGACGAGGCCGTTTGTCGCAGCCTCCCACTGCTCGTCCGTGCCGATGTGATCCTCCGGCATGGTGGACAGCTCCATGTGGTACTTGAAGCCGAAGAGCGAGTACACATCGTCGATGAGCTTGGCCACGCCCTTGATCTCGTCCTTGACCTGATCGGGCGTCATGAAGATGTGCGCATCGTCCTGCGTGAAGCAGCGGACGCGGAACAGGCCGTGCAGGGCGCCGGACAGCTCATGGCGGTGCACGATGCCGAGTTCGCCGACACGCAGCGGCAGGTCGCGGTAGGAGTGCGGCTGGGACTTATAGACCAGCATGCCGCCGGGGCAGTTCATCGGCTTGAGCGCGAACGGCACATCGTCGATGACGGTCGTATACATATTATCTTTATAGTGATCCCAGTGGCCGCTGCGGTGCCAGAGATCCTGGTTGAGCATGATCGGCGTCGAGATCTCGACATAGCCGGCCTTCTTATGGATCTCGCGCCAGTAGTCGATGAGCTGGTTTTTGAGCACCATGCCGTTGGGCAGGAAGAACGGGAAGCCCGGGCCCTCGTCCATGAACGTGAACAGGCCGAGCTCCTTGCCGAGCTTGCGGTGGTCGCGCTTCTTGGCCTCTTCGATGCGGGCCAGATACGCATCGAGCTCCTCCTTCTTCGGGAAGCAGGTGCCGTAAATGCGCTGGAGCATCTTGCGGTTGCTGTCGCCGCGCCAGTAGGCGCCGGTGACGCTCGTGAGCTTGATGGCATTGCCCTTGACGCGGCCGGTGGAGTCCAGATGCGGACCGGCGCAGAGGTCGACGAATTCGCCCTGACGGTAGAAGGAGATGACGGCATCCTCCGGCAGGTCGTTGATGAGCTCGACCTTGTACGGCTCATCGCGCTCCTCCATGAACTTCAGCGCTTCGGCGCGCGGGAGCTCAAAGCGCTCGAGACGCAGCTTTTCCTTGCAGATCTTGCGCATCTCGGCCTCGAGCTTTTCGAGCACCTCGGGCGTGAACGGCTGGGGGCTGTCAAAATCGTAATAGAAACCGTCCTCAATGGCCGGGCCGATGGCCAGCTTCACCTCGGGGTACAGGCGCTTCATGGCCTGGGCGAGAATGTGGCTGGTGGTGTGACGGTAGGTATCTCTGTAGGTCTTGTTTTCAAAGGTGTACTGATCGTCCATAATGTCTCCTCCTAAACTAAAAACACCCCTGCGCCTTGCGGCACAGGGGTGCTGAAATCACACGGTTCCACCCTGAGTTTCCCTCAGTTGGCGCTGTAACGCGCGCCGCACGGGTCGCCTTACTGCAAGGTTCGGGCGATCGGCTCGGGGAAGGTCTGCGCCGGAGGGGTGCCGCAGGCGGCTCACAGCCTATGACCGCCATTCTCTGTCCGTCCTCGCTCGGGTGCAAGTCCCGTCATTGCCTTTTGAACGGTATCATCGTAACACCGACTGTTATCCCCTGTCAAGCACAATTTCATACGAAATCTGGCCGGAAATGCCGCCGTTTGTGCATGAAACGCTGCACGGATCGCTTGCCAAATGCAGACAGTCCGTGCTATACTGAATCTGGAAGTCCGACCGATAAAGTCCGACCGATAACAGAAAGGAGCGCACCACCATGACCATAGGCGACAAATGCCCCTACTGCGGCAGGGAATTGCTCTCCGGCTATCTGCAGAGCGCGCGGCAGATCATCTGGAGTCAGGAGGAAAAGTCCATATCCTTTCGCGCGGACGAGGACGGCGATCTCGTGGTGAGCCACGGGATCTGGGAAGGCAGCTTTGCCGACTGCCGGTACTGTGCAGACTGCGGCATCTTCCTGCTGGAGCGCCCCGCGCAGCCGCCGAAATTCGGCGAGCGCCTGCGCGGGAAATTCGGCCGCCTGCGCGGCGGCGACACAACGGAATAAGAAAAGACCGCACGCGGCGTTTTGCCGCGTGCGGTTCGTCGTTTTCCAGAAAGATCAGACGTTGAAGCGGAAGAGCGTCACGTCGCCGTCGTGCATGACATAGTCCTTACCCTCGGAGCGGACGAGGCCTTTCTCCTTGGCGACGGCCATGCTGCCGCAGGCTTTCAGGTCGTCGAACGCGACGATCTCAGCGCGGATGAAGCCGCGCTCGAAGTCCGAGTGGATCTTGCCGGCGGCCTGCGGCGCCTTCGTGCCGCGCGTGATCGTCCAGGCGCGGCACTCATCGCTGCCGCACGTCAGGAACGAAATGAGCCCCAGCAGGCTGTACGAACACTGGATGAGCCGGTCGAGGCCGGACTCTTCGATGCCGAGCTCCTCGAGGAACATGGCGCGCTCGTCGGGCTCGAGCTCGCCGATCTCCTGCTCGACCTTCGCGCAGATGGGCAGCACCTGCGCGCCCTGAGACGCAGCCAGATCGCGCACCTGCTGATAGTACTTGCAATCTTCATACCCGGCGGCGAATGTATTTTCGTCGAGGTTGGCGGCGTAAATGACGGGCTTGATGCTCAGCAGGTCGCTCGTCTCGAGCAGGGCACGATCCTCGTCGCTGCAGTCATAGGTGCGGGCGCTCTTGCCGTCGTTGAGATGCTCGAGCAGGCCGCGGAACACATCCGCCTCGTGCAGGCAGGCCTTGTCGCCGCTCTTGCCGGCCTTGGCCGCCTTGTCGATGCGGCGCTGGACCATCTCGATGTCCGCCATGATGAGCTCGAGGTCGATGATCTCAATGTCGCGCAGCGGGTCGGTCGAACCCTCGACGTGCATGACGTTTTCATCGTCAAAGCAGCGCACGACGTGCACGATCGCATCCGTGGCGCGGATGTTGGACAAAAACTTGTTGCCGAGACCCTCGCCCTTGGACGCGCCCTTGACGAGGCCGGCGATGTCGACAAACTCGATCACCGCGGGGGTCTTTTTCTTCGGCTGATACATCTCAGCCAGATAATCCAGCCGCGCATCCGGCACGGAGACCATGCCGACGTTCGGGTTGATGGTGCAGAACGCATAGTTGGCGACTTCCGCGCCCGCGTTCGTAATGGCGTTGAACAGCGTGGACTTGCCGACGTTCGGCAGGCCGACGATACCGAGTTTCATAGATCCGAGCATCTCCTTCGTTTCCCAGCCGCGGCCGCGGCTGACATAGCAGTTTATTATAGCATGGGTGCCCGGGCATTTCAAGCCGTCACTTGACCGGGTGATAGTTGTCCGGGTCGAGATACTGTGCCGCCATGCGCACGTACCAGTCCTTCGTCCCGCGCCAGTCGGTGCGGTCTTTGTCGGTCAGCTCGCGCATCGGCTTTGCGGGCACGCCCGCGACGAGCGTCTCCGGCGGAATGATCTTGCCCTGCGGCACGAGCGCCGACTCGGCCACGATGCTGCCCGCGCCAATCTCGCTGCAGAGGCTGAGCACCGCGCCCATGCCGATGCTGGCCTCCGGCCCGATCACACGCGCGTGGATGATCGCGCCGTGGCCGATGGTCACGCGGCGCGAAATGGTCACGACGGGATCTTCCCCGCCGGTGTGGATGATGACGCCGTCCTCGACCGCGACCTCCTCCTCGAGGACGATGCGCGAGGCGTCGGCGCGGATGACGGCATAAGGGCCGATATAGCAGCGCGGGCCGACAATCACATCGCCGATGAGCTCCGCGCTCGCACTGACGAACGCTGTCGGGTCGACCTGCGGGGCTTTCCCGCCAAAGGTATAGAGCATAATGGTCTCTCCATTCAAATAAAAGATGTATGATTTTATCATGCACAGCCGCCGGATGCAAGCACAACGCCCGGGCAGGTGGAACCTGCCCGGGCAAACGTATTTGGATCGCAATTACAGACTGCGTGCCGCCTCGTAGCCATCCCAGATGGCGCCGAAGATGTTGCGCACACGGCGGCCGTCGCCGAGCGCGAGCACGGTCTCATAGTCATCGCGGATCGCGTCAAAGAGCGCATGGTTGGCCTCCATGCCGACCGCTGTGATGACCGTGTCACCCTCCGCCAGCGCGGGCACGCCCTCGACCTCGTAATAAACGCCCTTGGCATCGACGGATTCCAGCGCCGCGCCCTCGACGATGTGCACGCCGTGGAACACGAGCAGGTCGCGCAGCATGAGCTCATTCATGGCCGGCAGCTTGGCCGAGCGCAGGAGCTTGCGCCGGGCGAGCAGCGTGACGGTGTGGCCGTTTTGCACCAGGTGCAGCGCCAGTTCGCAGGCGACGAGTCCCGCGCCGATGATGACGACCGACTTGCCGGCTTTCGCCTTGCCCTCGAGCACGTCGAGCGCGCTGACCACATTGTCTCCGTCCGCACCGGGCAATGCCAGCGTTCTGGGCGTGCTGCCCTCGGCGACGAACACCGTCTGCGGCTTGAGGGAATCGAGCAGCGCCTTATCCGCGCGTGTATTCAGGCGCACGTCCACGCCCAGATGCGCAAGCGTGGCGGCATACCAGGCAACAAGATCACGATCCGCCTGCTTGAAGTGCGGCACACCGGCCGGCTTGAGCGCGCCGCCGAGGGCATCGCTCGCTTCGAGCAGCGTGACATCATGGCCGCGCAGCGCGCTCACGCGCGCCGCCTCCAGGCCGGCAGGCCCGCCGCCGACAACGACCACGCGCTTTTTCTCCGCTGCGGGCGCGATGCCGACGAGCCGCTCGCGCGCGCACTCGGGGTTGACCGCGCAGGAGCCGACCGCGCCGTCAAACGCGCGGCCGAAGCAGCCCTCGTGGCAGCACAGGCACGGACGGATGAGCGCGAGCTCGTCGTTGCGCACCTTGCGGACGTAGTCAGGCTCGGCCAGGAGCGGACGCGCCAGACCGATCATGTCGCAGCGGCCGTCTCGCAGCGCCTGCGCCGCCAGATCCGGATCGTCCATGCGTCCGGCAGCCAGCACCGGCACGTCCACGACCTGCTTGACCTGCTCGGCAAACGGCAGATAGACGCCCTTGTCAAAGTACATCGGCGGATGCGCCCAGTACCAGCTATCGTAGGTGCCGGCATCGACATCGAGCGCGTCGTAGCCCGCATCGACCAGGATCCTGGCCGCCTGCAGGCCCTCGTCCGTATCGCGGCCGAGCTCGGTGAACGTCTCACCCGGCACCGCGCCCTGACGCAGATCCTTGATATAGCTCTTGAGCGAAAAGCGCAGGATGACCGGGAAATCCTCGCCGCAGTACTGCTTGATCTTCTGCACGATCTCGATGGCGAAGCGCAGGCGGCCGTTGAGATCGCCGCCGTACTTGTCCGTGCGCTTGTTGAACAGCGACATGGCAAAGCAGTCGAGCAGATAGCCCTCGTGCACGGCATGCACCTCAACGCCGTCATATCCGCACTTTTTGGCGATAGCGGCCGACACGCCGAACTGCTCCACAAGCCGCTCGACCTCCTCCGTCGTCAGCTCGCGGCACTCGATGCGCGGGTTCCAGCGGTTGCTGATCGTACTCGGCGCGACAAACTTGCGGTCATGGATCATGGCGGGCATGGCGCTGCGGCCAAGGCCGGCCGTGAGCTGCACGAAGATCTTGGTGTCAAAGGCGTGCACGCGGTCGGTCAGCTCGCGCGCAGCCTTGATGTATTTCCCGGGGCAGATCGTCGGGCACGGGAAAGAACCGGGGCTGTGGACCTCAATGTTGTTGTCCACCCAGTTGGCGCCCGTGATGATCAGGCCGACGCCGCCGGCGGCGCGGCGGACGAAATAGTCCACGGCGTCCGGCAGGTAGGCACCGTCCTCATCGTTGTGCGTAACGGTGCCCATGGCGGCCATGAAGTAGCGGTTTTTAATGCGCGTATTGCGGATCGAAAACGGTGTAAACAGCGGTTCGTATGCGGGGTTCATGTGGTTTCCTCCTCCTCTGGTTCGGGTTGTGTATCAAATTGCGCGGCGCACTCCGGTGACAGTTGTCCCCAGGCGACTGCCTCCTGTGCGAGCGCGCAGCGAAAGCGCGGATGCGCGATGCGGATCATGGCGCAGATGCGCGTCTCCAGCGGTTGATTGTGCAGATCGGCCGCGCCCCACTCCGTGACGATGTACATGACATCGCTGCGCGGCGTCGTGACGACTGCACCGGACGGAAGATGCGCGCGAATGTTGGACGTGAGCGTCCCGTCGGGCGCTTCGTGCGTGGAATGCAGGCACAGAAAACTCCGTCCGCCGACAGAACGCGCCGCGGCGCGGACAAAATCGAGCTGACCGCCGACGCCGGAATACTGCCGGCCGTCAATGGCCTCGGCGCAGACCTGCCCGGTCAGATCGGCCATCAGGCAGCCGTTGACCGAGATAAGCCCCGGCTGCTGCGCGGCACGGAACGGATCGTTGAGCACGTCCACCGGGATCATGCGGATGTGCGCGAGCGCAAAATCATCCAGATGCCCCGCCGCGTCGAGCACGATGGACGCCTCGACCCGATCGAGATCGACCGCGCCGCTGGCCATCAGGCGCAGCTGCGCCTGTGTGAGCACCTCCGTGTAAATCCCGAGCCGTTTGCGTCCATGCAGCCCGTAGGCGACGGCGTTGGGAATGCCGCCGATGCCGACCTGCAGCGTATCGCCGTCCCGGACGAGCGGCAGGATGTGCGCGGCAATGCGCGCATCGAGTGCATCGGGCGCTTTATAATGATAGGTATTGAGCGGATGATCCGCGCGGCAGAGCGCCGTAACCTCCGAGACATGGATGCGATGGTGCTCGCCGCGGGTGCGCTGCTGAAAGGCGTTGACCTGATAGATGCGCTTTTCGACCTGTGTATCGAGCGAACTCCAGGCCGTGCCGCGCGGGCCGTAATACAGATACCCGTCCGCATCCGGCTCGGACACCTCGAGCATCAGCGTATTGACACGGTAGACCTCGCGCGCTGCGCGCACGGTCTGGTGAAACTGCACGGAGTTTTCGTGCAGGCCGCCGCGCTGCTGAAACTTGCGGTCGGCGCGGCCGAGAAACAGGGAGTGATACGGCGTGCGCGCAAAGCAGACCGGGTCGGACAGGGCGCGGCTCTCCGTGCCGTTGACGACGGTCACGACCGGGATGCCGCGCAGCTCCGCGCGGTCGCTCACCGCGTCGATCAGCACGGCCGGGAAGCTACCGGCGCCGCCGGCAAAGATGCGGTCGCCGGGCGCGATCAGCGCCGCCGCCTGCTCCGGCGTGCAGAGCCTGCGCGCATAGATCTCACGCCAATCCATCGTGCTCACGCCTCCCGCGGTGCAACGGGAAAGAAATGATTCGGATCCAGGTACGCCGCCGTGAGCCGGACATACCAGTCCTTCGTGGCCTGCCAGCTCTCGCGGTCCGCCTGCGTGAGCGGGCGCAGAGGCTTGGCCGGGATGCCGGCAACGAGCGTCTCCGGCGGAACGGACTTGCCCTGCGGCACGAGCGCGGACTCCGCCACGACGCTGCCGGCACCGATCGCACACCCAAGGCTGAGCACCGCGCCCATGCCGATGCTGGCCTCCGGGCCGAGATAGCGCGCATGGACGATCGCCCCGTGACCGATGGTCACACGCCGGGACAGCAGGCAGCGCTTGTCCGCCCCGCCGGCATGGATGATGACGCCGTCTTCCACCGCGACCTCCTCCTCGAGAATGATCTCGGCGGCATCGCCGCGGATCACGGCGCCGGGACCGATATAGCACCGCGGGCCAACCGTCACATCGCCGATAAGCTCGGCGCTGGCGCTGACAAACGCCGTGGGATCGACGCGCGGGCATTTTCCATGAAACGAATAGAACATGATCGGATCTCCATTTCTGATAATAAGGGGGAGCGACCCGGCCCGGGGGCCGAGCCGCTCCAAAGAAAAAAGAAGGGAATGGGGGGATTACCAAAGTCAGGCGAACTTTGCGATGGTCGCCTCGCACTCGTGCATCATCTGGCCGATGATGGTCTGCACGGGCAGCACATCGTGGATCAGGCCGGACGTCTGGCCGCAGCAGATGACGCCGCAGTTTTCCACGTCCGCGTTCTCGAAGAACATCTTGCAGGCCGTCTTGCCGGCCATGTCCTCGGCCACATCCTTGAATTCGCAGCCGGCCTGCTCCTTGGCAAAGACGCGCTTTGCGACTTCGCTCTTATACATGCGCGTGGAGTTCTGGAACGAGCGCAGAAGCAGGATCGTCTCCATCTCGTTGGCGTGCTCGACGAGGTAGTTTTTCACGGCCGGGAGCACGGGGCACTCCTCGGACAGCAGGAAGCGGGTGCCCATGTACACGCCTTCGGCGCCGAGCATGAGCGCGGCTGCCATCTGGCGGCCGGTCGAAACGCCGCCGGCGCAGATGACCGGAATGTCAAGCGCCTCCACACAGCGCGGCGTGAGCACCATGGTGCCGAGATCGTTCTCGCCCGGGTGGCCGGCGCACTCAAAGCCGTCGGCGACGACCATGTCCGCGCCGAGCGACTGCGCCTTGAGCGCGTGCTTGACGGTGGTGCACTTGTGGATGAGCACCATGCCGGCGTCCTTGATGGCGCGCACCATGTCGTCCTTCGGCGGGCGGCCGGCGGTCTCCATGACCTTGACGCCCTCTTCGGCGCAGACGCGGATGTAGCCCGCATAGTCCGGCACGACGAGCGACGGCATGAGCGTGAGGTTGACGGCAAAGGGCTTGCTCGTCATGGACTTGATCTTGCGGATCTCCGCCTGCAGCTCATCGGCCGAGGAAAACGTGCTCGACGACAGCAGCCCCAGGCCGCCGGCCTCCGACACGGCGGCGACCAGCGGTGCGCGGGAAATCCACTGCATGCAGCCCTGCACGATGGGGTATTCGATCCCCAGCATTTCGGTAAGTTTGGTACGGATCATAGGTATTACCTCCTGAAATATTCACGTGTGCCGCTGTGCGGCGTCTGGTTGTTTGTGATTTCACAATAGCAAACCGTCAGTCGCTTCACAACGCTGATTTCTCCAAAAAACAGCAGTTGCCGCCGTGCGCCGGATGGGCACGGCCTACAAGATGCGCGCGTCAGCTCGCCTGGACACTGCGCGCGCGCAGCACGGCCGTGAGCACTTTTCCGGTCGCGCCCTTTGGCAGCTCCGGCACGATCTCGATCTCCTTCGGCGCGCGGAACGTCGGCATATGCGCGCGGCAATACTGGCGCAGCGCCTCCGCCGTGAGCCGGCTGCCCGGCATGAGCACAACGCTCGCTTTCACGTGCTCGCCCCAGGTCTCGTCCGGCACGCCGTAGACCGCGACCTCGGCCACGTCGTCGCAAAGCTGCATGATGACATTGGTGACCTCTCCGGGATAGATGTTCTCGCCGCCGGAAATAATGAGATCGTCGGCACGGCCGCTCAGGAACAGGTACCCCTGCGCGTCGAGCATGCCCATGTCTTTCGTGCGGTACCAGCCGCCGACCAGCGCCGCGTGCGTCGTCTCGGGCGCATCCAGATATTCCAGCATCCGGCCCGGGCCGCGCACATAGATCTCACCCGCGGTGCCTGCCGGGCAATCGCTGCCGTCCGGCGCGACGATGCGCACGGCCGCGCCGGGGATCGGCCGGCCGACGGACGAGAGGTACTTACCGCCGTCGCGCAGGTGGTCTTCCGGCAGCAGCGCTGTGACGGTGCTGCCCATTTCCGTCATGCCGTAGGACTGATAGAAGCTGCAGTGCAGCTTCTCGATCGCGCGCTGCAGCAGCGCCTTCGGGATCGGGCAGGTGGAATAGTTGACGGTCTTGAGGTGCGAGAGATCATAGTCCCCGTTGTCCGTCTCGTCGAGGATCCACTTGAGCACCGTCGGCACGACACTGATGGACTCGATGCGCTCGGACACGAGCGTGTGCATGTAATCCTCAAGCGCGAAATGATCCTTGAGCACCATCGTGCCGCCGGTCGCAAGCGACAGGTGCGCACCGATGGCGGCCGAGTGGAACAGCTGCGCAATGAACTGATACCGCTGCCCGTCCGGGTAGGGATAGACCTGCAGCATGCTCACGATCTCGCGGAGCATGCCGCCGTGCGTGTAGACGACGCACTTCGGCTCCCCCGTCGTGCCACTCGTGTGCAGGCGGCAGGCGACATCGTCACGCGAGACCGGCACGTCCGGCGGCGTGTCCGGCTCGCCGCTGACGAGCGCGCACAGCGCCGAGCGGCCGTCGACCGGCTCCAGCCGGATCAGGCGTACGCTGTCCGCGCACAGTCGCTCGAGCTCCGCGCCCCACTCCGGCTTCTCCGCCTTGAGAAAGGCGACCGACACCTGATTGCGCGCGAGCATGCGCGCCTGCTCCGGCGGCGTGAGCCGCCAGTTGATCTTGACCACAATGGCGCCGAGCTGATAGAGCGCAAACTCGGCAATGATCCACTCCGGGCAGTTGCGCGACAGGATCGCGACCCGGCTGCCCTTGCGCACGCCGAGGTGCCGCAGATAGTGCGCCGTCTGGTGGATGTAGCGCTCCAGGTCGCCATAGGTCAGCCGCCAGTCCTCGTATACAATGGCCTCGCGCTCCGGGCAGCGCGCGAACGCATCATCCATGAGCGCGCCAAAGCTGCTGCACCGTGAAAGCTTCTGAGCAATTTCCCGCATGGGTGATCCCTCCGATCCTCTTTTTCATGGTTCTATTCTTTATAAAATTATGAATTATCTCCCGAAACGGCCAAAATGGAAAGAACCTACTTGCGCGTTTCGGATTTAACGTTTATATTTTAACGTGCTTGAAAAAAACGCACACCGTCATTCCGCCAGAAACGACCGTCGTTGTTTTTGCACATGAATCGTCACTTTCACGGCGGCGTTTTCGGAGCGATTGCACAGTCGCGCTTTTTGTTGGAATTTCAAGCGTTCCCGGGGATATGCAATCGTCGTTTCTGCACAGGTTTTGTGCAAATACGCACACTTTTTTCGTAACTCCTGCCCTTTTCGTTTGCAGTCGGCCACCTGTATAATTGGAATTGTTAAAAAACAGTCATTCGTCACTTTCGCGCATTTTTGTTGTCTTTCGTGCGTGCGATGAGGATGGACTGAAAAATACAGGAGGTTGATACAATATGAATAAACCACTCGAAGGTCTTTTCGTCGTGGAGCTGACGACCTATTGGGCCGCCCCCTCCGCAGGTGAGTTTCTGCGCTGCCTCGGCGCCAGAGTCGTCAAGATCGAGACCGGCAAAGCGGGCGACTCGGTTCGCTACTGGGGCCGCACCTGCGGCATGCCGATCGAAGCGAACGAGAACCCCTCGTTCGACCTCTTCAACGGCGGCAAGGAATTCATGCACATGGATCTCAACGATCCCGAGCACGAGCGCGTGCTGCACAACATGCTCGCCAAGGCGGACGTGTTCCTGACGAGCATGCGTCTCGGCGGTCTGAAAAAGCACAACCTGGACTATGACACCCTGAAAGAGAAATACCCGCGCCTGGTCATGGCGCACGCCACCGGCTACGGCTGCAAGGACGGCCCGCTGTCCGCTGCCCCCGGCCTGGACGCCGTGGCATTCTTCGCCATGAACGGCCTGATCTCCGACCTGCGCCTGAATCCGGACGACTCCCCGATCTGCCCGCCGACCGGCATGGGCGACCTGACGACCGGCATGCCGCTGTTCGGCGCGATCATGACGGCGCTGTTTGCCCGCGAGCGTACCGGCAAGGGCGATTATGTGTCCGCCTCTCTCTACGGCACCGGCAACTGGGTCACATCCGCGATCAACTCCGGCACGCAGTACTTCAACCCCTGGCCGCGCTCCCGCTTCACGCAGAGCCCCATGGGCCAGGCGTTCGAGACGAAGGACGGCAAGTTCGTGCAGATCTTCGTCAATGAGTACGAGCGCTACTTCCCCGTCTTCTGCAAAGCCTTCAACATCGAGGACATGCTCGACGACGAGCGTGTGAACACGCGCCCGGCGCTGAACGTCAACGGCAACTGTGCCATCATCGTGGCGCGCTGCATCGAGGAAGCAAAGAAAAAGACCGCCGACGAGATCATGAGCGTGCTCCAGGCCGGCAACGTGCCCTGCACCGTGCTGCGCGGCATCGGCGACAAGTACAAAGAGCAGGAGCAGCTCGACCAGTGCCTGTCCAACGGCTACCTCGGCGAGGGCACCTACGAGAGCGGCAAGCACTACTATCAGCCGCAGATCCCGATCTACATGGAGAGCGTCGGCGTGCAGAACTACTTCGCGCAGAGCAAATCCATCGGCGCGGACAACGACGCGCTGTTCGCGGAATTCAGCAAGTAAGCAGATCACTGCCGGATGACCGGCCAAAGGGGTGCCGGACGGCACCCCTTTTTGCAAATCAGCAATCAGCCCCCGTCCCGGGGACAGAAAAATGGAAGTGTGGTGGATTCTGAATGAAATTGTCTTTGCAACTGATCCTGGAAACCCTGACGGAATACGGCGCACAACTGATAGAGACCGACGGCGATTTCGCCTTCACCGGCGTACAGATTCTGACCTCTCCCACGGATATTCTGGAGCCGGACACGCTGTATGTCTGCACACCGAAAGTGCTCCCAAAGCTGAAAAAGCAGCTTTTTGAAAACCACTGCTTCGTTTTCAAGGCCAAGCCGTCCCAGCTGCAGTGCCATCATGCGCTGCACGGCATCCTGCTTGACGAAAACACCGACCTCAACGAGGTCGTCAACCGGCTCATTACTCTCTTTACACAGTTTCACGCCTTTGAGTTTGCCATCAAGGAGGCCTCTCTCGAACGGCGCGGCTACGAGCCGTTTTTTGAGATCGCCAAAAAGGCGTTCCCGCACTGTCTGATCGTCGTCACGGACTCGGCATACAACATCGTGTGCTCCACGCGCAGCTCCGTCGATGACATCCCCTATTTCCGCGACCTGCTCCAGCGCGGCTATTACAGCCGCGAGGATATGAACCAGATCGCAAGCTGGGGCTACTATGAGGACGAGCGCAAGTGCGTCCAGCCGGTGCTCTACCCGGCGGAAAAGACCATCTGCGGGTACCCGTTTCTCGTCCGCTCCTACAAGAATCACGGCGCGGCCTACTGCTTCATCGGCTGCTATTTTCTCGATGTGCCGCCGACGCAGCGCGACATCTCGCTCTACACCTGCCTGACGCAGGAGCTGGAAAATTACTATAAAGTCAACGGCATTTTTGACGCCGGCATGCTCGGCAAACAGCAGCAGCTGCTCGACGATCTGATCCGGCCGAAGCAGAACTCGCCGGAATATTTCCACGACCGCTGCGCGCAGCTGAACATTCCCTATCAGGGCACGTTCCGCATCGGCCTCGTGCAGTGCGAGAGCTCGACCCTGTTCAAAGTCTCACACATCTCCAATCAGCTCCGCGCCCACTGCCCGCTGGCAAACTACGGCGTGTTCCAGTACGGCTCGTCCGTCATCATCCTCTTCCGCGACTGGAACGACGCAAACGTGCGCACGCAGTCCGGCTTTTCCGAGGACTGGAACGCCCTGCTGACCACCCTGCGGCAGAACAAGGCCTGCATGGGCATCAGCCTGCTGTTCAGCGACGTCACGAAGCTCTACGTCGGCTACCGGCAGGCCGAAGCCGCATCGAATATCGGCAAGCGCCGTGATACGGACGGCACCGCCTATTTCTACTCGAAATACTATCTGGAGGACATGCTCGAGCATTATGCCGACACCATGCCCCTCGAAGACACCTATACGCACTATCTGGACCGGCTCATGGACGATAACAACAGCGTCTGCAGCAACATCAAGCTCCTGTATTACTTCCTGTGCTCGGAGCGCAATATCTCCCTGACCGCCAAGCATGTGCACATGCACCGCAACAGCGTCATCTACCGCATTCAGAAGATCCAGGACATCCTCGCGCTGGATCTCGACGATCCGGATGTCCGTCTGCGGCTGATGATCTCGTTCAAGATCCTCGAAATGACCGGCCGCATCCCGCACTGGGAAACGCCGCACGGCGAGAACGATACCGGCAACAGCGGCATCGTGCATCAAGAGTGACCACCGTTTCGCGCCCGCTTTCTCCTGTTTCAGGAGAAAGCGGGCGCTTTTTTTCGTCATTTCTGCACAGTCGCTTGTGCGGCGGCGGGAAAAAACGTCGTTTTGAATGACGTTGTTCCGTGCCGCGCGCCTCGTTAAAATGTAATCAAAGTTGGGAAAGTACGTGCTTTCCCGTGAGAGGAGCAAGATTTTCATGAGCAAATACGGTTACTATCTCGGCATGACGCCGGAGCAGCAGGATATCGTCAAAATGATCCGCGAATTTGCCGAGCGCGAGCTCGACCCGGTCGTGAAAGAATATGATGAAAAGGGCGAATTTCCGGTGCAGCTGCACGAAAAATGGGGCGAAATGGGTCTGTTTGGTCTGGACGTGCCGGAGCAGTACGGCGGACTGGGACTCAACGCCGTGACGCGCTACTGCATCAGCGAGGAACTGGCCAAGCATGACGCCGGCTTCACGATCTCGAACAATTCCTACTCGTTCGGCCTGTCGGCGATCCTCGCCGACGGCACGGAGGCGCAAAAGCAGGCCGCCTGCGCGCGCATTCTGCGCGGTGAGGGCATCTCCATGGCGATCACGGAGCCGCAGAGCGGTTCGGACGTCGGCAGCACGCGCACGAGTGCAAAGAAAGTGGACGGCGGCTACGTGCTCAACGGCGTCAAGTGCTTCATCACGAACGCCACGCTCTGCTCGGCGTGCGTGGTGCTGGCCGTGACGAATCCGGATGCGGGCTATCACGGCATGAGCCTGCTGCTGGTGGAAAAAAGCGACGCTGGGGTGAGCGTCGGCAAGCACGAGGACAAGATGGGCATCCGCCTGTCGGACACGGCGGATTTCGTGATGGAGGACGTGTTCGTCCCCGCCGACCGCCTGATCGGCACGGAGGGCAACGGCTTTGCCCAGACCATGAAATTCCTCGCCGGCAAACGCCCGGTCAGCGTGGCGGGCGCCGTCGGCGTGGCGCAGCGCGCGCTGGATCTGGCCGTGGACTACGCCAGGGAGCGCAGCTTCAAGCACGGGCCGATCGCAAAACTCGAGGGCATTCAGTTCCTGATCGCGGACATGGAGATGCGCATTCAGGCCTCGCGCGCCATGGCGGTCTACGGCGCGCAGATGACGGACGCCGGCATCCCGATCGGCACGCTCGGCAACTCGCTCAAATGCTTTGCCTCGGAAATGTGCTACGACGTGGTGAACATGGGCCTGCAGGTCTTTGCCGGCTATGGCTACAGCCGCGAATACCCGCTGGAAAAGCTGCTGCGCGACGCGCGCATCTACAGCATCTTCGAGGGCACGAACCAGGTGCAGCGTCAGGTCATCGGCAAGACGCTGCTCGGCTGAGGGCGGTGCCGCGTGAACATTCTCGTCTGTATCAAGCAGGTCCCGGACACGACCGAGATCCGCATGGATCCGAAAACCAACACCCTCATCCGCGCCGGTGTGCCGAGCACCGTCAACCCCTTTGACAAATACGCGCTCGAGGCGGCCGTGCAGCTCCGCGAGGCGCTCGGCGGCATCGTGACCGCCATGACCATGGGGCCGGCGCAGGCGGCGCAGGCGCTGCGCGAGTGCTACGCCCTCGGTGCCGACCGGATGGTGCTGGTGTCCGACCGGCGCTTCGGCGGCGCGGACACTTATGCCACAAGCTACACGCTCGCACAGGCCGTGCGGGCGCTCGGCGGCTTTGACCTGATCCTCTGCGGCCGGCAGGCCATCGACGGCGACACGGCGCAGGTCGGCCCCATGCTGGCCGAGCATCTGGGGCTGCCGCAGCTCACGTGCGCATGCGCCATCACGATCGAGGACGGCGCGATCCGCATCCGGCAGGAGGGCGAGCGCGCCTACCGCGTGCTGCGCGCGCCGCTGCCGGCCGTGGTCACGGTCGTGAAGGCCATCAACGAGCCGCGGCTGCCGAACGTCATGCGCAAGCTGCAGGCCAACCGCATGCAGCCGCAGACGCTGACGGCGGACGATCTGCCGGCACTCGATCCCGACTGCATCGGCCTGCACGGCTCACCGACAAAGGTATCAAGAACATTCGTGCCCGTGCGCACCAAGCAGACCGTGCGCATCGACGGCGCGCAGCCGGAGGCCGCCGTGGCGTCTCTGCTGGCGCAGCTCGACGCGGCGCACATCTCGCTGGAAGGAGGCGGGGATCATGTCTGAGAGCAAACACGTCTGGGTCTTCCTCGAGACGGAGGACGGGCAGCTGCGCAGCGTCGGGCTGGAGCTGCTGGGACAGGGGCGCCTGCTCGCCGACAAGATGGGTGAACAGCTCGTCGGCGTCATTCTCGACCCGCACGCCGGCACGCTCGCCGCGCAGGCGATCGGCTGCGGCGCCGACACGGTCATCACCATGGAAGATCCCGCCCTGGCGCACTACAATACGGACATTTTCACCGCCGCCATGTGCCACCTCGTGCGCAAATACGCGCCCGAAGTGCTCATGATCGGCGCGACGAACGTGGGGCGCGACCTCGGGCCGCGCATCTCCTGCCGGCTGCACACGGGGCTGACGGCCGACTGCACGCATCTCGACGTGGACGCGCACCGCTGCGTGCTCTGGACGCGGCCGGCCTTCGGCGGCAATCTGATGGCGACCAATATCTGCCCCGACACGAAGCCACAGATGGGCACCGTGCGGCCGAACGTGTTCCGCGCGCCGGCATTTGACCCCGCGCGCACCGGCGCGGTCTTTGTGGAATCGCTGCCGGAGGACGCCCGGCGGAGCAGCACGGAGCTGCTGGAGCTGATCCCGGTGCTCGACGCCGCGACCGCGAATCTGACCGAGGCGCAGATCATCGTCTCCGGCGGACGCGGCATGAAGGGACCGGAAAATTTCGCGCTGCTGCAGGAGCTGGCCGACACCGTCGGCGGCTGCGTGGGCGCATCTCGCGCAGCGGTCGACGCCGGCTGGATCTCCCCCATCCATCAGGTCGGCCAGACGGGCAAGACCGTCTGCCCGCGCGTCTACATTGCCTGCGGCATTTCGGGCGCGATCCAGCACCTGATCGGCATGAGCGCATCCGACACCATCATCGCCATCAACCGCGACCCGAACGCGCCGATCTTTCAAGTGGCGGACTACGCCATCGTCGGCGACCTGTTCCAGATCGTACCCGCTCTGACAAAGGCGCTGCGTCAGCGCCGGAAACCGGAGCAGGCATAAAGACATAAAGAAAGGAGCCAGACCATGTCCTATCAGGAATTTCTGAGCTTTGAGCGGCGCGGCGCCGTCGGCATCGTGCGGCTCGCGCGGCCGGAAAAGCTCAACACCATCAGCGCCCCGTTTTACGAGGCCATGATCGAGCTGCAGCAGACCGAGATCGTCGGCGATCACGACCTGCGCGCCATTGCGCTGCTGGCAGACGGCCGGCACTTCTCCGCCGGCATCGACCTCAATTACGCCAAAGCGGTGATCGGCAAGCCGGGGCGCAGCCTCTACGGCGTCTATCACTGGCAGCAGGCCTACCGCTTCTGGAGCGAGTGCAACCTGCCGGTCGTGGTCGGCATCCAGGGCGCGTGCATGGGCACCGCCATCGAGCTCATCACGGCGTGCGATATCCGCATTGCCGCCGACAACGCGAAGTTTTCCCTGCGGGAGGTCGACGTCGGCATCAGCACCGACCTCGGCGGCACGACCCGCCTGACCAAGCTCATCGGCCCCGGCATGACAAAGCTGCTGGCCATGACATGCGAGGATATCGACGCGCAGGAGGCCGCGCGCATCCGGCTCGTGGAGCGCGTGGTGCCGCTCGGCGAGCTGGAGCAGACGACGCTGGCCTATGCCGAAAAGCTTGCGGCCAAGCCGCCGATCGCCGTGCAGATGTGCAAAAAGTGCATCAACATCGCTACCGACGCCGGCACCTCCGTGGGCCTGCTGGCCGAGGAGATCCAGGGCATCTACACCGTATCGACCAAGGACAAGGCCGAGGCGGCCGCCGCCATGCTCGAAAAGCGCCCCGGCCGCTACACGTGCGAATAAACCAGGAGGAAACGTCCATGAACATTCTTGTCATCAACGGAAGTCCCCGCATGGAGCGCAGCAACTCGCTGCGCATGACGCGCGCCTTTCTCGAAGGGCTCGCCAAGACCTGCGACACGCAGGTCGAAGAACTGACCGTGGCCAAAATGCACATTGAGCCGTGCCTCGGCTGCCTCAACTGCTGGAAGCGCACGCCGGGCAAGTGCTTCCGCGACGACGATATGGCCGCCGCGATCGAAAGCTACGTCACGGCCGACCTCGTCGTGTGGAGCTTCCCGCTCTACTACTACGCCCTGCCCGGCCAGCTCAAGTGCTTTCTCGACCGCACGGTGCCGATCAACCGCCCCGTCATGTGCGACCGCACCGACGGCAAGGGCAACGGTAAGCACGTCACGCGCTACGACCAGTCGCACCAGCGGCATGTGCTGATCTCGACCTGCGGCTTTTTCTCCCCCAAGGGCAACTACGACGCCGTGCTCGCGCAGTTTGACCTCATGCTCGGCGTGGGCAACTACACGACGCTCTTTTGCGGCGAGGGCGAGATGATGCCGGTGCCGCCGCTGCAGGAGCGTGTGGAAGAATACCTCGGCTATGTCCGCCAGGCCGGCGAGGACTACGGCAGCTACGGCACGATCCTGCCGAAGACGCGCAAGCCGCTCGAAGAGCTGCTGCTGCCGAAAGAGAAATTTGAGGAGATGGGCAACAGCTACTACGCGCACTGCGAGCGCAAGGCCCGCGAGCGCGCGCTGCAGGCACAGGCCGAGCAGCAGACCTGACCCCGATCGGAAGCAGCACACGGCAGCGCCCCGGGAGGCGCTGCCGTGTGCTGTTCTTCTCTTTTCGCGGGCTCATTCCACAAGCGTCAGGCGGTCGCTTCCGCCGTTGTCCGGCTCCGGCGGCTCGTCCGTGATCTCCGGGAGCTTGCCCTCCATCCGCAGGATCTTGAACGTGATCATCAGCCGCAGACGCACATCCGGGTCGTCCAGGTCGAGATTGAGCACGTCCTGAATGCGCTGCAGGCGGTAAATAACGCTGTTGCGGTGCATGTGCACGCGCTTAGCGGTCAGGGAAATGTTGCGCTCCGTGTTCAGGTAGTGGTACAGCAGCAGGAGGTTGCTGTTGCTGTAGCCGCGCTCCCCGGCAAGCTGATCCAGATAGCGCACAATGACGTCATCGAGCGCGAATTTTTCCCGGTAGCATTCGAGCATGTCGTTGAGATAATACTTGGAATAGTGATACTCCAGCGCATCGGGATCCAGCTTGCGGCCGATCTCGATGGCGGTCCGCGCCTGATCGTAGCCCATGCGCAGGCGTCCCAGCTCCGTGAACAGCAGGCTCACGCCGATATGCGCATGGTTCTTGCCCAGCAGCGTCAGCAGCTCGTCCCACCGCTCGCGGAACAAAAGCTGCTCCCCGACCGGGTAATCGTGCCAGTCCTGAAAGAGGATGAGCACGCTGTTTTGATACTGCATCACGCCGTAATTGGCCACGTTGCTCCACGCGCGCAGCTGCAGCACCATGTACCCCGCCTTCGAGGTGGACGCCTGCTCGTCGAACTCGACATAGCCGAGACGGAAGTCGCCCGTCTCCGGCAGGCGCAGGCCGCGCGCACGGTCGCGCACCAGCTCCGGATTCTCCTCCCCATAGCGCAGGAGATCATGGATCATCTGCTGGCGCTGCGGCATGCTCTGGCTGTAAAAGCCCGTCTCGCGGAAGTAATGGTCGAGCTGCTCGGTAAAGCAGCGGAACAGCTCCTGATCCACCATCGTCGGCAGCCGGCCAGGGAAATAGCAACCGGCAAAGGAATAAAACATCCCGTTGGCAATGTAGGAGCGCAGGATCACGGGGTCGTTGCAGATATTCGGCGGCACCGACAGCACCGGACGCAGGTACCGGTCACTGACTTCAAAATAGCCGGCCTCCGCCATGAGCTGCAGCGAGTCCTTGTCGTAATAGCCCTGCTCGAGCATCTGATCGACATAGATATTGCCCGACCCGCGCTCGCGCGTGGCGCCGATGATGTTATACGCCGAGTCGACGACGACGATCGTCGCGTCCGGGATCATCTTCCGCCCGACCTCCATCAGCGGCTCCAGCCCGGCGTGCGCGCGCACGGCCAGACGCATCTGATACTCCAGTGTCTGCAGGCGGTCAAACAGTGTGAGCAGGTGGTTCGTCACCGCGCCGAGAGAATACTGTTCGTCATACAGCAGCGCATTGACACCGGGGCGAACGGGCTCCGCATCCTCCGGGCGCGCCCGGACAACGAAAAAGTGGTCGTGCAGCAGCCCCTTCGGTAAGCGGCGGATCACCTTTGGCTCGCTGACGTAGAGCACGTCTTCCTCGAGCGTGTTCTCGGACTCGGGCGTGAGCATCTGGACCCGGCGGAAGGCAAATGTCCGCTCCTGCTGCATTACGACCCGCGCGCCGAACGGCTGCATGCTCTCGGCGATCATTTCCACGGACAGCGTCATGATTCTCTCCTTTCCGTGCTGCGCAAAACGGCAGTCACAAGTGCATATTCCCACACAAATTTTGAGGAAAAAAGTTCCTTTCCGCAAAAACACCGGAGATCCGAATTTTTGGAGACTCCTACGATGAAATTGGAAGCCATTGGCGCAACTTTCACGCTTTTGTCCGAATTCTCCGTGTTTTTGCGGCTTTTTCGCCTCATCTTTGTCTTTATTGTAACAATAACATGGCGAATTGTTCAGGGCATTTGTTACGAAATGCGGTTTTTCTCGCCGCCACGCACTGTGCATTTCCTACAATCGCGTGCGCGTAAAGGGCGCTGCTGCTTTCATTTTGCCTAAAAGCAGACACCCGGGCGGCGCATAAATTCGTAGTCTCCTATGAAGACCTGTCCGCGGGGGTTCGATATAATGCGAATAAGATAATAAATTAACAAGCCGTCGGAGCGTTCGAATGATTTTGTATAGGAGCGAGCCAGATATGGATAACATCAGCAGATTTCAAAAAACGACCGGCGTCGGTCAGATCCTCGACGAGAGCTTTGCACGCTGCCCGGAGCGTGAGGCCATTGTATTCGGCGACTGGCGCATCACCTACCGGGAGCTGCAGGCACTCATCTACCGGACGGCGCACTGCCTGCGCAGTCTCGGCATTGCGCCGGGCGACCGCGTCGCCATCATCTCGCGCAACTGCCCGGAGGTCATGATCGCGGAAATTGCGATCCTGAAGCTGGGCGGCACCGTGGTCAAGTTCAACTGGCGGCTCGCGCCGGAAGAAATGATCTACCTGCTCGATCTCAACGAGGTCCGGTGCGCCTTCTTCAAGCCGGAGCGCGAGGACTGGGGCGACGCCCTGCGGCAGCACTATGCCGGACGCATCACGTTCCTGTCCCTGACGCCGGAAGCCGACGGCCGCTCCGCCCTCTATTCCCTGCTCGCAGGTATGCCGGACACGCCGGTGGAGACCGTCGTTGCGCCCGACGCCCCCGCCTACCACATGCACACGAGTGGCACGACCGGGCGGCCGAAGTGCGTGGTCTACTCCCACGCGCGCTATCTCAACCAGCTTGAGAGCATGCTTGAAACGCTGGAGTTCCCGGACGGGCAGGTCTATCAGTACATCTCGCAGCTATTCCACTCCGCGTGCACCGGCGCCTATCTCACGCTGGCGACCGGCGGTAAGCTCATCATGATCCCGAACTTCACCGTGAGCGACTATGTGGAGAGTCTCGTGCGGGAAAAGGTGCGCGCCATCGGCGTCATCCCGCTGATCCTGCAGGGCATCCTCGATGAGATGGACCGCAAAAACTACGACCTGTCGCACCTGAAGGTCATCAACTACTCCACCTGCCCCATTTCCCCGGATCTGCTGCGGCGCGCGCTCGACCGGCTCAACTGCCGCTTTTATCAGTCCTACGGCATGACGGAGATGGCCAGCACCGTCACGGCGCTGCTCCCGGAGGATCACCTGATCCTCGGCGGACGGTATCTCACCTCGGTCGGACGGGCGCTGCCCGGCGCCGCCGTGCGCATCGTGCGGCCGGACGGCTCGCTGTGCGATGCCGGTGAGGAGGGCGAGATCTGCGTGCGCGGGCAGGGCATGATGCTCGGCTACTATCAGATGCCGGAAAAGACCGCGGACGTGATCCGCGACGGCTGGTATTTCACGCACGACGTGGGCTATCTCGACGAGGACGGCTATCTCTACCTGCGCGGCCGCAAGGATTCGCTCATCATCTCCGGCGGCGAGAATATCTACCCCGAGGAAGTCATCGACGTGCTGCTGAAAATGCCCGAGATCGCCGAAGCCGCCGTCTACGGCATGCCCGACCTGAAGTGGGGCGAGCACGTGAAGGCGAGCATCGTCTGCAAGCCCGGCCGGTCACTGACGGTCGAGCAGGTGCAGACATTCTGCCGCGCCAACATGCCGTCGTTCCGCATGCCGCGTGAGGTGGAATTCTTGCCGGAGCTGCCGAAGAACGCCACCGGCAAGGTGCTCATCCAAGCGCTGAAAAACCGCTGAGCACGCGAAAATACAGCACACTGGCGCGTCCCCGTCTGCCCGGCAGATGGGGACGCTTTTTGCCGTTCTGACCACGGAGACGCAAAAAAGCAGGGCCGCTGTTGCGGCCCTGCTTTTGATCGGGAGATGCGCTTTTATTCGCCGTCGCCGAATTCCTTCTCGATGGCTTCGTTGTCCGCGCCCAGCGCTCTGTGCTGTGCATAGAGATCCTGCACGCCGAGGCTGTCAAAATAGATCGGCATCTGCGCCAGATACGCCTTGTTGCCCGACGGATAGGTGTGCTCGATCAGGTAGCCGTTGGAGACCGACTGCTCGAGCCACTCGCCGGAAAAGCGATCCTTGTACTGGTTAAGGATGCAGCTCGGCACATCGTAGGCGACGAGCTCGTCGAGGATATCCTGCGCGTCGCGCTGGAGCGCGTACTCACGGATGATGTCCACGAGCGCGGAGCGGTTGGCAATGATCGTCGTCGACTCCTTGGTCGTGAAGCGCGGGTCGGTCACGACCTCTTCCGGCAGACGCAGCGCCTTGGCAAACTTCGGCCAGACACTCGTATAGTCGTTGACGAACACGTAGATGTAGCGGCCGTCACGGCACTTGTAGCCCTGGCCGAGCGGGCTCATGGTGTGCGCTTCCCGCGGCCACTCATAGCCGTAGTTGCAGTTCGTGGCAAAGCCGGCGGTGACGAAGTTGCCGGTACCGTACAGGGACGTCATGACGTAGTCGCCCACGCCCGTCTCGCGCGCTGCGAGCAGGGCTGCCAGCACGCCGCTGAGCAGCGTGATGCCGGTCGTCGTGTCGCCCATGCCGGCAGGCGGGTAGATCGGCGGGCTGTCGGGATCGGTGCGGGTGTCAAGGATGACGCCGTTGGCGCCGAAATAAGCGATCGCGTCAATGCCGGGGCGGTTGACCAGCGGGCCGTTGATGCCGTAGCCGGTGACCTGACCCATGACGAGCTTCGGGTACTTGGCGTGCAGCGTCTCCCAGTCCAGACCGAGCTTTTTCAGGCCGGCCGTGCGGGTGCTAGTGATGAATACGTCCGCCTTGGCGAGCATGTTTTGCATGAGCTTGAGGTTCTTGGAATCTTTCAGATCCAGCGCGACACACTCTTTGCCGCCGTTGAAAATATCGTGGATGGGGTTCTCTTCCGCCGTGATGGGCATGCCCATAGAGCGGCCGTAGTAACGGCAGAAGTCGCCGATAGGCGGGGTCTCAACGCGCACGACACGCGCGCCCATGTCGCGCAGGAACCGCGCCGTCGTCGTCGCGGACCAGTAGCTGGTCATCTCGACCACGAACAGTCCCTCGAGTGGTTTTCTCATGGATATAGCCTCCTTGTTGATGCAGATTTTTTCTGAAATTGCAACGGTTTTCAGTTTGTTGAAATGAAATGGATCCGATGCTTTGTCTATATTATAACGATTGTTTCGGCGCTTGTTACCTGTATTTCTTACAATTCTTTTGCCCCTGCGGACATGCATTTTTGTGCTGTGTTGCCATAGATTTTCGGGCGCTTCCGGCACGAAAAAAGCGCCGCATCCGAACGGGCGGATGCGGCGCGGGAAACATAGGGAAAAATCGCTCTTTACGGTTTCGGCATCAGGTAGAACACGATGTGCACATCGGCGCAATGCACGCCGTCGGCGTCCATGACGGGCACATCGAGCGGGTACTGCCCCTTGCCGTGCTCTTCGACATAGGCAATGCGCTCTTTGGCTTCTTCCTCCGTCATGGAGATGTCCACGATCAGGTCGCGCTTGGTCGGCTTGCGGTAATCAATGTTCACGCTCTTGATGATCGGCACATACTTGCCGGCATAGGTGCACTTGATCAGCGTGGCGCCCGAGGACTCGGCCAGCACGAAATAGCTGCCGGCATAGACGATGTTCACGTGGTTAAGGTGCATGCTGTTGGCAGGCAGACGCACGACCACATGGCGCTCCTCAGCGACTTCCGGGATGAGCCCGGCCACGTTCAGGAAGTTGATCTTCCCGTGCTGGAGATTGTATTTCGCCTCTTCAAAAAAGGCTGCGTTCATTTCCGCCATGTCTGGCTCCTTTCTCTTGCGCAGAGCTCAGTCGGCGACATACTTTGCCGCCAGGCCGCGGATGATGGTCTCGGCGTCGCCCATGACCTTCTCGACCATGTCCTTGGTCTTGGGCAGATCGGTGATGCGCTGCGCGCACTCGCCGGCGCCGGCCATGGCGTGCTCCACGTCGCCCTTATAGGTCGCGGCAATACCGTAACGCTCGAAGGTCAGCAGCTCCATCGGGATGCTCGAGAAGTCATCCGGCACACCGACGTAGGAGCCGGGGGCTTCCTTGGCGGTGTTGTAAGCATGCTGCAGGGACACGTCGCTGCGCAGCCAGCGCGCCGGGCCGACAAAGCCGCGGGCAATGATCGTGCCGCCGTCGGCGCAGTCGACGACCATCTTCTTCCACAGTTCGCAGAAATCGCTCTCTTCGGTGGCGAGGAAGCGGGTGCCCATCTGCACGCCGTCAGCGCCCATGGCGAAGGCCGCCGCGATCGACTTGCCGTCGCAGAAGCCGCCGGTGCCGCACACGAGCGTGTTCTCGTCAGAGAACTTCTCGATGATGTCCGGCAGCAGCGTCATGCTGTGCACCGGCTGCCACGCCGTGTGCATACCGCCCTCGTGGCCGGAGGCGATGAGCACCTGCACGCCGGCCTTCTTGCAGCGGGCCGCGGTGCGCACACCCGGGAACACGTGCATCCAGATCATGCCCTGCTCCTTGACGAAGTTTGCCCAGGGCATCGGGTCGCCGGCCGTAGTGACGAGCACGCGGAAGCGGCGCTTCATCTCGGGATCGGCCTCGCGCAGCTCCTTGATGGCCTGCATGACCTTCATGGCATTGGCCTTGACCTCCGCAGAGACCATGACGTTCGCGCCGAAGATACCGTCGGACTCCTTGGTCTCTTCAAACACGCGGGTGAACATTTTCTTGAAGATGGTCACATCGTCATCGGTGGTCTCGGCGTGTGCCTGCTTGCAGAAGTCTTCAAAGACGATGGGGTTGGTCTCGCGGGACGTGGTGGCAAATGTGCTGCACAGGCCGAGACAGCCAGCGTTGGCCGCCGCGATGCACAGGCTGGTGACCGGATACGGACCCATGCCGGCCTGGATGATGGGGTATTTGAGCCCGACAAGCTCGGTAAGTCTGGTTTTGATCATGATGTTTTTCTCCTTTCAAACGCTGTGTATGACCGGCAATGTGCCGGAATGTTACCTTTCTGACTATGACTACTATATCAACTCTGCACACCGCATCCCAGAGCACCGGCTACGAAAGTGACCGCCGATCGCAGCGGCGAAATTAGGCACCTTGACCAGCGGCGCATCTGGAAAGTGTCCCCCGTGCAGAGAATGTCTGCACAGGGGACGGTGGATCTGACGGGGATATTCGGATCAGCAGAGACCGATCGCCTGCCAGAGCGGGACGCTGGCCAGCATGGCGATGATCGTTATGACCATGTAGGCGTAAGAAGCCTTCTGCGCGCAGGGATAGTCGACGCACTTGTCGCCGGTCATCTTGATGAAGCCGACCACGGACGGGTTGCCGTAAGCGGTGTTCCAGTACGTGCCGCACAGCCACTCGACAAAGACGAGGATGAACATGCTCATGCCGTGTGCCTCCATGAGCGGTCCGAAGATGGCGATCATCATCGTGAGCATGCAGGTCTGGGACACGATCACGTAACGCAGGGCAAACGTGATGATGCACAGGCAGGGAACGAAGATATACGGGCTGCTCATGATGGGCGCGAAGATGGGGCCGAGCAGGCTGGCCAGCCATGCGCTGACGCCGGTGGTGTTCATGAACTTGGCGATGCTGAGGATGCCGCCGATGAAGACGACAAGCGTCCACTGGCCTTTGGCGTTGGCCTCCGGCGCCGTCAGCAGGCCGGCGGCGAAGAACGCCACGTCAGCCGCGATGGCCACGAAGCCGGCGTCCACGCCGTGCAGCTTCTGGGTGATCCAGAGGATAATGGCGATGGCAACGATGATGATGCCCTGCTTCTCCTTCTTGGAGATGGCGCCGAGCGCCTTGTACTGCTCCTTGAGGAAGGTCACGTCGCCGGCGAGCTTTTCTTTCGGTTTGCAGATGATCGTGCAGTACAGATAGGTCAGAACGATGAGCACGAGATACCAGACGATCGTGCACTTGAGCCAGGAGCCCCAGGTGAAGGCGAGGCCCTGCATGAAGCCGATCATCAGCGCAACGAACGCCGAGCCGGACATGAAGGCAATGCCGAGGATGTACGTGCCCATGAAGTTGGCAAACCACAGGCCGCGGGCCGCTTTGCTGTTCGGCTCCGCGCCGACAGCCTCACAGACCTGGCCGATCAGGGGCGCCATGATGGAGGTCTTGGCATAGGAGCTGGGGATCATCGGGGTGGTGATGATGCCCGCGAGCATCATGGCCGTGACCTGGCCACGATAGGTGCCGGGGAACTTCGTGAGGACCCACAGCGCCAGGCGCTTCATGAAGCCGCTGTTGTTGATGCCGACCGACATGATGAACACGCCGATGCACAGCCAGACGGTCGTGCCGGAGAACTCGACCGTGACGTCCGCCACCTTGCCGAGTTTGAATACCAGCAGCATGACCATGGTCGCAAGGGTCGCGACCCAGTCCGGCAGGGCGCCGGAGATCAGGCACGTCAGCAGGAAGCCGAAGCACCCGAGATACTGCCAGCCCTGACGGCTCATCATTTCCGTTTCCGGCGGCAGGTAGGCGATCAGCAGCATCAGGACAATACCGCCCAGAATGCCGAAAATCGTCTTTTTCATTTGCTTGCTCATGAGTTTCACTCCTCCTTAATGAATGGTTCTCAACTTGCGCTTTCGTTAGTTAATTATCTGTCAAGTTGGTTTTAGGTTACACCGAATTCAGCGCTTTTTCACCAACAAAGACTACGAAATCCGCAGAGAGAAAAATCATTTTTTTGTACTCCATAACCAAGCGGCCGGAAAACACACATACTGCTGATTTTCAAGTATTAAATTAGGTATTCTCTGCACACTTTCCGCCCGAATTGTACAAAAACGGGTGCGCATTGCGCTGGGTTATCCGTTTTTTGCAAGCCGTACGCGCTTTGTACATTTCCTCCAAAACACGTCGCTGCGCCCGGCCGCAACTTTGGTCTGAATACTGTTGAGACCCCCGCCCCGCTTTGATATATTTTTGATTAGCAAGGCGACAGACGCATTTTTTCAAACCATTAAACATCATTAGGAGGTAGCATACATGAAAACAAAACTGACTGAAATGTTTGGCATTGAGTACCCGATCGTCCAGAGCGGCATGCAGTGGCTAGCCGTGCCGCAGCTCGCGGCCGCCGTGTGCAACGCCGGCGGTATCGGCACCATCAACGTCACCTGCTGGCCGACGCTCGACGAGTTTGCCGACGCGCTCGACGAGATGAACAGCCTGACCAACAAGCCCTACATCGTCAACATCTCCCTCGCCCCGACCCAGCGTCTGGACAACGAGGAGATCCGCAAGACCATCCGTCTGTGCGGCGAAAAGCACGTTGCCGCCATCGAGACGAGCGCCGAGGATCCGCGCGAATTCATCGCCGACATCAAGTCCGCCGGCATGCGTCATTTCCACAAGTGCCCGAACTACAAGGTCTCCATGAGCATGGAGCGCAAGGGACTCGACGGCGTCATCATCGCCGGCTACGAGGTCGGCGGCCATCCGTCGGCTGACGGCGTGGGCACATTCGTCATCGCGCGCCGCTGCGCCGCGGACATGAAGATCCCGGTCATCGCCGCCGGCGGCATCGCGGACGGCCACGGCCTCGCGGCTGCGCTCGCGCTCGGCGCTTCCGGCGTTGCCATGGGCACCCGCTTCGTGTGCGTCGATGAGTGCCCGATCTCCGACAACCACCGCCAGTGGGTCATCAACCACACCGAAAAGGACACCGTACTCTGCCAGAAGACCATCGGCAGCATGATGCGCGTGTCCAAGAACAACGCTTCCCTGCTCGCCAACGAGATCGAGAACCGCGGCCTGCGCACCGGCAAGGGCCCGATGGACATCCTCAAGGAGCAGATGCCCGTCATCACCGGCCAGAAGACCCGCGTGGCCTTCCAGGACGGCAATGTCGACAGCGCGATCTTCTGCGCCGGCATGGGTATGGGTCTCGTGCACGATGTCGTGCCGGTCAAGGTTCTGCTCGACCGCATGGTCAAGGAAGCCGAAGAGACCATCAACAGCATCAAGGCGTCCTTCTGATCGCATAACACGCTCCACACACCATCCTTTCTATACATCCACCCCTATTTCCTTCCCCCCACTCAAGGCGCGGATGCAGCCGCGTCCGCGCCGCAGCAACAGCGAGAGCCGCCCCTTTTCCCGGGGGCGGCTCTTCTATATATCGTTTAGATATCGTTGTTTCCCCGGACAGTGTGCGGCGCATACGCCGCGCGCCGGGCAGCAAGAAGGCCGCAGCGCATATGCGCTGCGGCCTTTTGATCGTAATCGTGTTTTGCGCGCGGACGGCTTACAGCTGCTCGCCGGGATCGCTGTTCGGAGCGTCCGCATCCGGTGCGGACGGTGCCTCCGGCTGGGCCGGCGCTTCCGCGTCCGGCTGCGGGGTCTCGGGGGCCTCGTCCATTCTGCGGATGACCTTCGCCGGCGGCTCAATGGTGTCGTCCGGGTGGACGGGCATCACACCGTGCTCACAGTAGTAGCGGAAGTCATCGCCCTCGATCGTCTCGTGGATGAGCAGGTACTCCGCGAGGCCGGTCAGCAGGTCGGCGTGCTCGCGCAGCAGCGCCTCGCACTTGGCGTAGGCCTGGTCGAACAGGTGCTTGACCTCCTCGTCGATCGTGGCGGCGGTCTCCTCGGAATAGCTCTTCGTGGTGCCGAAATCGCGGCCGATGAAGATGCTGTGGCTCGAATCGTCGAACGAGATCGGGCCGAGCTTCTCGGACATGCCGTATTTCATGACCATGTCGCGGGCGATGTTCGTCGCCTGCTGGATATCGTTGGACGCGCCGGTGGAGATATCGTCAAGGAAGAGCTGCTCGGCAATGCGGCCGCCGAGCGCGGAGACGATGCTGTCAAACATCTCGCCGCGGGACGTGAAGTTCTCAGCGTCCTCGGCCTTGCGATACCAGGTGAAGCCGCCGGCAGCGCCGCGCGGGATGATGGTGATATAGTGCACGGGGTCGGAGTTCTTGAGGAAGAACGACGCGATCGCGTGGCCGGACTCGTGGTACGCCGTCAGGCGGCGCGCACGCTCGGACACGACGCGGCTCTTCTTCTCCGGGCCCATGACGACCTTCAGGATCGCCTCGTCGATATCCGCCTGCATGATGAAGCGGCGCTTGCTGCGCGTGGCCATGATGGCGGCCTCGTTGAGGAGGTTCTCCAGATCCGCACCGGCAAAGCCGGCCGTGCCGCGCGCGATACTCTTGAGATCCACATCGTCGCCCAGCGGCTTGCCGCGGGCGTGGACCTTCAGGATCTCCTCGCGGCCCTTGATATCGGGCAGCCCCATATACACGCGCCGGTCAAAGCGGCCGGGGCGCAGCAGCGCGTTATCGAGAATGTCGGCGCGGTTGGTCGCCGCCATGACGATGACGCCCTCGTTATTCGTAAAGCCGTCCATCTCGACGAGCAGCTGGTTGAGCGTCTGCTCGCGCTCGTCGTGACCGCCGCCGAGACCGCTGCCGCGCTGGCGGCCGACCGCGTCGATCTCGTCGATGAACACGATGGCCGGGGCGACCTTCTTGGCCTGGTCGAACAGATCGCGCACACGCGATGCACCGACGCCGACATAGAGCTCGACAAAGTCCGAGCCCGAAATGGACAGAAACTGCACGCCTGCCTCGCCCGCGACCGCGCGGGCCATGAGCGTCTTGCCGGTGCCCGGAGGGCCGACGAGCAGCACGCCCTTGGGGATGCGCGCGCCCATCGCGGTATAGTTCTGCGGGCGCTTGAGGAAGTCCACAATCTCGGACAGCTCCTCTTTTTCCTCTTCCGCGCCGGCGACATCGGCAAACGTAACCTTCTTGAGGTTGTCCTCGCCGGTGCGCGTGTGCGCCTTGCCGAACTTGCCGACGCCCGGCGCTCCGCCGCCGCCCGCCTTGTTCATGAGCAGGTACCACACGCCGATGAACAGCACGATCGTGATCAGGTACGGCAGGATGGACATCCACCACGGCGCCGTCCAGCCCTTGACGTAATCATACTCCGTCAGCACGCCGCTGGCGGTCTGCTGCTCGATCAGATCCCCCAGATCCTCACGGAACCAGGTGGGATTCGACAGCGTCTTTTTGATCGTCGTATTGCCATCGCTGTCCGGAGAATAGAGATTGAGCGTGAGCTCATCTCCCTCGAGGCAGAACGACTTGACCTGCTCCTGGCGGAACAGTTCCTCGATCTCGGAATAGGTGTATTCCTTCTGCTCTGCCGGTGTGGTCAGATAGAAGATGACGGCGAGAATGATCACGCCGATCAGCAGGTAGAACCCGATGCCTCTGGCACGGTTCTTATCAGGTTTCAAATTAAATCACATCCTTTATGGGATCCGCACCGGGCGCTCAGGTGGAGTAGACCTCCGGCTTGAGCACGCCGATGTACGGGAGATTGCGGTATTTTTCTGCATAGTCGAGCCCGTAGCCGACGACGAACGCGTCCGGCACCTCAAAGCCGGCATAGGCGGCGTGGATCGGCGCCTTGCGGCGGGCGGGCTTATCGAGCAGGGTGGCAATGGTGATGGAGGCAGGCCGGCGGACGCTGAGATAGTCCTTGAGATAGTGCAGCGTGACGCCGCTGTCGAGAATGTCCTCAACGAGGATGATGTCACGGCCCTCGATGTCCTGATTCAGGTCCTTGTTGATCTTCACGGCGCCGGTGGTCGTGGTCTGGTTGCCGTAGGACGACACAGCCATGAAATCGACCGAGCACGGGATGGTCACGCTGCGCATCAGGTCGGCCATAAACACAAAGCAGCCCTTGAGCACGCCGACAAACAGCGGCTCGCGGCCGTCGAAATCTCTGGAAATCTGGGCACCCAGCTCCGCCGTGCGCGCCTGGATCTCCTCGGCGGACAGCAGAACGGACGCAATGTCATCTCTCATATCGCTCATAGTATTCTCCCCCATATGTCTGGATCTGTTCCATTCGGATGCAGATCATGGTTTGCCCCGGCGCCGCTGCGCATTGCTCGGCAACGCCGAAACCGGCGATGGCCGCCGGCGCATCTGCCGCGCGGATGATCGGCACGCGGTCGCGCTCGGCCTGTGTCAGCCCCCGTTCGGCGAACAGGTCGCTCACGCGCTTCGTGCAGCCGCGCCCCGCCAGACGAATCCGGTCGCCCGGACGCCGCGGCGTAACAGATAGTTTATCATGGATGATCGCAGATTTAAAGCAAAAAGTGGTGAACGCGCTGTGAATTTCACGAAACGGTTCCGGCACGCCGACCGTGACGCGCAGCCCCAGCTCCGGGATCTCCGCCGTCTCACCCGGACGCAGAATGTGCGTCCCGAGCGGCGGCAGCGCCTGCGCGCCGAAAAACAGCCGACCCTGCTCGCGCGTCACGCGCAGGCCGGGCACATCGGCATAGCCGAGCCCTTCCCCGTCACACAGCCGCTCGAGCGCCAGCAGATGCCGGCGCGACAGTTCCCGTCCGGCCGCCTGCTGCAGCGCACGCACGCGCACCGGGCGCGGCAGCGCCAGCAGCTCGGCGATCGGGATGCCCTCCGCGGGCATCTGCCCAGCCAGAAAATCCGCAGCCAGCCCACTGAGAAACGCCTCGTCCTCGCGCAGGAGCGCTGCCGTGTCGGCCGCGTGCTGCACGAAGGCGGGATTCACGCTCTCGAGCGCCGGCACGGCATGGTGCCGGACGCGGTTGCGGGCATAGGCATCGGCCGCGTTCGTGCTGTCCTCCACGTGCGGGATGGCATGGGCGGTCAGGTAGGCCTCCGCCTGCGCGCGCGTCGTGTCCAGCATCGGGCGCAGGAGCTTGCCGCGCTGCGGCGGGATGCCGGTCAGGCCGCGCAGGCCGCAGCCGCGCGCGAGGTTGAGCAGCAGCGTCTCGGCGTTGTCGTCCGCCGTGTGCGCCGTGGCGATCCAGTCGTAGCTGTGCGCCTGCGCGCATTGCGCCAAGAACGCATAGCGCAACTCGCGCGCGGCGGCCTCGGTGCCCATGCCGCGCACGGACGCAACATTGCCGCGCCCGGCATAAAACGGCACGCCCAGTTTCTTGCACTGCGCGCGCACGAACGCCTCGTCGCGGTCGCTCTCCGCGCCGCGCAGCCCGTGGTTGAAGTGCGCACAGCCGACGGCAAAGCCGCGCTGCGCGCCCAGCGCCGTCATCCGGTGCAGGAGGTACATGGAGTCCACCCCGCCGGACACGGCACACAGCACACGCACGCCGGGCATGATGGCATCAATAGTCATCGTCGTCGTACTTCTTCTCGATGGCCGCGAAGGATGTGTACTCCGGCAGCCACATGAGTTCGAGCGTGCCGGTCTCGCCGTGGCGGTTTTTGAGGATGATTGCCTCGGCGAGGTTCGGATTCTCGCACTCCTTGTTATAATACCCGTCGCGGTAGAGCGCGAGCACGATGTCCGCGTCCTGCTCGATGGCGCCGGACTCACGGAGGTCGGACAGCATCGGGCGCTTATTCTGGCGCGACTCGTTGGCACGCGACAGCTGAGACAGGCAGATGACCGGAACATTGAGCTCCTTGGCCATGATCTTGAGCATGCGGCTCATGTCGGAGACGGCCTGCGTGCGGCTCTCATTCGACCAGCCGTGGCCGCTGCCGGCCGACTGCATGAGCTGCAGATAGTCGATGACGACAAGGCCAAGATTCGGGATGCGGCGGCACTGGGCGTTCATGTCCGCAACGGACAGCGACGGGTTGTCGTCGATGCGGATATCCGTCGCGCTGATGGTCGTGGCCGCGGCGCCGACGCGCCGCCACTCGTCCGCCGAGAGCTTGCCGGTCAGAAGCTTCTGGCTGTCGACCAGACCCTCGCCCGCGAGCAGGCGCGTCGTGAGCTGCTCGCGCGCCATTTCGAGCGAGAACACCGCAACCGTCTTGCCGGACGTCTTGCCGACGTGCAGGGCAATGTTGAGCGCAAGGCTCGTCTTGCCCATGCCGGGACGGGCCGCGATGAGGATGAGCTCGCCCGCGTTCAGACCGAGAATCGTCTGATCCAGATCCGGCAGGCCGGTGGCAAGGCCGGGGATGCCCCCGCCGCTGCTCGCCGCCTCGGAGAGGTTTGCATACACGCGCTGGATGACCATGCTGATTGGCTGCAGGCCGCCGACATTGCGTCCCTGCCGGAGCGCATAGATCTTGCGCTCGGCCGCCTCGAGCATGGCGTCCGCTCCGCCGGAACCCTCAAAGATCATGGTGTTGATCTCATCGGCCGCCGTGTGCAGATTGCGCAGCAGCGCCTGATCGCGCACGATGGCCGCGTACTTGAGCACGTTCGCAGCCGTGGGCGTGACCTGCATGACCTCCATGAGGTACTGCTGCGTCGTGTCCTTGTACACACCGCGGACCTTCATCTGCTCGAGCACCGTGACCGCGTCCACGCTCTGCCCGTAGGAGAACATGGCGAAGATGGTGTCAAAAATATCGCGGTTGGCCTGAATATAAAATTCGTCGGACTTGACCTTTTCGATCACGTCCGGGATGCAGCTCGGGTCGATGAGCATCGCACCGATGACTGCCTGCTCCGCCGGAGCGGAATGGGGCGGCTGTCTGCCCAGCAGCTCCTCCATGACGGGTCCCTCCCTCGCCTGCGCGCGGTTTATTTCTCTTCGATGACCAGCACGTGGATCGTGCCGGTGACTTCATAGCCGAGCTTGCACTTGACCTCGTACGCGCCGAAGCTCTTGATGGGTTCGGCCTGCACGATCTTCTGCTTTTCGATGGTGAGGTCAAACTGCTCGTGCAGCGCGTCGCTGATCTCCTTCGAGGTGACGGAGCCGAAGAGCTTGCCGTTGCTGCCGGCCTTCGCCGCGATCTTCACCTGAATGGCGCCGAGCTTTTTGGCGTTTTCCTCCGCCTCGGCCTTCTCGCGGGCGATCTGCGCCGCCTTGGCCTTCTCCTTCAGGCGGAAGGCGTTGAGATTGTCGGCCGTGGCCTCCGTCGCAAGCTTGCGCGGCAGGAGATAGTTGCGGGCATAACCGTCGGACACTTCCTTGAGCTCGCCCTTTTTGCCCTGGCCCTTGACGTCCACATTCAAAATTACTTTCATAGCAAGATACTCCTTTGCTTAATTTTCCAGATTCTCGTCGATCGCCTTGCGCGCCATCTGCACCGCCTGCGCGACCGACACGTCATGCAGCTGCACGGCTGCCGACGAGCGACTGCCGCCGCCGCCGAGCGCCTCCATGACCAGCTGCACATTCAGTTCGCCGATCGAGCGCGCGGAGATGAACACATCCCCGTCGCCCATCGGATAAATGACCATGGACGCCGTGACCCCGGCGATGTTGAGCAGTTCATCCGCCGCCTGCGCCGCGACGATGCGGTCCTGCGGCTCGGTGGGCGCGGCAATGGCAATGTCCGCGCGGTAGATAGACGCCGTCTGCAGGATCTTATAGCGGGCGACCGTGTGCTCCATGTCCGTCTGCAGGAGCTTTTTGACCTCCGAGGTATCGGCCCCGGCGCGGCGCAGGAACGCCGCCGCCTCAAATGTGCGCTCGCCGGTGCGGACGGTGAAGTCCTTCGTATCGAGCATGATGCCCGAGAGCATTGCCTCGGCCTCCACGCGCAGGATGTCCGGCTGCTCGACCTGCTCCTCGAGCAGCTCCGTCATCAGCTCGCAGGCCGACGACGCATACGGCTCGTGGAAGCTCATGGTCGCGTTGGTGATATAGGTCGCCGCACGGCGGTGGTGGTCGATGACCGCCACGCGGGTGCAGGCTTCGAGCAGGTTGCGGTTTTCCACCTGATCCGGGCGGTTGGTGTCTACCACGACGAGCAGCGTGCGGCTGTCGGCATGCAGATACGCCTCCTGCGGAGACAGGAACGCTTTGCCGTACTCCGGCACGCGCAGCATCCGGTCACGCAGCTGGCCGGCGGCCGTCTTGTTCGCATCCATGACGATGCGGCAGGGCGTGCCGAGCTTGCGCGCGATGCAGCAGACGCCGGCGGCCGCGCCGAGCGTGTCCAGATCGGAGAATTTATGGCCCATGACGTAGACCTTGGACGAGTCCTGAATGAGCTGGCTGAGGGCGTTGGCCATGACGCGGGACTTGACCTTCGTGCGCCGCTCGACCTCGCCGCCGCGGCCGCCGAAGAATTCGAACGTGACGCGGTTTTTCACCACGGCCTGGTCGCCGCCGCGCGAGAGCGCCATCTCGGTGCCGAGAATGGCGAAATTATAGCATTCATCGAGGCTGTCGCCGTCGCGCCCGATGCCGACGCTGACGGTGGCGCGGATGCCGCTCGGGCTGGTCACGGCGTGCACGCTGTCGAGCAGGGATGCGAACTTGTTCTCGCGCAGCTCGTCAAGATGCCGCTCCTCGAACACGTACAGATACCGGTCACGGTCGTAGCGGCGGAAGAAGCCGCCCTTGCCCTCGCACCACTGCAGGAGCTTGTCCTCAATGGCGTCGCGCAGCTCGTTGCGCTTGCGGTCGGTCAGGCCGCGGATGAGCTCATCGTAGTTATCGATGACGATGACGGCGATGATCGGGCGCGAAGCGTAATACTCCAGCCGGATCTTTTCATAATCCGTGACATCGACCCAGTAGGTGATGCCCATGTAGCTGGCAGCATCGTCCGGATTCGTGCGCACGAGGTTGCCGTGGATCTGATACTTATGGCCCTGATACTCCAGCAGCTCCGGGCACTGGGTATTGCCCTCGAGCAGCCAGCGGCCGGAAAACTCCGGGATCACGTCCGTGATGCGCATATCGACCGTCGGCTTGTGCCGGCCGCAGAGATCGAAAAAGTTCTGGTTGGCCCAGATGACCTGCGAATCTGCCGGACGAAAGACCGCCATCGGCAGCGGGAAATTCTGCAGGGTATTATTTCGTGCAGACTCCGTATCATAGGTGACGGATTCAATATATCGTTCGAGCGTGCGGCGCTTGCGCGCGCGCATGATGACCGAATAAATGATGAGCAGCAGAATGATGACGCCCTCGCAGATCGACAGCCAGAGCCGGTCGGAGAAGAAGAACGTGATGACTGCAAACAAGATCAGAAACAGCAGAAACATCCGCGAATTGGGCATCAGCGCCCGCTGCAGCTTGGATTCATTGGGTACATTGCTGACTTTGGGGTCTCGCATCGTCATACCTCCTTGCACCCTGCGGGGCAAAAGCTATTACCCCTATGATAATCAATGATTATATCAGATTCTATCCGTATTGACAAGACGCTTTCCTGCTGAAGATTCGTGAAAGGAGCGTGCGCATGAAAGCAATTTTACTGGCCGGCGGTCAGGGCCGGCGGCTGCGCAGCATCACCGGAAGCCTGCCGAAACCCATGGTGCCGCTCGTCGGCGTGCCGGTGCTCGACCGGCTGCTGGATCTGCTGCGGCGCAACGGCTTCACGGACGTGTGCATGACGCTGTGCTACCGGCCGGAGGTCATTCAGGAGCACTGCGGCGACGGCAGCAGCTACGGCGTGCACCTGAAATACCGCATCGAATCCGAACCCCGCGGCACGGCAGGCGGCGTGCGCGCGTGCAGCGACTTTTACGGCAGGGAGGATTTTCTCGTCATCAGCGGCGACGCCGCGTGCAGCTTTGACCTGCTGGGGCTCTATCGCCGGCACCAGCAGGCGGACGCGGCCGTAACGATCGCACTCTACCCGAACGCAGAGCCGCTGCAGTATGGGCTCGTGCTGCAGGACCGGCAGGGGCTTGTGCAGCACTTCATCGAAAAACCGGACTGGGAGCACGTCGTGACCGATCTCGTGAACACCGGGATCTATATTGTCTCCCCGCGGGCAATGGCCTATGTGCCGGAAGATCAGCCGTTTGATTTTGCCAAAGATCTCTTCCCGCTGCTGCTCGCGGCGCACGAGCCGATCCTCGGCGTGCCGATGGACGGCTACTGGTGCGACATCGGCACGCCGCGCGCCTACTACCGGTGCAGTCTTGACGTGCTTGACGGGCGGCTGAGCCCGGCGCAGCCGGACGCTCCGGACGACCTGCCGCCGCAGCTCCCGCACGCAGACCCGAACCGCCGCACCGTCCCCTGCCGCGACCGCGCGCACCTGATGCGCACGGTCTCGGAGGCCATGATGGAGGCCGGGGCGGACTTTACCGACGGGCTGCACCTGCGCGACGGCGGCTGGGAGCTGAGCATCCGGCCGGACGCGAACGCTTCCGCCCTGCAGGTCGAGGCAAACGCGCCGGACGCCGCTGCCGAGACGGCACGGCTGCTCGAGCTGATGGAGCGGGACGAAAACCAATAGAGCGAGAATAGCGCGCAAAAACCGCCGCATCCAAGATGCGGCGGTTTTCCCCTCGGCCGAAAGGATTTTCGGCCGAGGGGAAAACCCGAAAGCACAAATGGGTTTGTGCTTTCGGAGTGCATCTCATTCGAGGCGGGCCTTGCCCCCTCGAGCTCCCCCGCTGTGCGATCGTCTCTTGCCGCAGCAACTGCTTCCAACTGCTGCAAAAACCGCCGCATCCCAAGATGCGGCGGTTTTCCGATACTTATTGCTTGTAGTGGTGTGCGTCCTCGAGGACCATTTCCTTGACCTTCATCAGGCGCACCTTGGTCGAACTTTCGTTCTCGTCCAGCTTCATGGAGATGTAACGAATGTTCTGCTCCAGCTCGGGGATCATAACGTATTCGAGCGCGTTGACGCGGCGGCGGGTCTTTTCGATCTCCTGCGCGAGCATCTGCGTGGTCTTTTCGACCTGCGCGAGCTCGAGCATGTCCTTGAACACCTCCGCCAGCTTCTCGAGCGCATCGTCCAGCTCACCGGACGTCTGCGCAAATCCGTACGGGAAGATCTCGGACGGATCGCTGTTGCGGGTCTGGAAATCGTAGACCGGCACGTTCACGCTCATGATGTTCTGATAGGTCATGCCCAGCTCGACGCTCTGCCGCGGGTAGAGCAGCGACTGTTCGAGCATTTCCGGGGACATGATCGCGGACGCGACCGACAGAGAGCCGAACGCCTCCGTGAGTCCCTGCTCGACCTTCGCACGCAGCTGCTTGTTCAGGCGCACGTTGTCGAGGAACTGACGCATCAGCTCGTCACGCTTATCCTTGAGGAGCTTATGACCCCTGCGAGCGGTTTTCAACCGGCCCTTGAGCTGGTTGAGCACCATTCTTGTCGGGGTAATTGCCGTATTTGCCATCAAATCACCTCACTTGGTAAGTCTGCGGGACGAATGCGCTCAGGTCTCGGGCATATACTTTTCGATCAGCTCGGGCTTGATACGCTTGAGCTCGGTGCGCGGCAGCAGGCTCAGCAGCTCCCAGCCGAGGTTAAGGGTATCCTCAATGGTGCGGTTGGTGTTGTTGCCCTGATTGACGTAGCGCTGCTCAAATGCATCGGCGAACTTTGCAAACTGCTTGTCGTCGTCAGACAGGGCCGCCTCGCCCAGAATGGTCATGAGCTCCTTGGCGTCCTTGCCGCGGGCATAGGCCGCGAACAGCTGGTTCATCGTGCCGGAGTGGTCCTCACGGGTCTTGCCCTCGCCGATGCCCTTATCCTTCAGACGCGACAGGCTGGGCAGCACGTCGACGGGCGGGATGATGCCCTTGCGGTACAGGTCGCGGGAGAGGATGATCTGGCCCTCGGTGATGTAACCGGTCAGGTCGGGGATCGGGTGGGTCTTGTCGTCTTCGGGCATGGTCAGGATCGGGATCATGGTGATCGAGCCGGACTTGCCGATGCGGCGGCCGGCGCGCTCGTAGAGCGTGGCCAGGTCGGTGTACAGGTAGCCGGGGTAGCCGCGGCGGCCCGGGACTTCCTTCTTTGCCGCGGAGACCTCACGCAGAGCCTCGGCGTAGTTGGTGATATCGGTCAGGATGACCAGCACCTGCATGTCCTTTTCAAAGGCCAGGTACTCGGCCGCGGTCAGCGCCATACGCGGGGTGGCGATACGCTCGACGGCGGGGTCGTTGGCAAGGTTGGAGAACACGACCGTGCGGTCGATGGCGCCGGTGCGGCGGAACTCCTGAATGAAGTACTCGGACTCCTCGAACGTGATGCCGATGGCGGCGAAGACGACGGCGAAGTTCTCGTTGTCGCCCAGCACCTTCGCCTGGCGCGCGATCTGCGCGGCCAGCGCGGCGTGCGGCAGGCCGGATGCCGAGAAGATCGGCAGCTTCTGGCCGCGGACGAGGGTGTTCAGGCCGTCGATGGTGGAAACGCCGGTCTGGATGAACTCCGCCGGGTAGGCGCGGGCTGCCGGGTTCATCGGCAGGCCGTTGATGTCGCGGTGCTCCTCAGCGAGGATCGCCGGGCCGCCGTCGATGGGCTCGCCCATGCCGTTGAAGACGCGGCCGAGCATATCCTCGCTCACGCCCAGCTGCAGCGGGTGGCCGAGGAAGCGGACCTTCGACTGTGCGAGGTTGATGCCCTGCGCGCTCTCAAAGAGCTGCACGACCGCGTGGTCGTCCTCGACCTCGAGGACCTTGCAGCGGCGGACTTCACCGTTTGGGAGCTCGATCTCGGCCAGCTCGTCGTAGGTCACGCCTTCGACGTTCTTGACGATCATCAGAGGGCTGGCGATCTCCTGGATCGTTTTATACTCTTTAATCACTGCTCCTCACCTCCGGCGATAATCTCTTTGATCTGCGCGGTCATGTCCGCAGCGATCTTGGCATAGACCTGCTCGTACTCGTCGCTCGGCACGCTCTTGGCGCGGCCGATGTCGACGCGGGCAGGGATGGCAAAGAGCTTGTGCATCGGCGCGTTCTTCTCGAGTGCGTCGCGGCACTCGGCGTCGTAGCGCAGGATGAGACCGAGCAGCAGGAACTGACGGCGGTACTCGGAGTAGCTGTCGATATCGACGAAGGCGTTCTGCTGCAGGAAGTCCTCACGGATCATCTTGGCAGTCTCCATCGTCAGGCGGTCAGCCGGGGACAGCGCGTCCTGGCCGACGAGGCGGACGATCTCCTGCAGTTCGGATTCCTGCTGCAGGATGCTCATGGCCTTGTCGCGGTTGGCCATATATTCCTCGCCGAACGTGGCCTCATACCACGGCTTGAGCGAGTCGACATACAGCGAGTAAGACGTCAGCCAGTTGATGGCCGGGAAGTGGCGGGCATACGCCAGGCTCGAATCGAGCGCCCAGAACACCTTGACGATACGCATGGTGGCCTGCGAGACCGGCTCGGAAATGTCGCCGCCCGGAGGCGAGACAGCGCCGATGGCGGTGACGGAGCCGCGGCGGTCGCCCTCGCTGCCGATGCAGCGGATGCAGCCGGCGCGCTCGTAGAACTGCGCGATGCGGGACGCGAGGTAGGCCGGGTAGCCTTCTTCGCCGGGCATCTCTTCCAGACGGCCGGACATCTCACGCAGGGCCTCTGCCCAGCGGGAGGTGGAGTCAGCCAGAACGGCGACGTCATAGCCCATGTCGCGGAAGTACTCGGCGATGGTGATACCGGTATAGATGGACGCCTCACGCGCTGCCACGGGCATATCGGAGGTGTTGGCAATGAGCACGGTGCGCTTCATCAGCGGCTCGCCGTTGCGCGGGTCGGTCAGCTCCGGGAACTCCATGAGAACGTCGGTCATCTCGTTGCCGCGTTCGCCGCAGCCGATGTAGACGACGACGTCCACGTCCGACCACTTGGCGAGCTGGTGCTGCACGACGGTCTTGCCGCTGCCGAACGGGCCGGGCACGGCGGCCGTGCCGCCCTTGGCGATCGGGAAGAGCGTGTCGATGATACGCTGGCCGCTGTTCATGGGCTTGTTCGGGGCAAACTTCTGCGCGTAGGGGCGCGCGATACGCACCGGCCAGCGCTGAATCATGTTCAGCTCGTGGTCGACGCCGTTGGCGTCGGTGAGCACGGCGACGGTCTGGTCGACCGTGAAGTCGCCGCCGGTGATGCTCTTGATCGTGCCCTTCATCTGCGGGGGCACCATGATCTTGTGCAGGATGGCCGTCGTCTCCTGGACGGTGCCGATCACGTCGCCGCCGGTGACGGCGGTGCCGGGCTGCACAACGGGGTCAAAGTGCCAGACGCGCTCGCGGTTGAGCGCGGGCACCTCGATGCCGCGGGTGATGTTGGAGCCGGTCAGGTCGCGGATCTCGGGCAGCGGGCGCTGGATACCGTCATAGATATTCTCCAGCATGCCGGGGCCAAGCTCCACGGACAGCGGCATACCGGTGGTCTCGACCTTCGCGCCGGGGCCAAGGCCCGAGGTCTCCTCATAGACCTGGATGGACGCGCTGTCGCCGGTCATATTCAGGATCTCGCCGATCAGGCGCTGCTCGCCGACACGCACAACGTCGGAGACGTTGGCATCGGCAAGGCCATTGGCCACGACCAGCGGACCGGAAACTTTTGTAATGGTTCCGCTCAATTTCATTCTTCCTTTCCTTAAAGGATATCAGAGCCAACCGCTCGCTCGACGGCCGCCTTGAGCGCGGTCTGGCCGAGGCCGAGGGGGCCTTCCCTGCCGGGGATCAGAATGATGGCCGGCTTGGGAACATCTTTGAATTTGTCGATCTCATGCTGAAGCTCCTGCACCAGATTCTCTTCGACATAGATGATGGCGTAGTCCTCAGAGTCTTTCGTCAGGCGGCGCAGCGTCTCGCGCGCCTCCTCGGTATTGGCGACCGGGCAGGCCTCGAGGCCGAGCGCCTTGAAGCCCATGACGGTCTCCGCACCGCCGACAACTGCAATTTTAAGCATAAGTCTCACGCAGCCTTTCCCGGATGACCGCGGGCTGAAGCCCTGCGAGTCTGCCCGTCAGGATCATTCTGGCGGCCGTAGTCTCGTTTTCCATGGCGGCGAGATAAGCGGACACATGCGCCGCGCCGAAGCTGCGCAGCTTGGCCGCGCGGATGTAGTCCATGAGCGCGTTGTCGCACAGCAGCTCAAACGCCGTCAGCGCGCCGCCGCTCATGGCCGCCGCGCCGGCAGCCGCCGCATTGCCCAGCCACGTGTTGCCGTAGAGCGCGGTGAGCGCCTCGGCCGAGTCGAACGCCGCGAGCACGCGGTCCGTGCCGATCGTGCCGCCCGGGATGAGCGCGGTCTTGAGAAAGTCCGCGTCCTTGGCCATGCGGCGCGTGCGCACGGCAGCGCGCAGGTTCGCGCTGTCGATCTGCAGCTGCACATAGCCTCTGGCAAAGCCGCCGTCGCTCAGGCCGTCGGAAAGTGCGAGCATCTGCGCGAAATACGCGCGGTCGAGCTCGAAGTCCGCTGCCTGCGGATTGGTCGTGCGCGCCAGGATCGCAGCGGCGCTGACCATGGCCTGCGCCAGAACGGGCGGGATGTCGCGGTAGTCCTCCTCGAGAAACGCCGTGAGCAGTTTCTGCGGCGCCACGGTGCCGCGCTGCGACAGGATCGCATCGCACTCCACGCCCATCGCCCGCGCCTTGATGAGCGCCTTGGCATTGTGGTAGTCATACTTGAAGCGGAACAGCTGCACGAGCTGAGCCTCCGGGACCATGCCCTCGACCTCATCGAACAGCGCCGCGATGTGCGCCTCGAGCGCAGCGCCGGCTTCCTTCGCGGACAGGCCGCTCAGGTCGCCGTAGCCGCATTCCTCCAAGATCTTGGCCGCCTCGTCGTTCGTGGGCGCGTCGATCATGCGCTCCATGCGCTCAGCGGAAAGCATTTTGGTCTCGCGGGCTGCCAGCATTGCCGTAATCGCAAGGTAATTCGTATCTTTTACTTTAGACAATTCGGTTCCTCCCTCATGCGGCGCAGCACTCTGCGCCCCATATAGGATAATTCATTCCCCCCGCGCGGGGCGGGGCAGGTCACGCGCCGAACAAGACCTCGGCAACCTGAGCAGCCAGATCACTGCGGCAGAGCTCTGCGATCGTCTCCACGGCACAGTTGACCTCGATATCTCCCTGCTGGAGCACAAACCCGGCGCGCAGGTCGCGCGTGGCCTGGCTCATGGTGAGCCGGCCGGGCTTGCCCTGCTGCGCGAGCAGCGCATTGGCAGCGTCCACGACCGCCTGACCGCACGCGGCCTGATCCTTGGCGTTGAACACCAGGGTCTCGGTGCCGGTCGTCGCGGCCTGCGCGGCGAGTTTGGCCAGATACGCCACGTAGTCCGCCTGCGGCATGGTGCAGATCTTATCGAGCGCGGCGGCAAACGCCGCGTCGACCATCTCCTGCTTGAGGGCAAGGACGCTCTTTCTGGCTTCCATTTCCGCCAGACGGCCCATGCGCTGCACGCGGTCCTCGCACGCTTTCACACCGTCGCGGACGCGGGCCCAGTACTGGTCCTGCGCCTGTTTGTCATAATCGGCACGGATCTCGGCGCACCTGGCCTCGGCTTCGGCCGCGATGGCCTTCGCCTGCTCCTGCGCGTCCGCCTCGATGCGGCCGGTGATTTTTTCAATACCATTCATAGATCTTTGTTCCCTTCTGTCGGAAGAGGATGGGGATTACTTCAAGCCGTTGAGCATCAGGAAGGATGCCAGCAGGCAGAGGATGGCGTAGAACTCAACCGTGATGCAGAAGATCATGCCCTTGGACCAGTCGTCGGGCTTCTTGGCCAGAATGTTCAGGGACGCGGCAGCGACCTTGCCCTGAGCGATGGCGGAGATCAGACCGCCGAGCGCGATCGGCAGGCAGGCTGCGAAGTACTGCAGGCCCTGAGCGACGGTCAGCGGAGCGGCAGCGTTGGCAGCGAAGATCTGATTCTGAGCCAGGAACCAGATAACGAAGCCGTACAGGCCCTGGGTGCCCGGGATGACCTGCATGATCATCGCTTTGCCGAACTTGCTGGGATCTTCCGAAACGAGACCTGCGCCGGCCTCACCGGCGATGCCGGTGCCCTTTGCAGAGCCAATGCACGCGAGCGCCGCTGCGAGCGCAGCGCCGAGAAGGCCGAGAGCCAGACCACCGATGGATTCGAGAAATGCCATTTTCATTTTCCTCCTTAAATATCTCTTGAATACGAATGATTAGAAATTATGATTTTCCACGTCGACATAGCGCGTGTTGATCTCGAGCGGGCGGAACGGTTTGCCGCCGTCGACATAGAACTTGCCGAAGAACTCCAGGCACTGCAGACGCAGGTCATGCACGAAGCAGCCGAGCAGGTTCAGGCCGAAGTTGAGCAGATGGCCCAACAGGAAGATGATGATGAACACGATCATCGACACGACCGTCACGCCGCCGCTCGACGGCATCGCGGCGAGGGTGTTGAACACCTGCGCGATGACGCTGCCGGCCAGCATCAGAGCCATGAGTCGGGAATACGAGAGAATGTCGCCGAACCAGCCGGTCAGGCCGTTGTAGACCGCGCCGAACACGGCGGTGACTTTGCCGAAGCCCTTGGCCTCGCGGCCGGAACCGTAGATCAGCATCAGAACGCCGATGCACAGCACGACCGGCACGCCGCCGATGTTGCCGATCTTGAGCACGAACAGCGCCAGGCCCGCGAAGATCACGAACCAGGTGCCCTCGTTGAAGATCGCATCGCCGACCTTGCCCTGACGGCACTCCATGACCATGTTCACGACCATGCCGGTCGAGAGCTGGATGAAACCGAGCACCATGGCGCCGATGAGGATCTGCGTCGTATCGGTCAGCGGGTCGAGCAGCGGGCTTGTCAGAATGCCGAGCTTGACGTCGTGACCAAACATGTTCACGATCGTCGGCACGGCGTTGCCGAAGAAGCCGCCTGTCACGATGCCGAGCAGGAACGTCGACACGCCGCAGGCGAACAGCAGCTCGCAGAAATACTTGCTGCCGCGTTTCGGCTTCATCTTGCCGAGCGCAACGAGCGCCGCGATCATCATCACAAGGCCGTAGCCCATGTCCGCCATCATGATGCCGTAGAACAAAATGAAAAACGGCGCCATGAGCGGGTTCGGATCGACCGTGCCGTAGGCCGGCAGGCTGTACATGTTCGTGACCATGTTCAGCGGTTCGGTAAATTTGTTGTTTTGTAGCTTGACCGGCACCTCGGGGTACTCGTCCTCCGTGGGATCGGCCAGATCCCAGGCGCAGTCATACTTTGCGAGCACCGCGGTGAGCTTGGCCTCCTCCGGCGCCGTGAGCCAGCCGCGCATGCACACGACGCTCTCGGTACCGACCAGGCGCTCTTCCGCCTCCGCGCGGCCGAGCTTCACGCTCGCGCGGTCGATGCAGAGCTTGAACGCATCCCGGTGCGGGGCAAAGGCGGCAATATCCGTCTCCGCCTGCTCACGCCTGCGGATGACGTCCGCGATCTGCTGCTGCGCGTCCTCAATGTTCTGCTTTGCCGTGCCCGGCGCGCCGTTCAGGTTTGCCAGCGTGAAGCCGGACGCGCGCAGCGCCGTGATAGCTTCCGTCAGCTCCTCTTTCAAGCAAATGAGCAGCACATAGTGCTGTTCCTTGTCCGAAGAGATCTCATACAGCTGCGACTCGGGCGCAGCGTCCGCCAGCGCTTTTGCCGCCTCGGCAAGATCCACTGCCGCGGGCAACATACCCAGAGAAATGCGGGTCCTTACGGTTTCGCCCAGATCCAGCGGCAGATCGAGTGTCTGCCACGGGCGCAGGGCCTCCATATTGCTGCGGAGCTTAGCCTCCTCGCCGTTGTAGCGGCGCACGGCCGCCTCCAGCTCCTCGAGCTGTGCGACTGCATCGAGCTCCTGACGGTACGCACCGTCATCCAGGAAATCCGCCTCCGTGACCTCCGGCCGGGAGCTGAGCAGCCTGGACTTGACCGGCGCATACTTGTCGAGCAGCTTGAGCGCGGCGGTCAGGCGCGTGAGTTCACTGCGCACCTCCGTCACATTGCCGCTCTCCTGACGCAGGACTGCGGCAGATTCCGCGTCCGCAAGCAAGGCGTCCGGTTCCGAGATCTGCACGCAGCCGAGCAGCATCAGATCCCGGAGCAGCTCATCTTTCTGCCGGCGAACGACCATGAGCCGCAGCTTTTTCATGTGTACAATGGCCATCAGCCGTTCACAATCCTTTCCACGATGAGTGATGCAGCCCGATCCAGATTGGTCTTAGCCTTGATGCGCATGGCAGCTTCCTTGTTCTTGGTCTCCGCCGCCAGCGTTTCCGCATCCGCCTTCGCCTTTTCATCAGATTTGGCCCGCAGCGTCTGCAGCTCCTGCTGCGCCTTACCGACGGCAGCCTCTATCACTGCCTTTCCCTCGGCCTGGGCCGCTTCCACTGCCGCCGCAGCGGCTGCCTGCGCGTCGGCTTTGATCTGTCTGGCCCGGTTTTCTGCGTCACTGATCGTTGTTATCGCCTCAAATGACATCCGTACACCTCCCTACGAATCAAACTGTTATTATGCCGCGCAACGCCCGTTTTCACGAACTGTTTCTACATAATGTAGGTATTTTACCTTATTCACCGCTGTTAATCAAGTAAAACTGCCCAAAATTGTCTGTCAAAATTCAAACACCTATGTGTTAAAAAACTATTGATCCTGCTAGCTTTTTCACGTCATTGACGAAAATTTAACGTTATCGGATTTGCATGATTTCTCGCAATGGGAACATTCATAATTTCTGATGAAAAAATGAACAAAATGTTGGGAAATGCAAGATTTCAACACTTAAAATGTTTTTCCCCTTGCTATTGTGCCGGAAATAGCCTATAATATTTTTGCTAAAGTTAAAAAGTTTGAACTATATTCGCATATTCGGAGGTACTTTCATGGAAAGCAAACGCCGTTTCGGCGACCGCAAGGACGGCCGCCTGATCCAGTCCCTCGCACCGTTTTACAAATTCATGCCCTACATCATGCCCACGAAGAACGACGCCTGCAATCAGTTTGAGGACTGCATTGAGATCACGAACACCGACCGCTGGCTGCGCCAGAAGCGCCTCGAGGGCTACAAGGGCCTCGGCTACCTGCATCTGTTCATTGCGGCCTACATCCGTATGGTCTCCATGCGCCCCGGCATCAACCGTTTCGTGGCCGGCCGGCGCATCTATGCGCGCAACAATATCGAGGTCGTGCTGACCGTGCGCCGCAGCATGTCCACCACCTCGAACGAGACGACCATCAAAGCCGTCTTCGCCCCGACGGACACGATCTTTGACGTCTACCGCAAGATGAACGAGAAGATCGACGAGATCAAGTACGGCGACCAGGACAACAACACCGAGCAGGTCGCCGGCGCGCTGCTGAAGCTGCCGCGTTTCCTGCTGCGCTTCGCCATCGGCTGCCTGCGCGTGATGGATTACTTCGGCATCATCCCGCAGAAGCTGCTCGACGCCAGCCCCTTCCACGGCTCGATGATCATCACCGATATGGGCTCGCTCGGCATCCCGCCGATTTATCACCACCTGTACAACTTCGGCAACCTGCCGATGTTCATCGCCTTCGGCGCCAAGCGCAAGGCGGTCGAGCTTGACCGCGAGGGCAAGCCGGTCGAGCGCAAGTACATCGACTTCATGGCCGTCATGGACGAGCGCGTGTGCGACGGGTACTATTACGCCTCCTCGTTCAAGTACATGAAGATGTTCATGCACAACCCGGCGCTGCTGGAAGTCCCGCCCGAGAAAGTGGTCGAGGATCTGTTCTGAGCATCCATACCTGCATAAGGAAAAACCTCCTGCGCTGCAGGAGGTTTTTGCATTTGTACGGCCACTCGCGCCGCCGGCGCCGACCGAACCGCACGCGCGGCCGAACACAGCAGCAGCATGATGAGCATGACAAAGATCACAAAGCGGAGTTTCTTCACCGCTCCCCCCTCCTCTGCTTTCGTTTGACACCAGTATACACAGCCGCCGCAAAAAAAGCCGTCGCATCCTGACGGCGTACAGAAAACTTTGCGGAGGCAAAGATCCCCCGGCGCGGAGTGAGCCCGCGCCGGGGGATTTTTACGCATTCAGGGCAGCGCGATGCACCGCGAAAAAACAGGGCCATCCGTTCGGATGGCCCTGTGAGATATTATGCCTCGTCGTCCTGATTTGTGCTGAACTCCGCCAGCGTCAGGCCGGGATTTTTCTGCTCCGCCCAGCGGATGCTCCACTCATTATTGAAGATGAGCAGGTTGTGGCCGCGGAAGTCCTGCACCCACTTCGTGTCGGAAGCGAGGTTGAGCGCCGTGGGGTCGGTGCCCTCGCTCGTGATCCAGCGAATATAGGAATACGACAGGTCGTGGCGGCGGATGTCGATGTTGTACTCGTTCTTGAGCCGGTACTCCAGCACCTCGAACTGCAGCACGCCGACCGCACCGACGATGACCTCCTCCATGCCGCTGTTCGGCTCGTGGAAGATCTGGATGGCGCCCTCCTGCGCGATCTGGGTGACACCCTTGACAAACTGCTTGCGCTTCATGGTGTCCACCTGCGAGATGACGGAAAAGTGCTCCGGCGCGAACGTCGGGATGCCCTCGAAGCGCACGCGCAGCTTCGGGTCGCAAATCGTGTCGCCGATGGAGAAGATGCCGGGGTCGAACACGCCGATGATGTCGCCGGCGTAGGCCTCATTGATGATCGCACGCTCCTGCGCCATGAGCTGCTGCGGCTGCGCGAGCTTGAGCGTCTTGCCGCCCTGCACGTGCAGGTACTCATGGTCGCGCTCGAACTTGCCCGAACAGATGCGCATGAAGGCGATGCGGTCGCGGTGGGCCTTGTTCATGTTCGCCTGAATTTTAAATACGAACGCGGAAAACGCCGGCTGCATCGGGTCGACCACGCCGTCGGCCGTCGTGCGCGGCAGCGGCGGCATCGTCATGTGCAGGAAGTTTTCCAGAAACGGCTCGACGCCGAAATTCGTCAGCGCAGAGCCGAAGAACACCGGACTGAGCCGGCCGGCGCGCACCTCGTCGAGGTCGAAGGCGTAGCCCGCGCCGTCGAGCAGCTCGATATCCTCGGTCAGCTTTTCGCGCTGGCGCGGCCCGATCAGCTCGTCGAGCCGCTCAACGTCCGTGAGCTCGCACTCGATGGGGCGGATCTTGTTCTGCCCGCGGTGAAACTCCTGAAACGCGAGGATCTCGCGGCGGTCGCGGTCGAACACGCCCTTGAAGTCGTGCCCGCAGCCGATGGGCCAGTTGACCGGATAAGTGCCGATGCCGAACTCGTTTTCCAGCTGCTCCATGAGCTCAAACGGGTCGCGGGCCTCGCGGTCGAGCTTATTGATGAACGTGAAGATCGGGATGTGGCGCATGGCGCAGATCTTGAAGAGCTTGCGCGTCTGCGGCTCGATGCCCTTGGCCGCATCGATGACCATGACGGCACTGTCCGCCGCCATGAGCGTGCGGTAGGTGTCTTCCGAGAAGTCCTGGTGGCCCGGGGTGTCGAGAATGTTGATGCAATAGCCCTCGTATTCAAACTGCATGACCGACGACGTGATGGAGATGCCGCGCTGCTTTTCGAGCTCCATCCAGTCCGAGACCGCGTGGCGTGCGGTCGCCTTGCCCTTGACCGAGCCGGCGAGCTGGATGGCCCCGCCGTACAGCAGCAGCTTTTCCGTGAGCGTCGTCTTGCCGGCGTCCGGGTGCGAGATGATCGCAAACGTCCGGCGGCGCTCGATTTCCTGTTTCAGATCCATAGTCCGCTCCTCTGTTGTTCTTTCGAATATCAAACTTAGATAGTATACCCGATTTTTCCCGCGAGTGCAACAAAAACCTGCCCGTCAGGCCGTCTGCTCGCGCAGATAGAGCGTGAGCGTGGCGAGGAAGATGTCCCTGGCGTCATAGCGCGGCGTGAGCGGGGCGAGCTGCGTGAAGAAATGCTCGCTGCCCAGCGACGCGCACAGCGCGTGCGCGCGCTCGAGCGCCGGGGCGTCCTCGTCCTCCGCCAGGCGCATGGCCAGCTCCGGCAGCAGGAGCTTGAGATCGTAGATCTCCCCGCGCGGGTAGGCATACGCCTCGAGCACGCACTCCGCGCCCGCGAGCGCGCAGGCCGTCAGGTCGCTGTGCTGGTCGCTGAGGATGCGGTCGGTCAGCGGCGTGTCGCTGCGGAAAAAGTCCAGCATGGAGTCCGGCGGCGTCAGCTCCCGGCGCAGCAGCCAGAGCAGATAGTCGCGCGCGACGCCCTCGAGCAGCGTCTGCCCGTCGGGTTCGAACGTGTAGGTATGGCCGATATAGCTGCCGAGTACGCGCAGCGTGTCCGTATAGCCGAGGGCGATGCTGTGACGCAGCGCGTCGGGGTCGAACTCCAGCAGCTTGCCCAGCGGCTCTGCCGGGGCGATGTAGGTCACGAGCGGGTGGTTGGTATATTTTTTCTCCGGCGTCTCCGGCTTGAGGCCGATGGCGATGACGCGGTCAGCGCCGAGGCGAAACGCCGTGCCGATCGGCAGATTGTCCGAGTACGCGCCGTCGAGGTAGTTCTGCCCGTCGATCTCGCACATTGGAAACATCGGGTAGCACGCCGACGACGCGAGGATCCACTGCGGCAGGTAGCCGGGTGCAATGTCCTGCTTGCGCACCTCGACCGGCTGGAACGACGGGAAACGCGCCGTCATGAGTCCGAAATCCACCGGCGAGGCGAAAAAGCGCGCCTCGTCGAGATATTGGTGCACGAGCGCGCGGTACGGCGTGATGTCCGCCGTACGGCGGTTGAGGTCCGCCCAGTCCTTCACACGCGCGATGAGCTGCTCCGGGTGCTCAGCCAACGCCGCCAGCTCGCGCTTTTCGTGCGGCGTGGCGTCGGCGCACTCGAGCATGATCTGCTCTTCCGTGATGTGCGTCCAGAGCTCCCACGCGCGGTCAAAATCGCCCTGCACCATCAGCGCCGCCGTGACCGAACCGATGGACGTGCCCGTAACGATGTCAAACGGGATGCCCAGCTCCCGCATCGCCTTCCACGCGCCGACCTGATACGCGCCCTTAGTGCCGCCGCCGGCCAGCGCGATCGCCTGCTTCATGGTACATTCCTCCTTGATTCCTGAATGAATAGTTTACACGCAGCAGGTGCAAAAAGTCAATTCCGAATGAAAAGCACCGGAGGACAGATCGTCCTCCGGTGCTTTTTCACGCCCGCAGCAGGGCGCGGCGGGCCTTCCAGTCCGGCAGATAGCGCGCGATGAGCGCGTAAAATTCCGCGCCGTGGTTCATGTAGCGCAGGTGCGCCAGCTCGTGCACGACAACGTAGTCAATCGCCTCCGGCGGGTACTGCATCAGCCGCCACGAAAAGCAGATGTGCCCCTGTGAGCTGCAGCTGCCAAAGCGCGTGCGCGCGCCCGTGATGCGCACCTGCGTCGGGCAAAGCCCCATCCGCTCGGAATAATACGCCACGCGCTGCGGCAGGTAAGCCTTCGCCTGCCGGATGTAGGCCGCCCGCTCGGCGTCCGTCGGCTCGGGGTGTGCAGCAGCGCGGGCCTCCTGTTTGGCCAGCCCGCGCGCGATCCATTCGGCGTGCGACGCGACAAAGCGGTCAATCGTTGCCCGCGGTGTCCGGTACGGCGCGCGCACGATCACGCGCCCGCCGCGCACCTCAAGCGCCAGCGTGCGGCGGCCGGAGCGAATGAGTTCATACGGCTGCATGGCCTGTCCTCCCCTTTTTCTGTGGTATGCCAAATCGGTCTTCCGGCAAGGTTATTCTGTCTGCTGCAAATAGCCGTCCATGTACTGGCGGACGCGTGCTGCATCTTTCCTGCATTTCGCCTTGCTGCCATAAGTCAGTGCAACGACCCACGGCTGTCCGGCATCTGTTTCAAACGTCTGCCGGTAGTTCACGGTTTGGCCCCTTTCTATCCACTGTCCGCTTATGTCCTGATTGGAAAAGCAAAGTATCGTATCATGAATCCAATGATAGCTATAGACGTCTCCTTCCATGCAAGTACACAGATAGATCTGCTCGCTCCATGGTACAAACACAGGTTCCGAACGCTTGGGGTCTACAACCGCAAAACCCTGCTGGCTGACTTCAATCATCGTGCGGTATCCAGCTGATTTTATGATATAAACCAATGCCGCAGCGTAACCAAAAACGAATACCGTCACCAGTACCGACACGAAAACCAGTTCCCCTTTTGTAAGAATCTTGTATCCATCCGGGAACATGGCATAAACAAAGTATCCTAGAATAAAGATAACCGGTATCGTGCAGCCGCTTATCACACCCTTTTTATTGGGCTGAAAAGTCAATGATTCCATGCCACATCCTCCATCATCAAAACGAATCTACGAACAGCATACACCATCCGCGGCGCGGTGGCAAGCTTGGCAGCCGCCGCGCGGTGTGCTATGATGGGAGCATCCATTCTTTGAGGTGATCGTATGTTCCGGATCGGCTGCCACATTTCCTCCGCCGGCGGGTATCTCGCCATGGCAAAGCGCGCGGAGGCGCTGGGCGCAAATACGTTTGCGTTCTTCACGCGCAATCCCCGCGGCGGCAGCGCCAAACCCATTGAGGAAGCAGACATTGCAGCCTTTCACGCCGAGTGCGCCCGCGCAGGCATCGACCGGCTGGTCGCGCACGCGCCCTACACGCTCAACCCCTGCGCGGCCAAGGCGAACGTGGCGGAGTTTGCGCGCATGGCCTTTTCCGACGACCTGCAGCGCATGGAGCACACGCCCGGACAGCTCTATAACTTTCACCCCGGCAGCCACGTCGGGCAGGGCATCGACGCGGGCATCGAGAAGATCGCCGCACTGCTCAATGAGGTTCTCTTCCCCGACATGACCACGACCGTCCTGCTTGAGACCATGGCCGGCAAAGGCAGCGAGGTCGGCGGCCGCTTCGAGCAGCTGCGCGCCATCATCGACCGCGTGGAGCTGCGGGAGCACATCGGTGTCTGCCTCGACACGTGCCACGTCTGGGACGCGGGGTATGACATTGCCGGCGACCTCGACGGCGTGCTCGCGGAGTTTGACCGCGTGATCGGGCTCAAGCGCCTGTACGCCGTGCATCTCAACAACAGCCTCAATCCCTGCGGCAGTCACAAGGACCGGCACGCAAAGCTGCTCGACGGCTGCATCCCGCCGGAGGCGCTCGTGCGCGTCACCCGCCACCCGGCGCTGGCGGGGCTGCCGTTCATCCTCGAAACGCCGAACGACGACGCCGGGTACGCGCAGGAGATCGCATGGCTGCGCGCGGCGCAAAAATAGCGGAATCTTTGCCTCCACTGTCCTGATTATTGGACTTTGCATGTGCTATGCTGTGATAAAAGGGAGAAAACAGAAACACAACATGGACATGGGAGGAGAAAAATCATGACCCTGCGAACGTACATTGACCACGCGATCCGCGACGGTGCCGCCTTTGATGCCGTCATCTGCGGCTGCGATGTGCAGCAAACCTTCTGCTGGCAGCCGGACATGTGCATCACAGACGCCTGCGAGGCGGAGTACCACCCGCTGCTCGACGCCGAGATCCGCGTCCTGGCCGCCGCGCCGGGCGAGCGGTTTTCCATCATCGAGATCTGCACGGACAGGCTCTTTCTCGGCGACGCCTTTTCGCAGTGCGCGGCGGGCTACTGCAGCCCGCGCGAGTACCGGCGGCTGTTCCGCGCCGGATAAAACAAGCGGCAGCGCCCGCCCCAAAGCTTCGGCTTTGGGGCGGGCGTTTCTATCGCCGCGCTCCGTATTCCGCGCAAGGGAACGTCCGCAGAGCAGCGGGGGGGGGCTCGAGGGGGCAGGGCCCGCCTCGAATCAGATCTTGCGGTTTTTCAGCTGCAAAGCAGCTGAAAAACCGCCCCGGAGCGAACGCTCCGGGGCGGCCCCGCAGTTACGGGAATGGGGGATGCAACACGCACAGGACAGCGCGGTGTTAAGCGAGAGAATACTGGCTGACAAAGCGCCACAGGAGCGCCGCGCACTCGGCGCGCGTCGCCGTGCCCTGCGGATCGATGCGATGATCGTCCCTGCCGTAGACAATGCCGTTTTCCACGGCCCAGGCCAGCGCCGCGCGGGCATAATCGCTGACAGCGTCCGCATCGGCAAAGCCGCTCAGGACGTTCTCCGACTGCGCCGCGTCTGCAACGCCCGCGAGGCAGGCATAGCGGTAGAGGATGACCGTCAGATCCTGACGGCTGATGGCCTGCGTGGGGCAGAACGTGTCCGCGCCGCAGCCGTTGACCACACCGGCGTGATAGGCCCAGAGGACGGGCTGCGCATAGTAGGCACCGGCCGGGACATCGCGGAAGGGCATGTTCGTGCCGGCCGCATCCGGCGCTCCGGCGATGCGGTGCACGATGGTCGCAACTATGGCGCGGTCCAGCGGCAGATCGGGGGCAAAGCGCGTATCCGCCACGCCGACCATGAGGCTGCGGTAGTAGCAGGCCGCCACATCCATGTAGTACCACGCGCCCTCCGGCACGTCCTCAAACGGCAGCGCCGTATCCGGGAGTACGGAGAGGATGCGGTCGGTAATGTAGCGATGACCCGCCGCCGTGGGGTGCACGGCCGGGAGATACGCCGTCCAGAAATCGTCCTGCGTGAACGCCAGCTCCCCGCACTCGACGTCCGGCATATCGCAGTAGATGTACTGCCCGGCGTAGGCAGAGCCGGTCTGCATCCAGGCGTTCATCTTGTCCATGATCGGCTACAGGAGCTTGCCGGTCTTGATCGCGCTGCCGACCGTGATGGAGGTGTTGGCACACGCATTGTGCATGCCGACCGCGACGAGCGTCACGTCCGACACGGCGCAGCTCTACGGCACCGTCAGCCGCAACGGATACCGGAGCGAGGACGACGTGCGCGCGATCGCGGGCGGCGACGCGGCGGTCGACCCGTCCGCCTGCACGCAGGAGCTGACGCAGTACGGCGGTCAGCTCGCCTACCGTGTCCGCTTTGCGGCGGCCGGCGGGGAATACTGCTACACGATCGCCGCACGCACCGGCGAAATTCTCGACGTGCAGCGCCCGGAGCAGCCCGCACAGACGCCGGACACCCCGGCCACGCCGGGAAAGCCAGACGATTCCGCCGCCCCCGCAGGTTCGGAGATCAGCATATCCGAAGCCCTGAGCCGCGTGCTGCAGGAGCTTGGCATTTCGCTGCCGGACATCCGCGACGTCAATGCCCAGCGTGTGCAGGTTTCCGGCCGCGATGCCTACCACATCACCTTCACGGCGAACGGAAAACCGTATTCGTTTTATGTAGACACCCACGACGGCGATCTTTTCTGAACAAATCCAGCAGGACGGCCTGTCAAATGACAGGCCGTCTCCGCTTGCGCATCGGTTTTTGGCGGGCCGTCTGATCGTCCGCTCTTGACTTCCGGCGCGCACAAGACTACAATACAATCCGAATTTTCAAAAAAGGCGTGAAATACGTTGCATCATCCGATCATCAAACCAAATCATATGCAGATCCCGTGGCATGACCCCATCCGGGATCAGAAAGAGCTGCCCGTCTCACAGGCGCCGCTGCCCATCCGCGCCGGCGTCGTCGGCCGGGTCGGTCTGCTGCTGCTCTCGTGCGGCACCGGCGCATGGCGTGTGCGCAGCTCCATGAACGAGATCGCCGAGGCGCTCGGTCTTGTGTGCGCCGCCGACATCGGGCTGCTGTCCATCGAGTACACCTGCTCCGACGGCGAGAACACGTTCGCCCAGACGCTGACGCTGACGGCCACCGGCGTCAACACCGCCAAGCTCGACCAGCTCGAGCGCTTTGTCAAGCGTTTTCCGCTCGACGGCGTGTACATGACGGCGGACGACCTGCACACCCGGCTCGACGAGATCGCGCAGGCAGGCGGCAGCTATACCCCGCTGCAGCAGGGGCTGGCGTCGGCGCTCGCCTGCGGCGGATTCACGTTCCTGCTCGGCGGCGGGCCGATCGAAATGCTGTTGGCCTTTCTGGGCGCGGGCGTCGGGCAGTATGTGCGCGCGCGGCTGACGCAGCGGCACCTGACGCTGTTTGGCTGCATCGCCCTGTCCGTTGCGGCAGCATGTCTGGTCTATGCCGGGCTGTTCCGGCTGGCATCGCTGCTCTGGCCCATCGACCCACAGCATCAGGCGGGGTATATCTGCGCGATGCTGTTCATCATTCCGGGCTTCCCGTTCATCACGAGCGGCATCGACATGTCCAAGCAGGACATGCGCTCCGGACTTGAGCGGCTGGCCTACGCGATCATGATCGTCGTCGTGGCGACGCTGACCGCCTGGCTCATGGCGCTGCTGCTGCGGCTGCAGCCGATGGATTTTCTGCCGCTGGGGCTGCCCGTCTGGGCGCGCATCCTGCTGCGGCTGGCGATGAGCTTCTGCGGTGTGTTCGGCTTCTCGCTGATGTTCAACAGTCCCGTGAAGCTCGCGTCCGTCGCCGCCGTGATCGGCGCGATATCGAACACCCTGCGGCTCGAGCTCGTCAGTCTGGCCGGCTTCCCGCCGGCAGCGGCCGCGTTTTTCGGCGCGCTGACGGCGGGCCTGCTCGCCTCCGTGTATAAGCGGCGCTCGGGCTACCCGCGCATCACGATCACCGTGCCGTCGATCGTCATCATGGTACCGGGGCTGTATTTCTACCGCGCCGTGTACGATCTGGGCACAATGAACCTGAGCGACAGCGCGTCGTGGCTCGTCGCCTCGCTGCTGATCGTCGTCTCCCTGCCGCTGGGGCTGATCTGCGCGCGCGTCCTCACGGACAGCAGCTTCCGCCGGTGCACGTGAAAAAGGCATGAAAAAAGGCCGCCGACGGCGGTCTCAGCTTGTCAGGAAAGTCCGTACCGAACTTTCCTGAACGCGCTTTCGCCGTCCGGCCTTTTTCATAGCAAAATGCCGGACGCGCAAAAGCCCTGATCCATCAGGACTTTTGCTTTGGATCGGATTCGAGGCGGGTCTTGCCCCCCTCGAGCTCCCCCACTGCGCAGTTTCTTTTTTGTTGGCACAGACACTCTAAAAGATCGAGGCCGCCTTTCGGCGGCCTCTTTTCTATCCTGTTTCATACAGAGATCAGCATTACAGGTGCTTCGTATTGAGCGCGCGGGCGGCGTTGAGCACACACAGGACCATAACGCCGACGTCGGCGAAGATGGCGACCCACATGTTCGCAATGCCGAGCGCGCCGAGCACGAGGCAGACGGCCTTGACGGCCAGCGCAAAGACGATGTTCTCCCAGACGAGGCGCATGGTCTTGCGCGAGATGCGCATGGCCAGCGAGAGCTTGCGCGGATCGTCGTCCATGAGCACGATGTCCGCCGCCTCGATGGCGGCGTCCGAGCCGATGCCGCCCATGGCGGCGCCGAGATCGGCGCGCGCGAGCACCGGCGCATCATTGATGCCGTCGCCGACGAAGGCAAGGTATTTCCCGGGTGCGCCCTCGCCGAGCAGCCGCTCGACCTGCGTGACCTTATCCTCCGGCAGCAGCTCACTGTGCACCTCCGCGATGCCCAGCTCCTCCGCCACGGCGTCGGCCGCGCTCTTCCGGTCGCCGGTGAGCATGACGACGCGCACGCCGTCCGCCCGCAGGCGGGCCACCGCCTCGCGCGAGCCGGTCTTCGGCTCGTCGGAGATGACGATGTAGCCGAGATACGCGCCGTCGGCCGCGACGTGGATGACCGTACCGGTCTCATTGACCGCGGGCACGGTCAGGCCGATGGTGTCCATCAGCTTCGTGTTGCCGGCGGCAACAGACCGGCCGCCGACCTGCGCGGTCACGCCGTGACCGGCGAGCTCTTTGGCGTCCGTCGTGACCAGGTCGGCCGGAAGCTCTCCGGCCGCGCGGCGCAGGCTCTGGCTGACCGGGTGATCGGAAAACTGCTCCGCCGCCGCCGCAAGCTGCAGCAGCGCCTGCTCGGACAGCTCCGGCTGCGCGGGATGCACCGCCGTGACGGCGAACGTGCCGCGCGTGAGCGTGCCGGTCTTGTCAAAGACGACACGGTCGGTCTTGGCCAGCATCTCCAGATAGCTCGAACCCTTGATGAGGATGCCGCGGGCGGACGCGCCGCCGATGCCGCCGAAGAACGACAGCGGGATCGAGATCACGAGCGCGCACGGGCAGCTGATGACGAGGAACGTCAGCGCGCGGTAGATCCAGTCGCCCCACTCTGCCGGGATGCCCATAATGAGCCGCACGACCGGCGGCAGGATCGCCAGCGCGAGCGCCGCACCGCAAACGGACGGCGTGTAGACGCGGGCAAACTTCGTGATGAAGCGCTCAGTGTGCGCCTTTTTGAGCGAGGAATTTTCCACCAGCTCGAGGATGCGCGCGACCGTGGACTCGGCATACACCTTCTCCACGCGCAGGCGCAGCACACCCGACAGATTCACGCTGCCGCTGACGACGGTGCTGCCCTCCGTGACGTCCACGGGGGCGCTCTCACCGGTCAGGGCGCTCATATTCAGCGCCGACGTGCCCGTGAGCACCGTGCCGTCGAGCGGGACGCGCTCGCCGGGCTTGACGACGATCGTATCGCCGACGGCGACCTCCTCGGGCTTGACACGCACAATGCCGTCAGCAGTCTCCACGTACGCAAAATCCGGGCGGATGTCCATCAGATCGCCGATGTTCCGGCGGCTGCGGCCGACGGCGTAGCTCTCAAACAGCTCGCCGATCTGGTAAAACAGCATGACGGACACGGCCTCGGGATAGTCCCCGAGCACCATCGCGCCGATGGTGGCCACGGCCATGAGCAGGTTTTCGTCGAACGGCTGGCGGTTATAAATGCCCTTGCAGGCATCGACGAGCGTCTCGCCGCCGACGAGCAGATACGGGATGAGATACAGCACGAGCTTGAGCCAGCCCGTGACCGGCACAAAGTGCAGCCCAATGAGCAGCACGGCCGCTGCTGCTATGAGCAGCAGCGACCTTTTCTGTTCGCGCGTCATGATATTCAGTCCTCGAAGCGGAAGTCCGGCTCGACCTTGAGTGCGGTCTTGAGGATCTCCGCCTTGGCCTCGGCTTCGTCCACGCCGGGGGCATATTCGACCAGCATTTTCTGTGCCATATAGCTCACGGTCACTTCCTTGACACACTTGAGCTTTGCCACGTGCCGCTCGATGGTCGCCGCGCAGTTGGCGCAGTCTACTTCGATCTTATAGGTCTTTTCCATGATGATGTACGCTCCTTCATCTGTCATTGAATGTTATTTGAAAAGATGGCCGGGCCATCATTTTTCCAGCACATGCTCCATGCCGAGGGCCAGCACGGACCGGACGTGATCGTCGTCCAGGGAATAAAACACGGTCTTGCCCTCCCGCCGGAAGCGGACGAGGTTCGACGCCTTCAAAATGCGCAGCTGGTGGCTGACCGCCGACTGCGTCAGGTTCAGCAGCCGCGCAATGTCGCACACGCACAGCTCGCTCTCGAAGAGCACATAGAGGATCTTGATGCGCGTCGAATCGCCAAAGACGCGAAACAGCTCCGACAGGTCGTAGAGCGTCTCATCGTCCGGCAGGGCCGCAAGCACCTGCGCCACCGCATCCTCGTGCACGTTGAGATATTCGCACGCCGGTGCACTGTCGGGTCTCGGTTCTGCCATGGGATCTCCTCACTTTCGTTTGAACATATGAATGATTGTTCATGTGTTTATATAACCATTTTTCCTCCCATTTGTCAATAGGATATCTGCATTTTTTCAAAAAAGAATTCCCGGATGCTGCACATCCGGGAATGGGTCTCATTTTTCTTCGGTTTTCGGGCTGCGGAAGGCAAAAAAGCGCTGGCCGAGGTAATTCAGGCCGGTAAAGAGCACCATGCCGACGAGCATGGCCACATTATCGCGCGTACTCACCGCAGCGTTGGCAAGCAGGCGCAGACACAACGGTTTTGCGATGCCGTAGGCGATCAGGTAGCAGACGGCGATGTTCGCCGCGAAGCGCACGACCTGCCCCGCACCGCGTTCCCGGCTCTGGAATGTAAAGTGCTTGTTAAGGAAAAAGCTCAGGATGCTCGTGAGCACGTAGTTTGCCGCCGAGGACACCCAGTACGAGCAGTTGGCAAGGTTATACAATCCAAACATGATGCCCGTGCCGACGAGCGTGTTGATCACGCCGACGAGCAGAAACTTCCACAGCTTCGCGTCAAAGAGCGTGCGCAGGCGCTTCAAAGCTCCGCCTCCCGGTCATCAAGCTCCGTCTCGATGCGGTAGCGCGGGCGCGCCTTCGTCTCGAGATAGATCTTGCCGATGTACTCCCCCACCACGCCGATGGCCAGCAGCTGCAGCCCGCCGATGGCCCAGATGGACACGGCGAGACTCGACCACCCGGCAACGGTGTGGCCGGTGAAATAGCGCACGAGAAAATAGATGAGCATGGCGATGCTGACGAGGAACATCACGATGCCGATGCGCGTGATGAGCCGCAGCGGCGACACCGTCAGCGACGACACGCCCTCCCACGCGAACGAGAGCATCTTGCGCAGCGGGTACTTGCTTTCGCCCGCAAAGCGCTTGCCGCGCTCGTAATACACGACCGTGCTCGGGTAGCCCACGAGCGGCACGAGCCCGCGCAGGAACAGATTGACTTCTTTATACTCCGCGAGTGCGTCGAGCGCGCGGCGGCTCATGAGCCGGTAGTCGGCGTGATTATACACCACGTCCGCGCCGAGTGCGCGCAGCAGGCGGTAATACCCCTGCGCGGTGGCGCGCTTGAAGGCAGAGTCCTGCTTCCGGCTGGCGCGCACGCCGTAGACGATATCATTCCCGTTCTGAAAGGCCGTGAGCATGGCATCGATGGCATCAATGTCGTCCTGCAGATCGGCGTCCATGGAAATGACGCAGTCGGCGCGATTCCGCAGCGTCATCAGGCCGCACAGCAGCGCGTTCTGGTGGCCGCGGTTGCGCGACAGGCGGATGCCGGAAAAGACCGGGTCGTGCGCGTGCAGGTCGGAAATGAGCTGCCAGGTGGCGTCCTTCGAGCCGTCGTCGATGAAGCAGATGCGGCTCATGGGGCCGATCGTCCCGGCGGCGCGCAGGGCGGTGAATTTCTCCCGCAGGCGGCGCGCCGTCTCCGGCAGGACCGTCTCCTCGTTATAACAGGGGATCGCAAGATAGAGCGTCACGGACACGGCCGCGCCTCCCTTCCAAAAATCACAGTTCAGTCGATCGTGCCGCCGCCGAGCACCGTGTCCCCGCCGTAGAACACGACGGCCTGGCCGCGCGTGATGGCGCGCTGTGGGGTCTCAAACGACACGTGCACCGTGTCCGGCCCCGTGGCCGTGACGGTGCACGGCTGCTCCGGCTGCCGGTAGCGGATGCGGGCCGTCACGTGCAGCGGCACGTCCGGCACGTCGCCGGAGATCCAGTTGCAGCCGCTCGCATCCAGCTCGGTCGAAAACAGATCGTCATTGCGCCCGAGCACGACCTCGTTGCGCGGCACATCGATGCCGCAGACGTACAGCGGCGTCTCGGCCGCGATGCCGAGCCCGCGGCGCTGGCCGATCGTATAGTGGATGATGCCGCGGTGCGTTCCAAGCACCTTGCCCTGCGTGTCCACGAAGCGGCCGGGCTCGCTGTGCGCGCCGGTCAGCCGCTCGACCGCGGCGGCATAGTCACCGTCCGGCACAAAGCAGATGTCCTGACTGTCGTGCTTGTGCGCGTTGCAGAAGCCATGCGCCTCGGCGATCTCCCGTGCCTCGGTCTTGTGCAGACCGCCAAGCGGAAAGCGCGTGTGCGCGAGCTGCTCCTGCGTGAGCCAGGCGAGCACATAGCTCTGATCCTTTGTGGCGTCCACGGCCTTTTTGAGCGTGTAGCGCCCGTCCGGCAGCTGCTCGACGCGAGCATAGTGCCCGGTCGCCAGCACGTCGCACCCGAGCGCGCGGGCGCGTGTCTCCAGCAGGCCGAACTTCAGATACCGGTTGCAGTCCAGGCAGGGGTTCGGCGTCGCCCCGTGCTGATAGGCCGCGGCAAAGCGCGCCATGACCTGCTCACGAAACGCATCCTTATAATTAAAGACATAGTACGGCATGCCCAGCGCATAGGCCACGCGGCGGGCATCCTCCACATCGTCGAGCGCGCAGCAGGTGTGGCCGCGCGGCACGCCGGCATCCTCATTTTCATACAGCTTCATGGTCACGCCCATGCAGTCGTAACCCGCCTGCTGCATCAGGTATGCCGCCACGCTCGAATCCACGCCGCCGCTCATGGCGATCATCGCCTGCGGGCGGCCGCTCTTTTCCGTCTGCATCTGTGCACCTCGTTTTCCTCGGGTTTCTCTTTAGATTATACCGCACAGCCACGGCTTGTCAACGCAAGACACCCCGCCTGCGCACGGCAGGCGGGGGAAAGGCGGGATAAAGCCGTCAGGACTGCGGATCGTTCGGGATGTCGGTGAACGAGCCCTCGTAAATGCGCGGGCCGCCCTGCGCACCGACGAGCCGGTTATAATAATTCGCGTTCGTGATGGCGCGGTACGGGTCGAGCCAGATGGACACGGGCGCGAACAGGGCGCTCAGCAGCATCCAGCCGAGGAAGCTCAGATCCAGCACAAACAGCTCCCACTTGTGGCCGCGCATGACCGCTGCGCTCTCGCGCAGGCACTGCCAAGCGGACTTCTCCGGGTGGTCGAGCAGCAGGTACAGCGCCTGCCGGTAGCGATAGGCCGCGATGATGCCCGGTACGACCAGCAGCAAGCTCCACAGAAACACGAACAGCCCCTGCAGGATCGCCAGCCACAGCACGCGGAAGAAGAGGCCGAACCCGTCAAAGAGGTTGCCGATCTCGGCCGTTTCATCCCGGCTGACGTGCAGTGAGAAGATCACAAAGCCGACGCTGACCATATAGTTCATGATCTCCAGCGCGACGACGAGCACGACCGCAACACCGGACACACTGTAATGCTCAAAGAAGCTGATGTATGCCTGCTCGACCGCGTCGGGGCCGAACTGCGCGGCGTTTGTCAGCGCCGTGGTCAGGCGGTCGCCGCCCATCAGGTACGACGAGAGCGTCGAGATGAGCAGCCCGAGGGCAAAGACGATCAATGCCGCGAGGATCGGGCTCGGGCGGTAGCCGGCAGCGCGCCGGCGGGCGTCTGCTTTGAGGGCAGCACGGTTCAAATCCATTTTGATCACAACTCCGTTCCCGGCATGGCCGGGCCTCATTTTTTCATCGGTATAGTATACCAGATACCGCCGGATTTGAACACCCGGAGCGGAAAAAATTCACGTTTTCGACACACGTTGCGATTTTTTCTGGAAGTTGCGGAAAATACGCTTGACAATCCGCACGCGAAATGCTATATTAAACAGGCTTTGAATGACAAAGCTTATGCGCGAGTGGTGGAATTGGCAGACTCGCTAGATTCAGGTTCTAGTGTCCACTCCGGACGTGCGGGTTCAAGTCCCGCCTCGCGCACCACGCCCCGGAAGCTTCGGCTTCCGGGGTTTTTTCTGTCTGCAGCAAATATCACAGCAAAAAGCGCCGGTCTCCAAAAAGAGGCCGGCGCCGGTTTTTACGCGCCGAAGCACGTGAACATGATGACGAGATAAACGATGTACAGTCCGCCGATGAAAAAGCCGACCCAACGCTTGAATTTGCCCTGCACAAGCGCAGGGATGAGCGCACCTGCGCACACGACAAGACACGCCGGAATGTCCAGCAGCATGCCCTGCCGCTCGACCGCCAGCGGCTTGCCGAGGATGAGCGCGCACAGCGGCATGATGAGCGTGAGATCCATGATGTTCGCGCCGATGATGTTGCCCACCGACAGCGAGGACTGCTTCTTGCGGATGGCGGTGATGGTCGTCACGAGCTCCGGCAGCGAGGTGCCGATGGCGATCATGGTCGCGCCGATGATGGCATCCGGCACGCCGAGCATCTGCGCGAGCGCGGTGCCGTTGTCGATCAGCAGCTGTGCGCCGAGGACGATGGCCGCAGCGCCAAACACAAACTTGCCGATATTGAGCGCGACCGTCCGGCCGTCCGTCTTGGGGCGGGCATCCTGCTCCGGGGCCTCAAGCGACTGCTCACGCCGCGCAGCGACAAGGCTCTCGGCAATAAAGCACACAAAAATGACAAGGATCAAAACGCTCTCAAGGATGGACAACTGCCCGTCGCGCGTGAAGCCAAACAGAACCGCGATCGCCGTGAGCAGCAGCACCGCCTTGACCGCATACTGCCGGCGCGGCATGGTGCACTCCATGCAGATCAGCGACAGGCACATGATCAGGCCGGTATTGGCCGTCACCGAGCCGACGGCGTTGCCGATGGCGATGTCCGCATTGCCCTCCAGCGCGGAAAAGACGGACACAAGCATCTCCGGCATCGTCGTGGCAAAGCTCACAACGGTCGCGCCGATGATGAATTTCGGGATGCCGGAGGCCTCCGCGATCCACGTGGCGGCATCGACAAAAAAGTCGCCGCCCTTGATGATGCACACAAGGCCCGCCGCGAACAGCAGCAGGACAAGAAAGAGGGTACTGCCGGTAAAATCGAGGTTCATAACGCATTCTCCTTCGTGATCGCGCAAAAAATGAGACTTTCGGCACGATCATCATAAATATGATGTGCTAAAAGTCTCATTACCTATCACAATAGGCGCATAACCACCGGCGGATGCCGGGAGATTGTTGGTCATACATTTGTAACTACTCCCTTTTAACGAGAAGTCATCATAGCACACCGCGCGGGGCTTGTCAAGCAATTCCACGCCCGGCCGCCGCTCAGCGCACCAGCTTCATGAGCAGGCGCTCGAACTCGCCGAGCATGCCCACGGAATCGGCAAAGATCATGCTCTTTTCATACATACGGCGGTAAGCATCCACGTTCTCGTCCGTGCGCGCGGTGTAAATGATCGGGATGACGAGCAGACCCCGGCGGCGCACCGCCTGCACGGCCGTGCGCACGTCGTCGATCGCCTCCGCCTCGCTGAAATAGCCGGACGGCAGCCCGTCGGAGAGCACCATGAGGATCTTGCGGCGCTCGGTGCGCTTGGCCAGATCCAGCGCGGCGGCGCGGATGGAATAACCGTCCTTGTTGCCGTTGCCGGCGGCGATCTGCTCCATGGCGTCGATGCAGCGGCTGCCGATCTCCTTCTGGTCGAAATCCTTGATGACGCAGTGCTCCACGGCGTTCGTGCCGCCGTCAAAGGCGACGATCTTCGTATAGGCGATGCCCTTGAGCGCCTCCTCGAGCACGGCCGCCGTGGCCAGCGCCGTGAAGAGCTTGGACTGCCCGCCGCCGACGCCGGCGCCCATGCTGCCGCTGCGGTCGATGAGCAGGTAAAACGCCGTCTCGCGCCTGGACGGCGGTGCTTTGCGGCGAAAAACGTCCTTGGCATCGAGCGGGATCTTCCACAGCTCGCGCTGCGAGAGCGCGCCGGTGCGCTGGCTGGCGCTGCGTTCGCGCTGCTGGCGCAGGAGCTTGTCGAGCCGGTGGTGCAGCGCCTTTGCCCGCTCGGCAAATGCGGGCGGCAGCCGCCCGCCGCCGGGCGTGATATACGTCTCCGTAAACGTCAGGCCGGAATACCGCTCGGCCAGCCCTTGTCGCTCCCCGGCGTCGAGCCGGGCAGCACGCGGGCCGGAGACATGCAGCTGCTGCTCGAGCGCCCGCTCGCGCGTGAGCGCCTGCGCCGCCGCGGCGAGCATGGCGTCCGTCTCGGCCGCGCTGAGCGCAAAGCCGCGGTGCGCGCCCCAGCCCGTGCCGAGCACTTCGCGCAGGCTCTCCGGCCCGCCGGAGGCCGCCTTCTGCGCAGCAGACACCGTGTCCGACGTGGTGGCGGTCGCCCCGCTCTGGCCGTGATTGCCGCTGCGGCCGACGCTCGACGAGCGCCCGCGGTCCTCCCTGCCGTTGGTCCCGGCCGAGCCGCTCGGTTTGACCTCCTGACTGGCGAGGCTGCCGCTCATGTCGCCGTGGCGCTCGGAGTTGTCGCCGCTGCCGCCGGCTGCGCTGTCGCCTTTTTCAAGATCGGCGTCCTCCCCGTCGGCAGACGAGCCCTGGCGCGCCGCGTCCTGCGCCTCACTGCGCAGGCGGAGGCGGCTGTCGCAGCCGTCGCCGAAGGCTTCCGCGCGGTCGCCCTCGCTGAAGGCATAGTCCACGAGCTGCGATGCGATGCGCGCGAGCGCATCGGCATCCGCGATGCCGCACAGGCGCGCCAGCTCCGGCGCGAGCGCCGCGAGGATCTGCCGGCCAATGTCCGCGCACGCGGCGGCCGACGGCGCAAGGATCGCCGCCTCCACCTCGGCCCGGACGGCGGCGAGCGCCGGAGTCCCACACGGGATGCCCGTGAGCGCAAAAGCCTCCAGCTCATCGAGCAGCGCCGCGAGCGCGCTGCCGGGTGCGGCCGCATCGAGCTGCGCATAACACACGAAGCGCAGCAGCGGCAGGTAGCCCGGAAAGCGGCGGCAGAGGATGTTATCCGTGCGCGCCTGCTCCAGAATGTTCAGTATCCGGTGCCCGAGCAGCGCCCCGGTCTCGGGCGCGAGGGCATAGTGCGCGTGAAAATATGCGCCGGCCTCCGCCGCGAACGCCGCGCAGACGTCCCGGTCGGAGCTGCTGTCGTGCTGGATCTCGCGCGCGAGCAGCACGCGCAGCGCGGCCGTCCAGTGGCGGGCGTCAAAATCCGTGCGCAGCAGATATTCCGCCCCGCCGACGGTGACGGCCGTGCCGTCCGTCGTGCAGCGCAGACTATCGTCCGCCGTGACGGTATCGACCCGGATATTCCCCGGGACGAGCAGCGCGAGGCTGCGCCGGAGCAACGGCGTGATGGGATCATGCGCCAGAAACGCCCGGTAGCGCGCCAGCGCGGCGTCAAATCCGTCCATCCTGCGGCACCATGCTCTCAATGAGCTCGGTCAGCTGGAGGCGGGTGTAGGCGTCCTGCGGCTTGGAGGCCACGTTGTCGAGCAGACCCCAGCGCAGGCCCAGCAGGGACTCCGCGCGCAGGGCGTCAATAAAGCCGCGGATCGTCATCGCGTCCGGCTCGAGCCCGCCGGCGCTGCGGATGCGGTCGCGGATGGCACAGTAAACATAGTCGCAGATATTCAGGCTGGCGGCGCTCGCCTCGGGCACGACGCGGTGCAGCACATCGACGATGCTCTCCGGCTCGGCAATGTGGATGGGCGTGAAGCGGTCGATCGTCGCCTCGTTCATGAAGTTCGTGCCGGCATAGTCCTCGTTCATCGTGATCGTGAACGCCGAGTGCGGGTGCATCTGCACGAGCCCGTAGCCGGGCACCTGGATCTGGCGCGCGGCGTCGGTCAGCGAGTGGAGCACGTCGGCGCACTCGGGCTTGATGGTGTTGCCCTCGTCGAGCACGACGTCCGCGCCCGCCGCGAGATAGCGCAGCATGTCGCTCAGGCGGTAGCGCATGGTGCCGTTTTCGATCGTCGGGCCGCCGAGCAGGTCGAGCTTGTCGAGCTCGGCATTGCCCTGCATGCGGTACTGCGGCACGTTGAGCAGCCAGTCTACTGTCTGGATGAGCGTGTTCTTGCCGCAGCCCTTGCTGCCGACGAGGCGCAGGTGCATGCCCGAGAGCCGGTAGGCAAGGCAGCGCGTGAGCGCGCCGAAGCCGTCCGCCTGCACATAGCGCACCAGCGGATCGGGCACCAGCTCGGGGTATTCCGGCAGGGAGAACATCTCCGCGAACACGCGCAGGATGATCGGCTCCGGCACTGCCTGCTCGAGCAGATACTCGGCGCGCGCAGTCAGCGCTTCCGGGGACGCGCAGCCGCGCGCGGCCGCGCCGTCGATGGCCGCGCGCACCGCGCCGCTGAGCGGGTCGCCGCAGCGGTATTCGGCGAGAAAGCCCCAGACGTCCGGTGCGCCGCCGTCGCACGGCTCGCCCGCGGAATCGCACAGGGCCGTGACCCGCGCCCGCACGGGCGCGGTGCGCAGCAGCGCCGTGAGCGCCTCCGAGGGCGCTGTCACGATGCCGATGCGCGCAAACGGGTCGCCCGCCGCCGCTTCGGACAGGCAGCACACGGGCAGCGGCTCACCCTCGACGCGGCAGAGCACGACCTCCGGCCACGCATGGCGCTCCTGCGCGCAGAGCGAGCGCAGGAAGTCGAGCTTCATCGGTGCTTTCAGATTGCTGCCGCCGCAGACGGCGGTCTCAAATTGCCGGGTAGGATGCATATCGGTTTCCGCCTTTCTCAGTTGCCCCGCGTCGCGCCCCAGGGAAAGCCCTTGGCGCTGCCGTGGTAGATCACGCGCCGCGTATTCAAAAACGCGCAGCGGCCGATGCGCTCCACGCTGTCGGGGATGACGACCGTGTCCAGATTGCTGCACTGGTAAAACGCCTCATCCTGGATCTCGCGCACGCTGTCCGGAATGACGATGCCCGTCAGGCCGATGCAGCGCGAAAACATCCCCTCCGGGATGACGGCGAGACCGCGCGGCAGATTGGTACTGCGCAGGTGCACCTTATCATAAAATGCATAGGGCTCGACCGTCTCGATGCTGTCCGGGAGGATGAGCGTGTCCAGATACGTATAGGAGACCATGGCGTAGGACGCCAGAGCGCGCACGCGCACCCCGTCGACCGACGACGGCAGCTCGAGCACCGTGCCGCCGTTGAAGCAGCCGTCCGTGCCGATGCGGCCGGTCGCCGCGTCAAAGACGAGGTTCTGCGCCGCCGCCTGCGCCGCCGTCACGGGGTGGGTGTCCCACGGGCGGTCGCGCAGCCAGGTCTGGATGTCCGCCTGCGTGCGCGCGCGCTTTTGTGTCAGGTAGTCCTGCATCTGCTGCAGGCCGCACTGCTGCGAAAAAAAGACTGCCAGATCCTCAGCCTCCAACGGAATGGAAAAGCCCTTCGGCAGTGTAAGCCCCAGCTGCATGGTCAGGATGCGGCGGACATCGCTGCACGCATCGTCATACCGCGAGAGCACCTTCTGATCGCAGACGAATGGCACATCCAGCCGCGAGGCCTCGATGCCGCCGGCCGTCAAAAGCCCTGCAAAGCCGTGGGCGCGGTCCAGGATCTTTTTCACGTCACGAAACTGCGTGCTCTGGTAAAGAAGCATCTCCATCACGAGGCCCTCCGTCAAATTGTTATAAAACTATCATACAGGCGCAAGGACCTTTCTTCTGTAACCTTTGCTGCACAGAAGGCGGTTTCCTTGTCTCTTTTCCGGCGCTTTGGGCAAATTTTGTACACGGTGTACATAGTTTATTCACTGGACAGTTCTTTCCTGTTGTGGTAAACTAAAGTTACGTTACACAAGTCCCAAAAGTGCACACATTTTATCAAGATAAAGGAAGCGTTCACATGAATGAAGTGAAAAGCCCCAAAAAGCCGTTGGTGTATTATTACGCCATCGTCATTCTCGTGATTCTGGCGCTCAACTTCCTGGCGGTGCCCTGGCTGAGCCAGCGGCAGGTCAAGGAGGTCGACTACGGCACGTTCATGACCATGACGGAAAATCAGGAGATTGGCCGTGTGGAGGTACAAAACAACCAGATCCTCTTCACGAACAAAGATGACACGCAGGTATACAAGACCGGCCTGATGGACGATCCCGACCTCATCTACCGCCTGAAGGACTCCGGCGCGGAGTTCTCGAGCGAGATCGTCGAGCAGATGTCGCCGTTTCTGTCGTTTCTGCTGACGTGGCTGCTGCCGATCGTGTTTTTTGTCGCCCTCGGCCAGTTCATGCTCAAGCGCATGACGAACAAGGCCGGTGGGCCGAACTCCATGATGTTCGGGCTCGGCGGCTCGAACGCGAAGGTCTACGTCAAGTCGGCCGAGGGCATCAAATTCTCCGATGTCGCCGGCGAGGACGAGGCCAAGGAAAACCTGACCGAGATCGTCAACTACCTGCACGACCCGGCGAAATATCAGGAGATCGGCGCATCCATGCCCAAGGGCGTTCTGCTCGTCGGCCCTCCGGGAACCGGCAAGACGATGCTGGCCAAGGCCGTCGCCGGCGAGGCAAACGTGCCGTTTTTCTCCATGTCCGGTTCGGAATTCGTGGAGATGTTCGTCGGCATGGGTGCGAGCAAGGTGCGCGACCTGTTCCGTCAGGCCAAGGAGAAAGCGCCCTGCATCGTGTTCATCGACGAGATCGACGCCATCGGCAAAAAGCGTGACGGGCAGGTCGGCGGCAACGACGAGCGCGAGCAGACGCTCAACCAGCTGCTGACCGAGATGGACGGCTTCGAGGGCAACAACGGCGTCATCATCCTCGCCGCCACGAACCGGCCAGAGTCGCTCGACCCGGCGCTCACGCGCCCCGGCCGCTTTGACCGGCGCGTGCCCGTGGAGCTGCCCGATCTCAAGGGCCGCGAGGAGATCCTCAAGGTGCACGCCCGCAAGATCAAGGTCGCCGAGGACGTGGACTACAACAAGATCGCGCGCATGGCCTCCGGCGCATCGGGCGCGGAGCTGGCGAACATCGTCAACGAGGCCGCGCTGCGCGCCGTGCGCGACGGCCGCCGCTTTGCCACGCAGTCGGATCTCGAGGAGAGCATCGAGGTCGTCATCGCGGGCTATCAGAAGAAAAACGCCATTCTCACGGATCAGGAGAAATGGACGGTCGCCTACCACGAGATCGGCCACGCGCTCGTCGCCGCGCTGCAGACGCACTCCGCCCCCGTGCAGAAGATCACCATCATCCCCCGCACGTCCGGCGCGCTGGGCTACACGATGCAGGTCGAAGAGGGCAACCACTACCTCATGACGAAAGAGGAGCTGGAAAACAAGATCGCCACGCTCACCGGCGGCCGCGCGGCCGAGGAGGTGCGCTTCGGCGTCATCTCCACCGGCGCGTCCAACGACATTGAGCAGGCAACAAAGCTCGCCCGCGGCATGATCACGCGCTACGGCATGAGCGAGGCGTTCGACATGGTCGCGCTCGAGACGGTCACGAACCAGTACCTCGGCGGCGACGCCTCCCTCGCCTGCTCGGCCGAAACGCAGACGCAGATCGACCATCAGGTCGTCGCGCTCGTGAAAAAAGAGCACGCCAAGGCCGTCGGCATCCTCACGGAAAACCGTGCCAAGCTCGACGAACTGGCCAAGTACCTCTATGAAAAGGAGACCATCACCGGCGAGGAGTTCATGGCCATTCTCAACCGCGCCTGACGGGCTGCGATGCGGTCGTGCAGCGATCCTGAATCACCCCGCGAAAGGAGGACCACCGCAACCGTATGAATGAAAAGCTGAAAGAAAAAGTCAAGGAATCTCTCTCGAGCGTGCTGCCCATCACCCTGATCGTGCTGGTGCTGAGCGTCACGCTCGTCCCGATGGAGATCGGCACGCTGGCGCTGTTTCTGACCGGCGCCGTGCTGCTGATCGTCGGCATGGGGTTTTTCCAGCTCGGCGCCGAGATGTCCATGACGCCGCTCGGCGAGGGCGTCGGCAAGACGCTGGCGAAGCGCGAAAAGGTGCTGCTGGTCGTACTCGTGGCGTTCGCGCTCGGGACGATCATCACCATCGCGGAGCCGGACCTGCAGGTGCTGGCAAACCAGGTCGCGTCGATCCCGAACAATGTGCTCATCTGGACGGTCGCCGTCGGCGTGGGCGTCTTTCTGGCGCTGGCCGTGCTGCGCATTTTGTTTCGCGTCTCGCTGGCAAAATGCCTGCTGGCCGCGTATGCGCTGCTGTTTGTGCTGACGCTGTTTTCCCCGAAGGAATTTCTCGCCGTCGCGTTCGATGCCGGCGGCGTCACGACCGGGCCCATCACCGTGCCGTTTATCATGGCGCTGGGCGTCGGCGTGTCAGCCATCCGCAGCACGCAGGGACACGACGACGACAGCTTCGGTCTCGTCGCGCTGTGCAGCGTCGGGCCGATTTTGATGGTGCTGCTGCTCGGCATCTTCTACCACCCGACGGACGCGGCCTACTCCGCCGTGGAGATCGCGCCGGTCGTGACAACGCGCGACGTGGCGCGGCAGTTCGCGCTCGGCTTCCCGGGCTATGCCGAGGAAGTGCTGCTGAGCATCCTGCCGATCGTGGCGGTGTTCGTGCTGTTTCAGCTGCTGACGCGCTGCTACCGGCGGCGGCAGCTGCTGCGTACGGGCGTCGGCTTTCTGTACACGGTCATCGGCCTGATCCTGTTTCTGACCGGTGTGAACGTCGGCTTCACACCCGTGGGCAATCTGCTCGGTTCGGGTCTGGCCGGCAGCGCGTACCGCTGGGTGCTCATCCCGATCGGCGCGCTCATCGGCTACTACATCGTCAAGGCCGAGCCCGCCGTGCAGGTGCTCAACAAGCAGGTCGAGGACGTCACCGGCGGCACCGTGTCACAGAGCATGATGAACACGGCGCTGTCCATCGGCGTCGCCTGCGCGGTGATGCTGTCCATGGTGCGTGTGCTGACCGGCATCAGCATCTACTGGATCCTCGTGCCCGGCTACGCGCTCGCGCTCATCCTCGCGCGGTTCGTGCCGTCCGTGTTCGTGGGCATCGCCTTCGACTCCGGCGGCGTCGCAAGCGGGCCCATGACCTCCACCTTCCTGCTGCCGCTGGCCATGGGCGCGTGCACCGCGCTCGGCGGCAACGTCGTCACGGACGCCTTCGGCGTCGTAGCGCTCGTCGCGCTCGCCCCGCCGGTGGCGATCCAGATCATGGGCGTTCTTTATGTACATAGATCCAAAGCCGTGGCACAAAACAAAGCTGACCTGCTGTCCGATGACGGCGTCATCGACCTGGAGGACGAAGAGATATGATACATGCCGAAAACCGACTCGCACCGCGCATGGTGCTCATCATTACGAATCATGAATACCGCCGCAAGCTCGAACAGACGTTTCAGAATTTCCGCATCCCGATCTATTATCAGTGCCAAGGGCACGGCACCGCGCCGTCGGAGATGCTCGACATCTTCGGCCTGAGCGGCAGCGGCCGCCTGCTCACGATCGGGCTGCTGCCGAAATTTCTCGTGCGCGACCTGCTCGACGCGCTGCAGCAGCGCATCCCGCTGCACAAACGCGGCGGCGGCATCGTGCTGACGATCCCGATCACGGGGCTGCAGCGGCCGATGCTGCAGCTCCTGAACGATCAGATGCGCGAGACGATAGAACAGAAGATCGAAGAAAGGGTGGATAGCGATATGTCCGATATGCAAACCAGCGCCGGTTACACCGCCATCTGGGTCGCGCTCAGCAACGGCTACAGCAGCGACGCAATCGACGCGGCCAGAAGCGCCGGCGCCATGGGCGGCACGATCCTCAAGGGACGCCGCCAGAACTCCGAGCGCATCAGCCGCAAGCTCGGCATCTCCATGCAGGAGGAAGAGGAGTTCGTCGTCATCGTCACGCCGCGCGAAAAGAAGGCCGCCGTCATGAACGCGATCAGCGACGCCTGCGGCCTGCGCACGGACGCGCACGGCATCATCGTCTCGCTGCCGGTGGACGAGGTCATCGGCCTTGAGACCGGAGAAAACACGCTGTAACATTCCAAATAAACCAAAAATGCCGCAGGCAGCCGCCTGCGGCATTTTTGCGTCCGGATAGCGTATTTCAGGCCAGGGCGCGCTCGACCGCCGCCATTGCGTGGGCATGGGTCGTGTCGATGAGCGGCACCGCGCAGTCCTCTGGCTTGACCAGCAGGCCGAATTCCGTGCAGCCAAGGATCACGGCCTCCGCGCCGCGATCGGTCAGGTCCCGGATCGCAGCCCGAAACTTGTCCCGGGTCTCCGGGAGAAACACGTCCTTGACCAGTTCCTGATACAGTGCGTTATGGATGTTGTCAAAATGCGCGCCGTCCGGGAACAGCACATTCAGGCCGTAGCGCTCCTGCAGGCGGCCCCGAAAGAAGGTGCTCGACGATTACCGCCCGCTGCTGGAGGAAAAAGGCTTCCGGGTCGAGATCCGGCCGACGGACGAGACGGTCTTTGCCGACCGGCGCGGGCTGTGCTTCCTGCTCGGGCAGGTCGTGAGCAACAGCGTGAAGTATACGCTCGAAAAGCCGGTGCTGACCTTTTCCCTGGAAAGCAATGACACGGCGACCGTCCTGTCCATCCGCGACAACGGCCCGGGCGTGCGCGCGTGCGACCTGCCGTACGTGTTTGAAAAAGGTTTCACCGGAGACTCCGGCCACGAGAAGAACAAAGCCACCGGCATGGGGCTCTATCTCGCGCGCGAGGTCGCAAAGGATCTGGGCCTCACGCTCACCGCCGCGTCCGGCTGGGGCGCGGGGTTTGAAATTCGGGTCACATTCCCGGTCGTAGAAAAATAAATATTGAAGATCCGGCGCCGCGAACAGCGGCGCCGGATTTTTTCTGTCATGCCTTGCCCCCTCGAGCTCCCCCGCCGCGCAAAATGCCCCGACAGCCGAGGCTGCCGGGGCAAAGGGGGGATGCGACATCTAACGGGATGGTACGTCAGACGATGTTATACTTCTTGAGCAGATCCACCACGACGTTGTTGACCAGCGGCTCCTTGACGAGGTCGAGCAGCGGCAGCACCGACGGGAGCAGGAACTCCAGCGGCTTCTTGCCGTCGAGCAGCTTGCTGGTCGCGTAGAGCAGGTCGCGGATATCATACACGCTGCCCCAGACTTCCGGCACGCCGCGGTCGACATTGCAGAGCGTGTAGACCGCTTCCATCGCGGTACGGATGGAGTACTCGGTGGTGAACACGGTGTCGCGCGGGGTATCGGCGAACTGGCCGACGAACGCGAGGTTGACGGAACCATCGGGCACGACCTTCGGGCGGTCGCCTTCGGCTCTGGGCTCAAAGAACGTGGTGACGTAAGGCATCATGCACGGCGTGGTGTTGCATTCGTTCGTGGCCAGATCCATGATCTGATCCTCGGGGATGCCGATGTGGTACAGCCACTCTGCCGCCAGCTCGATGCCGGTGCAGTCGCACATGTTCTTCTTGATGAAGTCGCCCTTGTCGTCCCAGCAGTTGAGGCCGTAGACCCAGATCAGGCAGTGATCCTTCGGCTGCTCCTGGAACTGGCCCTGACGGTTGATGGTCCAGCTGACGAGCCAGCTCGAATCGCGGCAGGTGACGATGCCGCCGGTAACGACCTTGCCGGACAGCGGGTCGCGCTTGCAGATCTTCTGGATGGCGTCGAGGATCTGCTTGTTGGCCGTGTCGACGGTCCAGGACTCCCAGCTGGTCTCCTTGATGTCCTTGAAGAACTTCTCGGGATGGCCGAACGCCGGATCCTGCGCGGCGAGCTTCTTCCACATCTCGATGGACGGGCCTTCGCCGTTCTTGACCTTGATGACCGGAGCGTGCGTCTGATCGCCGTAAGCGGACGCATCGCCCTGGCAGCCATTCGTGCAGATGACGAGATCGTTCTCGGTCAGCTCGATGACCTTTTCCACGCCGCCCTGGGTGTACTCGATCTTCTTGGCGACCTTCTTATCCTCGGTGCAGTCGCAGACGATGTTCGTGACCGTGGTGTCGAAGAGGACCTTTCCGCCGTGGTCGGTAATGTATTTGCACATCGGGAGGATCATGGACTCATACTGGTTGTAGCGGGTGAAACGCAGCGCGCTCAGATCCGGCAGGCCGTCGATGTGGTGGATGTAGCGCTGCAGGTAGAGCTTCATCTCGAGGGCGCTGTGCCACTTCTCGAACGCGAACATGGTCTGCCAGTAGGTCCAGAAGTTCGTGGCGTAGAACTCATCGTCGAACACGTCATCGATCTTCTTGTCCTCGAGGGACTTGTTGGTCGCCATGAACAGCTTCAGCAGCTGGGTGGCGGCGCCGGGCGTCAGGCCGTACTTACGGTCGGTGTGAGCGTCCTGGCCCTGCTTCTCGGTGACACGGCACAGGGAGAAGTTCGGGTCTTCCTTGTTGAGGTAGTAGTACTCGGAGAAGACCGTCTCGCCCGGGTTCACGATCGACGGGATGGACTTGAACAGATCCCACATGCACTCGAAGTGGTTATCCATCTCACGGCCGCCGCGCATGATGAAGCCCTTGGTCGCGTCGTAGATGCCGTCGCAGGAGCCGCCGGCCACCGGCAGGTGCTCAAAGAGCGTGATGTGCTCGCCGGGCATCTGTGCATCGCGGATCAGGAAGCAGGCCGCCGCCAGACCGGCCAGGCCGGTGCCGACGACATATGCCGACTTGTTGTCGATGCCTTCGGGTTTTTTCGGCGTTGCAAACGCCTCGTAGTTACCGCTGCTGTAATACATTCTGTGTACCTCCCATTCATGATGTGTTTTCCGTATTTTTTGTGCAGTCCGCTGCACGAGTTTCTTCTGTTATGGTCACTAACACTTGCCTCCAAAAAAAAGAAGCAACTCCGTTTGACAATTATCAATATAGCGCATTTCGCCGTCTTTACTGCACCATTTGTTACGCAAATGGCGATAATTAAACATAACCATTTGGTTTCGTTGAATGTCACTAAACTGACGATTTGCGATTGTGTATTTTGACCGTTTTTCGCCGAACGTCCAATCAAAATGCGTCAAATGGCACAAAAGGAAGCTGTCAAAAAGCGAAATTCGCTTTTTGACAGCTTCCAGTTTGGACATATATGGTCGTCAAGTGTGCCCTACAAGTTGGCCATGCCCTCCAGCGCAGGGCGGTCGAGCACATAGATCTTGCCGCGGCCGGTGCGCAGAAGGCCCATCTGACGCATCCCCTCCAGCTCCCTGCTGATGACCTCGCGCGTGGTGCCGAGGTGGTGGGAGATCTCCTCGTGGGTGATGCGCGCAAAGCCGTCCTCGGGGTGGGCATCGGCCTTTTCGAGCACGACGCGGGCGATGCAGCTGCGCAGAGGATGGAAAAAATAATACTCTATGTTATTGAGCACCGTCTGGACATTGCGCGCCTGCGTGCACTGCAAAAACTGCTGCACGACCGGCGATTCCGCGCACAGCGGGCGCAGGGCCACAATGTTGATGTAGGCAAACACGGCGTCGCTGGTCGCCTGCAGGATGGGGACCGTGTCACCCGGCGCTGCACTGTCGAGTGTATTGAGCATGCAGCATCCGCCGCTGACGATCGACATGAGCGTGATCTCGCGGCCGGTGTCCGTCGCAATAAACACACGCACTCCGCCGGAGAGCACGAGAAACAGGCCGTTTTTTTCCGGCATGGAAAAGATCACGTCGTCCCCCGCGCGGTACGAGCGGACGATCGTATTCAGGCGCAGCATCTGCTGCTGAGAGCCCGTCAGCGAATCCCAGAACGGCAGGCACACCGTAAAGTCATAGGAACGTTTGTTTTTATCCGTGCTGCACACCTCCGCCGTTTTGGAATGATATGTTAGCGTCACTAACATATATGCACAAAAAAAGAAACTTGCTGCTTCTTCTCACATCTTATCAAATTGACACGTCCGCACCGTATCATTTGTTACATATCTGACGCCTTTTCACGTTTTCCTGCCAGTAAGGAGGCGTCTGGTTCATTCTTGATATAGCTCACGAGCAGCTCGCCGGTAAACTGGACGACATCGACCGGAGAAACGCCGAAGGACAGGTTCTCATAGATCGTCGTACCGGTATAAGCGTTGAGCAGGCACTGATACACCGCGTAAATATTCACATCCGGGCGGATCGAGCCGTCGGCCACGCCTTCGCGCAGGGCCTTGAGCGCCGGGACGGGGATCTCCTTGTCGTAGTACTTCCAGAACACATTGTTGACGTCGCTGCCGGTGTTCTTCTCGGAATAGGCCGAAAACATCTCGCGCGTGTAGTCGTACCACTCCGGCTGGTCATCATAAATGCGGAAGTAAATGTGCATGCAGACGACGAACTTTTCATACCCCGTCGTACACGCTGCGGACTCTCGCTTGTACTGCTCCATAAAATCAGTAAAAAACGTAGCCAATGCGTCGCGCCAGGCGGCAAACACGAGCGCGTCCTTGTTGCGGAAATAGCGGTACAGCGACGTCGGCGTCAGGCCGGCCGCCTCGGCGATGCGGCTGATGGGCGTCGCGGCGATGCCGTCCGCGATGAACAGCGTCTGCGCCGTGTGGATCACCCGCCGGATGTTCTGTTCCCGTTCCTCACTGCGTTTCACGGTCTGCACCTCCCTGCGCAAAATTGTTTACAGTATGCCATGTTTTCACGCCGTTTGCAACCGCAAATGTGCCGGGTGGAAACATTTGTGCCTTGCACGGCGCGGCGCAGCGTGGTATGCTCACGGCAGACAGAGAGATTCCTCCCCGCCGGAGCGGATGTCTTGGCCCCGACGGAAGTCGAGGCCTTTTTTTATGACCGGTTTCACCGGTCATAAAAAAAGACCGGATCTCATTCGAGGCGGGCCTTACCCCCCTCGAGCTCCCCCGCGACGCTTTATCCGTTTCCCTGCCGCATCTTTCGAACGGCCGCGATAAACCCATTTTGACCGGTTTCACCGGTCATAAAAAAAGACCGGATCTCATTCGAGGCGGGCCTTACCCCCCTCGAGCTCCCCCGCGACGCTTTATCCGTTTCCCTGCCGCATCTTTCGAACGGCCGCGATAAACCCATTTTGACCGGTTTCACCGGTCATAAAAAGACCGGATCTCATTCGAGGCGGGTCTTGCCCCCTCGAGCTCCCCCGCGGCGCTTTATCCGTTTCCCTGCCGCATCTTTCGAACGGCCGTGATAAACCATTTGACCGATTTCACCGGTCATAAAAAAGACCGGATCGCATTCGAGGCGGGCCTTGTCCCCTCGAGCTCCCTAGCGACGCTTTATCCGTTTCCCTGCCGCATCTTTCGAACGGCCGCGATAAACCTATTTTGACCGGTTTCACCGGTCATAAAAAAGACCGGATCGCATTCGAGGCGGGCCTTGTCCCCTCGAGCTCCCTAGCGACACTTTATCCGTTTCCCTGCCGCATCTTGACGATAGACAGCAAAAAGAGCACGCTGCCAAAGCAGCGTGCTCTTTATATGGTTTGCGTTTTGGCTGGTTGGCGCCGAATCAGGCAGCCTTCTTCGCCTTGGCCTGCGCTGCGAGTGCCTTGCTGCCCTCGACGACGAGGTCAATGGCAAGGATGACCAGCAGGATGGCCAGGATCGCGCGGATGTAGCACCATGCAAGGCCGGTGCCGCCGGCGATGATCGCAGTGATCTGGGACTTGATGGTGAAGACCAGAGACGTCAGCGTCACGAGGATCATGAAGATCATCGGGAAGTAGAACATCTTGTTGTTTCTGCCCATCTTGCCGAGCCATGCGGCGACGGCCAGCAGGCCGAGGCCGGCCAGGAGCTGGTTGGCAGCGCCGAACAGGGGCCAGATCTTTGCGTAACCGGTCATGCCAAGGGCAATGCCAAGCACGACGGTGATTGCGGTGGAGACGTACGGATTGCAGAGGACCTTGCGAGCGCCGGTCACGGTCGGATCTCCGGCCTTCTCACCGGGCTTGAGCCAGAATTCCTGGAACATGTAGCGAGCCAGACGGGTCGCGGTGTCCAGAGAGGTCAGGCAGAACACGGACACGGCTAGGACCATCAGCGTGTAGGTGACGGACACGGCACCAGAGCCGAAGATCTTGCCGAGCATCTGAGACAGGCCAGTCGCAAACACGACGGTCGGGGTGACGGTCGTGCCGGCTTTGTAATCCTGCCAGATGTACGCAACAGCGCACAGGGAGACGAGCGCGAGCACGCACTCAATGAGCATGCCGCCGTAGGCGATGGGCTGTGCGTCCTTCTCATTGTTGAGCTGCTTGGCCGTCGTGCCGGAACCAACAAGGGAGTGGAAGCCGGAGATGGCGCCGCAGGCAATGGTGACGAACAGAGCCGGGAACATATAGCCAAGGGAGCTGCCCGTCGGGGCGATGGTGTCTTTGAAGCCGGTGAACGCAGGCATATCCAGCGTCGGGTGGCAGCCGATGACACCGATGATCGCGAGGATCATCATCGCATACAGCAGGAACGAGCTGAGGTAGTCACGCGGCTGGAGCAGGATCCACACAGGCGTGACGGAAGCGACCAGAATGTAGATGCCGCAGATGATCATCCAGGTCTGGTAGCTCAGGTAGATCGGATGCCACTTGATGCCAAGCCACATCACCAAGGCAATGGCCACAACACCGATGATCGTGGACACGCCGATCGGCGCATTTCTGCGGTACACGAAGAAACCGAAGAAGATGGCCAGGACGATGAACAGCAGCGAGATGATCGCCGTCGTGGCGTTGGCCGCGGAAGCCGCCATATCCACAACGCCGTCCACATAGGTGGCCTTGAACGTGTTGGCAACGATGGACGCGAACGCGGCCACGACCAGGATCAGGGTCAGGTAAGAGAAGATGAGGAACAGGCGCTTGGCCTTCTTGCTGATGCTGGTCTCGACAACGGTGCCGATGGACTGGCCGTCATTGCGGACAGAGGCAAACAGCGCGCCGTAGTCATGCACACCACCGAAGAAGATGCCGCCGATGAGAACCCACAGCAGCACCGGGACCCAACCGAAAACAGCGGCCTGGATCGGGCCGTTGATCGGGCCGGCGCCCGCGATGGAGGAGAAGTGGTGGCCCATCAGGACAGGGGCCTTTGCAGGGCAGTAGTCCATGCCGTCTTCCAGCTCGTGAGCCGGGGTCGGGCGGGACGGGTCGATGCCCCACTGTTTGGACAGCCATCCGCCGTAGAAAACGTAGCCCAGGGCGAGAATGACAATGCCAACAATCAGAATTACAGCAGCATTCATTGAATTAACTCCCTTCTTTCATATTCTTAAACAGTGTTGTCTTCAACAACTGTGCTGTACTGCGTCCGCTGCCATTGGCAGCCGTTTTGCCGGTGCTGAGCTCCACGACGCCGGTGTGGTAATCCATCCAGCCGTGGAACGCCAGTTTGAAGCTCTTATAAATACGCGTGCGGCGCAGGGCACGCAGCGCATCCGGCTCACAGGTGTCACACAAGAAGATCGCCGTGATATAAGAGCACATATGATTCGGGCCCGGCTCGATCCGCTGCATGCCGTCGGCACGCGCCTGCTCGCGGCACTGCTCGAAGATCTCCTTCGTGAGCACGGGGGCCGAGAAAATGTAGACATATTCGTTGTTGTCCGCTTCCCAGAGCTTGGCGGCCTTGACCAGCACATACTTCTCGGAGTGGATGTGCAGACCGGCCTCCGCGACGAGATAACCCTTCGGTTCCTCGTGGCGCACAACATCAAAATATCCCGAATAACTGTGGCACAGTTTGTCGAGCGCTTCCTCGCGGGTCATACGCCGTCCTCCCTGTTTGATGCAAAATTTTCATAGTATGTTTTCATGGAGTTCATGAACAAACTAAGAACAAAGTGTAAACGTATTGCTAAGGTTATGATAGCGCGCACACCAGAATCTTTCAAGTGAAAAGAATGACAAATATCCGCATCCGTTTTTGTCAACTTTTCATAACGTACGCACAAAAATGTCGAAGAACTTGGAATTATGTAAATCATTTTCCGTAAGGAACAGACAAACGTTTCACCTGTGCGGACACTGATTTTTCAGCGAAAATGTGGCTGCGTTTTTTGCTTGACGATCTTTTCCTGCAGCAAAATATAATTATGTAAACCATCTTGCAAAGTCGCTCTGCCGCCCTCAGTGCAGGTACGGACGGCAAGTGCGATTCTTGTCGAAAAGTGATTGACAGGACGTGCAAATCTTGCTACAATGAGTCGTCTCAATTGGAATGATGCCTAGAGTCTTTCCGAAGCAAGATGCGACCGCCGCCGCGCCCTGCGCGCCGGCCAAGGCCATACGGACAGCCGGGTCGAATGCCGCAAACCGCACCGCGTGCGGTGGCAACTTCTGTTGCCTTATTGATTGAGTTAAAAGCTCGAGTTTTATAAGTTGGTCACTTAAAACCAGGCTGCTTTCAGCATCCAAACTTGTGAAATGGTCAATAAGAGTAGTAAAAGTAATCTTTGCTATATAGACTCTCAAGACACAACATCCTGTTGGGAACGGTGCGCACGGGCCGCGGACGGCCACTGCGCGCCCAATGGCATATGTTTGTTCACAAGCGCCGCTGCTGATCTGCAGCGGCGTTTTTTGTGCACAAGGGGGAAACACAGCCATGAAAAAAGTCATTGAACTCCGCAACGTCAGCAAACAGTTTGACGGCGAGACCGTTCTCGACAGCATCAACCTCGACATTTACGACAACGAATTTCTGACGCTGCTCGGCCCGTCCGGCTGCGGCAAGACCACGACCCTGCGCATGATCGGCGGCTTTGAAACGCCGGATCAGGGCGACATCCTCTTTCTCGGTGAGCGCATCAACGACATTCCGCCACACAAGCGCAACATCAACACCGTTTTCCAGCGCTACGCACTCTTCCCCCACCTGAACGTGTTCGAAAACGTGGCGTTTCCGCTGCGCGAGCAGAAGCTGCCGCGCAACGAGATCGAGCAGAAGGTCAACGAGATGCTCGCGCTCGTCAAGCTCACGGGCTTCGAGCGCCGCAACGTCACGCGCCTGTCCGGCGGACAGCAGCAGCGCGTCGCCATTGCGCGCGCGCTCGTGAGCCGGCCGCGCGTGCTGCTGCTCGACGAGCCGCTCGCCGCGCTCGACCTGAAGCTGCGCAAGGACATGCAGCAGGAGCTCAAGAACATCCAGAAGGCCACCGGCATCACGTTCGTGTTCGTCACGCACGATCAGGAAGAAGCGCTGAGCATGTCCGACACGATCGTCGTCATGTCCGAGGGCAAGATCCAGCAGATCGGCACGCCGCTTGATATTTATAATGAACCGCAGAATGCTTTCGTGGCCGATTTTATCGGCGAGAGCAACATTGTCGACGGCATTATGCGTCAGGACTTCCGCGTGACGTTCTCGGGCCATACGTTCACATGCGTGGACAAGGGCTTTGCCAAAAACGAGAACGTGGACGTCGTCATCCGCCCCGAGGATGTGGACATCGTGCCCATCGAAAAGGGCATGCTGCGCGGCACGGTCACGTCCGTCACGTTCATGGGCGTGCACTATGAGATCATCATCGACATCAACGGCTTCAAGTGGATGATCCAGACGACGGACTACGTTGACGAGGGCGCGGAGGTCGGCCTGTATATCGAGCCGGACGCCATCCACATCATGAAAAAGTCCGAGTATTCGGGCATGTACGGCGACTACTCCTCGTTCAGCAACGAGCTGGACGAGCTCTCGGACGCGGAAAGCGAGCCGGACGAATGAACAATCGCATCCATTCCGAAAACCGCCGCGCCTCGCTGGCGCATCGTCTGGCGCTCGCACCGTATTCCGTGTGGGCGGTCATCTTCGTGGCCGTGCCGCTCGTGTTCGTGGCCTACTATGCGTTCACGGACGAGAGCTTCCGGTTCACGACCGAAAACCTGACGAAGTTTTTCACCGCCGTGAGCACGATCACCGACGACAGCGGCGCTGCGCGCGAGGTGCACACGTACCTGCTCATCTTCTGGCGCTCGGTGAAGCTGGCCGTCATCTCCACGGCCATCTGCCTGCTCATGGGCTACCCCATCGCGTATATCATCGCCCGCGCCGCCCCGCGCACGCAGAAGACGATCATCACGCTCATCATGATCCCGATGTGGATGAACTTCCTCATCCGCACCTATGCGTGGATGACCATCCTGCAGGACTCTGGCCTGCTCAACATGCTCTTTTCCGCGCTGCACCTCGGCCAGGCGCACATCATCGGCACCGAGGGCGCCGTCGTCGTCGGCATGGTGTACGACTACTTCCCGTATATGATCCTGCCAATCTACTCGGTCATGGCCAAGATGGACACGCGCCTGATCGAGGCCGCGCGCGACCTCGGCTGCAACAGTCTCGGCGTGCTGCGGCGGGTCATCTTCCCGCTGAGCCTGCCGGGCGTCATGTCCGGCATCACGATGGTGCTCATCCCGTCGATCAGCACCTTTTATATCTCGCAGAAACTCGGCAACGGCAAGTTCTTCCTTATCGGCGACGCGATCGAGGGGCAGTACGTGGCCAATAACCTGCACTTTGCCGCCGCCATCGCCTTCATCCTCATGCTGATCCTGCTGGCCGCCATGGCCCTGATGAAGCGCGGCACGAACAAGCGCGTCTACGGAGGTGTGTGACATGAAACGAGCTGCTAAGATCTATACCGCCCTCATCTTCGTGTTCCTGTTCGCGCCGATCGTGATCCTGCTGGTATTCTCGTTCAACGAGGCCAAGAGCCTGTCGGTGTTCTCCGGCTTCTCATTAAAATGGTATCAGGAGCTGTTCCGCGACGGGGAAACGCTCAACGCGCTCAAAAACACGCTCATCCTCGCCGTGATTGCCTCGGTCGTCTCGACCGCGATGGGCACGGCTGCCGCCGTGGGCATGAACCGGATGCGCAACAAATATCTGCGCGCCGCGCTCGACACGGCGACCGACATCCCCATGATGAATCCGGACATCATCACCGGCATTTCGCTGATGCTCATGTTCGTGTTCTTCGGCCGGCTGCTCGGCACGTCCACGAGTCTCGGCTTCTGGTCGATGCTCGCGGCGCACATCACGTTCTGCCTGCCGTATGTCATCATGCAGGTGCTGCCGAAGCTGCAGCAGATGGACCGCTCGCTGCCCGAGGCCGCGATGGATCTCGGCTGCACGCCGGTGCGTGCGTTTTTCCGCGTGGAAGTGCCGGAGATCCTACCCGGCATCATCACCGGCATGATCATGGCCTTCACGCTCTCGCTCGATGACTTCGTCATCAGCTACTTCACGCAGGGCAGCGGCTTCCAGACGCTCCCGATCCGCATCTACAACATGACGAAAAAGACCGTCACGCCGAAAATGTACGCCCTGGCGACGATCATCTTCTTCGTCATTCTCGCGCTGCTGCTGCTGACGAACCTCGTCGACGAAGACGACACGCAGCGCATCCGCGACGCCCGCCGTGCCAAGCGCGCGGGCAAGCCCGCCCGCGCCAAGCGCAGCGGCAGCGGCCGCCGCCCCGTGCGCGCCGCCGTGGGCATCCTTACCGCCGCCGCGCTGCTCATCGCCGGCATCAGCATCTACAGCAGCCGGCAGGAGACGCGCGTGCTCAACGTCTACAACTGGGGCGAATATATCTCCGACGGCTCGGACGATTCGCTCGACACCATCGCCGCGTTCGAGGACTGGTACAAGGCGACCTACGGCGTGCCCGTCAAGGTCAACTATGACACCTACGCCAGCAACGAGGACATGTATGCCAAGCTCAAGAGCGGCGCCGTGAGCTACGACGTTGTCATCCCGTCGGACTACATGATCGCGCGCATGGAAGCCGAGGACATGCTCCTGCCGCTCAACTACGACAACATCCCGAACTATCAGTATATCTCCGAGGACTTCCGCGGCCTGTACTATGACCCCGACGACACCTACACCGTGCCGTACACCTACGGCATCGTGGGCGTGATCTACAACGCCAATGTCGTGGACGAGGCCGACACCGGCGGCTGGGATCTGATGTGGAACCCGAAATACGCCGGCAACATCCTGCAGTTCAACAACGCGCGCGACGCGCTCGGCACGGCCATGTACCGCGCCGGCATCGACGTCAACACGACCGACCACGCCGACTGGCAGCAGGCACTGCAGGCACTCGTCGACCAGCGCCCGCTCGTCAAGAGCTACGTCATGGATGAGATCTACAACATGATGGAGTCCGGCGAGGCCGCCGTGGCCGCCTACTACGCAGGCGACTACTTCACGATGTGCGACGCACAGGCCGACAACGTGGATCTGCAGTTTTACTACCCCGAGAACACGAACTACTTCATTGACGCCATGTGCATCCCGACAAGCTGCCGGGATCAGGAGCTGGCCGAGTGCTTCATCAACTTCATGCTCAGCCGCGAGGCCGCCGTGGCCAACGCCGAGTATATCTACTACGCCTCGCCGAACCGGCTCGTGTATGACGACCCGGAGTATATCGACGACATGGGCGAGGACACGATGGCCATCCTCTACCCCGACATCGGCTCGTTCCGCGATGCATACAACCGCAGCGCCTACCGCAACCTCGACCAGGACACGCTGACCTATGTCAACAGTCTCTGGGAGACGCTCAAGATCAACTGACCCCTCCGTCATGGGCAGACACCGGGCACGGTGCCTGCCCATTTTTCTGCCATTTTGGGGCTTGCCATCCGCGGGCGGATATGCTATACTCTTTCACCGGTTAGTTTACTTTAACTATAAACATTGGTTAGATGTATCTAACGAAATACCACATGACAACACGCCGCTTCCCTCCGCATCCCGGCGCGCTTGCATAGAAAGAGGATGTCATGGCAGAAGAAAACAAATTTCTGGAGATCGTGGACCTGAAAAAGGGCTACGGCAGCGGTGAGACCCGGCAGGAGGTCCTGCGTGGGATGACGTTTTCGGTCGCGCGCGGCGAGATCTGCGTCCTGCTCGGCCCTTCCGGCTCGGGCAAGTCCACCCTGCTGAACATCATCGGCGGGATAGACAGCGCCGACGCGGGCTTCATCTCCATCGGCGGCGACAAGCTCGAGGACATGGGCGAGAAAGCGCTCACGCAGTACCGCCGCAAGCACCTGGGCTACGTCTTTCAGCTCTATAACCTGATCGCCAACCTGAACGTCAAGGAGAACATCGAGGTCGGCGCCTATCTCTCGGACGCGCCGCTGGATATTGACGAGCTGCTGCACACGCTCGGGCTCTACGAGCACCGGCACAAGCTGCCCAACCAGCTCTCCGGCGGCCAGCAGCAGCGCGTGTCCATCGGCCGCGCCATCGTGAAGAATCCGGACATCCTCCTCTGCGACGAGCCGACCGGCGCGCTGGACTATGCCACGTCCAAGGAGATCCTGCAGCTGATCGAAAACGTCAACAAAAAGTACGGCAACACCGTCATCATGGTCACGCACAACGAGGCCATCCGCAACATGGCCGACCACGTCATCAAGCTGCGCGACGGCACCGTGCGCAGCAACGAGAGCAACAGCCACAGGATTCCGGCCGCCGAGCTCGAATGGTAAAGGGCGTGACAGGATGAAAAAGAGGACCAATCCCCTGACCCGGCGCATCCCGCGCGAGCTCGCCGGAGACTGGCGCAAGTATCTGGTCGTGTTCCTGTTTCTGGTGCTGACGATCGGCTTCGTGTCCGGCATGTACGTTGCCAACGAGAGCATGATGCGCGCATCCGTCGACGGTGTGACGACCTACAAGCTCGAGTACGGCCACTTCGAGCTCAGCCGCGCCGCGGACGATACGCTGCTCGCCGCGATCGAGACCGGCGGCAAGGCGGACGTCCGGCAGTTTTACACCGACAAGGCGCGCCGGGAGCTCGGCGAAAAATTCCCTGGGGAATTCCGCAGCCAGTTCGACAGCGAATTCCGCACGAAGTTTGACGCGGAGTTTCAAAACCAGGTGAAGCAGACGCTGCTCGCCGGCGGGCTTGACGCCGACACGGCCGCCGCCATGCTCGACACCGCCGTCGCGCAGGCGAAGGCAGACGGGACATACCAGAGCGCCTATTCCTCCGCCTACCAGAGCGCGTATACTTCCGCCTACAATGAGGCTTATAACGAGGCGTGGGCAAAGATCGCCGACGAGATCGACGAAAAGTATGCCGACGCGGAGGAAAAATACGACCTCAACGACCCGGATTTCCAGGCCGTGCCGGTGACGTTGCATGAAAACTTCTACCGCAACGAGGACGAGGATCACGACAACGACGGCACGCCGGACGGAACCATCCGCGTCTATACCCAGACGGACGATGTGAACCTCGCCTGCCTCATCGACGGCGCGTTCCCGGTGCGCGACGATGAGATCGCCATCGACCGCATGCACGCCGACAACGTCGGTCTGCGCACCGGCGACACGATCACCGTCGGCGGCAAGACCTACCGCATCTCCGGCCTGATCGCCTACGTCAACTACGCCACTCTGCACGAAAAGGCGACGGATCTCATGTTCGACGCGCTGAAGTTTGACGTCGCCATGGTCACGCCCGGCGGCTTTGCCCGCCTGCAGAAGCCGGTGCACTATGTCTACGCCTGGCAGTATGCCGACGCGCCCGCGGACGAGACGGCCGAGAAGACGCTGTCGGACGACTTTCTGCGCGCGCTGCTGACGCAAACGGTCGTGGCGGAAAATGATCTCGAGGACTACACGCCGCGCTACGCCAACCCCGCCATCAACTTCGCGCCCGACGACATGGGCTCGGACGAGGCGATGGGCGGCGTGCTGCTCGACATCCTCATCGTGATCATCGCCTTCATCTTCGCCGTCACGATCAACAACACCATCACGAAGGAAGCCTCCGCCATCGGCACGCTGCGCGCCTCCGGCTATACGCGCGGCGAGCTGGTGCGGCACTATCTGGCCATGCCCGTCATCGTGACGCTGGCCGCCGCCTGCGTCGGCAACGTGCTGGGCTACACGGTGTTCAAAAACGTCGTCGTGTCCATGTACTACAACAGCTACAGCCTGCCGACGTACAAGACCGTCTGGAATCCGGACGCTTTCCTGCGCACGACGCTGATCCCGGTCGTGCTGATGTTCGTGGTGAACTTTCTCATCATCACGCGCATGATGCGCCATACGCCGCTGCAGTTTCTGCGCCACGACCTGAAAAAGGCCCGGCGCAAAAAGGCGCTCCGCCTGCCAAACTGGAGCTTCTTCGCCCGCTTCCGGCTGCGCATCATCTACCAGAACATCGCAAACTACCTCATTTTGTTCGCCGGCGTGTTCTTCATCATGGTCATGCTGGCCATGGCCATCGGTATGCCCAGCACGCTCAAGTATTACCAGAGCCGGACGGCCGACATGATGTTTACAAACTACCAGTACGTGCTCAAATCCTGCGAGGACGAAAATGGCGACGCCGTCACGACGCAAAACCCGGACGCGGAAGCCTTCTGCATGACCTCCCTCGTGCGCAAGAGCGACGTGCTCGACGAGGAAGTCAGCGTCTACGGCATCGCGGACGGCAGCCGCTACGTGCAGATCGATAACCTCTCCGGGCTGGAAGGCAATAAGGTCTACATCTCCGCGCCCTATGCCGACAAATACCGTCTGGCCGTCGGCGACACGTTCACGCTGGACGAAAAGTACGAGAGCAAGCAGTACACCTTCACGGTCGCCGGCATCTATGACCGCTGCCAGAGCATCGCCGTGTTCCTGCCGATGGATCATTACCGCGACATCTTCGACCTCGACGCGGACGCTTTCTCGGGCTTTCTGTCCGACACGGAGATCACGGACATCGACGAGGACAACGTTGCGACCGTCATCACCGAGCGCGACATCACGAAGATGGCCGATCAGCTCGACCACTCGATGGGCTCCTACATGACCTATTTCCAGTACCTGTGCGTGCTGCTGTCGGCCGTGCTGATCTACCTGCTGACCAAGCTCATCATTGAAAAGAACGAAAACGCCATCTCCATGGTGAAGATCCTCGGCTATGAAAACCGGGAGATCGCGCGGCTGTACCTGCTGTCGACGACGATCGTGCTCGTGCTCATCGACGCCGTCAGCGTCTGGCTCGGCGCCGCCGCCATGAAGCTGGCCTGGCGGGAGATCATGTTCTCCTACAGCGGCTGGTTCGCCTTCCACATGGAGCCGGCCGGATATGTCAAGATGTTCGTGTTCGTGCTCCTCGGCTACGCCATCGTGACGATCTTCGATTTCCGCCGCATCCGGAAGATCCCCATGGATGAAGCACTCAAGAGCGCGGAATAAGCGGCAGACACCGTCCGCAGTCCTCCTTCGGGAAAAAACAGCGCCCGGACAAACACAGCCGCGTTTGTCCGGGCACTTTCCTGCTGTATCCGAGCGGAAGCGGCCGCTAAGAAATTGTATATTTTTGCTCTTGCATCCGTGCCGCCTTTGGCATATCATAGGGCCTTGGAACTTTACCCATTTGTAAGAAAAGGTGAGAAGATCTATGCAGACAGCGACCAAGCCGCAGCATCTGGACATGCTCAACGGCCCGATCTGGAATAAACTCCCGCGCTATGCCCTGCCCGTCGCCGCGACCGGCATCCTCGGGCAGCTGTTCAACGCGGCCGACATCGCCGTCGTCGGCAATTTCACGGGCGATATGCGCACGGCCGCCGTGGCTGCCGTCGGCGCCAACAGCCCGGTCATCGGCCTGCTGCTGAATCTGTTCATTGGCATCGCGCTCGGCGCGAACGTCGTCATCGCCAACGCCATCGGCCGCGGCGACCGCGAGACCGTGCACCGCGCCGTGCATACCTCCATCGTCACGGCCCTCATCGGCGGCGTGATCGTAGCGATCTTCGGCCAGTTCATCGCGGCCGGGCTCATGGGCCTGCTCAACGTGCCGGACGATGTGTACCCGCTCGCGCTCGCGTACCTGCGCATCTACCTGCTGGGCATGCCGGTCATTTTGCTGTATAACTTCGAGGCCGCCATCTTCCGCAGCGTCGGCGACACGAAGGTGCCGCTCATCGCGCTGACGGTCTCCGGCGTCCTAAACGTGATTCTCAACCTGTTTTTCGTCATCGTGCTCAAGATGAACGTCAACGGCGTTGCCATCGCAACGGTGCTCTCCAACGCGGTCAGTTCCGTGCTGCTGCTGCGCCGCCTGCTGCACGGCGATCTGGTGCGCGTGGAGCTGAAGCAGCTGCGCATCGACCCCGCCATCTTCCGCAAGATCATGCGCATCGGTCTGCCGGCCGGTATTCAGAGCGCAATCTTCTCGGTGTCGAACATCATCATCCAGTCGGCCATCAACAGCCTCGGCACCGTCGTCATGGCCGCCTCGAGCGCCGCGTTCAACATCGAGATCATCGCCTATGACGTGCTCAACTCCTTCAGCCAGGCGTGCACGACCTTTGTCGGCCAGAACTACGGCGCCGGCAAGATCGACCGCTGCAAAAAAACCATGCTTCTGTCCCTCGGCGAGGACATCATCGCCTCGGCCATCGCCATCGTGATCGTGCTGCTGACGGGCAAGTATCTGCTGGCCATTTTCAACAACGACCCGCAGGTCATCGAGATCGGCTACAGCCGCCTGCTCATCCTCTTCGGATCGTACATCTTCAGCCTGACGTATGAGATCCTGTCCGGCTACCTGCGCGGCTTCGGCATCTCGCTCGTTCCGGCGATTTTGACGCTCTTCGGCGTGTGCGGCGTGCGCATCGTGTGGATCAACACCGTGTTCCCGCTGCACCACACGTTCCGGTCGATCATGCTCGTGTATCCGATCAGTCTTGCGACCACGGCGGTGCTCATCTTCATCGCACTGCTCGTCTACCGGCCGTCGCGCCGGTTCGCGGCGGCGCACAGCAAAAAAAATCCGCAGGCATGATCCATGCAGCCGGCGCGCCCCGCACGGGGCGTGCCGGCCGCATTTGCAATGGCGATGTAAAGAAATTTACATCGCCGGCATGAAGTGATATAATAAAATCCAATATTTGCATTTCCTCCCCATCCGGGGCTCATCCTGCATGACCGGAGGATCACCGCCATGCACAACAGATTGTATCGTCTGAGCCACGGCATCATGACGGCGCACGTGCCGCACGCGGTCTACGGGCAGACGCGCTTTAAGATGCTGCTGACCGTGATCGTATAACGCGGGACATCCCCGCATATAAGACCCCCCGCACTGTTCGGTTTCCGAACGGTGCGGGGGGTTTTGTTAATCGAGATAAAAGTCAAAGCTGACCGTTGCTCCCACGGACGCCCAAAATGCGACGCTGCTGTCTGGGAGGACCAGCTCCGGTAAATCGTTGGACGCCGCAAACACCCGCACGCTCAGATCAGCATATAGATTGTATTCCTCACATAAGCGGCGGACTTCCGCCTCTTTCCCGCGCAGCATCTTCTCAAACTGCTGCAGCGGCTCATCCAAGGCCCGGCAGTCCATTTTCGGCAGTTCCGCGCTCCAGTATGCGCGCCGCAGCGTCGGGTAAGGCGGCGCTTCCGCCGGGAGAACTGTAAAGCCGGGCAGCACTTGCTCATCCGGCTCACGAATCTCCTTACCGCAGTGCTGCACCTTCCCTTTCCCGGGCGTCGGCGGGCATGACATCGTGGGCGAAATGCCAAGGCCACGCGTGACCGCGTCCCGCTCAAAATCTGTACCTTCGCGCTTTGTGAGCGTAAAAACCAGCCGAATCTGTGGTGTTTGCTTCATGTTCGCCTCCGTACATACGCTTTGCGCGCGTTCCGGAGCATAAGAACGCTCACAAGATAATACAGCACAGCCGCAAGAAAAACAGATGCGAGGAATGCAAACATCGCTGTGTCCACTGCTTCAAACACAAAATAGAGCAGAAATTCGACCGCTGCCAAAAACAGCGTCACGATCAGCATCTGCACATGGAAGTGCTGGAAGAAGGCATTGCGCTCATCCTTTACGTGCGCATATGCAGCATCCATTTTCTCAGGGGCAGCTTCAAAGGCCGAAATATTCTTTGACACGATCTTCGAGCCCGACTTGCGATATCGCTGCTCTGCGTGGAAATAATCATTGAAGGCATAGTCATAGCGACGTCCGTCCACACTCCAAAACAGGAAAAATTCCTTGTGCGCGGGGGCTGATTTTCGAAAAATGAACTGCCACCGGCGCAGCTCGCAAAGCGTCCATCCCTGCTCCGCCATGGCAGAAAGCCAGCGCTCGACCTGATTGACCGTGGCCCGCGTATATGGATGAAAACATTTCTTTTTCGTCACGGGCATATCCGCTTCCCCCTGTCGCGCAATTGATTATGCTACGTGCAATCAATTTAGAATCATTATACGCAGCCAGACATGGTCTGTCAAACATATGGAAATACAAACCCCGGGCACACAGCTGAAAACCTGTGTGCCCGGGGTTTGTCATTGAGCGATCATCCCACGCACGGCTGCGCCGGGGATCAGGTCTCCTCGCGGATGGCAGCCTGCGCGGCGGCGAGGCGGGCAATCGGCACGCGGAACGGCGAGCAGGACACGTAGTCCAGGCCAACCTTGTGGCAGAACGCGATGGACGACGGGTCACCGCCGTGCTCGCCGCAGATGCCAAGCTCGAGCCCCGGATTCGTCTGGCGGCCGAGCTTGCAGGCCATCTCCACGAGCTTGCCGACGCCGTTGACGTCCAGGTGCTGGAACGGGTCGTTCTCGTAAATCTTCGTATCGTAGTACGCGCCGAGGAACTTCGCTGCGTCGTCACGGCTGAAGCCGAAGGTCATCTGCGTCAGGTCGTTCGTGCCGAAGCTGAAGAAGTCCGCCTCCTTGGCGATCTCGTCGGCCGTGAGCGCGGCGCGCGGGATCTCGATCATGGTGCCGACGTGGTACTTCATGTCCACGCCAGCATCTTTAATCAGCGCGTCCGCCGTGCGGACAACGATGTCCTTGATGAACTTGAGCTCCTTGCGCTCGCCGACCAGCGGGATCATGATGTACGGCGTGATCATCGTGCCGGTCTCGGCGCTTACCTTGAGCGCCGCTTTGATGACGGCGTTGGTCTGCATCTCGGCGATCTCCGGATAGGTGACGCACAGGCGGCAGCCGCGGTGGCCCATCATGGGGTTGAACTCATGCAGGGACACGACGACGTCCTGCAGCTCGTCAAACGTCATGCCCATCTCCTGCGCCAGCTCCTCAATGTCCGCCTTCTGGGTGGGCAGGAACTCGTGCAGCGGGGGATCGAGATAGCGGATGGTCATCGGGCGCGTGCCCATGATGCGGTACATGGCCTCAAAGTCACCCTGCTGGAACGGCTCGACCTTCGCCAGCGCGACCTTGCGCGCCTCGACGGTGCGGGCACAGATCATCTCGCGGACGGCCTTGATGCGGTCCTCGGCGAAGAACATATGCTCGGTGCGGCACAGACCGATGCCCTCGGCGCCGAGATCGACCGCCTGCTGCGCATCGCGCGGGTTGTCGGCGTTGGCCTCAACGTTCAGGCGGCGGGCCGCGTCGGCCCAGCCCATGAGGCGGTTGAAGTTCTTGTTGCCGGTGGCGGCGACGGTCGGGATCTGGCCGGCGTAGATGTTGCCGGTGCTGCCGTCGAGCGAGATCCAGTCGCCCTCCGTGAAGCGGTGGCCGTTGATCTCAAAAACTTTATCCGCATAGCTGATGTGGACGGTGTTGTCGTTGCCGCAGCCGGAGACGCAGCACGTGCCCATGCCGCGGGCGACGACGGCCGCGTGGCTGGTCATGCCGCCGCGCACGGTCAGGATGCCCTGCGAGACCTGCATACCCACGATGTCCTCGGGGCTGGTCTCGAGGCGGACGAGCACGACCTTCGGCATGGTCTTGTTCTTGACGGCTTCCTCGGCCTCCTCGGCGGAGAACACGATCTGGCCACAGGCAGAGCCGGGGGATGCGGCAAGGCCCTTGCCGATGGCGTCGGCTTTTTTGAGCGCCTCGGCGTCAAACTGCGGGTGCAGGAGCGTATCGAGCTGCTTGGGCTCGACGCGCAGCACGGCCTCGCGCTCGGTGATCATGCCCTCGTCGACGAGGTCGCACGCGATCTGCAGCGCCGCCTGCGCGGTGCGCTTGCCGTTGCGGGTCTGGAGCATGTAGAGCTTACCGTCCTCGATGGTGAACTCCATGTCCTGCATATCCTGAAAATAGTGCTCGAGCCGGTTGGCGATGGCGACGAACTCGTCGTACACCTCCGGCATCTGATCCTGCAGGTGGCTGATCGGGCTCGGCGTACGCACGCCGGCGACGACGTCCTCGCCCTGCGCGTTGATGAGGTACTCGCCCATGAGCCGCTTCGCGCCCGTGGCCGGGTCGCGCGTGAAGGCCACGCCCGTGCCGGAACGGTCGCCGGAGTTGCCGAACGCCATCTGCTGGACATTGACGGCGGTGCCCCACTCATAGGGGATCTCGTTCATCTTGCGGTAGACGTTCGCGCGCGGGTTATCCCAGCTGCGGAACACGGCCTTGACCGCCTCGATGAGCTGCTCGTTCGGGTCCTGCGGGAAGGGCTTGTGCTCATTGTCCTCATAGATCTTCTTGAAGATGACGACGAGCTGCTTGAGATCATCGGCGTCCAGATCGACGTCGTTCGTGACGCCCTTGGCGGCCTTCATCTTGTCGATCTCTTCCTCAAACAGGCTCTTGGACACGCCCATGACGACGTCCGCAAACATCTGCACGAAGCGGCGGTAGCTGTCGTAAGCGAAGCGGGGGTTGCCGGTCTTTTTGGCCAGGCCCTCGACGGATGCGTCGTTCAGGCCGAGGTTGAGGATGGTGTCCATCATGCCGGGCATGGACTGGCGCGCGCCGGAGCGCACGGACACCAGCAGCGGGTTTTCCACGTCGCCGAGCTTTTTGCCGGTCAGATCCTCCAGACCCTTAACGTGCGCGAAAATGTCTGCCTGGATCTCCGCATTGATCTGGCGGCCGTCCGCGTAGTACTGCGTGCAGGCCTCGGTCGTGATCGTGAAGCCCTGCGGCACCGGCATACCGGCCGCGGTCATCTCCGCAAGGCCGGAGCCCTTGCCGCCGAGAATGTTGCGCATCGCGGTCTTGTCGCCGCCGAACGCCTGGCTGCCTTCGCTGAAATAATACAGATACTTTTTGCTCATTCCATTACCTCCATCTGTTCTGGTTTTTGGCGATTTCTTTTCGTTATTATTATAGCAAAACCGGGGCGACCCCGCCAGAATGAATGTGCGCAAAGTCGTCCAAATCTTCACAATGTCAGGAGCCGGTTTTTATGCAGTTTGCAAGATTGTGCCCATATTCGTAGAATTTTCCGAAACCAAATACAGAATTTATGAATTTTTGTGAATGATGACAGACAAAAATGCAAAAATATCCTTCCCTGCTTTTTCTCACACACGCCTGTCGAGTGACACAGTTTGGAAATTTTCGCAGTCCCAATGCATTATAACTGCGTTGTAAAACATTAGAGTAATATACAGCAACTGTGCGCGAAGTACAAAAACAGGATTTCCTTTGGATTATGTGCTATAACATACACAACCGCAATTCCCCGACTTTCGTCCGTTTTACGTCATTTGGCGGAGTTTGTGATGATAAGAAAGCATGAAAACTGATATACTTTGGAGGGAAAACATGATGAAACACAGCAAACGTTTTCTGTGCCTGCTGCTGACGCTCATTCTGGCCGCGAGCCTGTGCGTCTTTCCGGCGGCGGCCGCAGACCAGACCTGCCCGAGCAGCAAGGACGACCCGGTCGTGTTCGTGCACGGCCTGATGGGCTGGGGCCAGCGCGCCGGCATCAACGCCGTGCTGCCCTACTGGGGCATGACCACCGGCAGCCTGACAAGCTACCTCAACTCGCTCGGCTATGAGACGTACTCGGCCACCGTCGGCCCGATCTCCAGCGCATGGGACCGCGCGTGCGAGCTCTATGCCCAACTGACCGGCACGACGGTCGATTACGGCGCGGCGCACGCTGCGGCGCACGACCACGCGCGCTACGGCATCACCTATGACCAGCCGCTCTTTGCCGGCTGGGGCACGAAGCGCGCCGTCAACCTCGTCGGCCACAGCTTCGGCGGCGCGACCACGCGCCAGTTCCTCGAGCTGATGGCCAACGGCAGCGCCGAGGAAGTTGCCGCGGCCAAGGCGGCCGGCACTGCGCCGAGCCCGCTGTTCACCGGCGGCAAGCGCAGCTGGGTGCACTCCATGACCGAGATCGCCGCGCCCCACAACGGCACGACCTTCATCGAGTCCAACGGCGCGATCATGGACGCGGCAACAAATCTGGCTGAGACGCTCGCCAAGGGCTTCGGCATCACGGAGATCAAGAATCTCTATGACTTCCAGCTTGAGCAGTTCGGCATCTACAAGGATCCGAACGAGACCGTGCTCGAGACGCTGCAGCGCGTGTTCAGCACCGACTTCATGTCGCACAACGACAACGCTTTTCTCGACCTGACGATCGACCGATCGCTCGAGATCAACGACGGCATCGGCATCGAGCCGAACGTCTACTACTTCTCCTACGCCGGCAACCAGACCGTGCAGGACCCGGTCTCCGGCAACTACATCCCGTCGGCCAGGATGTGGACGCTGTTCTACCCCGGCGCGATCAACATGGGCAAATACTATGACAAGTACACCGCCGGCGGCTTCTACATCGACCAGAGCTGGCGGCCGAACGACGGCATGGTCAACACCGTGTCCGCCTTCTACCCCATCCACAGCGACGGCACCTGCCTGACGCGCGACGGCAGGCAGGGCTGGACGAATTACGACGGCTACTCCAACATCCATTTCAAGCCCGGCATCTGGTATGTCATGCCCGTGCAGTCATTTGACCACATCCAGTTCGTCGGCGGTATGCTCAACGGCAGCCTTGTCAAGACGCACGCGCTCTACCGCGGCGTCATGGAGGATATCTACAACACCTATACCACCGCGCCGAGCGGCGGCAGCTTCCCGTTCACGGACGTGGCCGAGAGCCGCTGGAGCTATCCGTACATCCGGGAGATGTATGAAGCCGGCGTGATCGACGGCATGACGCCGACGACCTTCGAGCCGGCCGGCAATGTCACGCGCGCGCAGTTTGTGAAGATGCTTGCCCTGCTGCAGAGCGCGGACGTGTCCGCCTATGCGTCCGGCCCATTCACCGACGTGCCGGGCGACGCCTGGTATGCGCGCTACGTCAACTGGGCGGCCGCGAACGCGATCGTCAACGGCACGAGCGAGACGACCTTCGATCCGAACGCGGCGATCTCGCGGCAGGATATGGCCGTCATGCTCTACCGTTATGCGCAGCAGTACGGCATCGTGCTTCCGGAGCAGACCGCAGCCCCGTTCACGGACGAGGGCAGCGTCGCGGCCTACGCCCTGCCCGCCGTGCAGGCGCTGCACCGCGCCGGCGTCATCAACGGTATGCCGGACGGCAGCTTCCGCCCCTACGACACCGCGACCCGCGAGCAGGCCTGCGCCGTGCTGTGCGCGCTCTGAGCCCCAGAACGCAAACGTCTCCCGGCTTCGGCCGGGGGACGTTTTTTGCATTTGTGCACAGCTGTCCGCGCGGTTGTGCGACAGATGCGGCCGTGTGTCCAAAAACCTCACATACAGCCGAATCTGATACAAAATCTTCTGCGTTCCCCGGATTGCAAACCGGTGCGGTTGGAATTATAATACTCAAAAAATAAATGCGCGCTGCGGCGCGCCGGAAAGGAATGTACGCAATACCATGAAAAAGAGCAAGAAGTTTCTGTGTCTGCTGCTCGCGCTGGTGATGGCCGGAAGCCTGCTGCTTCTGCCGGCCGCCGCCGCAAACACGCAGCAGTCCGGTGCCGAACGCTACCCGACCGTTTACGTCCACGGCCTGATGGGTTGGGGCGCACGCGACCAGATCTACGCCGTGACTCCGTACTGGGGCCTGACGAGCGACCTGATGCCGTACCTGACGGGCAAGGGCTATGAGAGCTATGCCGCCTCCGTCGGCCCGCTCTCGAGCGCGTGGGATCGCGCGTGCGAGCTCTATGCCCAGCTCACCGGCACGACCGTTGACTACGGCGCGGCCCACGCGGCCGAATACGGCCACGCGCGCTACGGTGTGACATATGACAAGCCGCTGTTTGAAGGCTGGAGCGCGGACAAGAAGATCAACCTCGTCGGCCACAGCTTCGGCGGCGCGACAATCCGCCTGTTTCTGGACATTCTGGCCGACGGCTCTGCACAGGAGCAGGCTGCGGCCAAGGCCGACGGCACGGAGGTCTCCCCGTTTTTCCAGGGCGGTAAGGCCGACTGGGTCTATTCGCTGACGACGCTGGCAGCCCCGCACAACGGCACGACCTTCCTCGAATGTTGCGGCGACATGACGCAGTTCGCCGCCGAGGTCTCGACCACCATGGCAAAGCTGCTCGGTATCTCGGACTTCAAGGGCGTGTACGACTTCCAGCTCGAGCAGTTCGGCTTCTACCGCAAGGACGGTGAGACCGTGCTTGAGGCGCTCGACCGCGTGCTGCACTCGGACTTTTTGTCGCACAACGACAACGTGTTCCGTGACCTGACGATCGACCGCGCGCTGGAGCTCAACGACGACATTGAGATCCAGCCGAATGTGTACTACTTCTCCTACGCCGGCGACAAGACGCGCCAGAGCGCCCTCACCGGCGAGCGCACGTCGGCCGCCGATATGACGCCGCTGTTCGTGCCGTTTGCAAACCAGATGTGCAGCTATTATAACCAGACGACTGCCGGCGGTTTCCAGATCGACAAGAGCTGGGCGCCAAACGACGGCCTTGTGAACACCGTCTCGGCCCTGTACCCGACCAACAGCGCCGGAAAGTGCCTGACCAAGAGCGGCCAGACCGGCTATATCCAGCGCGACGGCTACTCCAACGTCAGCTATCAGCCCGGCGTGTGGAACGTAATGCCCGTGCGCCACTATGACCACGGCAACTTCATCGCCGGTATGCCGGTGCCCAACCTGTCCTCGCAGAGCACAACGGCCCTGCGCCAGTTCTACCTGAGCCTGATGGGCAATCTCTCCCACGTGACCTCGGCGCCGACCACGCCGGATCAGCCCGCCGGCCTGCCGTTCACGGACGTGGCCGAGAGCCGCTGGAGCTATTCGTACATCAAGGAAATGTATGATGCCGGCGTCATCAACGGCATGACCGCCACGACCTTTGCCCCGGCCGCGAACGTCACGCGCGCGCAGTTCGTGACCATGATCGCCCGGCTCGCCGACGCGGACGTGTCCGGCTATGCGTCCGGCCCGTTTGCCGATGTGCCGGCAGGCAGCTGGTACGCGCCCTACGTCAACTGGGCGGCCGCGAACGGCATCGTCAACGGCACGAGCGCCACGACGTTTGATCCGAATACGACGATCTCGCGTCAGGACATGGCCGTCATGCTCTATAACTACACGCAGCACTTCGGCGTGCAGCTTGACCAGAAGACGGTCACTGCCTTCACGGACGAGGGCAGCGTCGCGGCCTACGCCCTGCCCGCCGTGCAGGCGCTGCACCGCGCCGGCGTCATCAACGGCATGCCGGACGGCAGCTTCCAGCCGTACGCCACCGCGACACGCGAGCAGGCCTGCATCGTGCTGTGCGCGCTGTAACGCATCCCACAAGCCAGAATTTTGCCCATCCGGAGCGATCCGGATGGGCATTTTTCATATCCTGCGCACACTCCCCTTGGATTCTCCCGGCGGCGGTGCGTAAAATCTCTCTGCACACACGCAGCGGAGGGAGACGCCATGGGAAACGATCTGCAGAAAAAATACGGTCTGCCGACGGCGATCGCGCTCGTCGTCGGCATCGTCATCGGCAGCGGCGTGTTTTTCAAAGCCGAGAAGATCCTCACCGCGACCGGCGGCAACGGCCGCGTGCTGCATCTCCTTTTGCGCGGCGGCCGTCGTGTCGCACGGCCGGGACGTACTCGCCTACCTGAGCGTGTTCGCGGTCATCATGGCGCTGAGCATCCCGTTTTACCGGCCGGAGGCGAAAACGCAATGACCGCCGCTTTTTCATTGCCCGCGCGCCGCCGGTGTGGTATACTCACGGCAGACACCGAAACGAGGCGACGACATGGACATTCTCTATCAGGACAACAGCATCCTCGTGTGCATCAAGCCGGCAGGCGTGCTGTCCACGGACGAACCGGGCGGCGTGCCCGAGCTGGTGCGGCAGGCGCTCGGCGACCCGAAGGCCTGCGTGCGCACCGTGCACCGGCTCGACCGCGTGGTCAGCGGACTGATGGTACTCGCGCGCACCCCGGCGGCCGCGTCGAAGCTCTCGGCGCAGATCCGCGAGCACGACTTCGGCAAGACCTATCTCGCCGTCGTGCACGGAGAGCCGGACGCCCTGCAGGGCACGTACCGCGACCTGCTGCGGCGCGACGCGAACGAGCGTAAGACCTACGTCACGGATAAAATGGCCAAGGGCGTGCAGGAGGCCGTGCTCGACTATGACGTGCTCGGCACGCGCACGGAGCTCTCGCTCGTGCGCATTTACCTGCAGACCGGGCGCACGCACCAGATCCGCTGCCAGTTTTCCGCACGCGGTCTGCCGCTCTGGGGCGACAAAAAATACAGCACGCTGCCCGATGACGGGCCGATCGCACTCTGGTCGCACTGCCTGCACTTTGCCCATCCGGACACCGGCGAGGTGCTCTATTTCGAGCAGCAGCCGCCGGACATTTCCCCCTGGAGCCTGTTTGCAGACTAAGCACCCCGCGCCGCGGCGCGGGGCGTTTTTTGCGCAAGTGCGCGACAGTTTTCCGTCAAAGTGTCTTGCAATCGCCGGCTGCGTCCGGTATAATATGGGTATATCGCCGGTTTTGTGAGAAGGAAAACCATATGGATCTATGAGACGGGGGGAAAACCATGAAAAAAACACGTCGATTTTTGTGCCTGCTGCTGACGCTCGTGCTGGCGCTGAGCCTGTGCGCCATCCCGGCCGCCGCGGCAGATACGCAGACCCGCTCGGACGACCCGGTCGTGTTCGTGCACGGCCTGTTCGGCTGGGGTCAGCGCGACAAAATTTTCAGCATCATGCCCTACTGGGGCATGACCACCGGCAGCCTGCCGGACTATCTGGCCACGCAGGGCTATGAGACCTACGCCGCCTCCGTCGGCCCGCTCTCGAGCGCGTGGGACCGCGCGTGCGAGCTGTACGCGCAGCTCGTCGGTGCGCGCACGGACTACGGCGTCAAGCACGCGCAGGACTTCGGCCACGAGCGCTACGGCATCGACTATGAGACGCCGCTGTTTGAAGGCTGGGGCACACAGCGCGCCGTGAACCTCGTCGGCCACAGCTTCGGCGGCGCGACGACGCGCCTGTTCCTCGAGATCCTTACCAACGGCTGCCCGGAGGAGGTCGCTGCGGCCAAAGCCGCCGGTGCGGAGCCGAGCCCGTTTTTCCTCGGCGGCAAGGGCAGCTGGGTCCACTCGCTGACCGCCATCGCCGCGCCGCACAACGGCACAACGTTCATTGAGGCCAACAGCGATTTCACGAAGCTCGCCGCCAACCTGGCCACAGGCGCCGCCAAGGCGCTGGGCCTGTCGTCGCTCAAGGGCGTGTACGACTTCCAGCTCGACCAGTTCGGCATCCGCAAGGACGACAACGAGACATTTGCCCAGGCGCTTGACCGCGTGCTGAGATCCGACTTTTTGTCGCACAACGACAACGCCTTCCTCGACCTGACGATCGACAAATCGCTCGAGATCAACAAGGGCATCGAGATCCAGCCGAACGTCTACTATTTCTCCTACGCGGGCGACCAGACCTCGACCGATCCGCTCACCGGCAACCACTACCCCACCGTGTCGGCCATCCCGTCGAACGGTATGTCCGCGCTGATGATGCCCGGCTCGATCAACATGGGCAAGTACTGCGACAAGTACACCGCCGGCGGCATCTACATCGACCGGAGCTGGCTGCCGAACGACGGCCTTGTCAACACCGTGTCCGCGCTCTACCCGACCACGACGGACAAAAACACCACCGAGTGCCTCAAGCGCGACGGTACGCAGGGCTGGATTCACTATGACGGCTATTCCGACATCACCTTCCGGCCCGGCATCTGGTACGTCATGCCCGTCACGCGCGCCGACCATATGCAGTTCGTCGGCGGCATCGCCAACAAGAGCGTCATCGAGACGCACCTGTTCTATCGAAACCTGATGGACGATATCTACGGCACCTACGGCTCCGGGCAGCCGGAGGAGCAGCCCTTCCCGTTCACGGACGTGGCGGCCAGCCGCTGGAGCTATTCGTATATCAGGCAGCTCTATGAAGCCGGCGTGATCGACGGCATGACCCCGACGACCTTCGTCCCGACCGGCGACGTCACGCGCGCCCAGTTCGTGAAGATGCTCGCCAGACTGCAGGGCGCGGACGTCTCCGAATACCGGAGTGCCGGGTTTGAGGACGTGCCGGCCGACGCATGGTATGCGCCCTACGTCAACTGGGCAGCTGCCAACGGCATCGTCTACGGCATTTCGAGCACCGAATTTGCGCCGAACGCCGACATCTCGCGCCAGGACATGGCCGTGATGCTCGACCGCTATGCGCAGCAGTCCGGCATCGTGCTCGGCACGGACAATGCGGCCGTGACGTTCACGGATGAAGCCGACATTGCCGCCTATGCACTGCCCGCCGTGCAGGCGCTGCAGCGTGCCGGCGTCATCAACGGCATGCCCGACGGCAGCTTCTGCCCGCGCGGCAGCGCGACCCGCGAGCAGGCGTGCGCCATGCTCTGCCGGCTCTGAAGGACAAAACAAGACAACAAAAGGACGCATCCGAATGGATGCGTCCTTCCGCTTGGATAACAGGAAGAGAAAGCAAAATCAGAAAGAGAAAGCAAAAAGCGATGTCGGATCAGGGGTGCGGCTTGCCCTCGCGGTAGTTTTTCATGACGTCGCGGAACAGCTCGCCGCTGGTCGGCGGCGTCCAGATGATGGCGTTAGCGCCGGCGCGGATGGTGGCGCGGATGCTCTCGTCATCCGCTCCGCCGGTCGCAAGGATGGGGTAGTCCGGGAAACGCTCGCGGATCTCGGCCACGATCTCCGGCGTCTGCGCGCCGGCGGCTACGTTCAGGATCGCGGCGCCGTCCTCGATGCGGTGGCGGTAGTTCGTGTCGGCATTGGCCACCGTGACCACGACCGGCACGTCGACGCTGCTGCGGATGCGGTTGAGGATGCGGCCCGGCGTCGGCGCGTTGACGACGACCCCGGTCGCGCCCTGCATCTCGGCGTACATGGCGAGGTTCACGACGCGCTTGCCCGTCGTCAGCCCGCCGCCGACACCGACGAACACCGGCAGGTCGCTCGCCATGAGCAGCGCCTGCGTGATGACCGGCTGCGGCGTGAACGGGTAGACCGCAAACACCGCGTCGGCGTTGACATTGCGGATGATGGCCAGGTCGGTCGAGAACACCAGCGACTTGATGCGCTTGCCGAACACCATGACGCCGCTGCACTCGTCGATCACGCTCGGTACGCGCAGCGCAAACTGGCGCAGCGTGCCGTCGATCGGCGCAGGCATCTGCGGGGCGACGTGCACGTCGCCCGGCGTCGTCACCTGGCGGTCCGCGGCGGAGGCCGCATCGTCGCCCACACCGCCGAGCTGCAGCGGTTCATTGTCCGCTGCGGGGTACGTCAGGACCTCCGGGTCCTCGGTCATATCAAAAATGAGATCACGATCTTTGCTCATAGCGATACCTCCTTGTCGTTTTTGGGGGAGTATGTCTTGACTTTTGCGGCCGGTTGTGCTTTACTGAGGGGCAGAAAAGCTTGATTCGGCCTGTAGTAAGAAACCAAAGTTTCGTTTTTGATTAACGTAACTTTGGTATAAACCATTTCTACGGGTTTGTCAAGCCTTTTTCCGAAAAAAGTTTGAAAAAATTTGCTTTACGGAATGGGAGGTCATTTTCATGGGCAAAGACAACGACGAGGCCGCCGGCGGTTTCGGCAGCGTGTTCCGTGACCGGCTGACCTATCTGATGAACGGCAACAACGTGTACGGCAAGCCCGTCAACACGCAGGAGCTGGCCGATGAGATCGCCATCAGCCGCCCAGCCGTGCGCAAGTATCTCAAGCCGAACGACCGGCGCGAGGTCACGGTGCCGTCGGCACTGGTCGTGAGCCGCATCGCGCGGTATTTCCGCACGACGCCGAACTTCCTGCTCGGCTTTGACGAGGCGGCCGACGACGCCGATGCGCAGCGCGCCGGCGAGAGCGACGTCTACAGCTCCCTCGGCCTGAGCCAGGAGGCCATCGACGGCCTGCACCGCCTGCATGCACAGGCGGTCACAGACCCGAAGGCCGCCGAATTGCAGCGCCTGCTCGACAAGCTCATCTGCAGCTATGCACACGAGGCGGACAAGCTGCTGTGATCCGACACGACAGACACCCCCGGACGGAGTTTTTTCTCCGTCCGGGGGTGTCTGCATACTATATTCTCTAAAAATATATGAACAAACGGCCGCGCAGGTTGACCTGACCGGGAAAAAAGCGTATGATGGAGTGTAACTATCCTGAGAGAAAAAGAGGAAAAACTATGCAACCGATATCGTCGCAGGAAGCGGCCTGTCCGCACTGGCTGCCCGGCGTGCTTGTCGGCCTGTGCGCGGCGCAGCCGCTGCTGGACGTGCTGTCGTTCTGGACGCAGGATCTGGCCTGGGGCAGCAAGCTGACGCTGTCGCTGCGCCTGCTGATCTTTCTCGGCGTCATGCTCACGGGCTTCGTGCTCTCGGAACGCCGGCGCTTTTACTGGATCGCCGCTGCCGTGTGCGCCGCACTCTATGCGGGGCACGTACTGGCGTGCCTGCGCGCCAACGCTCCATTCACGACCGCGAACCTGATCTCCGACGCGACCAACTTCATCCGCTTCGCGCAGCTGCCGCTGTTTACGATCGCTTTTATCACATTCCTGCGCTGCTGCCGGCAAGGTTTTGCCAGCCTGGAGCGCGGGATCACCATCGCCTTCTGGATCATCGCCGCCGTCGCGCTGCTCAGCGCACTGACCGGCACAAATCCCTATACGTATCCGGACAAGCGCATCGGCCTGTGCGGGTGGTTTTACTTTGCCAACAGCCAGAGCGCGATTTTGTCGATGCTCGTGCCGCTCGCGCTGTGTCCGGCACTGCGCAGCGGGCAGATCCGGCGCTGGCTGCCCATCGCCGTCGTCGGCTTCGCGGAACTATTCTGCTTTGCGACACGTCTGGCCTATATGTCCCTGTTCGTGACGACGATCGGCATGGTCATCACGCTTGCGCTCACAAAGCGCGGCAGCGCAAAGGTCTGCGCCGTGCTGCTGCTGTGTGCCGCCGTCTGCGCGGCGGGCTACACCGTGTCCCCCATGCACCGCAACCAGCAGGCCGTTGCGGCCAACGCCGTGCGCAAGCAGGAGAACATCGACCGGCTGGTCGCGCAGGGCAAGGCGGAATTCGGGGATCAGGGGTATGCCTACCTCACCTACGCCTATGACGAGTACCTCGGCGGGACTGTCGAGCGCTACGGACTCGAGGCCACGGCGGAAATGTACGGATACTCCACCAAAGCTGCCGACATCACGAATGTCCGCACGATCAAGATCAACTACTGCCGCCTGATGCTGAACACCGAGCCGCTTACCAGCCGCCTGTTCGGCCTGAGCTACGACGAGATGACCTACCATGGGTACTGCTATGACGTGGAAAATGACTTCCACGGCATCGCGTATCTGTACGGCTGGGCGGGGCTTGCGTGCCTGTTGGCTTTTCTGGGGTATTTCCTGGTCATCATCGTGTGCGCGCTCATCCGCAATGCCAGGCGTTACTTCACGGTCGAGGCCGGCGCCTGCGGCGTTGCGCTGTGCACCGCCCTCGCCCACATTTATAACACCGCCGGCGTACTGCGCCGCCCAAATGCATCTTTTTATCTCTGCCTGATTCTGGCATCCATCTGGTACCTGATCTATATCAGAGATTACGACGACTCAAAGGAGAACTGATATGTCCGAAGAAAAACACTCCCTGCGCGAGCGGCTCGCGCCGATGCTGCCGAAGTTTCTGATGATCCTTCTGATCCTGCAGCCGCTGATGGACATCCTATCCTTCTGGACGGACCGGCTCGGTATGAGCAATACGATCACGCTGCTGCTGCGCTTCGCCGTGTTCGCCGTTGTGTGCGTGCTCGGGTTTGTGACCTCGTCGCGCAAGAAGGTCTACGGCATCGCCATCGCCGCCTGTGCCTTCCTGCTCGTCGGACACTGCATCTCCTGCTTCATCGTCGGCTATGAGCGCATCGTCTATGACCTGACCAACTTTGTGCGCGTCGTGCAGATGCCGCTGTTCGTGCTGTGCTTCATCTCGTTTCTGCGGGCAAACGAAAAGTGCTACCGCGCGTTTGAGACCGGCCTGATGCTCGACTTCTGGATCATCACGGCCTCGGTCGTCGTGAGCGTGCTCACACACACCTCCTCGGCGACCTATCAGTCCACCAACGTTGGCATTCTCGGCTGGTACTCGTTCGGCAATGCACAGAGCGCGATCATGAGCATTCTCGCGCCCATCGTCATCCTGCTGTGCTACCGCAGAAAGAACTTCCTGCTGTTCACGGTCACGAGCGTCGCCGCGCTGGCGCAGCTCTATCTCATGGGCACGCGTCTGGCATTCTTCTCGATCGCCGTGGCCGCGCTGGGCGTGCCGGTCGTGCTGGTGCTGACTGGCAAGGCCCGCACCTCCAAGCGCTACATTGCCGTGCTGGTGCTCATCCTCGCCGCGTGCTGCGCGACCTACAAGCAGTCGCCCATGTATATCAACCAGAACCGCTACAACGAGGCCATGAGCTACAAGCAGAACGACGCCGAACGCATGATCCAGCGTGCCGAGGGCAACAAAACCGGCACTTCCACCGTCACGCCCGAAGAGCGCTACCACGCCCTGTGCACGATCTATAACTTCTACTCCCCGAACATGTGCCAGCGCTTCGGCACGGCGCGCGTCATGTCCGCCTACGGCTATTCCGATCAGGTCACGGACATCACAGCGACCCGTCACCGCAAGATCGTCTTCTGTGAGATGCTGCTCGACGAGCAGCCGTTCACTTCCCGCCTGTTCGGCATGGAGCTCGGCCGCATGGCCTTTGACGGCGAGATTTATGACGTGGAGAACGATTTTCACGGCATCTGCTTCCTCTACGGCTGGGTAGGTCTGGCCATGATGGTCGCCTTCATCGGTTATTTCCTGTACCTGATCGTCAAGTGCCTGATCAAGGATTTCCGCAAATACTTCACGGTGGAGGCCGGTGCCTTCGGCATCGGGCTGTGCCTGTGTCTGGTGTACGCCTACTTCACTGCCGGCGTGCTGCGGCGGCCGAACGCCTCGATCTACATGTCGGTGCTGCTGGCCGTGGTCTATTACCTGACGCAGATGCGCAGTGAACAGCCGGACGCCCTGCCGGACGGAGAGGAGAAACGCACATGATTTTCAGTGTTGTCATCCCGGTCTACAACGTCAAGGACTACCTGCCCAAGTGCATCGACTCCGTGCTGGCGCAGGATTTTGAAGACTACGAGGTCATCCTCATCGACGACGGCTCGACCGACGGCGAGAGCGGCGCGATCTGCGACCGCTATGCTGCGGCGCACCCGGAGCGCATCCGCGCCATCCACAAGCCGAACGGCGGCGTGGGTGAGGCGCGCAACGTCGGCATCGAGGCGGCGCAGGGCGAGTACCTGATCTTCATCGACAGTGACGACTACATCGCCCCCGACATGTTCCGCGTTCTTGCCGACGCCGTCGCCCGCTTCGGCAGCGACATCATTGGCTTCGGCGCGGCGCTGGAAGCAAACGGCGTCGTGGTCAAGGAGCTCGTGGATCCCCTGCCGACCGACCGCACCTTCACCCTTGCCGACACGCCCGAGCTGATGCAGACAATGCCCTCTCCCTGGAGCCGCATCTGGCGGCGCAGCCTGTTTCTGGATTCCGGCGTGCGCTACCCGGCGCGCATCTGGTACGAGGATCTGTGCACGTCCGTGAAGCTGCTGGCATTGGCCAAAAGCGCCGCCTTCGTGCCGGACATCCTGTATTACTACGTTGACCGCACCAACTCCATCACGCGCAACACGAACACGGCGCGCAACGCCGAGCTGTTCACAGCCTTTGACAACCTGCTCGACTGGTACCGCGAAAACGGCCTGTTCGAGCGCTACTACAACGAGCTGTCGCGCCTGGCGGTAGATCACGTGCTGCTCGCGGCCTCGGTGCGCGTGCTGCGCGTGGACCCGGAGAGCGAACTGCTCGGCCGCTTTCAGGACTATGTGCAGACGCAGTTCCCGGACTATCTCGACAATCCCCTGCTTGCGCAGCTCTCCCGCAGCCACAAGCTGATCCTGCGCCTGCTGCGGCAGCGCAAATACCGCACCGTGCGGGCACTTTTTGCCGCCAAGGACAAGCTCGGCTGAGCGCCCGGACTGGAGGAAGCTATGAAATTCAGTGTCATCATCCCGGTCTACAACAGCTGGGAATACCTGCGCGAAGGCGTGGACTCCGTGCTGGGGCAGACCGGCGCGGACTTTGAGATCCTGCTCGTGGACGACGGCTCGACCGACGGCGAGAGCGGCGCGCTATGCGACACGCTCGCGCGCGAACATCCGGACTGCATCCGCGTGCTGCACAAGCCCAACGGCGGCGCAGGCGACGCGCGCAACGTGGCGCTCCCGCTCGCGCAGGGCGAGTATGTGCTGTTTCTTGACAGCGACGACACCTACACACCGGACGCCTTCGCCGTATTGCGCGCAGCACTGGACGAGACGCAGGCCGACGTGTGCTATTTCGGTCTGCGCATGACCGGCGACAACGACGGCGCGGTGTTCACCGACGACCTGCCGCTGCATATGCCGCTGACGCTTCAGGAGACCCCCGCCCTGCTGCTCAACCGCCCGTCAGCCTGCATCGCGGCCTGGCGGCGCACCCTGTTCACGGATACGGACATCCGCTTTCGCGCCCGCGGCTGGGGTGAGGATCTGTGCATGACACGCAAGATGCTCACGGCTGCAAAGTCCGTTGTGATCCTGCCGGATGTGCTCTACCTCTACCGGCAGCACGAGGGCTCCGTGACCAAGCGCGCGCTCGACGCCAACGCCGAAATCATGGACGCGATCGACGACGTGCTGACGTGGTATCAGGCACGCGGCCTGTTCGAGCAGTATGAAAACGAGCTCGGCAAGCTCTGCGTGGACAATGTGCTCTACGATGCGTCCGTGCGCATTCTCAAGGCGCAGAGCGCGCACCCACTGCTGCCGCAGCTGCTGGACTTTACCGCCGCGCGCTTCCCCGACTACCGGCACAACCCCTATCTGAAAGGCTATCCGGCGCGCAAGAAGCTGGTGCTGTCCCTGCTCGGGAAGAAGCAGTACCGGGCGGTGCACATGCTGTTCGCCGCCGCCGGACACTGACACTATGAAGCATCACAATCAACTGCGTTCCGGCTCTCTGCTCACGTATGTGCAGATGACGCTCAACATCATCGTCTCGGTCGCCTACACGCCGTTCATGCTGCGCATTCTCGGCAAGAGCGAGTACGGCCTGTACTCCACCGTCGCCTCGACGATCGCCATTTTGTCGGTGCTCAGTCTCGGCTTCGGCGGCAGCTACGTGCGCTATTACATCCTCTACCGCAAGGAAAAGGCGGACGATAAGATCGCGCGGCTCAACGGCCTGTTCCTGATCGTGTTTTCCGTCATCGGGCTCGTTGCGCTCGCGTGCGGACTGTACCTGACGTTCCATCTGGAGATGGTGTTCAAGACCGGCCTGACGGACGCCGAGTACCACACGGCGCGCATCCTCATGCTGCTGCTGACGGCGAACCTCGCCGTGAGCTTCCCGATGAGCGTGTTCAGCAACATCATCAGCGCGCAGGAGCAGTTCGTGTTCCTGAAGGCGACGGAGATCCTGCGCACGGTCGTGTCCCCGCTCGTGACGCTGCCGGTGCTGCTGGCGGGCTACGGCTCGATCGGCATGGTCGTCGTCACGGTGACGATCTCGGTATTCGTGGACGTGCTGCGGCTGATCTACTGCTTCGGCAAGCTGCACATTTGGGTCTCGTTCCGGAACTTTGACGGCGCCGTGCTCAAGGACATTGCTGTGTTCTCTGGCTTCATCGCCATCAACATGGTCGTCGACCAGGTCAACAACAACCTCGACAAGCTCATCATCACGCGCTACTGCGGCACGGCCGCCACGGCGGTCTACGCCGTCGGCCAGCAGCTGCACACGTACTTCATCTCGTTTTCGACGGCGGTGTCGTCCGTGTTCACGCCGCGCATCCACCAGCTCGTGCAGGACAACAAGGACGACAAAGCGCGCCTGCGCACCGTGCTCACGGAGCTGTTCGTGCGCGTGGGGCGCATCCAGTTTCTGATCCTGTCGCTCGTGTGCACGGGCATCATCTTCTTTGGCAAGCCGTTTATCTATTTCTGGGCCGGACCGGGCTATGACGATGCGTATATCATTGTGCTGCTGCTCATCATCCCCGGCATGGTGCCGCTGACGCAAAACCTCGGCATCGAGATGCAGCGCGCGCAGAATCTGCACAAGTACCGCTCGATCATCTACGGGGCGATGGCCATCGGCAACCTCGCCATCAGCATCTGGCTGTGCCAGTACCTCGGCGCGATTGGCTGCGCGATCGGCACGGCCGTCGCCGTCGCGCTGGCAAACGGGCTCGTGATGAACATCTTCTATCAGCGGCGGCTGAACATCGACGTGACCGTGTTCTGGAAAAATATCGGGCGCATGGCGCTCGGCCTGCTGCCGCCCGCCGCGTGCGGCGTGCTGATGATGCTGTTTGTAAACCTCTACAGCATTCCGATGCTGCTCGGCGGCATCATCGTCTACACAGCGATCTACTGTGCCTCCGTGTGGCTGCTGTCCATGAACGGATATGAAAAGGCCCTTGTCGGCGGCATGGTGCGAAAGGTGCTGAGAAAATGAAACAACGCTTGAAACGTCTGCTCGTGCGGCTGCTGAGCCTGCTGCCCGGCAAGCCGGTCATCCTGCTCGAGAGCGCGCCGCCCCTCGGTGACAACACCGGCGCCCTGTACCGGACGCTGCTGGCCCAGGGCTGGAACGACCGATACCGGCTCGTGTGGGTCGTGCCGGATCCGGCCGCTTTTCGGAACGTACATGAAAAGAACGTGTCCTTTGCCGGCACGCGGGGAACATGGGCGCTGCTGCGGCTGTTCTGGCTGCGCGCCCGCGCCGCTGCCATCGTGGACTGCAACGGCCAGCTCCAGAAGCTCCGGCCGGAGACCGTGCATCTGTACCTGACGCACGGCAGCCCGCTCAAGAGCGTGCACGACTACTATTTCTGCGACCCGACGACCGACTGGGCGCTGAGTCAGGCCCCGTTTTTTGACGCCGTGAACAGCTACGAATTCCACATCCCGCCGGAAAAGCTCGTCACGCTCGGCTTCCCGCGCAACGACGACCTGTTCACGCACAAATGCGACCTGAAGGACATCTTCGGCGCGGAGTTTGACCGCTTCGTCGTCTGGTATCCCACGTACCGCCAGCACAAGAACAACCTCGTTGCGACGACGGACATCTCCGTCCCCGTCATCCATGACCCGGCGGCGGCCGCGGCCGTGAACGAGGCCGCGCGGGCGACGAACACGCTCGTGATCGTCAAGCCCCACCCGGCGCAGGACCTCGCGCACATCCGCGCGCTGGAGCTGAGCCACCTCCGCTTCATCGACGACGGGCTCTTTGCCGCGCACGGCATCACGTCCTACGAATTTCTCGCCTGCACGGATGCCCTCATCACGGACTATTCCTCCGTGCTGTTTGACTATCTGCTCACGGGCAAGCCCGTGGGGCTGACGTTCGAGGACATCGACGCCTACGCCAAGCAGCCGGGCTTTGCCATCGACCCGCAGCCGCTGCGCGAGAGCGCGGCCCTGCTCGACACGCCGGACGATTTCCGCACGTTTTTCGAGCAGCTCGCCGCGGGCGATGATCCGCTGCGGGCCAAGCGCCTGCAGCTCACGAAGCTGACCAACCAATACACAGACGGGCACTCCGCCGAGCGCGTCGCCGCGTTTCTGGCCGAGCGCCTCCGGGAAGGAGAACACACATGAGACGTGTTATCACTTACGGCACCTTTGACCTGCTGCACTACGGGCACATCAACCTCCTGCGCCGCGCCAGGGAGCAGGGCGATTACCTGATCGTGGCCCTGAGCACGGACGAATTCAACTGGAACGAGAAGCGCAAAAAGAGCTACTTCTCCTACGAGGACCGCAAGCGGATGCTCGAGGCGATCCGCTATGTCGATCTCGTCATCCCGGAGGAGAGCTGGGATCAGAAGATCACCGACGTGGACAAATACCACGTGGATGTGTTCGTCATGGGCGACGACTGGAAGGGCAAGTTCGACTTCCTGAAGGACAAATGCGAGGTCGTCTACCTCCCCCGCACGCCCGAGATCTCCACGACGAAGATCAAGACCGATCTGCACACCTGAAGAACACAAAACGCATGCCGCCCGGCGAACGCCGGGCGGCATGCGTTTTGTCCCAAAGTCCTGCTCGGGCTTTGAGACAAGCGCTGGATTTTATCCGAGACGGGCCTTGCCCCCTCGGGCTCCCCCGCTGCTCCATGATTTTGTCCTTGTGCATAGGTTTGCAGGCGGCATGTTTTTCCCTCCCGCGCCATAGAGTGGTACAAACTGCGTCGGGAGGTCGCGCGCGTGCACACAAATCACAGGCTCATCGTCAACACCGCGCTCATGACCGGCTCGTCGATCGTGATGCGCTGCATCGGGCTCGTCTTTCAGGCGTGGATCGTCGGGCGCATCGGCGCGGCCGGCATCGGGCTGTACCAGCTCGTCATGTCGGTGAGCGTGCTGTTTGCAACCTTCGCCATCTCAGGCATCCGCTTTGCTACCACGCGCCTGATCTCTGAGGAGATGGGGCTCGAGCGCGGCGCGGGCGTCACGGGCGCGATGCGCCGGTGCGCGTGCTACGCGCTGTTTTTCGGCCTGTGCGCGGGTACGATGGTGTATTTTCTGGCCGAGCCCGTGGGCTTTCTCTGGATCGGCGACGCGCGCACGGTGCGCTCGCTGCGCATCACGAGCATCAGCCTGCCGTGCATCTCGCTCTCGTCGGTCATGGACGGATATTTCACTGCCTCCGGCCGTGTGTGGAAGCCGACGCTCGTGCACCTGATCGAGCAGTTGGTGAGCATCACGTGCGTGATGTGGTTTTTGTCCTTTGCGGCCGCCGGCGACCTGGAGCAGAGCTGCGCCGCCGTCACGGCGGGCGGCGCGTGCGCAGACGTGGTGTCGCTGCTGCTGATGACGGCGATGTACGCGCTCGACCGGCGCAAATACCGCCGCGGCGGCGACACCGTGCCGCACCTGACGCGGCGGATGCTCTCCGTGGCACTGCCGCTGGCGGTGTCGGCCTATGCGCGCACGTCGCTCACGACGCTGGAGCACCTGCTCATCCCGCGCGGGCTCAAAAGCTCCGGTCTAACGGCCGACCGCGCGCTCGCGGGCTACGGCATCGTGCACGGCATGGCGCTGCCAGTGGTGCTCTTCCCCTCGTGCCTGCTGTACGCGCTGGCGGATCTGCTCGTGCCGGAGCTGACGACGGCGCAGGTCTCCGGCCGGTGCGGGGACATCCGGCGGCTGGTGCGCGCACTGCTGTACCGGTGCCTGCTGTTCGCGTGCGGTACGGCCGTGCTGCTGCTGGCGTTTTCCGGGCCGCTCGGGCGGTTGATCTACCACTCGGACGACGCGGGACGGTACATCCGGCTGCTGGCGCCGCTCGTGCCGGTGATGTATCTCGACACCGTGACCGACGGCTGCCTGCGCGGGCTCGGCCAGCAGACGCGCTGCATGGCCATCAATGTGCTCGACGCCACGCTCGGCGTGGTGCTCGTGTGGGTGCTGCTGCCGCGGTTCGGGCTGGCGGGGTACATCTTCATTTTGTATTTCAACGAGTGCGTGAACTTCACACTCAGCTTCACCTTGCTGCTGCGCACGGTGCGCCGCAGCTGCACAGATGAAAAACCGCCCGCAGGCTGACGCCTGCAGGCGGTTTTTTATGTACGATCTCAGTGCTGCGGGGTGGGATTCTTCGACTTGACCTGCGGCTGGACTTTCTCCTTCTTGCGCAGCTCCGGGAAGAGCAGAAACTCCACGCGCTTATACAGCAGATACGTCAGCGCCGAGTCGACGATGCCCTTGATGAGGTTGAACGGGACGACGGCGAACAGCACGAGCGTCGGCACACTGGTGATGCCCTTGTTCACGGCCGTACCCATGGCGACGATCTGATCGATCGGCAGGTGGAACAGCTCGGCGAACTTCGGGATCAGGTACAGGGCATTGAAGAGGCTGCCGAAGACCGTCATGCACAGCGTGCCGACGGCCATGCCGATGATGGCGGTGCGGCGGGTCTTGTGGTGGTGGTAGATGACAGCGGCGGGAAGGACGAACGTGCAGCCGACGACGAAGTTGGCAAAGTCGCCGACGAAGGCTGTGCTCGTGCCTTTGAGCAGGAGCTTGAGCAGCACCTTGAGCAGCTCGGTGATAACACCGGCCACAGGTCCGAGATAGAACGCGCTCATGAGCACCGGCAGCTCGCTCAGGTCCATCTTATAGAAGCCGGGCGCAAAAAACAGCGGGATCTCGAGCAGCATGAGCACGCCGCCGAGGGCGGAGAACATGGCCACATAGCTGATGTTGCGGCTGCGGCTGCGGCGCTGCAGATCACGGCAGACCGTGCGCTCAAACAGATACGCAAGGCCGAGCAATGCCGCGAACACAAGCACGCAGATACCAACAAAGGACAGGTTTTCTTTCAACATGACAAAACACCTCCATGGAATGAAAAACACCTGAAAGAACATGTCCTTCAGGCGCTGCGAACAATGGAGGTTCGTAACATCTTCTATCATCCAGACTATACTGTCGGTATCGGAATTGCACCGATTCAACCTTGCTCGGCTCGCGGACTATCACCGCCGGTCGGGAATTACACCCTGCCCCGAAGACATCTCGATTCAGTTGTTTTACTGTCTGCATTATAGCACAGTGGGGAAAGAATGCAAGTACTTTTTTGCAGGAAAGGTTTGACAGCAGCGCTCCGGGCGCGTACAATGGAGGCTACCACCGAAAGGAGGCGCCGCCATGCCCGAGCGCGAAAACACCTGCTGCTTCACCGGCCACCGGGAATACAAGCTGCCCTGGGGCAGCGACGAGAACGACCCCCGCTGCCGCAAGCTGCAGCAGCAGCTCTTCGACGCCGTGGACGCCGTCTACGCCGCCGGCATCCGCCACTTCATCTGCGGCATGGCCAACGGCTGCGACCTGTATTTTTTCGACGCTGCGCGCTATCTGCGCCTGCAGCACCCCGAGGTCACGATCGAGGCGGCCATCCCCTACGCCGGCCAGGCCGACCGCTGGCGGCCGGAGCTGCGCGAGCGCTACGCCTACGACCTGCGCCAGTGCGACTATCAGACGCTCGTGCAGGAGGCCTACACCCCCGGGTGCATGATGCGCCGCAACCGCTACATGGTCGATGCCTCGCGCATCCTCATCGCGGCATTTGACGGCCGGCCCGGCGGCACAGCCCGCACGCTCGAATACGCCGCCCGCCGCCGGCTGGAGATCATCCAGATCCCGATCGACAGCGCGCCGGCAGACGAGCTATAAAAACACGGGGAACGCCGAAAAGCGTTCCCCGTTTGCTCTTTTTGCGGCTGCTAGCAGGCTTCGATCTCCTTGATGGTGTACTCGTTGCCGCTGAGCAGATAGGTATGCTCGCTCTTGCAGTGCGGGCATATCTTGGCGTATTTGACCGTTGGATATGTCTGTTTGCAGTCCTCGCAGTAGGTCACGGCGGGGAGCGTCTCGATCTTCAGCTCCGCGCCCTTGAGATACTGCGATTTTTCCACCGCCCACTTCCAGCAGTCGGTCAGGTAATACGGGATGATGCCGCTGACCTCGCCGACCTCCAGCGTGACGCTGGCGACCTGGGTCAGGTGGTTTTCCTCGACGACCTTTTCGACCTCCTGGATGACATAGAACACGGTTCCCAGTTCGTGCATCGCGTTTTCCTCCGGTCGGCTTACTTCGCGCGCTTGCCCTTGATGTCCTTGATGGTGAGCTTGGCTGCGCGCTTGACCATGTGCGGCAGAATGGCCTTCATCTTGTCCTCGGTGCGGTACATACGGCTGGCCTCCGGCATATCGCGCTGCAGGTGGATCGCGTCAAACTCGCAGCGCGTGGTGCACAGGCCGCAGCCGATGCACTTGTTCTGGTCGACGACGGACACGCCGCAGCCGAGGCAGCGGGACGCCTCTGCCTTGACCTGCGCCTCGGTGAAGGTGATGCGGTCGTTCGAGAACGTCTTGGCCTTGCTCGCGTCGTGGGCGACGGTCTGGCGCGCCGGGGCGTCAAAGCAGTCGATGGGCACGACGGCCTGCTTCTTGTCGAGCTCGTAGAATTCGCGCGGGTCACGCGCCAGCGTCAGGCTCTGGCCCTCATGCACGTAGCGGTGCAGGGAGATAGCGCCCTCGCGGCCGGCCGCGATCGCATCGATGGCAAACTTCGGGCCGGTGACCACGTCGCCGCCGGCGAAGATGTCGGGCTGCGCGGTCTGATACGTCACGCCGTCGGCCTGGACGGTGCCGTTGCGGTTGAAGGCCATGGCCTCCGGCGCGATATGGCCGAGGTCAACGCGCTGGCCGATAGCGCCGATGACGGACGTGACCTCGATGGTCTCGAACTTGCCGGTGCCGACAGGCTTGCGGCGGCCCTTCGCGTCGGGCTCGCCCAGCTCCATGATCTCGACCTTGAGGGCCTTGACCTTGCCGTTTTCGCCGAGGATCTCGGCCGGTGCGCTCAGGAAGCGGAACTGCACGCCCTCTTCCATGGCTTCCGCGACTTCCTCCGCGTCCGCCGGCATCTCGGCCTGGCTGCGGCGGTAGATGATGTAAGTATCCTTCGCGCCGAGGCGGATAGCCGTGCGGCAGACGTCCATGGCGACGTTGCCGCCGCCGATGACGGCGCACTTTTTGCCGATGCGCGGCTTCTTGCCGAGGTTGACCTTGCGCAGGAAGTCCACACCGCCGTACACGCCGGAGAGGTCCTCGCCGGGCACGCCGATGGGTGCGCTCTTCTGCGCGCCGATGGCCAGATAGAAGCCCTTGTAGCCCTGCTCGCGCAGCTGGTCGATGGTGAGATCCTTGCCGATCTCGACGCCGCACTGGAAGTGCACGCCCATCTCACGGAGCACCTCGATCTCGGCGTTGACAACATCCTTCTCGAGCCGGAAGCTCGGAATGCCGAGGGTCAGCATGCCGCCGGGCACCTCGTTTTTATCAAACACGGTGACGTTTTCATAGCCCATGTTCGCCAGATAGTAGGCGCACGACAGGCCGGCCGGGCCGGCGCCGATGATGGCGATCTTCTCCGGGTAGGGATCGGCGATGCCGCGGTGGGTGATGACCTTCGGGATGTAGCGCTTGTCAGCCTGGAGCTCCTGCTCGGCGACAAACTTCTTGATCTCGTCGATGGCGACGGCGCGGTCGACATCGCCGCGGGTGCAGGCTTCCTCGCAGCGGCGGTTGCAGATGCTGCCGCAGACGGCCGGGAACGGGTTATCCTGCTTGATGAGCTTGAGCGCGTCCAGATAGCGGCCCTGCGCGGCCAGATTGATGTAGCCCTGCACGGCGATGTGCGCCGGGCAGGCGGTCTTGCACGGGGCGGTGCCGGACTCGTGGCACTGCTTCTGGTTGTCGTCCTTATAGTTCGGGCTCCACATGTGCTCGCCCCAGTGGTTGTCGTCCGGCAGCGGCTGCTTCGGATACGTCACCGGGCCGGTCTTGGTGCACAGCTTCTGGCCGAGCTTGGCAGCGCCGGCCGGGCAGACCTCGGCGCACTTGCCGCAGGCGACGCACTTTTCAGCGTCGACGTGGGCGCGGTAAGCGGAGGCGGACATGTTCGGCGTGTTGAACAGCTGGCTCGTTCTCAGCGCGAAGCAGGAGCCGAGCGCGCAGTTGCAGATGGCAAAGATCTTGTCCTCGCCGTCGATGTTCGTGATCTGGTGGACATAGCCGTTGTCCTCGGCGCGCTGGAGGATCTCCATCGCCTCATCATAGGTGATCTTGCGGCCCTTGCCGGTCTCGAGACAGTAGTCACAAAACTGACCGACGGCGATGCACATCTCATCCTGCAGCTCGCCGCAGCCCTCGCCCTGAATGCGCATGGCATTGCGGCAGGAGCAGTAGCCGACGCCGAGCTGATCCTCATACTTTTTCAGCCAGTGGGAGATGTGCTCGACATCGACCGACTCGTTCGTGGCCGGGATGGCCTTCTCGACCGGGATGACGTGCATGCCGACGCCGGCACCTCCGGGAGGCACCATGCAGGTGATCTTCGTCAGCGGCAGAAACGACATGCGCTCGAAAAACTGCGCGATCTCCGGGTGCGTCTCCACCTGCTGGAGGTTCATGTTCATCAGCTCGGCAGAACCGGGCACGAAGATCGGCAGCGTCCACTGCTTGTGATGGTCGGCGTTCTCCCAGTTGTACTCGAGCAGGCCGATCATGGACATCTGGTCAAACAGCTGTTCCACGTAGACGGGGTCCTTGCCGACCTTCTTGCCGATCTCGGCCGGTGTGGTCGGGACACGGACCTTCATCGCGAGCGCAAGCTCCGCCATTTCGTCGGTGACGACGCTGGCCAGGCCGTAATACTCGGGCGAATTCTCGTCGAGCTTGGTCATGCCGAGCTTCACGTCCACGCGGTCCGTGATCTTTTTGCCCAGCTTCAGGATCAGTTCTCTTGCCATGTTTCAGGCTCCTTTCTTCCCCTTAAAATGTTTTGTTTTCATTCCCTGGTTTGTGAATAGATGCGCAATCTATTGTAGCACATCTCACGCATACAATTCAATACGCAAATGCACAGCACATTGTTGAAGATTGCAAAATCCCGGTCGTTTTCCCCGCCTGTCTTGACATTCTGCACAGGCGGTGCTATGCTTTTTCGTAACCATTTGGTCAATATCGCGTACATTCACGAGGAGGGAACGGCCATGGCTCAGATCCGGATCCATGTTCTGCACTGCGGGAAGATCGGCGTGGCGCCGAACCTGCCGGCGAGTGCCCAGTGGCGCTGGCCGGCAAAAGCGGACGCGCGGCGGCTCAAGAGCGGCGCGCGCATCTGGCTGCCGGTGTCGGCGTATCTGGTGGAGCACCCGAAGGGCCTGTTTCTGGTGGACGCCGGTCTGCCGCGCACCGTGAGCCCGACCGGCATCGAGGACCGCGCGGCGCAGCTGCGGATGTTCGGCCGCGGGTGGTACACGCTCGTGCACAGCGTCGTGGAGCCGGGGCAGTCGATCGGCGAGCAGCTGGCCGCGCGCGGCATCCGGCCGCAGGATCTGGACTATGTGCTCTTTTCCCACCTCGACCCGGATCATGTCGCGGGCATCAGCGAGGTGCGGGGCGCAAAGCGTCTGCTGGTGGCGGAGGAGGAATACTTCTGGTCGTGCCGCGTGAACCTGCGCTACACCTCGCGCAAGCTGTGGATGGACGAGCCGCCGGAGCGGTTCTGGTACCGCGTGAACCACATCGGGCCGGAGAGCCGCTCGTACGACCTGTTCGGGGACGACTCGGTGCATCTCGTGCACATCGCCGGGCACACGGAGGGCATGTTCGCCACGCTCATCCGCAATGGCGGCCGGTACGTACTGCTCAACGCCGACGGCGCGGCAAGTCCCCGCTCCTGGGCGGAGGGCACCGTGCCCGGCATCTGTGAAAACAGCGTGCGCGCGAAAAAGGCGCTCGACTGGATCGGCGAGATGAGCCGGGACGGCGCCTGCGCGGCGTCTCTGTGCAGCCACGACCCGGACGTAACGCCGCAAACGATCGAATTTTAGAATCGATGGATTTGCTTTTTCTAATGCGCGTTTCATACTGCTTTTGTGGATTTTGGGGTTGACAAGCGCAGAAAACTGCGTTATACTGCGCTCGTTTCCACCGGAAACCGTGATTTTTAACGAAAGGAGACGCGTCGTATTATGAAGTTTGCTCAGACGAACAACATGATGATGGCTATGATGATGTACATGCCCGGCTGCATGTGCATGTCTCGTCGTGCTCAGAAATATGACTCGTCTTGTGTTCGCTTCCAATAACGGCTGATCCAGAATTCCAAGCCGTATCCACAGAGGCCGGAAGACAACGAGTCTTCCGGCCTCTGTTTTTTGTACCGAAAAATTATTCTGCGAGGGAGAATCCACTATGATCGAAATCGAACATCTCAACAAGACTTACCCCTCACCGGGCGGCGACATCCACGCACTGCGGGACGTCAACCTCCGCATCGAGGACGGGGAGATCTTCGGCATCATCGGCCTGAGCGGCGCCGGCAAGAGCACGCTCGTGCGCTGTATCAACCTCCTCGAGCGGCCGACTTCCGGCACGGTGCGCATCGACGGGCGCGACATGACGCAGCTCAGCCGCCGCGACCTGCTCAAGGCCCGGCAGGACATCGGCATGATCTTCCAGAGCTTCAACCTGCTCGAGCAGCGCACGGTGCTGCGCAACATCTGCTTCCCGCTCGAGATCGCCGGCGTCAAGCGCGACGAGGCTCAGGCCCGCGCCGCCGAGCTGCTCGAACTCGTCGGATTGTCCGACCGCGCGAAAAACTATCCCTCGCAGCTTTCCGGCGGCCAGAAGCAGCGCGTGGCCATCGCCCGCGCCCTCGCCACGCGGCCGAAATACCTCCTGTGCGACGAGGCCACCAGCGCCCTCGACCCGAACACCACGCAGTCGATTCTCCACCTGCTCAAGGAGATCAACCAGACGCTCGGCGTGACGATCGTCGTCATCACGCACGAGATGCGCGTCATCGAGCAGATCTGCCAGCGCGTGGCTGTCATCGACCAGAGCTGCATCGCCGAGATCGGCAACGTCAGCGACGTGTTCACGCACCCGAAGTCCGACATCGCCAAGGCGCTCATTCTCCCGAAGAGCCCGGCCGAAAACCTCCCGCCGTGCACGGGCAGGCGCCTGCGCCTCGTCTTCGACGGCAGCTGCTCCAACGAACCGGTCATCTCGCGCATCACGCTCGAGTGCCACGTGCCGGTGAACATTCTCTTCGCCGACACCCGCATCGTCGAGGGCAGCATCTACGGCCACATGGTCATCGACCTGCCCGACGACCCGCAGCAGTTCCACGATGTGCTGCGCTGGCTCGACCATAACCACATCTCTTATCTACAGGAGGATGGAAGTCATGTCTGATCTGCTCATCAAACTCTGGCAAAACGGCATCCTGCAGCTCGGTATCTGGGAGACCATTTACATGACGCTCATCTCCACGTTCTTTGCCTATCTCATCGGCCTGCCGGTCGGCCTCATCCTGCGCATGACCGACCGCGACGGCATCCACCCCATCGGCTGGCTCAACCGCACGCTCGGCATCATCGTCAACGCCCTGCGCAGCATCCCGTTCATTATCCTCATGGTCGCCATGCTGCCGGTGGCAAAGGCCATCGTCGGCACCAGCCTCGGCAACCGCGCCGTGATCGTGACGCTCGTCATCGCCGCCGCCCCGTATGTGGCGCGCATGGTCGAGTCCGCCGCCAAGGAAGTGGACGCCGGCGTCATCGAGGCCGCGCTGTCCATGGGCGCGTCCACGCTGCGCATCATCTGGAAGGTCATCATCCCGGAGGCCAAGCCCGCGCTCATCACCGGCGCCGTCATCTCCACCGTGACCATCCTCGGCTACTCCGCCATGGCCGGCACGATCGGCGGCGGCGGCCTCGGCCAGATTGCCATCACCTACGGCTACCAGAAGTACGACGATCAGATCGTCTGGCTGTGCGTAGCGCTGACGATCATCATCGTGCAGATCCTGCAGGAGTTCGGCATGTACATCGCCCGCCGCACCGACCGGCGCTCCCGCACCTGACAGGAGGCAGCCCATGCGTTTACACTATCCCGCGCTGCTGCGCGTGAACATCCGGCGCGGACGAATGTGCCGCCCCGAACTGCACATCCTAACATCCGAAACCACACAAATTCCAAAATGAAAATATAAAGGAGAAACGAAAATGAAAAAGATCACGTCCCTCATCCTCGCCCTCGTGCTGACGTTCTCGCTCGTCGCGCTGAGCGCCTGCGGCGACAAGACCACTGATGACAAGAACGCTGCCGCTTCCGATGACAAAGTCATCACCGTCGGCGCCAGCGCCACCCCGCACGCCGAGATCCTCGAGCAGATCAAGCAGGCCCTCGCCGACGAAGGCTACGAGCTCAAGATCGTCACCTATGACGACTATGTCCTGCCGAACCAGGCCCTGGCCGACGGCACACTCGACGCCAACTACTTCCAGCATAAGCCCTACCTCGACAGCTTCAACGCCAAGAACGGCACCAACCTTGTCTCTGTCGGCACCATCCACTATGAGCCGTTCGGCATCTACGGCAACGGCGTCACCGACCTGAAGGATCTCGCCAAGGGCGCGACCATCATCATCCCGGCCGACGACAGCAACGAGACCCGCGCCCTGTTCCTGCTCCAGCAGGAGGGCCTGATCAAGCTCCCCGATGACGCGGACGCCGCCAAGGGCGTGAGCACGCTCGACATCGTCGACGACGGCGGCTACAACATCGTCACCGTGCAGGCCGACACCGTCCCGGCGCAGCTCAAGAACGCCGCTGCCGGCTCCATCGCCGTCATCAACGGCAACTACGCCCTGGCCGCCGGCCTGAAGATCAGCGACGCGCTCGCCTCCGAGGACGCCAACGGCGCTGCCGCCCAGACCTACGCCAACATCATTGCCGTGCGCGCCGGCGACGAGAACAGCCCGAAGACCCAGGCCCTGCTCAAAGCCCTCAAGACCGACGCTGTGAAGCAGTACATCGCCGACACCTACAACGGCGCTGTCGTTGCGAGCTTCTAAGCACCCCCCTCTTTTGAAAAACGCACGAATCCCCCGGCTGCTGCCGGGGGATTTTGCGTGTCAGCAAAGCCTCGCAGAGTTTGCCGCCCGCAGGCGAGAAAATCAGGAGGCGTTATGGGCATAGCTGTTGTCGACAAGGCGGTCAAAATCCACCCAGTCGGCGTGATCGAGCACGCCGGCCGTCTCCATGACGGTCTCGAGCCGCTCGAGGGACGAGCGCGTCATGACCGGCGTGGCGTTCCAGGCGTCGATGTCCTTGTAGCGCTGCACGACCTGCGTGAGCACAGGCACGCTCGTGTCCGGAAACTGCGGGGCGATGATCTCGGCGGTCTGCGCCGCGTCGTGCTCCGCGATCCATTTCTGTGCGCGGGCGATGGCATTCGTAAAGCGCTGCACGATGTCCGCATGGTCATGGATATACGCCTGCGAGGCGAAGTAGGCCGTGTACGGGATCTCGCCGCTCTCCTGGCCGATGGACGCAAGGATGTAGCCCTTGCCCGCCTGCGCGACCTCGGTGGCCGTCGGCTCGAAGAGCGTGACAAAGTCGCCGTTGCCGCCGGTGAAAGCCCCGGCCATCATGTTGAACTGCACGGTCGTGTCCACAGCGGCATCCGTGCCGGGGACAACGCCGTTTTGCCGCATGACGTATTCGAGCGTCATCTCCGGCACGCCGCCCGCGCGGCCGCCGATAACAGTCTTGCCGCGCAGCAGCTCCCAGCTGAAGGGCACATCCGCGCGCCCGACGAGGAACGACCCGTCGCGCTTCGTGAGCTGGCCGAACACGACCGGGTAATCGTCCTTGCCCTGATTGTACACATAGATGCACGCCTCCGGCCCGGCGAGCCCGATGTCTGCCTGCCCGGTGAGCACCGCCGTCATGACCTTGTCGGCGCCGCCGCCGTTGGTCAGCTCGATATTGAGCCCCTCATCGGCGAAAAAGCCCTGCTCCAGCGCCACATACTGCGGCGCGTAGAACACCGAATGCGTCACTTCACTCAGGCGGACGGTGGCCGTCTCCTGCTTGCCGCAGGCGCACAAGACCACCAGCATCAGCGCCGCCAGAACCCCACAAAGAAACCGTTTCATTGCGTCACTCCCAACCGATTTTTGAAAAATTTCTCCAGCCACAGCACCAGCTGATACATCACGACGGCCGCCACCGCAAGCACGAGGACGGTCGCCATCACGAGGTCCATGTTGAACACCTGCGACCCGTAGACGATCAGATAGCCGAGACCGGCTTTGGAGACCAGAAATTCGCCCATGATGACGCCGACCCACGACAGGCCGACGTTCACGCGCAGCGTATTGAAGAGCGTGGCATAGTTGGCCGGGATGACCAGCCGCCACAGGATCTGATGCCGGGTCGCGCCGAGCGTCTGCATCAGGCGGATCTTCTCCCGGTCCGTGGACAGGAAGCCGACATGCATATTCAGGATCGTGACAAAGATCGAGATCGCGATCGTCATGGCGATGATCGACTCTGTGCCCGCGCCAATCCAGACGATGAACACCGGGCCGAGCGCCGTTTTCGGCAGCGCGTTGAGCACGACCAGATACGGGTCGAGCACGCGCGAGAGCAGCTCGCTCCACCACAGGCCGATGGCGATGAGCGTGCCGAGCAGCGTCCCGAGCACGAAGCCAACCACAACCTCGAGGCACGACGTGCCGATGTGCAGCCACAGCTCCCCGGAAGCCTGCAGGCCCACGAGCGTGTGCACCACGCGCGACGGGCTGCTGACGATGAAGGCATCCACCCAGCCGAGCCGGGCTGAGAGCTCCCACCAGCCGAGAAACACGACCAGCAGCAGGATCTGCAGCGCCAGCACGAGCCGACGGCGGCGGCGCTGCGCGCGCAGATAGGCCGCGCGCTGCGGGGAGGGCGATCGTTCAGACATTGACATCCAGCTCCTCCCATATTTGATTGAACAGCGCCTGAAATTCCGGCCGGCTGCGCCGCTCGAGCGGCGGCACAGTGCGCAGCGCGCCGAGGTCGTGGATGGCCTTGACGGTCGCGGGCCGGTGCGACAGGACGACGATGCGGTCCGAGAGGCTGATGGCCTCGGAAATATCGTGCGTGACGAGCAGGGCCGTCTTATGCTCGCGGCGGATGATCTGCGAAATGTCGCCCGAGACGGCCAGCCGCGTCTGATAATCCAGCGCGGAAAACGGTTCATCGAGCAGCAGCACATCCGGCGATGTGGCCAGCGTGCGGATGAGCGCACAGCGCTGGCGCATGCCGCCGGAGAGCTGGTTTGGCAGCTTGCGTGCAAAGCCCGCGAGCTGATACTGCTCGAGCAGATCGTGCACGCCGCCGCGGTGCTCCGGCGTGTTCTCGTGCCGGACCTCCAGCCCGAGTGTCACGTTGCCCCAGATCGTGCGCCAGTCAAAGAGCTGGTCGCGCTGGGGCATGAGCCCTGCCTTGCCCGTCGGGGCGCGCACAGGCTCGCCATCGACGAGCACCTCCCCGCCCGACGGATGCTCGATGCCGGCGATGAGCGCCAGCAGCGTGGATTTTCCGCAGCCGGACGGCCCGACGATGCTCACGAACTCCCCGTCGGCCACGCCGAAGGTCACATCCTGCAGCGCCGCCACTTCCCCGTCCGGCGCCTGATAGGTCATGGCGGCCCGGCGCAGCTCGATTTTCATGGCGTCTCCCCCTTTGCTTGCGCCAAATCGCTTTCTCCTCAGTGTATGCCCAAGGCGCATGGTGCGTGCAAAGCACGAAAAAGCACGCATCCGCAAGATGCGTGCCCTTTCTGTCTTCTGTTTTCATCCGCTCACGCCGTCGCCTTCAGCGCGCGCCGGAGCACGGACTGCAGCGACTGATTGTGCGACCTGCAGATGCGTCCGAGCCGGTAGAGGCAGTCCGGGTCGCGCGTGATGTGGTTCACGCCCCAGTCACACGTCAGCGTCGCCTGAAAGCCCATGTCGCGCAGGACGGTGTCCGTCAGGTCGCCGTACTTGCCGTAGGGATAGGCAAACGTGTCCGGCGTGCGGCCGGTGTGCTCGGCGAGTTCATCCTGCAGGCGCTGGAGGTCTGCGCGCAGCAGCTCCGCGTAGGCCGCGTCCGACTCGCCCCGGTTCTGCATGCAGCCGTGCCGCTCGGATGTGTAAGCGTGCAGATTATACGAGTGGTTCTGCACCTCAACGAGGCCGGTGTCGAGCATTTCATTGAGCTGATCCCACGTGACGTGCGCGTAGTCGATGCTCTCACTTGGCCACTCGGTGAAATCGTCCGTGTTGCGCCCGAGGAGCGAGAGGACGATGCGCGCCGAATACTGCTGCAGCAGCGGCAGGACATAGACGTAATTATTATAGTATCCATCGTCAAAGCTGAGGATGATGGGCTTTTCCGGCAGCGGCGTGCCGTCGCGGACATAGGCGATGAGGTCGGCCATGACGATCGTCGTGTAGCCGTTGTCGGCCAGCCATTTCAGGTCCGCCTCAAACTCCCACGGCTGGATGGCGTCCTTGCCGGATTTGTTGGGCTTCACTTCGTGATACATGATGATCGGCAGCAGCACGGGATCGGCCGCAGTGTCGCTCTCCCCGGCGGCATAGGCCGCGAATGGGCAGAACACAAACAGCACGGACAGTACCACGGCCATCACGCGCTGGGGAATCGGCAGCGCCTGGCGCACAGCACCCATCTCCTCTCGTTGGAATCGGGGTTAGTGTGCGCCGGCGCGGCAGAAATCATGCGCGCCCCGCGCGCTTTTCCACCGCGCGCTGCACACACTTGACAAGCTCCACGACCGGGATGACCAGGACCGCGAGCCCCATGGCCACGGCGTACTCGGCGGCGGAGATGGCCGTGAAATCAAACGCATCGGCCAGAAACGGCACATAGATGCACAGCGTCGTGAGCGCAAGGCTCGCCGCGGCCGCGCCGACGAGCGCCCAGTTGGGCGTGCGCAGCGTGAAGATGCTCGCCCGGTGTGCGCGCATATTGAAGCTGTGGAAAATTTCCGCCATGCTCAGGGTCAGAAACGCCATGGTCGTGCCGTCGGGCGAGTTCGTGAGCGTCCAGACGCCATACTCCATGTGGTGACCAATGAAGAACGCCGCCAGCGTCAGCACCGCGCACATGACGCCCTGATACACACAGTCGAAACCGACGCCATGGGCAAAAATACTCTCGCGCGCGCTGCGCGGCGGGCGGGACATGACGTTCGGCTCCGCGCGCTCCATGCCGAGCGCGAGCGCCGGGAAGCAGTCGGTCAGGAGATTGATCCACAGCAGGTGCACCGGCTCAAGGATCGTGAAGCCGAGCATCGTCGCGGTGAAAATGCTCAGCACCTCGCTCATGTTCGAGCCGAGCAGGAACTTGATCGCACGCTGGATGTTGTCGTAAATGCGGCGGCCCTCTTCAACCGCGCCGACGATGGTGGCAAAATTGTCGTCGGCGAGCACCATGTCGGCCACGTTTTTCGTCACGTCCGTGCCGGTAATGCCCATGCCAATGCCGATGTCCGCCGCGCGGATGCTCGGCGCGTCGTTGACGCCGTCGCCGGTCATGGCGGTGACGAAGCCGGCATTCCGCCAGGCCCGGACGATGCGGGTCTTGTGCTCGGGCTGCACGCGGGCGTAGACGCTGATGTGCCGCAGGCGGCTGGAAAATGTCTCATCGTCCATGGCACTCAGCTCCGTGCCGGTGACGGCCTCGTCGCCCGGGCCGAGCAGGCCGAGCTCCCTGGCAATCGCCTTGGCGGTGTCCACGTGGTCGCCGGTGATCATGACGGGCCGGATGCCGGCGCCGCGGCAGGCGCGGATGGCGTCCACGACCTCGGGGCGCACCGGGTCGATCATGCCCGTGAGGCCGAGAAAGCACAGGTGCTGCTCGAGCGCCGCGGGCGACGTGTCGCCCGGCAGCGCGTCATACGTGCGCATGGCCGCCGCCAGCACGCGCAGGGCACTGCCGGTCATGGCGTGATTGCGCGCCGCGATCTCGGCGCGGTGCGCGTCCGTCATGGGCTCGGCGCGGCCGTCGATCCAGATCCGGTCGCACAGCGGCAGCAGCACGTCGGGCGCGCCCTTGGTATACTGCACGACGGAACTGCCATCGGCGTGCAGGGTGCTCATCATCTTTCGTTCGCTGTCAAACGGCGCCTCGGCCACGCGCGGATACTGCGCGCGCAGCGCGCTCGGCGACAGGCCCTGCGCGACCGCCCAGCGCACGAGCGCGGCCTCGGTCGGCTCACCGGTCACGGTGTCCGTCTCCGGGTCATGCACCGCGTCCACGCACAGGGCCATGGCCGTGGCGAGCAGGTGTTCGTCGCTGCCCGCGCACTCCGTCACAGTCATGCGGTTTTGCGTGAGCGTGCCGGTCTTATCCGAACAGATGACCTGCGCGCAGCCGAGCGTCTCCACGGCCGTGAGCCGGCGGATGACCGCGCCGCGGCGGCTCATGTTCGTCACGCCGATGGACAGCACGATCGTCACTACCGCGGCCAGCCCCTCCGGAATGGCCGCGACCGCGAGACTGACGGCGATCAGGAACGTGTCGAGCACGACGCGGCCGTTGATGGTCCCGGCGCGCAGCACGCCGACCGCGAACACGACCGCGCAGATGCCCAGCACGAGCCACGTCAGGATGCGGCTCAGCTGCGTCAGGCGCAGCTGCAGGGGCGTTTTGCGCTCCTGCGTCTGCGTGAGCGCGTCGGCGATGCGGCCCATCTCCGTGCCCATGCCGGTCGCCGTGACGACGGCGCGGCCGCGGCCGTAGACGATGCTGCTGCCGAGGTAGAGCATATTGCTGCGGTCACCGAGGCCGATGTCGCCGGCTGCCGTGAGCGCATCCGGCGACTTTGCCGCCGGCACGCTCTCGCCGGTCAGTGCGGCCTCCTCGGCGCGCAGGCTCGCGCTCTCGAGCACACGCGCATCGGCCGGAACGGCGTCGCCCGCCTCAAGCACGAGCACGTCGCCGACGACCAGTTCCTCGCTGGGGACGGTGACGAGCTTCCCGCCGCGCAGGACGCGGCTGTGCGCGGCGCTCAGTTCCTTCAGGGCGGCAATGGCCTGCTCGGCCTTGCTCTCCTGGTACACGCCGAGCACCGCGTTGATGATGACGACGATGAGAATGATGATCACATCGGCAAAGCTCTCGTGCGCATACGCGCTCGTGATGGCCGAGATCAGCGCCGCCGCAAGCAGCACGAGGATCATTGGGTCGGCCAGCTGCTGGAAAAAGCGCTTCACGAGCGATGGTTTCGGCGGTTCGGTGAGCACATTGCGCCCGTCGCGCGCGAGGCGCGCGGCGGCTTGCGCCGGTGTGAGACCGTCGGGCGTGCTGTCGAGTGCGTGCAGGGTGTCCGATGGTGGCTGCCGGTAGTATTCCATGGCTTTGTCCTCCTTCAGATTCCGATATAGTTTCCCCGGAAATGAAAAAAAGACTTATCTGCCTCTCGGCAGATAAGTCTCATCATTTCAGACCGGGCCAGATCCTACGGATCGGTTGTTGGCTGGGCCGCGCGAAGGTTCGCGCCAATTACTCCCTTATCGGTCTCCATTGTATGCGATGGCGCGCGGGAAAACAAGTGAAATCTGTATCCGGCGCCGGATTTTAGCGCGCGCTTAGCGCCTGGCGCTCCGCCGCCAGATCTTCTGCGACTCGGCAGCCGCAATGAGCTGCTCGCGGAAATCCGGATGCGCGATGGACACGAGCGCCTCGGCGCGCTCCCACGTGCTGCGCCCGGCGAGGTTGACCACGCCGTACTCTGTCGCAAGGTAATACGCCTGCGAGCGCGGAGACGTGACGATATCGCCGCCGAAGTGCGGCAGGATGCGCGAGTGGCGCACGCCCTGCTTGTCCGTGAATGTGGACGTCATGCAGATGAACGCCTTGCCGCCGCGGGCCATGGCCGCACCCGTGAGAAAGTCGAGCTGGCCGCCCGTACCGCTGATCTGGCGCAGGCCGGAGCTTTCGGACGCGACCTGCCCGTAGAGATCGGCCGCGATGCAGCTATTGATGGACACCATGTTGTCGAGCTGCGCGATGACCTCCGGCGCGTTGACATACGACAGCGGCGCCGCGATGACGCCGGGGTTATCGTCGACCCAGTCATACAGCCGCTTCGACCCGAGCACGATGCCGAGCATCCCCTGCCCGCGGTGGAGCGTGCAGCGGCGGTTCGTGAGCACGCCGGCCTCGTACAGGTCGAGGTAGGCGTCCGAGCACAGCTCCGTGTGCATACCGAGGTCGTGCAGGCCGGACCGGGCCAGCAGCTTGCCGAGCACGGTAGGCATGCCGCCGATGCCGAGTTGGACGGTCGCCCCGTCGCAGATGTGCGGCAGGAGGAGGTTTGCGATGGCGGTGTCCTCTGCCGTCGCCGGGTGCGCGGGCAGGTCGGTGAACGGCGCGTGCGCCCCCTCGACGACCATGTCCACATCGGAAATGTGGATGACCTCGTCGAACCCGCCGCGCAGGCGCGGCAGGTGCTCGTTGACCTCGAGAATGACGATGTCCGCCCGGTCGAGGATGGCGCGGGACACGCCGGTCACGGCCGAGAGGTTAAAGTACCCATGGCGGTCCATCGGCGCGACGGACGCCATGGCGACGTTGACCGTCAGAAATTCGCGGTAGTACCACGCGAGGTTGCGGAAGATCATCGGCGTGAAGTAGCACAGGCCGCGGTCGCAGAGCCTGCGCTCATACGCCGAGCAGTGCCAGGTGTGGTAGAGAAAATGCGCCTGCTCCGGGTCGCACTCGACGATCTGCACCGGGCCCATGCAGAGATTGCCGCGCACCTTCACATCGTGCAGCTCGTCGCGCCGGGCGGCGAGCGCCGCATCGAGCAGCGGCGGGAAGCCGAGGCCCGACGTATAGTCCACCCAGTCGCCGTTTTTCACCGCGCGCACCGCCTCGGCGGGCGTGCGCAGCTTGCTGCGGTATTCTGCCTGAAAATCCATGGCGCTTCCTCCTCAATAGATCTGATCCTTCTGCACCGGCGTCCGGAACAGGCGGCAGATCTGCGCATAGTCGTCCGTCTGGCCGAGGATCCACATGAGCTTTGTGACCACGGCCTCGCTCGTCATGCTGTAAGCCTCGATGAGGCCCAGCTCGCGCTTGGCGCGGTGGCCGACCTGATACACTTCCATGTCGCTGCCCTCGTGCGGCACCTGCGTCGTCATGACGATGACGCGGCCGGACTGCACCCAGTCGCGCACGGCGTGGAAAAAGCTCTCGTCGCCGTAGCACGGCAGGCCGCCGACGCCGAAGCTCTCAATCACGAGCGCGCGGTAATTGGCCTTGAGATCGTCAAAAATGCCGGCGTCGATGCCGGGGATGAGCTTGAGCACGAACACGCCGGGGTCGAGCCGGTCGTAAAACTTCGGCGCGCCTACGGCCTGCTCCGGGATGTAATACACGACCTGCCGGCCGCGCAGGATGGCCGTCTCGGGATAGTCGATGCTCGAAAAGGCGTTGTAGCTCTTCGTGCGCACCTTGCGTGCGCGCGTGCCGAGAATGACCTTGTGGTCAAAGACGATGTGCACGCCGCAGGCGCCGTCATCGCAGGCATAGAGAAAGGCGTCGCGCAGGTTCTCGCGCGCGTCGGTGTCCTGGTTGAAGATCGACTTCTGCGAGCCGGTGATGACGACGGGCTTGGCGTTGTTCTGAATCAGGTACGACAGCGCCGCCGCCGTGTAGGCCATCGTGTCCGTACCGTGCGTGAGGACAAAGCCGTCGTAAGCGTCATAGTGCTCGCGCACGCAGGCCGCCATCTGCAGCCAGTCGCGGCTGTTGATGTTCGTGCTGTCGCGGTTCATGAGCTGCACGGTGTCGATCCGGCACAGCTGCTCGAGCTCCGGCACCTCGGCGAGCAGTTCCTCAGACGTGAGCTGCGGGGTGAGTCCATCGGCCGTCTCTTTGGATGCGATGGTACCGCCGGTGGCGATCATGAGAATATGCTTCATGTCAGTCTTTCACTTTCTTCCAGTAATCGAGCGACGCGAAGCCCCGTTCGAGCTGCGTCTCCGTATAATCCTCGCACACGTGCGCAAGCTGTCTGCGGCCCGCGTCACCGAGTGTGAAGGAAAAAATTTTCTTGGGGTCGGCGTTCACGATGTGCCGCATGGCGGCCAGCGTCTCCGGCAGCAGCGGCGTGACGGCCGATGAACTTGCGCCCCGGCAGTGCGCGCAGTACACCGCGCCGCCGCGCGGGGAAAACCACGGCTCGTCCGGCTCTGCTGCGCCGCACTGCGCGCAGCAGGACAGATCCGGCTCGTAGCCCGCGAGGCACATGAGCCGCAGCTCGAACACGGCCTTGATCTGCTCCGGCGGGCAGAGCGCGCGGCTGAGCGCATACAGGCTGTTGAGCCCGAGCTGCAGCACCGGCGGGTCGGGATATTCCTCGGCAGAGACGGTCTCGAGCAGCTCGGCAAAATAGCTCCCGAGCGCGAACGCGCCGAGGTCGGCGCGCAGGCCGAGAAACTCCTCGACCGTGGACGCCTCGTTGAGCGTGCGGCGGCCGCGGTTTTCAAAGATCGTCATGTCCGAATACGTCAGCAGCTGCGTCGCCGCCGTGATGCGGCTGCCCTTGCGCAGCGCGCCGCGCGCGCGGACCGTCACCTTCCCCTCGTGCTGCGTGAGCACGGTGAGGATCTTGTCCGACTCTTTATAGCGCACCTCGCGCAGGACGAGCCCGCGGGTCGTAAGAAACATCGTATGTACCTCATCAGGCCGGGCGGCGGACAGGATCATCCGCCGCAGACTCATCGGTCGTCTGCGCCAGCGCATTTTGCGCGGCGCGGTAGTAAAGGTAGCCGAGCGGATCACCGGTGTCCGCGAACAGCTGCCAGAAAAGATCGTCTTGCACAATGAACCACCTCGCTGGGCATAGTGTCTGCACAGCGGGGTGGATTTATGGCTGGTAATAAAGGGTCACTGGTCGGTAAAGCCAAAATTGCGCAGCTGGGCTGCCGAGTCGCGCCAGTTTTCCTTGACCTTGACCCACGTCTGCAGGTACACCTTCGTGCCCATGAAGCGCTCAATGTCCTGCCGCGCGAGCTCGCCGATCTTTTTGAGCATCGCGCCGCGCTTGCCGATGATGATGCCCTTGTGGCTCTCTTTTTCGCAATAGATGGTCACGTCCATGTCGATGATGCCGTTATCGCGCTCGGAAAATTTCGTGACCTCGACGGCCGTGCCGTGCGGGATCTCCTTGTCGAGGCACAGCAGCAGCTTTTCGCGCACGAGTTCGGCGCAGATCTGCTTTTCCGGCATGTCAGAGATCATGTCGTCCGGAAACAGCTGCGGCCCCGGCACGGCAAGCTGCGCAAGCTCGTCGAAGAGCTCGGCAAGCCCGTCACCGTTCTGGGCCGACACCGGCACGATCGCGCGCCACGGCAGCGCCTCGGAATAGGCGGCGATGACGGCCAGCAGCTCCGGCTTTTCCACTGTGTCGATCTTGTTGATGACGAGCACGGCCGGGGCGTTGGACGTGCGGATGCGCTCGATGAGCGCGTGCTCCTGCTCGCCGATGGAGGCAATGGGCTCGACGACGAGCATCACGCCGTCGACGTCCGCCACGCTCTCGCGCACGACCTGCACCATATAGTCGCCCAGGCGGTTGCGCGGCTTGTGAAAGCCCGGCGTGTCCATCAGGATCAGCTGCGTGTCACCGCGGTTGACGACGGCGCTGATGCGGTTGCGCGTCGTCTGAGGCTTGTTCGAGACGATGGCGATCTTCTCGCCCACGAGGGCGTTGGTAAGCGTGGACTTGCCGACGTTCGGCCGTCCGCAGATGGTGATCATAGCGGTTTTGGTAATCATTCGTTTCTCCTTATACGTCCAGCAGACGCATGATCTCTTTTTCGCGCGCGCGCATGCGGCGCTTGTCCTCGCCCTCGTCCACATGGTCGTAGCCGAGCAGGTGCAGCACGGAGTGCACGGTCAGATAGCTGACCTCGTGCGCGAAACTGTGGCCGTAGGTCTCGGCCTGCTCGGCGCAGCGCTCCATGGAGATGACCATGTCGCCGAGCATGGCGCGGTCAGCCTCATAGTCCCACTCGCAGGCATCGGGGTCGAATGCGCCGGGCGTGAGCTCGTTCATCGGAAACGACAGCACGTCCGTCGCGCGGTCCACGCCGCGCTGCTCGCGGTTGATGGTGTGGATGACGGCGTCGTCCGTGAGCGTCACGTCGAGCTCGCACGGAACGGTCACGCCCTCGGCCCTGAGCGCTGCGGCGGCCGCGCGCTTGACATAGCGCTGCGTGTCCGGAAAGCCCAGGCCGCGGCGCGTGCGGGTGATGGTGATCTTTGCCTGTGTCATGCTTTTTTCCTCACAGTCGTCTTGCGCGCGGCGGGCTTTTTGGCCGCGGCCGCGGCGCGTTTTTCTTTCTGCTTGTCGTCCTGCTCGTAGGCGGCGATGATCTTCTGCACGAGCGCGTGGCGCACGACGTCCGCGCCCGTCAGGCGGCAGATGGCGATGTCGTCGATGCCGTCGAGGATGCGGATGGCCTCCTTGAGGCCGGACGGCTTGTCCGACGGCAGGTCGATCTGCGTCACGTCGCCGGTGATGACGACGTGCGAGCCGAAGCCGATGCGCGTCAGGAACATTTTCATCTGCTCGCGGGAGGTGTTCTGCGCCTCGTCGAGGATGATGAAGCTGTCGTCGAGCGTGCGGCCGCGCATGTACGCCAGCGGCGCGACCTCGATGTTGCCGCGCTCGAGATATTTCGCATAGGCGTCCGCGCCGAGCATCTCAAAGAGCGCGTCATACAGCGGGCGCAGATAGGGGTCGACCTTGTTTTGCAGGTCGCCGGGCAGAAAGCCCAGCCGCTCGCCCGCCTCGACCGCCGGGCGCGTGAGGATGATGCGGTTGACACGCTCGGCGCGAAACGCCGCGACCGCCTCCGCCACGGCAAGGTATGTTTTGCCCGTGCCGGCCGGGCCGACGCCGAGCGTGATCGTGTTCTGCTCGATGGCATCCAGATACGCGCGCTGGCCGAGCGTCTTGGCCTTGATGGGCTTGCCCTTGGCCGTGATGCACACCACGTCGCCCGCAAGTTCCTGGATCTTCTGCTCCCGGCCCTCGCGCACGAGGCGGAAGATGTAGCGCACGTTCTGCTCGCCGATCTCCTCGCCCTTGGCCGCCAGCGACAGCAGGCCGGCAATGGCCTTTTCGGCGTAGAGCACGTTTTCCGCCTCGCCGGTGATATGGATCTGCTCGTCGCGGTCGGTCACGCGCACGTTGTATTCGGTCTCGATCATCCGCAGGTTCTGGTCAAACGACCCGAACACGCTGATGACGTCCTCCATTCTGTCGACTTCCATGGTTTTTTCAATCATCTGCTGTAGTCCCTTCCCCGGCCGGCGGCCGAAGCTGTAAAAATTCCGCGTCCGGCGTCGCCTGCGCGCGGCCGATCTCCTGCTCGCACTCGGCCGTGAGCGTCACGGTCAGCACGTTGCCGGTAGTCTCCGCTGCCGTCTCATAGGAAATGATCGCGCCATCCGCGCCGATCGTCTCGCGCAGCTGCTGCAGCAGCGCCTGCTCGAGCGATGCGCGCGCCGCGTCCTCCGATACCGGCGCGTCCGCCGTCCGATACGGCTGCACGCGCTCACGCACCAGCGAAAACGGCAGCGTGAACACGCCCCGGATCGCAAAAGGATATTCATAAATGATTTTATCACATTCCGCGTCAGAAATTCCACTGTTTTGATAAAAATTGATCCGCTTTTTCCCCGCGCGCAGCGCCCAGCGCGTCCGCGCGCCGTGCGCGGGCTGCTTTTCGGTCTCCGTCAGGGCGATCTGCCCGGTCAGCACCTGCCGCGTGCGCGCGCGGATGTCGGCGCGGGCGCACACCGGGCGCACATCGCCGCCGAGGTCTGTGACCGCGCCGGACACGAGCACATCGCCCGGCTCGACCGCCGCGCCGGGCACGACGCACGCCTCGCCGGCGTAGACGTCCATGCTCAGGATGACCCCGGTCGCGGAGGCATAAATGCTCACGGGCGTGTCGTCCGGCGTGATGTCCGGCAGGGGGTCTTTTTCGCGCACGATCACCTCGGCGCGGCTGCCGTGCACGTTCACGGTCAGCCAGCGCAGCTCCGGCAGGCGCAGAATCATGTCATTGCGCACCAGGTCGTTCGACAGCGCGGGCCAGTACGTGCCCGGGCGCACGCCGCATTCGTCCAGACAGCGCAGAATCTGCCCGGTCGTGAGCGTCTCGTTGCCGGTCACGTCGATGCGCCAGATGAACAGCGACGATGTCAGCACCGCCAGCACCGCCACGAGCAGCCCCGCGCACGCGCCCCGGTAGCGCGCGGCGCGCCGAAGCAGCTGCGGCAGGCCGCGGCGATAGAGCGTTTTCACCTCGCACTGACACCGGCGCGCCAGCTCTGCCGCCGTTTCCGCGCAGCGCGCGCGCACCGTGATGCGCAGCGTATAGGCGTCCACCGGCTCGGACGCCGTGCAAGCGATGCCCGCCGCCGCGCATGCATTGAGCACGCGCTCCGGGTGCACGCCGCACACCTCCAGCCGCGCATAGCCGCAAAGGGCCAGGATCCACCGCGTCAAAGCCATCACCTCACGCAAATTCGGCACACGCGATCGTGCCGGAGATCAGCAGCGCCGTGCTGTCCATGGCCACGAGCTGCAGGTTCGTGCCGCGGATGCACACGCGCACCCGCCCGCCGTCGACCACGATGCACTCGTGGCTGTATTCGAGCAGACCGCAGTGGTTTTCCACCAGCGCGCGGCGCCGGCCGGTCACGGTCAGCTTCGGCACGCCGGCCACGGATTCCGCCGGCAGGTCCAGCCGCTCCGCGATCTCGAGCGGAATATCTGACAGCCGCTTCACCGGCTCACCCCCTTCGCTGCAAGCCATTTTATGCGCCCGCAGGCAAGTTTAGCCCGGGACAGGCATACAAATGCACGAGAACCGATTTCGGGAGGGATGCCGGTGGAAGGCAAACGGGGCAATTACATCGCGCTTGCAGTGACGCTCTCGGCGCTCGGCGCGCTGCTGCTGTGCTCGCAGGCGGCGCTCGAGAGTGCGCGCGCGGGGCTGGCGCTCTGCGCGCAGATGATCGTGCCGTCGCTGCTGCCGTTTTTTATCCTCTCGTCGCTGCTGCAGCAGCTCGGCCTGCCGGGCATCCTCGGCAGGTGGCTCTCTCCCGTGACGCAAAAGCTCTTCGGCATCGGCGGCGCGGGCGCATCGGCGCTGCTGCTGGGCGTGACGGGCGGATATCCGCTCGGCGCGGATGCCGTGGCCCGGCTGCGGCGCAGCGGCGCGCTCACGCGCGAGCAGGCCGAGCGCGCGCTCGCATTCTGCAACAACTCCGGCCCGGCGTTTCTCGTCGGCGCGGCAGGCGTGGGCGTGTTTCACAGCGCGGGCTACGGGCTGCTGCTTTACGGCGTGCACGTGCTGTCCGCCGTGATCGTCGGCATGCTCTTCGCCCCGCGCAGCGGCGGCTTTCTGCCGGAGGATCGGTCGCAGATCGCGGCCGTGTCGCTCTCGCAGGCGCTGCCGGAGGCCGTGCGCAGCGCCGTGCGCGCGGTGCTGACGGTCAGCGGCTTTGTGGTCACGTTCAGCGTCATGACGGGGGTGCTCGACGCCTCCGGCCTGCTGCCGGCGCTGGTGGGCACGAGCGCTGCGCGGCTGGGGCTGGAGCTGCACTTTGCCCGCGCGCTGTGCACGGGCGTGCTCGAGCTTGGCACCGGCATCGGCGCGATGCAGGGCCTGATGCCAACGCCGGGGAACCTCGCCCTCGCCGCCTTTCTCATCGGCTGGGGCGGCATATCCGTCCACTGCCAGACGGCGGCGGTCATCGCCGGGACAGACATCAAAAGCGCCCGACACACGGTCGGGCGCCTGCTGCACGGAGCGATCTCCGCGCTGTGTATGTGGGTTTTGGCAAATCTTCTTTGAGCTCACACGCCGGCAAACGAGAACACGATGCCGGCGACGGCGGACGCCGCGATGTACACGATCGGGTGCAGCTTTTTCGTCGGCTTGACGACATTCGTCAGCACCCAGATGACGGCGGCAAGCAGCAGCCCCTTCCAGAAAAACAGATCCGCGAACCGGCCGCTCGCCTGAAAGGCGCTCTCCTGCAGCAGCGAGATGCGCACGACGGAAAAGCCCGCCGCCGCGATCAGCGCCGCGGAGGCCGGGCGCAGCCCGTAAAACGCATGGTCAACGAACCGGTTTTCCCGGAACTTTTTCAGGCAGGACGCGATGATGAGGATGCAGATAACCGCCGGCGTGACGAGACCGAGCGTCGCGACGAGCGCACCGGGAACGCCGCCCGTGATATAGCCCACATACGTCGCCGTGTTGACGCCGATGGGGCCGGGCGTAGACTCCGACACCGCGACCATGTCCGCGATCTGCTGATAGGTGAACCAGCCCGTGCGGTCGGACATGTCATAGATAAACGGGAGCGTGGCGAGGCCGCCGCCGACGGAAAACAGGCCGGTCTTGAAAAACTCCCAGAACAGGCGCAGATAGATCATGCCTTACGCGCCTCCAGTTCCTTGACAACGATGCCGGCGAGCGCGGCCGCGAGCACATACAGCACCGGCGAGATATTCAAAAACACGCTGCCCGCGAACACGAGCAGGAAGATCAGAAACGTCTTCCAGTCCACGACGGATTTTTTCCACAGCTTCACGACGGCGTTGAGGATGAGCACGCACACGCACACGCGGATGCCGGCGAAGGCATTCTGCACGGCGGGCAGGTGCGCGAAATTCTGAATAAAGGCCGCAATGATCATGATGATGACGAGCGACGGGAACACGACGCCCAGCGTGGCAAAGATGCCGCCCCAGATGCCCGCCTGCTTCTGCCCGACGAACGTGGCGGTGTTGACCGCGATAACGCCCGGCGTGCACTGGCCGATGGCGTACCAGTCCATGACCTCTTCCTCCGTGGCCCAGCGGCGCTTTTCCACGACCTCGCGCTGCAGCGCGGGCAGCATGGCATAGCCGCCGCCGAATGTCGTCACGCCGACGACGGCGAACGCGCCGAAGAGGCCGAAGAGCTGTTTGAGTTTCTCTTTCATAACGCTCCCTCAAAGATCCGGCCCTCCGGCGAAAACTGCCGGAGGGCCGGGGCAAATGGTTTCGGTTCAGCCGCGCAGCGTCTCGGCGAACTGCGCGTAGCGCTGCACGCGCTCGTCGCACTCGGCGCGCGTCGCGCCGACACCAAGGATGTACACCTTGATCTTCGGCTCCGTGCCGGACGGGCGGACGATGAACGAGCAGCCGTCGTCCAGCTCAAAATACAGCACGTTCGAGCCGGAGATGGGCGTTTTATCCATCTTACCGAGGCCCATGACGTACACCGAGCCGTCCTGATAGTCGCGCATGCGCACGACCTTCGTGCCCGCGATCTCCTGCAGCGGCTCGCGGCGCAGCTGCGCCATGAGCGCGCGCATCTTCTCCAGGCCGTCAAGGCCCGGCATGACGAGGTTGAGCGTGCGCTCCCCGTAGAAGCCGTACTTTTCATACAGCGCGTCGAGCGCCTGCGCGAGTGTCATGCCCTGCTCGAAGTAGTACGCCGCCATCTCCGTGATCATCACGCAGGCGGTCACGGCGTCCTTGTCGCGGACATAGTCGCCCATCATGTAGCCGTAGCTCTCCTCGAAGGCGAGCACGTACTGATACGAGCCGTCGCGCTGGTATTCGGCCAGCTTCTCGGCCATGAACTTAAAGCCTGTGAACGTCTCGTCAAAGTGGATGTCGTTCACATCGCAGATGCGGCGCACCATTTTGGACGTGACGATCGTCGAGATCGCGGCCGCGTTTTCCGGCAGCGTGCCCTTGCGGCGGCGCGCCGTAATGATATAGTCGAGCAGCAGCACGCCCATCTGGTTGCCGGTGATGGTGTGGTACTCCCCGTCCGCGCCGCGGACCATGACGCCGACGCGGTCGGAGTCCGGATCCGTGCCGAGGATGAGGTCGCTGCCGACCTCCTTGGCGAGGTCAACGGCCAGATAGAAGCCCTCCGGATTTTCCGGGTTCGGGCTCTTGACGGTCGGGAACGTGCCGTCGAGCACCATCTGCTCCTTGACGGGGATGACCTGCGTCATGCCCAGACGGTGCAGCGCCTCGGGCACGAGGTGCCAGCCCGCGCCGTGAAACGGCGTGTAGACGATCTTGAACCGGTCGGCCACGCGGCGGACAACGTCCGGGTCGATCGGCTGGCGCAGGACGTTGGACAAAAACGCTTCGTCCGTCTCCGCGCCCATGAACTCCACAAGGCCCTGACGCACCGCGTCGTCAAAGTCCATGCGCTGGATATCGTTGAAGATGTCCAGCCGCTCCATGTTCCTGGCGATGGCGGCGGCGTGCTGCGGCGGGAGCTGCGCCCCGTCGGACCAGTAGACCTTGTAGCCGTTATATTCTTTCGGGTTGTGGCTGGCCGTGATGTTCAGGCCGGCCGTGGTGCCGTAGTGCTTGACGGCAAACGACAGCTCCGGCGTCGGACGCAGGGCGTCGAAAATGCGCACGTGGATGCCGTTGGCCGCCATGACGGATGCGGCCTCGTGCGCAAAGCGCTCGCTGTTGACGCGGCAGTCGAAGCAGATGGCGATGCCGCGCGCGCACGCGCTCTCGCCCTCGGCCTTGATGACCTCCGCGAACGCCTGCGTGGCGTGGCGGATGACATGAATGTTCATGCGGCGGCAGCCGAGCGCCATCTCGCCGCGCAGGCCGGCCGTTCCGAACTCGAGCGGGGCGAAAAAGCGGCTCTCGATCTCTTTTTTGTCGTCGCGGATGGCGTTGAGCTCTTCCCACTCCGCATTGGAGAGCGCAGGGCTGTCAAGCCAGCGCTGGTATTCTTCCATATAATTACGCATTGTCGTCTCCTTCCGTCAGCGCCTCAGCGCAGCCTTCCTGAAGTGCCTGCGCATCGGCAAGCAGCGTCTCAGGAACCAGAATTTCCACTCCGTAACCGGACATACCTAACATGATCTTGCCAAACTGACCGTCCCCGGGATAGTTTTTCAGGCAGGGGATGCCATAGGCCTCCAGCATATTGACCAGCAGCACGTCGTCCATATCCACGCCCGTGCACTTGGTCAGCAGCGCCGGGGGCACCAGTTCGCCGTCCGCATCGCGCGGCCAGCGCTTGAGCAGATCGCCGGGAAGCGACCTGCCCCACTCTGCTTTCAGCTCTTGCGCCATGTTGTTTCTCCTGTTTCATTTATGATATTGCGTGCCCGCGTTGATCGTGCACGCGCGGTAGATCTGCTCGGCGAGCATGACGCGCGCCAGATGGTGCGGGAATGTCATCGGCGACATGCTCAGCCGCAGCGACGCCTCGCGCTTGAGGCCCTCGTCGAGGCCGAACGACCCGCCGACGAGAAAGCACACCTTCGACGTGCCGCCCGCGGCGTAACCGGCGAGCTGCCGCGCGAGCGCCTCGCTCGAGAGGAGCTTGCCCTCGACGCACATGGCGATCACGGCCGCACCCTTCGGGATGCGCGTACGAATGGCCTGCGCCTCTTTTTCCAGCGCGGCGTGGATCTCTTTTTGCGACGGGCGCTCCGGCAGGCGCTGCTCCGGCAGCTCCACCAGGTCAAACCGGCAATAGGCGCCCAGCCGCTTGGCATATTCCGCGAACGCGGAGATATAATAGGTCTCGCGCATCTTTCCGACGCAGACGAGGGTTATCGACAGCATACGCACGCCTTTCCCGCCGTGAGCGCGAGCGTCGTCTCCGCCGGGGCGGCGTACAGCTCCGGCTGCGTGCCGGGCTGAAAGCCCGCCGCCGCGAGCGCGAGTGACACGGTCTCGAGCGCGGCGCGGGGCGTGTTGTTTTCCCGGCTGAGATGGCCGAGGATGAGCTGCTGCGCCCCGTTTTCCGCGAGGTACACCGCCAGCGCCCCGGCGCTTTCATTCGACAGATGGCCGTGATCGGATGCGATCCGGCGCTTGAGATAGATCGGGTAAGGCCCGGTGCGCAGCAGCTCCGGGTCGTGGTTGGCCTCAATGACGGCGCAGTCCACGCCGCACAGCGCCGCGCGCACGGCATCCGTCACGGTGCCGAGGTCGGTGCAGAAACCGAAGCGCGCCGACCCGTCGAGCCGGTAGCCGCAGCTCCCGGCCGCGTCATGCGGCGTGGGAAACGGCGTCACGCGCACATCGCCGAGGCAAAACGGCTCGCCCGGCGCGATCTCGTGCAGGCAGTCCGTCCGCTCAGGCAGCAATTTTCGCAGCGCAGCGCACACCGCCGGCAGCGCATACACCGCCGTGGGGTCGCGCCGCAGCAAAACGGCCAGGCCCTTGACATGGTCGGAGTGCTCGTGCGTCACGAGTACGCCCGCGAGGTCGGCCGGCGCAACATTCTGCGCAGTGAGTCCCGCGCAGATGCGCCGCGCGGAGATGCCGGCGTCGATCAGAATATGTGTCTCGCCGTCGGACACGAGCGCGCAGTTGCCGCTCGACCCGCTGGCAAACAGCGCGATGTTCATTCGGCAGCGGCCGCCGCGCACTGCTCGGCCCCGTCGCGCTCGAGCACGATGTCCGCGCCGACACCGCGCAGCTTGCCGACGAAGTTTTCGTAGCCGCGCTCGATAAAGCGGATGTCCGTGACCACGGTCTCCCCCGTGGCGCACAGGCCCGCAATGACCACAGCGGCGCCGGCACGCAGGTCGCATGCGCGGACTTCCGCGCCGTGCAGGCCCTCCACGCCGTTGATGATGGCGGTGCAGCCGTCCACCTGCGCGTTCGCGCCCATGCGGCCGAGCTCCTGAATGTACTTGTAGCGATTGTCATACACGCCCTCGGTCACGACGCTCGTGCCGTCGGCCAGACACAGCGCCACGCTGATCTGCGGCTGCATATCCGTCGGGAAGCCGGGGTACGGCTGGGTCTTGACGTTCGTATGGCGCAGGCGGCCGTTGCTGCGCACGAGCACGCTGTCCCCGCCCTCGACGACGGTGACGCCCATCTCGCGCAGCTTGGCGCTGATGCACTCCAGATGGCGCGGGATCACATTCGCCAGGCGCACTTCCCCGCCGGCCGCGGCGCAGGCCGCCATATACGTGCCCGCCTCGATCTGGTCGGGGATGACGCTGTACGTGCCGCCGTGCAGGCGCTCGACGCCCTGAATGCGGATGGAATCCGTGCCGGCGCCGCGAATGTCGGCGCCCATGGAGTTGAGGAAGTTGGCAAGGTCGACGATGTGCGGCTCGCGCGCCGCGTTCTCGATCACGGTGCGGCCGCGCGCAAGCGTCGCCGCGATGATGATGTTCATCGTCGCGCCGACCGAGACCTTATCCAGATATACCTTTGCCCCGTGCAGGCGGCCGTCCGGCGTGTCGGCATAGACAAAGCCGTTTTTCACCTCGACGTTCGCGCCCATCGCGGTCATACCCTTGATGTGCTGGTCGATCGGCCGGACGCCAAAGTTGCAGCCGCCGGGCATGGTCGTCTTGGCCGAGCCGAAGCGGCTGAGCATCGAGCCGATGAAATAGTACGACGCGCGGATCTTGCGCATCAGGTCATACGGCGGCTCGGTGAAGCGCACCTGGGTGCAGTCGATCTCGACGGCGGAGGGGCTGAGGTATTCCACCCGCGCACCCAGCCCCTGCAGAATCTTCAGGAGCATATCCACGTCGCTGATCTGGGGCATATTCTCGATCCGGCAGACACCGTCGACCATCAGCGCTGCCGGGATGATCGCCACGGCCGCGTTTTTCGCGCCGCTGATCTCGATCTCCCCGTGCAGGGGTCTGCCGCCATGTATTACATATCTATCCAAACTATTTGACACCTCTCATGCTGCGAAAGCAGAGTGCAGCTCCGCATCTGTGACCGGGCGAATACGCTCCGTGCGTAGCTTGCCCGATTTTTGCGGAACCTAACGATGAATTATAGCATGCTTTTTCCCGAAAAGCAATCACAACCCGCCACTTGCCGCCTCGCCGCGCTCGCGCGCGAGCAAAAGCTGCGTTTTCAGCAGGGCAACTGTCGTTTTTCCGTCGCAAAGTTCACCATCAAGCGCCATCTGCACCAGTTCCTCCAGCGGATGCCGCTCCACGTTCAGAAATTCGCCGGGATCGAGGTGCGCTGCGCCGCGGTGCAGGTCGCGCGCCAGATAGATGTGCAGCACCTCCTCCGAGTAACCGGGCGATGTAAAGTTCGCGCCCAGATACTGCATCCGGCCGGCCGTCAGGCCCGTCTCCTCCGAGAGCTCGCGCGCCGCGGCCAGCTCCGGCACTTCGCCCGGCTCGAGCTTGCCGGCCGGCACCTCGAGCAGCGTGCGCGAAAACGGATAGCGGTACTGCCGCACGCACCAGACCGTGCCGTCGGGCTCCAGCGGCAGGACCGTCACGCCGCCCGGATGCTCCACGACCTCGCGCTTGGCCGTGCTGCCGTCGGGCAGGCGCGCCTCGTCGAGCCGGACGTTGACGATCACACCGTGGTAGCTCGTGAGGGTCTTGAGCTTTTGTTCGATCAGTTCCATGAAACATCCACTCCTTTTTTCAAATGGAATGATACCATATTCTTGCGCCGATTACCATATATTTTGAGTAGCAAAACACGGGCTCGGACGCTATACTGGATCTAACCGGACGCCTGTCCGGAAACCGACACCAAGGGAGGCATTCCCATGCTGGTAGAAACCGCTGACGCCGCGGCCGTCGCCATGCGCATCACGCGCGCCGAGTGGGCCGCGCTGCGCGAGGCCGACATCCGTGCCGCCGTCGACCATGCGCTCGAGACGCACGGGCTCGCGCCCTGGACAAGTATGAAGATCGAACTGTTCGTTGCCGAAAAGGAGGTGCTGCTCATCGCAAGACCCATTTCCACCCCGCCGCGCCGGTTTCGGTTCCACTCGTTTGCCGACCTGACCGCAGCGCTGGGCTGTTTTCCGGCCGGGCTCGACTCGGACGTGGTGTACATAGACGGCGGCTGGGAGCTGTTTGTGCGCACCGGGGACGAGGCGCTGCCGAACGCGCTCTTCGAGTTCGGCGAGCCGCTGCCGTGTACCGAGGAACTGTACGCACACATCGGCGAACACGGCGACGTGGTCGCCCGCCGTGACGCCGTCGGGACGCTTCAGCGCTATTTCTGCTGATTTCGCTCTTTTCATTTGCCGCCGGATGTGCTAAACTATATCCACGATTTCGCACGAAGGAGGTCCCCGCCATGCCGAGAGCCAAGGGCGTCAAGCAGGTCGCGGCCAACCGCAAGGCCCTGCATGACTATTTCGTGCTCGAGCGGTTCGAGGCCGGTGTGGAGCTCTTCGGCACCGAGGTCAAGTCCATCCGCGCGGGCACGGTCAACCTGAAAGATTCGTTCTGCACCGTGAAAAACGGGGAGCTGTTTGCCTACGGCATCCACATCAGCCCCTACGAGCACGGCAGCATCTACAACCGCGACCCCGACCGGCCGAAGCGCCTGCTCATGCACCGGCGGGAGATCACGAAGCTCTACGCCCGCACGAAGCAGGACGGGCTGACGCTCGTGCCGCTGTCGCTGTATTTCAAGGACAGCCGCGTGAAGGTGGAGCTCGGCCTGTGCAAAGGCAAAAAGCTCTATGACAAGCGCGACGCCGACGCGCAGCGCAGCGCCAAACGCGAGATCGACAGAACGATAAAGGAGAAAAATTACTGATGAGCAATCCGATTGTCACCATTGAAATGGAAGACGGCGGCATCATCCGCGCCGAGCTCTATCCGGAGATCGCGCCGAACACCGTCCGCAACTTTATCAGTCTCGTCAAGAAGGGCTTTTACGACGGCGTGATCTTCCACCGCGTCATCCCCGGCTTCATGATCCAGGGCGGCGACCCGACCGGCACCGGCATGGGCGGCCCGGGCTACAGCATCGAGGGCGAGTTCACGAGCAATGGCTTCCAAAACGACCTCAAGCACACCCGCGGCGTGCTGTCCATGGCCCGCGCCATGGATCCGAACTCCGCCGGCAGCCAGTTTTTCATCATGCACATGGACGCCCCGCACCTCGACAAGCAGTATGCCGCGTTCGGCAAAGTGACCGAGGGCATGGACGTGGTCGACGCCATCGCGCGCACCCCGCGCAGCATGTTCAACGACAAGCCCACCCACGAACAGAAGATGAAGACCGTCACGGTCGAGACCTTCGGCGTCGAGTATCCGGAGCCGGAGACCTGCTGAGGGAACAAATCATCGGCAGTTTCGTCTGATCTTTCAGAATGCGTTCCTGCCTGCGCCGCGAGAGCGGCGCAGGCGGCCGACGCGCCCGACATCATGGGGATGTACCGGTTTCGACGGGGGTGTGGAGGCAGGAATAGCGGGCGGCGGCGCCTGACCGCCATAAAACGGGCACCTTATAAATTAAAGAACAACAACGAAACTGTTCTTCTCGCTGCTTAATTAGCGAGCGTTCCCGCCGGGAGGACCACGGCCCGGCAGCGGAGCGTCGATGAGTGGTGAACGTGCGCACGCTAAGCTTTGCGCGTGCCATGCATCATGAAGCTACCGGACGGACAGGCTTGCCGGTTTGCCTGTCCTGAAGGGAACAGGGGCGTACAGCGTCCCGAAAAAACCTGCTGCGCCCGGAGAAGTTCCTGTCAAAGCGCTTTCGGACGAGGGTTCAACTCCCTCCATCTCCACCAAAACGACCCTAGACGAACTTAAATCGTCGATGGTCACATCAGAATGGCTGTCCTGTGTATTATACAGGACAGTCATTTTGTCGTCATAAAGGTAAATCCTGTTGACAAAAGTATCCACCAGTGCCTGCCGATATTTCAGGTCATTCACATCGCCTTTGCGGAACTGGTTCAGGAAGAACCGCACTTCATTGACCGTGGGCGTAGGGTGGGAGGAAGTCTCCAAAAGAATCTGCTGTTCCAGCTCGTTGCGTTCCCGTTTCTTCTGGGAGATACGCTCCGCAATACACGCTATTTTTACACTTATATTTTTATGTGTAATCTATTGCGATGCGCCAAAAGATGCTTTATCATGTGGGTATGAATTCAAAAAAGCAGAGAGAAGGACGGATGCCATGAAATTTCAAGAGCTATTGGCTGGAAAGCAAATCAACTGGGACAGAGTAAAGCTGATTCGTCACAACCTTACCAAAGAGGAGATAGCCGCCAACTACGAGCGGGGCTATCTGGAATTGTATCAGTCAGTTCAAAACCATGCGCGGTTTCGGGACTGTGATATGGTCATCAGCTTTTTGGGGACGGAAGGCACGAATGGTGTTTTTCGGGGCTGCTATCGCGTTGGTGGTTCAAAGCCATATATCCGCACAAAATTCCCAGAAGATTTTGTACCAGATAGCGGCATGACTGAGGAGAAGTCTGTGGTATATGAACTGGTCAAGACGGACTTACTTGCTGATATGAAAGACCGCCTTGTGATTGACTGGGGCAAGGGAACGATCAATTGGTGTCAGAACGGAACAACAGAGAAGGAATTGTTGGAAATCCGCCCTGCCGTGTCTGAAATCAGCTTTACCAGCTATGACAAGGTATTGCTGTCTTTTGAGACGCTCCACAAAATTGTTTACAACAAAGCAGCATACAAAGAGTGGGAGGAAAAACTGTCTGCTGTGGCTGGGGTGTATCTTATTACGGATACCAAAACGGGTAAGCACTATGTCGGCTCCGCCAGCGGTGAGCAGGGCGGTCTCTGGGGCCGATGGAGCGAATATGCCCGGACAAAGCACGGCGGCAATAAGCGCCTCAAGGAGCTTATCACCGCCGACGCTGACTATTGCAATAATTTCCAGTATTCCATTTTGGAGGTATTTCCCATCAAGAGGGATAAGCATGAGGTATTGGAGTACGAGCAATTGTATAAGAAAAAGCTGTGGTCGATTCAGTTTGGGTTAAATGATAATTAAAATGGGTTGATATTATCTCTAGCGCAATGTGAGAAAAAGCTAAAACGCTATATTCTGAATTACTATACCTATGCAAGTTCTCCTGAGGTGGGGCGTGCCCTATTTATAAGAGAAAATGGAAAATGCATATTGAAACCGCATTACGGTATAGAACCTGCTTCCTGTAATTTCTCTGATTTTTTTGATCATAAAAAGTTTGATTTTTACTTTTCGCGATTAAAAACTCTAATTTGTGACAATTGGGAACAACTTGGCAAACGGTTTTTAGATCAAGGTATTTCAAGAGAGAAATTTATTTCTTGTATGGAAGATTTAAATGCCGGTCGTACAGATGCAGACCATTATGATGCGGAAAATAGTGCAGAATGTCCCCAAGATTGGGAGATTGATAATCAGACGATGCAGGCTTTCCGTACTGCATATGAAACGCTTGATCGTTTTTTAAAGCGTGTGGATTATAATTCTGAATATGGTTTCCAGATAGGCTACTCCGTTGATATGTCCTAGTTAACAGTTACATTTAGCAAAAGCCCTCCTGCAAAACACCACAAGTTCTTATTTGGCCCGCCCAGGTCCACCATTGCAGAGCCAGATGAACCAGCATGGTTCGTCTGGCTTTTTTATGCTCGAAGATCTGCACGGTCAGTGGTATTTTCGCGCTGTCCGATCCGGATCACACCGCCCGGCTGGTTTTTTCGCACAAACCGAAACCAAGCTACGTATTTTCCGTCTGAATGTGCAGGACTCTGTACCTAGGAGCGGTGGCAAGAATTAAGACTAATTCAGGTATCATTGGCTATTTTTTTCGGCACAACCCTGCTATAATGTTTCCACACAACAATGCGTCTTTAGGAGAACAGAGCAAATGGCAAGCACGGAACCATCAATGACCGAACAGCATACATGCAGCGCGGCGGCTCTGCCGGAGGGAGCCTTTCTCCCGGCCGGACCGCAGTGCCCCAGACGCCATCCGGAAAGCGGCGCCGCAGGACCTGCAGGCGCTCTTTTCTGCGCCCGTGCGCTTGTGACACAAGCTGCCGCGGTGTGTAAATACGCGCAGGAGGGCTGCTGATATGGAGCTTTCTTCGTTGTTCCTCGCGGGAAAAGGGAGCGCCCTGACCTCCTTCTTCTCGACGGCATTTCTCGTCGTGTTCCTGCCGTTTTGTCTCGTGGTGTACAGTCTCATGCCGCGGCGCGGGAAAAAATACTTCCTGCTCGCCGCCGACTGCGCCTTTTTCTGGCTGATCAGCGGCAAGCTGCTCGTATACCTGCTCCTGACGGCGCTTTCGATGCACTACTTCGGACTGTGGCTGGACAAAATACAGTCGGAGACGAAGCTTCTGCTCGCGCAGACAGAAAAAGCCGAGCGCAAGACCGTGCGCAAGCGGCAGCAGGCCGTGCAGCACCGGATCCTTTTGCTGGCCGTCATTTTGCACATCGGCGTCCTGTTCGCACTCAAATATTCCGGCTTCGCCGCGACGAATGTCAACACGCTCCTGGCGCACCTGCACATTCCCGTGCAGCTGGCGATCCCGAAGTATGTGATGCCGATCGGCATCTCCTTTTTCACGCTGCAGGCGCTGTCCTACATCGTGGACGTGCAGCGCGGCGTCACAAAAGCGGACACGAATCTGCTGCGCCTGACGCTGTTCATCAGCTTCTTCCCGCAGATCGTGGAAGGGCCGATCTGCCGCTACGACCAGACCGCGCAGCAGCTCTGGGACGCAAAGCCAATCACCTACGAGAACCTGACGCTCGGTCTGCAGCGCATTGCCTACGGCATGATGAAAAAGGTCATCATCGCCGACCGGCTCAACCCGCTCGTGAGAAATGTCTTTAATAACTACACCGACTTTGACGGCGGCGTGATCGCACTGGCTGCCGTGTGCTACACCGTGCAGCTGTACATGGACTTCTCGGGCTCGATGGACGCCGTCACCGGCACGGCGCAGATCCTCGGCGTCACAATGCCGGAAAACTTCCGACAACCGTTTTTCTCCAAGACGATCTCGGAATTCTGGAAGCGCTGGCACATCACGCTCGGCACCTGGTTCAAGGACTATGTATTCTACCCGGTCGTCACGCTCAAGCCACTGGAAAAGCTCACTTCCGCCGCCCGCAAACGCCTCGGCAACCACTACGGTCCACTGCTGGCGAGCGCCGTCGCGCTCTTTTGCGTGTGGTTCTGCAACGGTCTCTGGCACGGTGCCGCGTGGAGCTATCTCTTTTTCGGCATGTACCACTTCGTGCTGATCCTCGGCGGCAACATCATCGCCCCGCCGGTGCGGGCCGTCAACGCGCGGCTGCACATCCGCGCCGAGAGCTTCCCGTACCGTCTGCTGCAGATGCTGCGCACGACGGTGCTGGTCATCATCGGCGAGCTGTTTTTCCGTGCAAACGGCCTGCGTGCAGGTATGCAGATGTTCCGCACCATGGTCACCGGATTTGCATTCCCCGTCTTTGACGATGCGCTCTTCAAGGCGCTCGGTATTGACAAGTTTGACCTCATGATCGTTGCTGTGACACTGCTGATCGTGTTCGTCGTGAGCGTGATCAACGAAAAAGGCAAGTCCGTGCGCGCGCTGCTGGCACAGCGCCCAGCTGCGGTACGCTGGACGGTCTTCTACGCGCTCATTTTGTTCATCATCATTTTCGGAGCATATGGAAAGGGCTACATTCCCGTCGACCCCATGTATGCGAACTTTTAGGAGGCACGCATGTCCCGTTTTCTCAAACATACGCTCAGATGCGTCGTTTTTCTCGCCGTGCTGGCGCTTTTGCTGACCGGTGTGTCGCAGCTGGTGCGACCAAAAAACAACACCCGCAGCGACGGCATCCATGACCCCGCGGCCAACGGCATCCTCGGAGAACCGGACAACACGATCGACCTGCTCATCCTCGGTGACAGCGAGAGCTATTCCGCCTTCATCCCGATGCAGCTGTGGCAGCAATACGGTTACACGGCCTACTGCTGCGGCACATCCAGACAGACACTGTACTATTCGGAAGCGTTCTTGCACAAAGCCTTCCAAAAGCAGTCGCCCAAGCTTGTGATCCTGGAGACCGATGTGATCTTCATCGATTTTTCGTACGGCAGTATGCTGCTGCAGGAGGCCGGCGACCTCTTCCCTGTGTTTTCCTACCACGACCGGTGGAAAACGCTGAAATCCAGCGATTGGAGCCTGAACGTAAACTACACCTATATCGACAATGCAAAAGGGTATCAGCTGCGCTGCAACGCCACTCCGGCGGACGCCAGCAATTATATGACGCCATCGGATGCCTACGCTCCCATCCCGAAGCGAAACCGCGCTTATGTTGAGCGCATCAAGGCCTTCTGTGACGAAAACGGCGCGCAGCTGATGCTCGTCAGCACGCCCAGCACAGTCAACTGGAACATGGCGCGCCACAACAGCACGCAGGCGCTCGCAGATAAGCTGCAGATCCCGTTCATCGACTTCAACACCATGTCCGACCAGGTGTCGATCAACTGGAGCACGGATACCCGTGACCAGGGGGATCACCTGAATTATTTTGGCGCAAAAAAAGTAACGGCTGCGCTCGGAGATTATCTGTCTGACAACAGCCTGCTGCCAAGCCACAAGGACGATCCGGAGTATTCCGATTGGGACACACAGGCCGATGCGTTTAACCAGGCGATCACTGCCGAACTCGCAAAATCATAATTGCAGCACAGCATTTCCATGTGCCGGAGCAGGCCAAGCATCGCCTGCTCCGGCTTTTGCGTTTCAAAATCAAATCGCAGGAGCACATCGAAAGCCCCATCGTGTTTCCGGGCGAAAACGGCGAGCGGCAGTACCGCTCTCCCAAAGCGCTCCACAGCGAGTTTCTCCGTTTTCCGTCGGCGTCGAGGATGCGGGCAATATCAGCGTCGGCCTGTAAGCGACGGGTTCATGCGCGCTTTTGCAGCATTGCAGCTCTACCTCGACGCCGCGTTTTTCGCTGAGCCGGGGCTCATCGGCGTGCACCCGAACGACAACACGGCCACCGTGTGGCTGCGTGCGGACGATCTCGCGGCCCTGATCCGGGAGCACGGAAACCCGGTGCATATTGCGGAGCTGTGAGCGCGGCCACACGCATAGAAAAAAGCAAGGCTTCCCGAATTCGGGAAGCCTTGCTTTTATCTATTTCTCTTTTTTGCAGTCACAGTTTCTGCCGCACTGCGCGCAGTTACCGGTGCAGCCGCTGCCGCAGCAGCCGCCCTTTTTCATGGCGCGGCGCCAGACGCGCCACGCGATGACGGCGCACACGGCCACGATGGCCAGCAGGAGATAGTCGATCAGCCGCATCACACCAGCCCCGCGATCGCATACGCGGCAAGCGCCACGACCCACGCGACCGAGCACTGCAGAACCACGACGCCGACCGTCTTGAGCCGGGAATCCAACTCGCGGCGGATGGTGGCGATGGCGGCCACACACGGCGTATACAGCAGCGTGAACACGAGAAAGCTGATGGCGGAGCGCGTGGTGAGCAGCGACGAAATGGCCGCGCCGCCGAGCAGCACCTGCAGCGTGCTGACGACGGACTCCTTGGCGATAAAGCCGGAGATGAGCGCCGTGGCGCAGCGCCAGTCGCCGAAGCCGAGCGGCCGGAAGACGGGCGCGATGAACTGCCCGATGAGCGCGAGCAGGCTGTTGGCACTGTCGGCCACGACGTTCAGGCGCGTGTCAAAGCTCTGGAGGAACCAAATGATGATCGTCGCGAGGAAAATGACCGTGAACGCGCGCTGGAGGAAGTCCTTTGCCTTCTCCCAGAGCAGCAGCGCCACGCTCTTGAGTCCGGGCATGCGGTAATTCGGCAGCTCCATGACAAACGGCACGGGCTTGCCGCGGAAGGCCGTCTTGTTCATGATGAGCGCCGCGAGGATGCCGATGAGGATGCCGAGGACATACAGCCCCAGCATGACGAGCGCGCGGTAGCGCGGGAAAAACGCCGCGGTGAAAAAGGCGTAGATCGAGATCTTCGCCGAGCAGCTCATATACGGCGTGAGCAGGATGGTCATCTTCCGGTCGCGGTCGGACGAGACGGTGCGCGTGGCCATGATGGCCGGCACCGAGCAGCCGAAGCCGATGAGCATCGGCACGATGCTGCGCCCTGACAGGCCGATCTTGCGCAGGGGCTTATCCATGACGAAGGCGACGCGGGCCATATAGCCGGTGTCCTCCAGAATGGACAGGAAGAAAAACAGCGTCACGATGATCGGCAGGAACACGAGCACGCTGCCGACGCCGGCGAACACGCCGTCGATGATGAGGCTATGTACCACGGGGTTGATGCCGTAGGCCGTGAGCGCGGCGTCCACGACGCCGGTCAGCGCGTCGATGCCGAGCTGCAGCAGGTCGGACAGCCACTGGCCGATGACGTTGAACGTGAGATAAAACGTGAGGAACATCACGACGAGAAACATCGGCAGGGCGGTATATTTGCCTGTGAGGATGCGGTCGATCTTCATGGAGCGCGCGTGCTCCTTGCTCTCGTGGCACTTGACCACGGAAGCAGCCACGACGCCCTCGATGAACGTATAGCGCATGTCCGCGAGCGCCGCGTTGCGGTCGAGCCCGGTCTCGTTTTCCATCTGCACGATGCAGTGCTCAAGCAGCTCCCGCTCGTTTTCGTCGAGCGCGAGCGACTGCGCGAGATCGTCCCCGCCCTCGATGAGCTTGGCCGCGCAGAAACGCGCCGGCACGCCGATACGGTCGGCATGGTCGGCGATCAGGTGCACGACCGCGTGGATGCAGCGGTGCACGGCCGAATCATCCGCGCAGAAGTCCGTCACCTTCGGCAGCGTCTGGCTGCGCGCGACGGTCAGCGCCTGATCCACGAGCTCAGACACGCCCTCCCCCTTCGCCGCCGAGATCGGCACGATGGGGATGCCCAGCGCCTGGCTCATCTTCTGCACGTCGATGGCGCCGCCGTTGGCGTGCACCTCGTCCATCATGTTCAGCGCCAGCACCATCGGCACGCGCAGCTCGAGCAGCTGCAGCGTCAGGTACAGGTTGCGCTCGATGTTCGTGGCGTCCACGATGTTGATGATGCCGTCCGGCTTCTGGTTGATGATAAAATCGCGCGAGACGATCTCCTCCTGCGTATACGGACGCAAGGAGTAGATGCCCGGCAGGTCGACGACGGAGCAGCCCTTCTCGTCGCGCATCTCGCCCATCTTCTGGTCGACGGTCACGCCCGGAAAGTTGCCCACGTGCTGGTTGGAACCGGTGAGGGCGTTGAACAGCGTCGTCTTGCCGCAGTTCTGGTTGCCGACAAGCGCAAAGATCATGCCGACACCCCCTCGACCTCGATCTTCTTCGCTTCTTCTACGCGCAGCGTCAATTCATAGCCGCGCACGCGGATCTCGATGGGGTCGCCCATCGGCGCCACCTTCTGCAAAGTGACGCGCGTCCGGGGTGTCAGCCCCATGTCCAACAGCCGGCATCGCAGCGCGCCGTCCCCACCGACGGCCGTGATGACTGCTGAGGAACCGATCTTCAATTCATTTAATGTCATTGCCATTGCCTTTCTGTCAAAATTCATTTCCCTAGTGAAAAAGACTAGCATGGCGGGCGCGATTTTGTCAAGAGTCTGGCAGGGATTTCCGCGATTTCTGCCGAACGGCGGCGAAAAAACATCCCGGAGCGGAAAAACCACTCCGGGATGCCGGACTGCCGGTACTGTTGCAGCGGCTGTCAGGGCTCGGGCGCCGGCTGGACAACGTTCAAAATGTAGCGCATCATGATCGTCGCAAACTGCGCGCGTGTGGTCACGCCCTGCGGATCGAGAAGCGTCCGGCCGCCGATGGCATTGCCGGAGATCAGCCGCTCGCCCACCGCCCAGGTCATGGGCGCAAGCGCAAAAGCGGACACGCTGCCCGCGTCCGCAAACGCCGACAGGTCGCCGCAGGCATCCAGATCACAGCCCTTGAAGCGGGCGTACCGATACAGGATGGCCGCCGTCTGCTCGCGGGTCGCCAGACCGTTGGGATCAAACCGGCCGCCGCCGACACCGTTCACGATGCCGCTGCCCGCCGCCCAGCCGATCGCCCCGGCATACCAGGCGCCGCTGCACACATCGGTGAAGGCACTTTCCGCCGCGGCGGGCTCGCCCTCGAGCCGATAGAGGATCATGACGATCATGGCGCAGGTGAGCCGTGCGCTCGGTTCAAAGGTCGTGTCGGACGTGCCGGCAAAGAGCTTGTGTGCCACGGTGAAGTCAATGGCGTTGTGCGCCCAGTTGCCCGCGGGCGGCATATCGGTGAATCTGCTGCCCGGACAGGCTTTGCCGCCGGGGCACGGAGCGGACACCGGGTCTCTTGCCCCGCAGACGGTGCAGACCCCGTTGACATAGCGGTGCGCGGCGGGGATGGTCTCCTGCGCCGTCAGCACCTCGCCGCAGAGGGCGCACCGGCTGCCCTCGGTCAGGCCCGGCGTGGTGCAGGTGGCCGCCACGGCCGGGAGCGCCTCGGGCGCGTGGGCTCTGGCCGGGATGGTCTCGGTCATCGTCTCGCCGGCATCGCTGGTGTAAACGCGCGTGCCGGTGGATGTGCAGGTCGGCTCCCGCGTGACGACGCCGGCGTCCCACGTGTGGGCATAGGCGGCGCGCATTTGCGCGATGCGCGCGGTGAGCCAGGCGTCCATGTCCGCCACGGTATCGGCATACGTCGTGCCGTCCGGCCAGGCACGATCACCGGCGCGGATAAGCGGCCACAGCCGGTCATTCATGGCGGCGCTGGCCGACAGGTGTGCGCCGCCGGTCATGACCCTGCCGCCGTCCCCCACAAGCCGCTGCGCCTGCGCGAGGAACGTATCGTGACAGTAATTGCCGACGGCCGCGCGGAAGCCTGGGATCTGCAGGAGCGCGGACACGAGGTAGCGCCCGCCGTCAAAGTCATCGTCCGCGCCGATATCGCCGCAGGCCAGCTCCATATCCGAAACAGGGCCTGCGTACAGCAGACCGCCGGCATCCTTATAAAAGGACAGCGAGACGCCGACCGCACACGCATCGGCGGCCAGACGCTGCAGCAGGTAAACCTGCACGAGCGAGGTCAGGTCGCAGTATTCATAATAGTACTTACCGGTCTCGGCATTGTAGCCGGTGTAGTTCCCGGCGGCATCCTGCGCGTAGACCGCATCCTCAAAGGCCTGATAATACTCGCTGATGTAGGCCATGGCGTCCCGGCCGCACCACGCGGGACTCTGGACATTCATGGCGCAGCCACGCGCGGTCACAAAGCCGTTGGCCGCGTCCTGCTTTGCCTTGGCGGTGTCGCTACGCGCGAGCAGGTAGCCGCCGGTGATGTCGGCGGGCTCGGTCAGCCCGGCCGTGTACCGGTAGGTCCGGCCGTACCGGTTCTCGGCCGCGGCCGTGGTCATATCGCTGCCGTAGTCCGCGTTGACGGCCGCGTAGGCGGTCTCCATGCCGGTGATGTCCACACCAGTACTGCCGACGGCGTTCGTCTCGCTGACAAGATAAGTGCCGCGGTAGACGCCGTCATAGTACAGATCCACCCAGTCGGCCGCGGGTGTGTACGGCATGCCCAGCGACACGGCAAGCTCCCGGAAGAGCTTGTCGTGCAAAAGCGTTGCGTCGTCACAGCAGGCCAGCAGCGTCCAGCGCTCAGCCGCTTCCCCGCAGGCGGCGAGATCACACGCCTGGTCGAGCCGGAGCTGATACGACCGCTTCCCGGCGGCCGCAGGGTCGGTCCTGCCGCACGCACGGAGCTGCGTGCGCACACCGTCACAGACGGCATTGCCGTCCCGGTCGGCCAGCAGCAGCTGCGCCGCGGCATTGGCATCGCCGGCATCCGCAAAGGCCCGGCCCTGTGCGGACGGATCTTCGCTCGTGATGTAAAGCGCGCTGAGATTCTCGGACTGCGCCACGCACAGCGTGCCGGCCGCCTCGCCGTTGATGCGGACGGTGAGCGTGTAAAGGCCGTCGTCCGCGGCGGCAAGCTCTGTGATGTTGACGGTCTCGCCGAGCGGTTCTATGCCCTTGCTGCCCTGCAGCTCCACGGTCGGGTTCGTGCAGTTTTGCGTGTGCACCGTCACGGCGAGGCGGCTCAGATCCGCGCTCGCGGGCAGAAACAGATACTGCGCCGCGTCCATGCTCAGGCCGGTCACGGTGCGCCCATCCACCTGCGCGTCGATCGTGCCGAGCAGTTCGGACGGTGCAAACGCGCCTTCTGGCAGCGTCGTCACCGTGACCGTGTTGGAGTAGTACGGCGAGAAATACCACCTGCCGTCCACCTGCGTGCAGCCGACCAGGCGGAACGTGTACGCCGTTGCCGGCGCAAGACCCGTGACGATGCAGACGGGCTTTGCGGTCAGGGGCAGAGCGGTCCAGGTGCTGCCGCCGTCAGCGCTCATCTCGACGCGGTAGTTTTCCGCACCAGCGGCCGCCGTCCAGTCGAGACGGACCTGCTTCTGGCCAATCTCGGCCGCAGCCGCGTCCCGGACGCCGCCGGGCAGAATCTCATACTGCGCGGACACCGTGCCGTAGAAGTCGCGCATGCCCCGGATCGAGACGGTGCCGAGACCGACGCGCGTGTTGTTCGTATAGGAGATGCAGCCATCGACGTCCGCTTCGTCGGTCCTGACCGTCAGCTGCCTGCCCTGATACGTGACCGCAACGGCGCAGACGGCATCTTTGCCGTTATAGACCGCGGGCGCGGTCTTGACCTGCGCATCGGCAATATTCTTTCCCTGCGTGCCGCACTTCGTGCAGACATGATCAGCATCCCAGCTGTGGCCCGCATAGCGGAGCACCGCACTGCGCCAGGTCTCGCCGCAGGTCCTGCAGGTGGTGATGGCATAGCCGTTCGTGGTGCAGGTGCGGGTGTCGACCGTCTCCGTGTCGTGAACGATGCCGTTATCGTCGAAGTGATACGTCCCGCCGTCGAGCTGCTGCCAGCCGGTGACATGCTCACCGGACAGGAAATACATCCGGTCGGCCGTGCCCTCGACCGTCAGCCAGCCGGTGTACTGCGCGGCCCGGATATCGACTGTCTCCTCGCAGACCGCGCACACGGACTTTCCGCCGCGGCAGGTCGTCAGCGTGTGGCCGTGCGCGCAGCCGCCGCTCCCCGCCGCGTCCGCAGCCAGCGCCTGCGGGCAGATCAGCGCCGACACCAGTGCGGCTGCCAGCAGAAAGGCCCGGACCCTGTCCGCAAAATGGGATCTATGCATGTTTTCCCCCCTCCGTTGCTTTTTTGCCGTTGAAAACGACAGAAAAGAGCAACCGTTTCCTTGATTTTGCCTGTCGTTTGATGTTGTGCTGCGATTCATGACCGAAACTTCGATAGGAAAATATAATATTTTGTCATTTTATCATGAATTTTCACGAATCGCAAGATTGCTTTCGGCAAAAGCGCCGAATATTTGCACATCTTTCCCCAACTCAGGGAAAACCTGACTGGGCGCACGAAACATTTGACACGCACACCGGCCGCTCCTATAATCGAACCGGGCATCGGATTCGGATGCCATTTTGATGCCAAACGGATGTAATTTTGACTCGAAGGAGGCGGTGGCATGATCCAGATCCTGATCGTGGACGATGAAAAGCCGATCTGCGACCTGATCCAGATGAGCCTGACCCGCGCGGGCTATCACTGCACGTGCGTCTATGACGGGCTGGCCGCGGCGGACATTCTGGAACGCAACGTATTTGATCTCATTTTGCTCGATGTGATGCTGCCGAACGCCGACGGCTTCGAGCTGATGGAGTATATCCGCCCGCTGGGCATCCCGGTCATCTTTCTGACCGCGCGCGGCTCAGTCGACGACCGTGTGCGCGGCCTGCGCATGGGCGCGGAGGACTATATCGTCAAGCCCTTTGAGGTCGTGGAGCTGCTCGCGCGCGTGGACGTCGTGCTGCGGCGCTACAACAAGACCGACGCCGTGATCGAGATCGGCGGGCTGCGCATCGACACACGCGCCATGCAGGTCTGGCGCGGCACGGAGGAGATCAGCCTGACGCACAAGGAATACGACCTGCTGCTGTTTTTCGCGCGCAACCCCGGCACCGCGCTCTACCGCGAGACAATCTACGAGCACGTCTGGGGCGGCGAATACAGCTACGGCAGCAAGACCGTGGATCTGCACATCCAGCGGCTGCGCAAAAAGGTTGGCTGGGAAAACCGGCTGCTGGCCGTGAACAAGGTCGGCTACCGGCTGGAGGTATGAGCGGATGAAATTTCGCGCAAAGCTCACCATCGCCATGGTGCTGCTGCTGTCGCTGACCTACGGCATCGGCGGCAGTCTCATGATCGCGCAGTCGTTTTCCTCCTCCATCGCCCGCGAGCGCGACGCCGCCGTGCAGACCTACCGCATGGTCGTGGACGTGCTGGAGCTGCTCGGTGACAACGCCTCGCCCGGCACGGCGGCCAACACCGTCGCGCTCGTGCTGCACAAGCTCGGCAGCGGCGGGTCGAACACGGCAGCGCGCATCCGATTCGGCGCACAGATGACCACAACGGGCGACACCGCGCTGCTCGATGAAGCACCCGAGCCTCCGGCCGGCAGCGGCGTGACCAGCATCGTGCACACCGGCAACGGCCGGCACTACCTCATGCTCGGCGCCACGGCCGACGGCACGACCGTCCAGCTCGCGTTCGACGTGACGGAGACCTATACCGTGCGCCAGACGCAGCAGCGCGCGTACCACACGACGTTCGTGATCCTCATCGCCATCGGCGCAGCCGTAGCGTGGGTCACGTCCTATCTGCTGACGCGCCCGCTCGGCACGCTTTCACGCGCGTCAAGAGAGCTGGCGCGCGGCAATCTCAGCTACCGGGCGCCCGTGCGCTCACACGACGAGGTGGGGCAGCTGGCATCCGACTTCAACCGCATGGCCGGGCAGCTCGAGCAGAACGTCAAGCGCATTCAGGAGAGCATGGCGCTGCAGGAGCGGTTCATGGCCGACTTCTCGCACGAGATGAAAACGCCCATGACCTCCATCATCGGCTATGCAGACCTTTTGCGCAGCCAGGTGCTCACCCCGGACGAGCAGATGGACGCGGCAAACTACATCTTCTCCGAGGGCAAACGGCTCGAAGCGCTGGGGCTGAAGCTGCTGGACATGCTCTCGCTCGACCAGTCGAAACTCCAGCTCGTACCCGCGAGCCCGGCCGACCTCGTGGCAGGGCTTCTGGAGCACCTCAAGCGCGTGTACGCCCAGAAGGGCATCGCCCTGCAGTACCGCACGGCGGAGGGCATGTGCTTTCTGGAGCCGGACCTATTTAAAACCCTGCTCGTCAACCTCATGGACAACGCCCGCAAGGCGCTCGACAACGGCGGCTACATCTATGTCTGGCAGGAGATGCTGCCCGACGGCTGCCGCGTGCGCGTGCTCGACAACGGCCGCGGCATCCCGCCGGAAGCGCTCGCGCACCTGACGGAGGCGTTTTACCGCGTGGACAAGTCGCGCTCGCGCGCGCAGGGCGGCGCGGGCCTTGGTCTGTCGCTGTGCAATGAGATCGTGCAGCTGCACGGCGGCACAATGCAGTTTGAGAGCCGCGTCGGCAACGGCACGGTCGTGACCGTGGAGCTGAAAGGAGGCCGCATATGAAGCCGTGGATGCGCACCGCGCTGGCAGTCGCGCTCGTGCTGGCGATCGCGGCGGGCGGATTTTTCCTGCCGAACTTCGTCTCGGCGCGGCTCGACCGCCGCAATCAGGACGCGGAGTTTTCCCTCAGCACCGGCGACGAGCAGAGTCCGGCCACCGTTTTGCGCCTGAAGCTGACCGATGGCATACAAAACCTGTTTTACGGCACAGAAGAGCCCGTCGAGCTCGATGAGAGCGCCGCGGTGCACACGCTGGCCGAGATGGCGCAGTACGCGCAGGACCTGCTGGGCGCGCTGGAAAAGGACAGCGCGCTGTTCGGCGGCGGCTTTTCCGTGCAGGAGGGCGCGACCGTCCAGTACGCGAACTACGGCAGCGGCTTCGTCCTCTGGGGCATCACGCTGAGCAATCCGCGCGGCGACACGGCGTCGTTCCTGCTCGACGACGCGACCGGCTGCGTGCTGGCGCTCAGTTATGAATTTGCCTATGACTTCGGCTTCCAGATCCGGCAGAACGATCTGTGGGATTACCTGCTGTGCGTGTTTGAAAACCGCGTCGGTGCCACGGTCGCGGCCGCGCTCGGCGAGCCTTATGACGAGGTGCAGATCCCGATGCCGGACGCAGCGCAAAAAATGCTCGGTCTGCGCGTGCGCGGCACGAACACCGTCCCGATGCGGCTGCTCAACGCCGGAGAAGAGGGCAATTACAACGACGGCATGGACAGCAGCATCACCGACTATCTGCAGTTTTACGACCCGGACGCCGACACCGCCTTTTCCCTGCCGGCGTGGCGTGTGGAAAATACTTTGTATTTCAACGCGCAATGATGCCGTTTGGATGCCAAAGCGTTGCCGGACGGATCACAGTCTCCGCTAAGATAGGGCCATACCCGCTTCGCGGAGACTTTTTTCGTCAGGAGATGCCCATCATGCAGACAAACGACCTCCCTCGCATCGGTGTGCTCAGTGCAGACCCCGCCGCCGTCACACAGTTCCTGCGCCGCGTGCAGGCGCTGGGCGCAGACCCCACCGCCCTGCTGCCGCTGAGCCCGGCGGCCGTGCCCGACTGCGAACCGTATCTGTGCGGGACGTCCACGCAGTCGCCCCTGCCGAAGCTGCGCGCGGCGGCGGAGGTGCTGGCCGCCTCCGGCTGCACGGTCATCGCCGTGCCGGACAGCGCGGGCGTTTTCTGTGAGGAGATCACGGCGGCCGTCGGCATCCCGACACTCGGCGTCTCCGGGCCGGCGCTGCAGCAGCTCGTCGGCAAGCTGCGGCAGCGCGCGAGCGTGCTGTGCACACCCGGCGTGCGCGCCGCCAACGGCTACGGCATCGCCGCGCGGCGCTACGGACTCTACTGCAGCTATCCCGACGCACCCGTGCAGGCGCTGCTCGGCTGCGTGCAGCCAGAGAAGGCGTGCAGCGAGCAGGTGCTGCGCTCGATCATTGAGCTGGAGCTTGCCCGCGGCAACGACAGCGTCGTGCTCGACAGCGCGCAGCTGTGCGCCGCGTTCGCGCACTTCGGCCTCGCCGCGCACTACCCGCAGGCGGCCGACGGCATGGAGCTGCTGGCGCAGGCCGCGCTGCTGCACACTGCGGCGGCAGCCGACGCCCGCCGCGCATAAGATAAAAGGAAGCGGCTGCGCGCCCCGAACGGGGCGCGCAGCCGCTGTTTATCCGATCGTAAATATCTCCTGCGTGTCGATGTGGCCGTCATGATCTGTGCCCGGCGGGTTGTCGGGCATGTCATAGACATACGTCAGACGCCCGCCGTCGAGCGTCAAGGACGTGACGGCATACGTATCGGTGTAGCTGACGGAAAACGCCCCGTCGCGCCAGGCGACGCGCGTGCGCGTGACGGTGTCCGCACCGTCCGCGAACCGCAGTGTGTGGCACAGCAGCCCGCCGTCGCGGCAGACCTCGTAGAGTGCGGCCTCGGCCGTCTGCCCCGCCGCGCGCGCATCCCAGAACGCCGTCACCGTCTCCGGGTGCGTGACCGGGTCGGCCGCGTCCACGTGCACGGCCGTGAGTCCTGCGTCCGAGAGCTGCGCCACCGCCTGCGCGATCTGCGCGTCCGTGAGATCGACGCCCGCACGCGTGCCGTCGCCGACCGCCTGCACCATGGACTGATACCGCTGCGCCGCCGCGACGGCGGGGTCTGCCGCAGCTTCGGCCTGTGCCGCCGTCTTTTGCCCGCAGGCCGTCAGCAGCAGCGCCGCTGCGCACAACAGGCCGCAAAAAATTCGTTTCATGCGCGTACCTCCCGTCATTTTCTGCAAACAGTGTACACGAAAAAATTCGGCATTGCAAATTTCGCCGCATCTGCTATACTGTCGGAGATGGATGCCGTAAGATGCCGCCGGGAGAGCGCTGCGGCCGCCGAAGGAGTGACACTCTCAGGCAAAAGGACCGGTGGCTGACGGAGCTCTGGAGAGACGATTCCGCACCGAAGAAGCAAGGCCGCGCGGCCAATCTTTCAGGTAAAAGGACAGAGTACACACCTGCACCACGGCAGGGGTGTACTCTTTTTTCGGAGGTCATGACGATGGAAACCTTCCTCTTTCTGCTCGAGCTGGCCGGGACGGTCGCGTTCGCCGTCAGCGGCGCGGTGCTCGGCATCGAAAAGCATATGGACATTTTCGGCGTGGGGCTGCTGGGCATCACGACGGCCGTCGGCGGCGGCATTCTGCGCGATCTCGTCGTGGGGCTGACGCCGCCGCGCGCGTTTCAGGACCCGATCTATCTGCTCGTCGCGCTCGGCGTGTCGGTCGTGCTGTTTTTCCCGTTCGTGCGCCGGATCATCGGCCGCAGCAAGCGTGTGTTCGACGCGCTCATGCTCATCATGGACGCGGCCGGGCTCGGCATCTTCACGATCACGGGCATGAACACCGCCACCACGCTCGCCGGGTGCACCGACCCGCTGCTGCTGGTGTTTGTCGGCCTGCTGACCGGCACAGGCGGCGGCGTGCTGCGCGATATTCTCGCCGGGGATATGCCCTACATCCTGCGCAAGCACATCTACGCCAGCGCGTCCATCGCGGGCGGCATTCTCTATCTGCTGCTGCAGCAGGTCTGGCAGGGCGCGGGCGCGATCTTGACCAGCGTGGTCGTTGTCATCGTCATCCGCTGCGCCGCGGCGCACTTCGAGTGGAACCTGCCGCGCGCAAAAACCGTGTGGAAAAGCGACGAGTGATGTGCTAGGATAAAGAAAAGAGTTCGCAAGACCGGAGGTCATGACCATGGCAAACACCCCATCGCGCGTATGTCCGCTCGCAAAAAAGTGCGGCGGCTGCCAGCTGCAGAACCTGTCGTATGACGAGCAGCTGCATCTCAAACAGGCGACGGCCATCCGCCTGCTCGGCCGCTTCGGCCACGTGGAGGAGATCATCGGCATGAAAGATCCCTACCACTACCGCAACAAGGTGCAGGCCGCTTTCGGCGTCAATCGGCAGGGGCAGATCATCTCGGGCGTGTACCAGTCGGCCTCGCACCGGATCGTGCCGGTCAGCAACTGCATGATCGAGGACACGGTCGCAGACCAGATCATTGTCACGATCCGCGGCCTGCTCAAGAGCTTCAAGATCCGTCCCTATGACGAGGAAACCGGCCGCGGCACGCTGCGGCACGTGCTCGTGCGGCGCGGCTGGCGCAGCGGGGAGATCCTCGTCGTGCTCGTGACGGCGCACGGCATGCTGCCCGGCAAGCGCAACTTCGTGCGCGCGCTGCTGCAGCGGCACCCGGACATCACGACCATCGTGCAGAACATCAACGCCGGGCAGACGAGCCTTGTGCTCGGGCCCCACAGCGAGGTGCTCTATGGGCCGGGCTATATCCGCGAGCAGCTCGGGGACTTCACGTTCCGCATCTCGCCGCGCGCGTTTTATCAGATCAACCCCGTGCAGACGGAGGTGCTCTACCGCACGGCGCTCGACTACGCCGGGCTGACCGGCAAAGAGACCGTCGTGGACGCCTACTGCGGCACCGGCACGATCGGCATCTTCGCCAGCCGGAACGCCGCGCGCGTGATCGGCGTGGAAAATAACCGCGACGCCGTGCGCGACGCGATCAGCAACGCGAAGGCGAACCGCGCGGACAACGTCCGCTTCTACACGGCCGATGCAAGCGACTTCCTGCAGGGCATGGCCAGGGCCGGTGAACACGCCGACGTCATCATCCTCGACCCGCCGCGCGCCGGCAGCGACGAGCGCTTTCTCGCCGCCGTTGCGGCCGTCGGGCCGGAGCGGGTGGTGTACGTGTCGTGCAACCCGGAGACGCTCGCGCGCGACCTGGGCTATCTCACCCGGCACGGCTACCGCGTCACGCGCATCCAGCCGGTGGACATGTTCCCGCACACGGAGCATATAGAGGTCGCCGTGGCATTGGTCAAAAGCTGACGAAACGTGAATTGAAAAGCCACCGCAGCGCATCATGCGCTGCGGTGGCTTCCTTTTTGCTGCGGTGTGGGGTCACGCGCCGCCGGTTTCTTCGGCGCAGGCGCGCAGCTCGCGGAAAATGGTCGTATAATCGGCGCGGAAATTGCTGTTTTTCGGAAACAGGAACATAATGTCGTGCCGCAGCTCAAAGTCGCTCAGCTCGATCACGCCGAGCGTGCCCGCCGCCTCCTCCGGGCGGATGGCCGCGCGGTAGAGAAACGACACGCCGTAGCCGCTTTTGAGCAGCGTCTTGATCGCGCCGATGTTGCCGATCTCGACCGTGCGGGCAAAATCCGCCGCCGCCAGGCCGTGCTCCTTCAGGTAATACTCCAGGATCACGCGCGTGCCCGAGCCCTCCTCGCGCAGCAGCAGCGGCTCGCCCAGCAGGTCCGTCAGCGGGCGGCCGCGGTAGCGCGCGGCCTTCTCCGGGTCTCCGGCGGCGACATATTCCTCTGTGCCGAACACAAAGAAGTCATACTCCGCCTTCGGGAAATCGCCCTCGACGACCGCAAAATCCAGCTCACCGGAATCGAGCTTGCTCAGCAGCACCTTCGTATCCGCCACCTGCATCTGAATGTGGCTGTCCGGGTGCAGGCGCAGAAACCGGCCGAGCGCCTCGTTGATCATGAACTCCGCGACCGAGAGCGTCGCGCCGAACGAATAGTCGCGCGTGCCGGAGGCGGCCTGCTGCATGCGCTTTTGCAGGTGCTGCTCGTCGTGCTTCATCGTTATCAGCGTGCGGCGCAGGATCTCCCCCGCCTCGGTCAGCTGCAGGCGCTTGCCGTTGTGCTGAAACAGCGCCGTACCGTAAGCCTGCTCCAGATAGTGCATATGGTGCGAGACCGCGTGCTGCGTGATGTTGAGCTCACGCGCCGCCTTCGTAAAATTCATGTGCCGGCACACGGCCAGAAACGTCTCGACGCGAAAATCCAGCATGGGCATCCCTCTTTCCTGTAGGTTTTTAGCTAATGATAACATAAAATTATCATTTGATAAATAGAAATCATTTTTCTTTATCGTTCAGGTGTGCTATGATGCTCTCTGCAAACAACGCATGGAGAGAAAGGAATCCTCGACCCACTATGAACTTCATTCAGAAAAACTGGAAAGGCATCCTCGTGTGCCTCGTCATGGCCGTGCCCTGCTGGCTGCTCGGGCAGCGGTTCCCGATCGTCGGCGGCCCGGTGTTCGGCATCCTCGCCGGCATGATCGTCACGCTGCTCTGGCACGACAAGAGCGCGGCGCAGCCCGGCATCTCGTTCGTGTCGAAAAAGGTGCTGCAGTACGCCGTCATCCTGCTCGGCTTCGGCATGAACCTGTCCGTCATCTGGCAGACCGGCAAGCAGTCGCTGCCGATCATCCTCGTGACGATCACGACGTCGCTCGTCGTGTCGTGGCTGCTGCACAAGCTGATGCACATCCCCGGCAAGATCTCAACGCTCGTGGGCGTCGGCTCGTCGATCTGCGGCGGCTCGGCCGTCGCGGCGACCGCGTCCGTCATCGACGCGGACGATGAGGAAGTCGCGCAGGCGATCTCCGTCATTTTCTTCTTCAACATGCTCGCGGCCATCTTCTTCCCCGCGCTCGGCGCGCTGCTCGGCTTCTCGACCACGAACGGCGAAGCGTTCGGCATCTTTGCCGGCACGGCCATCAACGACACGTCGTCCGTCACGGCCGCGGCCTCCACGTGGGACTCGCTCTACGGGCTCGGCAGCCAGACGCTCGACAAGGCCGTGACCGTCAAGCTCACGCGCACGCTCGCCATCATCCCGATCACGCTCGTGCTCGCTTTCGTGCGCACGAAGCGCGCCAAGACCGACGGTACGAAGGTGAATTTCAAGAAGATCTTCCCGATGTTCATCCTCTACTTCCTGCTCGCGTCCGTGATCACGACCATCTGCGTGAGCGCCGGCGTGTCGGCAAGCGTGTTCGCCCCGCTCAAGACGCTCAGCAAGTTCCTGATCGTGATGGCCATGTGCGCCGTCGGCCTGAACACGAACATCGTCAAGCTCGTCAAAACCGGCGGCAAGCCGCTCATCATGGGCTTTTGCTGCTGGGTCGGCATCGCGGGCATGAGCCTGCTGATGCAGCACGTGCTCGGCATCTGGTAAGGCACGAACAAAAAACGGGCGGCAGCCGGAGCTATCCGGCTGCCGCCTTTGAGACTGTCAAAAAGTATTACTTTTTGACAAAGAGGCCGCAGTCTGCTGCGCGCATAATTTGAGCGCCGCAGGCGCACAAATTCCACACTTGCAGCCTGAGCGGTATTTTCTCCGCCGCACATGTCGCCGGAGAAAATGATCTGACCTTCTTTCGCCACTGCGGCGGCGAAACTCTACGAGGTTTTTGGACAAGCTGTAGGCGGCGACCGGGGATGACCTGGCCGCCGCCTGTGTTTTAGGATTCTTTGCCGTCGCGCGGCAGCGTCACGAGCATGACCGTTCCGTCCGCGCCGCTGCGCTCGATCTGCACCGTGCCGCCGTGCAGCGCGGCAATCTCCCACACAAGCGACAGACCGAGCCCGACGCCGCCGTGTGCCCGGCTGCGCGACTTGTCCACACGGAAAAACGGCTGGAAAACGCTCTCCCGGTATGCCTCCGGGATGCCGGGACCGTGGTCACGGACGCGGATCTGTACATTCCCGTCCGCCTCGCTGACCGCGATGCGCACCGCCCCGTCCGGCCGACCGTAACGGATGGCGTTTTCGGTCAGGTTGAACAGCAGCCGGTACAGCAGCGGGTCGCTGCCGGTGAGCACAGCGCCGCCGTCGGCCTCCAGCGCGATGCACTTGCTCTCTGCAAGCGGCGCAAGATCGGTGAAGATCTCCTCGATCATGGGCGCGAGCTCGACCCGGTCGTCACAGGGCACGGTGCGCAGCTCGCTCATCTCCAGCAGGATCTTCGTCATCTGCGCCATACGCTCCGTCTGCTCCTGCAGCAGGCTCAAAAACGCCGCCGTTTCGGGCGTGACGTCCGCGTGCTCGGCGGAAAACAGCTCAAGCTGCGCCTGCATCAGCGCAAGCGGCGTGCGCAGCTCGTGCGCAGCGTTGCCCGTAAACTGCCGCTGCGCCGTGAAGCCCGCGTCCAGGCGGTCGATCATGCCGTTGAACGAGCGGCTGAAGCGCTGAAACTCCGGCAGCACGTCCTCACTGACCTTGCACTGCGCCAGATTGCTCGGCTGAATGTTTTCCACCTGCGCTGCAAAACTGCGCAGCGGACGCAGCGCGCGGCCGCTGACAAAATACGCGAGCACGCCGCCGATGAGCGTGACCGCCGCCGTGATGTACCAGTTCGTGACGCCGAAGGCCGCCTGCGCGCCGCTGATGATGATCGTCAGCTCGTCATCCGGCTGTTTGCTCTGCGGGTCGAAGGCGTCGGGCGCACCGGATTCGATCTCGCTGTAAGCCGAGATGCCGCTGCCGATCGCATCCATATACCGCTTGCCGGAATAGCCGATCAGACAGTTCATGAGCACACACGTCACGCCGATCAGCGCCGCCGTCATCAGTGTGATGCGCCACTGCAGAGATAACCGCTTCATGTCTGCGCCTCCATAACATAGCCCTCGCCGATGCGGTTGCGGATGGGGTCATAGCCCAGGGCGGCGCGCAGCTTTTTCCGCAGTGCGGAGATATGCACGCGGATGGAGTTGCCGAAGCCGTCCGCCCCGCTGTCCCACACGTGCTCCAGCAGCTCCTCCTGGCTGACCGGCCGCCCCTGATGCAGCAGCAGGTATTCGAGGATGCCCGTCTCCTTGCGCGTGAGCGACAGCGTCTCGCCGCGCACGGATGCCGTGCGCGCCTTGGTGTCAAACGACAGCTCGGCGCAGGTCAGGATCACGTCGCTCTGCGTAAAGCGGCGCAGCGTCAGGCTGCGGATGCGCGCCGCGAGCTCATCGAGGTGAAAGGGCTTGGTGAGATAGTCGTTCGCGCCCGCATCGAGTCCCGCCACCTTGTCGGCGACCTCGCAGCGCGCCGACAGGATCAGCACCTTGGTGTCGCGGTCACGCTCGCGCAGCGTCCGGAGCACCGTCATACCGTCCTCGCCGGGGAGGTTCAGATCCAGCACGACCAGATCAAAGCGCTCGACGGCGAGCATCTCCGTGGCGCTCTGCCCGTCATAGCAGCAGTCCACGCTGTAGGCAAGCCGCCGCAGACTGCGCGCGATCGTGTCGCAGAGCGTCTTTTCATCTTCCACAACCAAAATATGCATACCATTCTCCTCGTGCGTATTTACGAATGTCCGACTTTGTTAACTTTGTTATATGATAACACAAAGGCATAAAATCTCTGTTAAGTTTCCGTTCTTAACGAAGATTTTATCTGCGCCATGGTATCATGGGGCAAACAGAAGGGAGTGATCCGGGTGTTTCGTGCGAAGAAAGCCGTTGTGCAGGTTCTGCTGATCGCTGCAGGCATCGCCATGGTGTGCTTCGGCGCGCTGCGCGGCGAGGCCGGCGCCGTGCTCAACAAGGCGATCCGGCTGTGCTTGGAGTGTGTCGGCATTGGATAAGAAAAAACAGTCTGTTTCCCTGCTCTTGAGCCGGTTTCGCGGCTGGATCCAGGCGGCGGCGACGCTGCTGACCAACATCCACCTGCCAAACTTCTTCAAGGGCGGCATCTATCAGGGCAAGGGCAAGACCGTCTGCGTGCCCGGCCTGAACTGCTATTCCTGCCCGGCGGCATCGGGCGCGTGCCCGATCGGGGCGTTTCAGGCGGTGGTCGGCTCGTCCAAATTCCGCTTTTCGTATTATATCACCGGCATCCTGATCCTGCTCGGCGTGCTGCTCGGGCGGTTCATCTGCGGCTTTTTGTGCCCGTTCGGCTGGCTGCAGGAGCTGCTGCATAAGATCCCGGGCAAAAAGCTGTCGACGAAAAAGCTCAAGCCGCTGACCTATTTGAAATACGTCATCCTGCTGCTGGCCGTGGTGCTGCTGCCGGCGCTCATCGTCAACGACGTGGGCATGGGAGACCCGTATTTCTGCAAGTATATCTGCCCGCAGGGCGTGCTCGAGGGCGCGATCCCGCTCGCAGCCGCAAACGAGAGCATCCGCGCGGCGCTGGGCGCGCTGTTTACGCGCAAGCTGATCATTCTGATCGCGGTCGTCGTTTTGAGCGTGCTGTTTTTCCGCCCGTTCTGCAAATGGATCTGCCCGCTCGGCGCGTTTTACGCGCTGATGAACAAGGTCTCCCTGCTCGGCATCCAGGTCGACACGGGCAAGTGCGTCTCCTGCGGCAAATGTGCGCGCACCTGCCAGATGGACGTGGACATCACCAAGTCCCCCAACGACACGGAATGCATCCGCTGCGGCAAGTGCATCCGCGCCTGCCCCACGCAAGCCATCCGCTTCCGCTATGGCTTCGGCCTGAGCGGAAACACGAATCCGAAGCAAGTAAGCAACCATCAAAATCAAACGGAGGAATCATGATGAAGACGAAAAAAATGACCAAGCTCGTGACGCTCCTGCTCGCGCTTACGCTGGTGTTCAGTCTCGCGGCGTGCTCGTCGGGCAAAGGCAAGGACAAGGCGGACGGCAGCGCCGACATTGCGGCCCTGATCGCGACCGAGCCGAGCAGTGCCGACGAAGCGGCCAAGCTCTATCAGCAGCTCATGCAGAAGGAAAACGACATTCTCGCCGCAAACTCCGACCTCTGGAACAAGGTGTTTCTGTCTGCCAACAAAAACAGCCCCATGATCGAGGACGGCACGAACTACGGCGACTTCCTGCTCGCCACGATCGAGAGCGCGAAGGACGGCTTCTCGGCCGACGAGCTCAAGACGCTCAAGGCCGGCGCCGAGCAGATCAAGGAAATTGAGGGCAAGCTCACCATCCTCGAGCAGAAGTATCCCGGCTGCGGCACGGCGCCCGGCACAGGTGACAGCGTGAGCGCGGAGGAGGCCGGCATGACCGCCTCCGGCAGCAACGCGATGAAATTCCCGAGCTTTCAGGGCAAGGATCTCGACGGCAATGACGTCGACAGCAGCAAGCTCTTCGCCGGCAACAGCGTCACGGTCGTGAACTTCTGGTTCACCACCTGCAACCCGTGCGTCGGTGAGCTGGCCGACCTTGAGGCGCTCAACAAGGACCTCGCCGCGAAGGGCGGCGCGGTCGTCGGCATCAACTCCTTCACGCTCGACGGCGACAAGACCGCCATCGCCGAGGCGAAGGACATTCTGGCGAAAAAGGGCGTGACCTACTCCAACCTCTGGTTCGCCTCCGACAGCGAGGCCGGTAAGTTCACCGCCGGCCTGTACTCGTTCCCGACCACATACGTCGTTGACAAAAACGGCAACATCGTCGGCCAGCCGATCGTCGGCGGGATCACCGCGCCCGATCAGGCAAAGAAGCTCAACGAGCTCATCGATCAGGCGCTCGCAAGCAGCAAATAACGACCCGAGACAGCATCCGCCTCGACGCGCCCTTCTGACGGAAGGTGCGCCGGGGCGGATATTTGCTGTCTGTCAGAGCCTGACGTCCTCGAGCTGGTGTAGCTGCTCGAGCGCGACGCTGCCGCCGCTGACGACAAAGCAGACCTTGTCCCCTTCCCGCACCGGGAGCCGGCCGCACAGCGCCGCACCGATGCCGATGGCGGACGACGGCTCGCACAGCAGCTTGCCCTCCAGAAGCAGCAGCTTCATGCCGCGAAGAATAGCATCATCCGCAACGGCCGCAAAGCCGTCGGTATTTGCCGCCACATACGGAAAGCACACATCCCCCGGCATCTGCGCGACGAGCGCGTCCGCGACTGAGCGCTTCTGCTCCACCCGCACCGGGTGCCCGGCGCGCAGGCTCTCCGTATAGCGCGGCAGCGCGGCCGGCTCCGCGCCAAACACGCGCACGCGCGGCGCGAGCGCCTTGACGGCCGTGGACACGCCGCCGATGAGCCCGCCGCCGCTGACCGGGACAACGACTGCATCGATCTCCGGGCACTGGGCCAGGATCTCCAGCCCGACGGTGCCCTGCCCCGCCATGACCGCCTCGTCATTGAACGGCGGCACCATCGTCGCGCCCCGCTCGGCGCACAGCCGCGCCGCCACGTCGAACCGCTCGGACGCCTCGCACAGCACGAGCTCAGCGCCCAGTGCGCGGATAGCCGCCTGCTTGACGGGCGGGGCCGTGCGCGGCATGACGATGCAGGCGTGCGTGCCGAAGCGCTGCGCGGCATAGGCCACCGCGCGGCCATGGTTGCCGGAGGACGCCGCGACAAAGCCGCGGGCGCGCTCGGCGTCCGTCAGGGTGAGGATCTTGTTCATTGCGCCGCGCAGCTTGAATGCGCCCGTGCGCTGCATACACTCGGCCTTGACATACACCTCGCAGCCGAGGGCATTGTCGAGCGCCGGCAGGCGCAGCAGCGGCGTCCGGACAATATAGGGGGCGATGCGCGCGTGCGCCGCCCGGATGGTCTCCAATGTCATACTCATGGGGGAACGCTCCTTTCCGATTTTCTTATTGTAACGCATACCGCGCGGGTTGTAAAACCAAATCTGAGCGCCGCGGCGCTTGACAATCCGGGGCGCAGAGGTCATAATCAAAAGGAGTTTTTTGCAAATTTTCGAATTCAGGAGAAATCGCACGTGAAACACGCCGACAAAAGCAAACGCACCCGGAATCTGTGCAACGCGGCCATGCTCTGCTGTGCTGCCGCCGTGCTGCTGACCGGGCTCGGGCGCACGCTGCTGCGCCCGAAGGACGTCAACTACTACGAAAACCGCCCGGCCAACACCGTCACCCCGCTGACGGCGGAAAGCTGGCTCGACGGTTCGTTTCAGGACGCCATGGAGGCTGCGCTCAGCGATCAGATCCCGCTGGCGCAGGCGATGAAAAAGGCCTTCAATGACGCGCAGAACAAGATCCGGTACGACTCCATGATGCGCCTGTCGCACCGGTATCCGAACGTGCCGGTCCAGTACGACCAGTTTCTCGTCTACGGCGGGAAATATCTGGCCTACGCCTACTGCAGTCCCGACATGGTGATACCGGAGCTCACGCGGCACAGCGAAAACCTCAATGCACTGATCGCCGCGCATCCGGACGTGACGTTTTATCTCTATATGGTCGATGGCGACTCGAACAACAACTTCCCGGCCGGGGAAAACAACGGCGCGTTTGAATACCTCAGCAGCCGGGTGAACCTGCCGGCAGAACAGATGGGCAGGTTCGCCGTGGACGAGCTGGAGACATATGAGCGCGACTTTTACCAGACCAATCATCACTGGTGCAACGTCGGCTCCTACCGCGGCTACCGCGAGGCAGCCGCCCTGCTCGGCTGCACCGACCTGCTCGAGCCGCTGGAAACGGTGCGCGTATCCGATCACTTCTCCGGCTCAAAAGCGCTGTCTATCGGCGCGCAGGAGCAGTTTTTTGAGCCGATGGATGTCTACCGCTTTGCTTTCCCGAAGATGTCCGTGACGATCGCCGGAGAACCGGCGGATGATTACGGCTGGCAGGACGCCGCGCTCAGCGGCCAGCTCACGGACGCCAGCTACGGTGGGGTCTACGGCTGGGACAACGGCGAGGTCATCCTTGACACCGGCACGACCGGACGCGGGAATCTGCTGATGCTCGGCGAATCGTATGACAACGCCATCCTCAAACTCATGGCTTCGCACTTTGACCGGGTCTACAGCGTCGATCTGCGCAGCTATGAGCAGGACATGGGAAAGCCGTTTCGGCTGGCGGAGTATCTGCGCGAGCACCGGATCACGAAGGTGCTCTTGATCGGCAGCACGCCGTTTTTCACGTCGGACGACTTCATGGTGGAGGACTGAGCGATGGTATTCAGCAGTCAGACATTTCTGTTTTTCTTCCTGCCGCTGGCGGGGCTGTGCGTGCTCATCCGCTCGAAGCCCGTGCAGAACGCCATGCTGCTCATCGCGTCGCTGATCTTCTACGCCTGGGGCGAGCCGAAGATGGTCGTGCTCATGGTGCTCGTGACGCTCGTGGCCTACGGCAGCGGCTTTGCCATCGTGCATTTTGAGGCGCGGCCGCGCGCGAAAAAGGCCGCGCTGATCGCGGCGATCGTCGTCATCCTCGGCAACCTCGTCGTGTTCAAATACCTCAACTTCCTGTGCCGGACGTTCTCGTTTCTCGGCCTGACGGACCCCGGCATCGCGCTGCCGATCGGCATCAGCTTTTACACGTTTCAGATCCTGTCGTATGTCATCGACCTCTACCGCGGCAAGATCGCCCTGCAGCGCAACTTTTTCTACCTGCTGATGTACGTCAGCTTCTTCCCGCAGCTCATCGCCGGCCCCATCGTGCGCTATGAGACCGTCGAGCAGGAGATCCGGGAGCGCCAAGTGACCATGGACGATCTCGCGCAGGGCTTCCGGCGCTTTGTCGTGGGTCTGGCCAAAAAGCTGCTGCTGGCCAATCAGGTCGCGCAGGTGGCCACCATCGTCTACAGCGGCAACCCCGCCAATTACGGCTCGCTCATGTACTGGCTGGCCGCCATTGCCTACACGCTGCAGATCTATTTCGACTTCTCCGGCTACAGCGACATGGCCATCGGCCTCGGCCGGATGTTCGGCTTCCACTTCCTCGAAAACTTCAACTACCCGTATATCTCCCTGTCGGTCACGGAGTTCTGGCGGCGGTGGCACATCTCGCTGTCCACCTGGTTTCGCGACTATGTGTACATCCCGCTCGGCGGCAACCGCGTTTCCCGGGGGAAGTGGGTGCGCAACATTCTCGTCGTCTGGGGCCTGACCGGCCTGTGGCACGGCGCGGACTGGAACTTCCTGCTCTGGGGCCTGTACTACGGTGTGCTGCTGCTGATCGAAAAGCTCTGGCTGGGCAAGTATCTCGAGCGTCTGCCGAAGGCACTGCGCTGGCTGCTGTGCATGATCATCGTGTGCATCGGCTGGGTGATGTTCAACCTCACGGACTTTGCGCAGATGCGCTGCGCGCTCGCGCGGATGTTCAGCTTCACGCACGTGGCGCTCTCGCAGTCGCTCGCAGCGGATGTGAGCATCGTTCCGCCGCTGCTGTGGATGCTGCCCGCGCTCGTATTCTCCACACCCGTCTGCCGGCGCGTGCACCTTGGCGAGAGCTGCGGCGCCGAGATCGTGCGCAACGTCGTGTGCCTGGCGCTGCTGGCCGTGTGCATCGTCTTTTCCGTGAGCGCGACGTTCAATCCGTTCATCTATTTCCGCTTCTGAGGAGGTTTCGCTATGTATGATCTCAACCGTTTTCTCACCGCACAGCGCCGGGACTACGCCGCCGCCCTGCGCGAGATCCAAAACGGCCGCAAGCGCAGCCACTGGATCTGGTACATCTTCCCGCAGGTCGCGGGGCTGGGCATGAGCAGCACGTCGCAGTACTATGCCATCTCCGGGCTCGACGAGGCGCGGGCCTATCTGCGCGAGCCGACGCTGCGCGCGCACCTGCTGGAGATCAGCAGCGCCCTGCTGGCACTCGACGAGAGCGACCCCACGGCCGTGTTCGGCTTTCCGGACGACCTGAAGCTGCGCTCGAGCATGACGCTCTTCGCGGCTGCCGCGCCGGACGAGCCGGTGTTTTCCGCCGTGCTCGATAAATTCTTCGGCGGGCAGCCCGACACGCGCACGCTGCAGATCCTCGGCCTGTAAGGAGGCGCGCCATGGACAACCTGACCGAAACCAAACTCACATCCGAAAAGATCTACAGCGGCTGCATTCTCGACTTTTACCGCGACACCGTGCGCCTGCCCAACGGCGGCACCGCGCCGCGCGAATTATCGCGCCACGTGGGCGCAGTGTGCATCGTGCCGTTGCTCGACGACGGCCGCGTGATCGTCGAGCGGCAGTTTCGCTACCCGGTGAACGAGGTCATCACGGAGATCCCCGCCGGCAAGCGCGACAGCCGCGACGAAGCGCCCGAGGCCGCCGCGCGCCGCGAGCTGCGCGAGGAGACCGGCATCACGGCGCGCGAGCTCATCCCGCTCGGCCCGTTCTACCCCGCCGCCGCGTACTCGGACGAGGTCATCTGGATGTACCTCGCCCGCGGCCTGACCTTCGGCGAGCAGCAGCTCGACGACGATGAATTTCTCAACCTGCAGGCCGTGCCGCTCGACGAGCTTGCGCGCGATGTGCTGGCCGGGCGCATCCCGGACGCGAAAACGCAGGCAGCCATCCTGCGCGTATACTGCATGGAGCACGGCTTTGAGCCGAAATAAAAAGAAGCGGCACGCGGCGGTCAGATGACCGCCGCGTGCCGCTTGTCCTGTTCGGCTATGTTCAGTGCCGGTGGAACAGGCCCTTTTTCTCATACGGGGCGCAGACGTAGCTCGTGAGCTCGTAGCCCGTCTTGGCGATGACCGGGCGCAGCTCCGCCTCCGGGATCTCCGTTTCGGAGAGGATGACCGTCTGGCCCTTGCCGTGCGAGGACGAGACCTTCTTGACCGGAAAGGCATTGCGCACCGCATCGTTGATGTGGCTCTCGCACATGCCGCACATCATGCCGTCGATCCCCAGTGTGATCTGATACATGGGATGACCTCCTTGAAAAGCCGATTGGTTAGATATATCTAATCTCAACTGCATGATAACACCGCCCCGCCCGGGTGTCAAGCCCTGCGGGGCAGAAAAAAGCGGACTTCCGCAGCCGGAAGTCCGCTCTGTTTTCCCATACCGGGTCACGGGTTCGGGAACACGACACGGATGGTCGTGCCCGTGCCGGGCGTGCTCTCAAGCTCGATGCGGCCGTGGTGATACTGCACGGCGTGCTTGACGATCGACAGGCCGAGGCCCGTGCCGCCGGACGCCTTGGAGTGGCTCTTATCCACGCGGTAGAAGCGCTCGAACACACGCGCCTGATGCTCCGGCGCGATGCCGATGCCGGTATCGGCGACGGTGATGCTGCTGCCGCCGGCATCGGCCGCGACCGTCACGTCCACGCGCCCGCCGTCACGGTTGTACTTGATGGCGTTGTCGCAGAGGTTATAGACGATCTCATAGATCAGGCGGCGGACGCCAGGCAGGACGGCCGGCTGCCCCGTGACGCTGACCGTAACGTTGCGCGCGGCCGCGGCGTCGTGCAGGTTCTCCGCCGCCTCCTGCGACACGGCGAGCAGGTCGACCGGCTCCGTCGGCATGGCGTCGCCCTCGTCGAGCTGGGACAGGCGGATGATATCGTCGATGAGCGTGACGAGGCGCGCGGCCTCGGCGTGGATGTGGCCGACGAAGCGCGGCAGGTCGTCAGGCTTGACCATGCCGTTTTCGATCAGCTCGGCGCTGCCGATGATGCCCTGCAGCGGCGTTTTGAGCTCGTGCGAGACATTCGCCGTGAACTCGCGGCGGTTGCGCTCGGCAAACTCCTGCTCCGTGATGTCAAAGGCCAGAATGACCGTGCCGAGGAATTTCCCGTCGGACGTGATGCGGCTGATATCGAACTGATACACGCGGCCCGCGCGCTCGGCGCGCACCTCACTGTGGCCGTCCGCAGCGGCGGCCTGAATGGCGGCGCTGATCTCGTGGCTGCGCTCGATGGTGAGAAAATCCCTGCCGACGCACTGCGCGTCCGCGCCGAAGAGCGCCTGCGCCGCGGCGTTGATGCTCAGGATGCTGCCGTGCTCGTCGAGCAGGACAAGGCCCTCGCGCATGCTGCCGGTGATCTGCGTGAACTCGTCGGTCTTTTCGCGCAGCTCGCGCAGCTGCGTCTGGATCTCGACGTGCTGGCGGTGGATGCGCTTGAGCAGCGGAGAGAGCTCCTCGTAGGCATCGTTGTCAAGCGGGTGCTCGAGATCGAGGCTGTTGAGCGGGTCGACGATGCGCCGCGACAGCCGTCTGGCCAGCAAGCCGGAGAGAATGAGCGCCACGATGAGCACGATCAGCAGCGGCTGAATCATGCCGACGGCGATCATGCCGACCGTCGCGCGGCTGATGGAAATGCGCAGCACCGTGCCGTCGTCCAGACGCTGGGCGTAGTACATGGTCTTTTCCATGAGCGTCGAGGAATAGCGCGTGCTCTCGCCGATGCCGGTCGCCAGCGCCTGACTGACCTCGGCGCGCGAGGCATGGTTCTCAAGGCTCTCGGCGTCGGTCCTGGTATCGTACAGGACGCTGCCGTCGGCTGCGATCCATGTCAGGCGGCAACGGTCGGCCGTCAGCTGGGACAGATAGTCCGTGCCGCCGTCCTCGACGGCCGCTGCGGCGAGACTCAGCTCGTCGCGCAGCTGGTTTTCCTCCACGCCGCCAAAGTAATCGTACAAAAAGCCCATGATGATCAGCAGGCTCGCCAGCAGCACGCACCCGGCCACGAGCAGGATGGATTGAAAGATCTTTTTGGTCATGTCGTTGCCTCCATGCGGTAGCCAACATTGCGCACCGTTTCGATCCGCCGTCCGTAGGGGCCGAGCTTCTGCCGGAGCGTCCGGATGTGCATGTCGACCGTGCGGGTCTCGCCGCAGTAGTCCATGCCCCAGATCTCCTGAAAGAGCTGGTCGCGCGTGAACGCCATGCCCGGATGGGACAGAAACAGGCGCAGGAGTTCAAATTCTTTATACGTAAGCGCGACACGCGCGCCGTCGACCGTGACCGTGTGTGCGTCGAGATCGACGACGAGCCCGCCGCTGCGCAGCTGATGTGCAGCTTTTTCCGGCTGGCAGCGGCGCAGCACCGCCTTGACGCAGGACACGAGCTCCATCACGCCGAAGGGCTTGACGAGGTAATAGTCCGCGCCGAGGTCGAGGCCGCGGATCTTGTCATACTCCGCGCCCTTGGCCGTGGCCATGACGACCGGGATGGTGCGCAGCTCCGCCGACGCCTTCATGCGCTGCAGCAGCTCGATGCCGTCCACGCCGGGCAGCATCACGTCGAGCACCACCAGATCGGGCTTCTCCGTCTGGAGCGCCGACCAGAATGACACGCCGTCGGCAAAGCCGCGGGCGTCAAACCCCGTGGATGAGAGCGTATAGACCTCAATGTCGCGGATACTGGCGTCGTCCTCCACACACCAGATCATGGCTTACCCCTCCTTGTGCACCCCGGTGACCGAGAAGATCACCCACTCGGCGATGTTCGTCGCGTGGTCACCGATGCGCTCGAAGTATTTGGCGATCATGAGCAGGTCGAGCGCGTACTCCCCGTCGTCGGGGTGGGCGGCGATCTTGTCGATCAGCCGGCGCTTGACCTCGTCGAAGGCGTTGTCCACGACATCGTCCTCGGCGATGACCGTCTCTGCCAGCATTGTATCACGCTTGACGTAGGCGTCAACACTTTCTGTGACCATATGGATGGTCGAGAGCGCCATTTCGCGCAGCAGATCGTCATTTTCCGCCGAACGGCCGGCGAGAAACTGGATGATCTCCGCAATGTCCTCGGCCTGATCGCCGATGCGCTCCATGTCCGTGATCATCTTCAGCGCGGCCGAGATCTGGCGCAGGTCGCGCGCGACGGGCTGCTGCTGGAGCAGGAGCTTGAGGCACAGCGACTCGATGTTGCGCTCCTTCTGGTCGATCTCGGCATCGAGCGGCGCGACGCGCTGCGCCAGCTCCGGATCCGCCTCCGTGAGGGCCTTGGATGCGAGCGCGATGACCTCCTCGCACAGTGCGCCCATCTCGATCATCTCCTTGTTCAGGAGCGCGAGCTGTTCATCAAACCGGCTTCTCATTAGCCAAACCTCCCTGTGATGTAATCCTCCGTGCGCTTATCCTGCGGCTGCGAGAACAGCTGCTGCGTGTCGCCGCACTCGACGAGCTCGCCGAGCAGGAAAAACGCCGTGCGGTCGGAGATACGCACCGCCTGCTGCATGTTGTGCGTGACGATGACGATCGTGTACTGTTCCTTGAGCTGCATGGCCAGCTCCTCGATCTTCGACGTGGAGATGGGGTCGAGCGCGCTCGTGGGCTCGTCCATGAGCAGCACCTCCGGCTCGACCGCGAGCGCGCGGGCGATGCACAGGCGCTGCTGCTGGCCGCCGGAGAGGCCGAGGGCGTTTTTCTTCAGGCGGTCTTTCACCTCGTCCCAGATGGCCGCGCCGCGCAGGGACTTTTCGACGATCTCGTCGAGCCTGGCGCGGTTTTTGATGCCGTGCGTGCGCGGGCCATAGGCGATGTTGTCGTAGATGCTCATCGGAAACGGGTTCGGCTTCTGAAAGACCATGCCGATCTCGCGCCGCAGCTCGTTGACGTCCGTGCCGGGGGCGAAAATGTCCTGATCGCGGTAGCGCACATCGCCCGTGATCTTCACGCCCGGGATGAGGTCGTTCATGCGGTTGAGCGTTTTGAGAAACGTGGATTTGCCGCAGCCGGACGGCCCGATGAGCGCCGTGATGCTCTTTTCGGGAATGTTCAAACTGATATCGTGCAGCGCCTGATGATCTCCGTACCAGAGGTCCAGGCCCTGGACTGTCATAATGTCACTCATAAACTTCTTTTCCTCCTGAAGTATCGCTCAACGAGCGTAGCAGCGCCGTTGATGAGCAGCGTAAGGATCATCAAAATGGCGGCGATGGCAAAGGCCACATCAAACCGGCCCTGCTCCTTGGCGTAGACGTAAAGTGCGACGGTGAGCGTGGCGCCCGCGCTGCTCAGTCCCTCGAAAAAGTCGTTGAGCGCGTGGGCAAAGCCCGCCGTGAACAGCAGCGCGGCCGACTCGCCAAGGATGCGGCCGACGGACAGGATGCAGCCGGTGATGACGCCGTCCACGCAGCCGGGCAGCACCACGGTGCGGATGACACGCCACTTGCCCGCACCGAGGCCGAACGCGCCCTCGCGGTAGCTCTGCGGCACGGTTTTGAGGCTCTCCTGCGTGGTGCGCATGATGGTCGGCAGGTTCATGATGACGAGCGTGAGCGCGCCGGCCAGCAGCGATGTTTTCATATTCAGAAACTGGCAGAAAAACAGCATGCCCACAAGGCCGTAGATGATCGACGGGATGCCGGAGAGCGTCTCGGCCGCGTACTCGATGGCGCCGATGAGCCGGCGGTTCGTGGCGTACTCGGTCAGGTAGATGGCCGCGCCCACGCCGAGCGGCAGGACGATGAGCAGCGTCGCGATGACGATATAGAGCGTGTTGAGGATGTCCGGCAGGATGCCGATGCGGTCGGACAGGTAGCTCGGCGCGGTGGACAGCAGCGCCCACGACACGTTCGGCAGGCCTTTGATGAGCACGTAGGCGATCAGAAACAGCACGAGCGCCGCCGTGATAATGGCCGCCGCACCCATGAGGATGCGCATGGTGAGAATATAGGCCCTGCGGCCGCCGGAAACGGCTTTCTTTTTCATTTGTCCCCCTCCTTATTGCGCTTGAGGAAGAAGTTGAGCGTGGCGTTAATGAGCATGATGAACAAAAACAGCACCAGCGCGATGGAAAACAGCGCCTGCCGCTGCAGGCCGCCGGAGTAGGACATTTCGCTGGCGACGGCGGTGGTCAGAAAGCGCACGCTCTGAAACAGGCTCGGCATATTCGGCACATTGCCCGACACCATCATGACGGCCATGGCCTCGCCGATGGCGCGGCCGACGCCGAGCACGACGGCGGCGGCAATGCCGCTCTTCGCCGCCGGGACGGAAACCTTGAAATACGTCTCGATGGGCGTCGCGCCGAGCGCGAGCGATGCGTCCTCATACTCGGGTGGCACGGCCTCGAGCGCCGTGACGGACACCTTGATAATCGACGGCAGGATCATGATCGCCAGCACGACGATGGCGGCGAGCAGGCTCGCGCCGTCGGCCAGGTGAAACACCTTGCGGATGCCCGGCACGAGCACGAGCATACCCACAAGGCCGTAGACGACCGACGGGATGCCGGCCAGCAGGCTCACGGCCGATTCGAGCACGGTCTTGAGCCGCGGCGGGGCGACCTTCGCCAGATACACGGCCGTCAGGAAGCCCAGCGGCACGCCGAGCACGATGGCCCCGGCCGTGCCGTATACACTTGTCAGAATGAACGGCAAAATGCCGTACGACGGCTCTGCCGCCGTGGAGGCCCACGTCTTGCCGAACAGGAACGGGACGAGCCCGATCTTCCGGATGGCGGGGATGCCGGAGACGATCAGGTACACGCTGATGAGCAGCACACACCCGACGGTGATAAGGCCAAGGAGCAGGAACACGCCATGCACGACCGTCTCCAGAACTTGAGATCTCTTTTTCATATCCAGCACCTCTGTATATGCGAAAGGCGGCTGGTCTCCAGCCGCCTGTACGCTTGTCTGTGGCTCAGGCCACCGGGACTGCGCCCGCCGCGGAGATGATGGACGCGGCATCTGCAGAGGTCGCAAAGTCGAAGAACTTCTGCGCGGTCTCGCTCAGGGCCACGCCTTCCTTCGTCACGAGGACGAACGGACGCTGCACGAGGTAGGTGCCGTCCTTGACGGTCGCTTCCGTCGGGGCAACACCGTTGACGGTCAGGGCCTTGACGCTGTCCTTGATGGCAGCCAGAGAGGCATAGCCGATGGCGTTCGGGTTCTGGGACACGGTGGTGATGACATCGCCCGTGGAGGTCAGCTCCTGACGGTACTGGCAGGCATCCTTCGTGTCGGTGATGGACTCGAAGCCGTCGCGCGTGCCGCTGCCGGCCTCGCGGCCGATGAGGACGATCTCGGCGTCGTTGCCGCCGACATCCTTCCAGTTGGTGATCTCACCGGTGTAGATCTTGGCGATCTGCTCCAGGGTCAGGTCCTTGACGGGGTTCTGGGGGTTGACGATGATGGCGATGCCGTCGAGGGCGAGGGTGGTCTCCTTCAGGCCGGATGCCTTCTCGTCGTCCTTGAGCGCGCGGCTCGACAGGCCGATATCGCAGCGGCCCTCGGAGACGGCCTGGATGCCGGAGCCGGAGCCGGTCGGGTTATAGGTGAAGGTCGTGCCCGAGTTTGCTTCCATGAAGGACTCGCCGAGCGCGCCGATGACTTTTTCCATCGAGGTGGAACCGTCGGTCGAGACCGTGCCGCCGGCAGCGGCCGTGTTGTTGTCGTCCGCCTTCTGGCCGCAGCCCGCAAACAGCGAGAGCGCCATGACGGCAATGCACAAAATGGTAATGATCTTTTTCAAGATGAAGTGCTCCTTTCGAACTTCGATTTCGATTTTGGTTTTTTTGTTCCCTACGCTTCACAGGATAAGCAGGGGATGTAAAAACGAAAAGAGCGCTTATGTAAAATGCGTGTAAAATTGTAAAATGCCGCGACATGGCGCAAATTTCCCTGTGTTTATATACCGTTTCCTTCATTCATGTTGAAAAACGGGCAAATTCCATTTGGCTGTCAGCGAAAAATTGTGAAAAAAACTGTGCAACTTTTCATCCCCCCAGGGTGCTTACGCTGTGGAGCGCCGTCCGGTATACTGGTGACAGCGCTCCGGAAACGGAGCAAACAACAGAAAATGAGGATGGAACGCATGAAAAAACGCAACATCATCTGCCTGCTGCTGGCAGTCCTGACGCTGCTGGCCTGCACGGCCTGCGGCGGGAAAACAGCAACCTCCGACACTGCCGGAACACGCACGATCACGGACAGCAAAAACCGCACCGTAACCATACCCGACAAGGTGGAGCGCATCGTGTGCGTCGGCGTCGGCTCGCTGCGCTACAGCTGCTATGTCGGCGCGGCTGACCGCGTGGTCGGCGTGGAGGACTACGAGACCAAGGCCGGCATGAGCCGCCTGTATAACTACGTGAACTTCGATAAATTCAAGGACCTGCCCGTCACCGGCACGAACGGCGAGCCGTATGTGGAGCAGATCATCGACGTCGCACCGCAGGTCATCGTCATGAGCGCCTACGCCTCGTGCGATGCGGACGAGCTGAGCGCGAAGACCGGCATCCCGGTCTTTGTCGTGCCCGGCAGCGACACCACGCTCGATGACGCCGCCTACGAGACCATCCGTCTGCTCGGCGAGCTCTACGGGCTGGAAACGCGTGCGCAGGAGCTGACCAAGTACCTCAAGGGCATCCAGACCGACCTCGACACGCGCACGGCCAAGATTGCAGACGATCAGAAGCCGTCCGTCTATGTCGGCGGCGTGTCCTTCAAGGGGCAGCACGGCTTTGAGGGCACGGAGGCAGGATACGGCCCGTTTGCGCTCATCCACGCCAAAAACCTCGCCGACACGACCGGGCAGACCGGCGCGTTCAACATCGACACCGAGCAGGTGCTCGCCTGGGACCCGGACGTGATCTTCCTGGACTTCAATGGTATGCCCCTGATCAACGAAGATTATCAGGCGAATCCTGCATTTTATAACAGTCTCACCGCTGTGCGCAGCGGCAAGGTCTATTCGCAGATCTCGTTCCGCTCCTCGGCCTCCAATCTGGAGACGGCGCTGGCCGATGCCTATTATGCCGCCTGCGTGCTGTATCCGGAGCAGTTTGCCGACATTGACCCCGAGGCCAAGGCCGGCGAGATCTTCACGGAGCTGCTCGGCTCCAACCCCTATCCCGATCTGAAGGAGGCCGGGTATGCATTCCGTGCCATCACACTCGGCGAGTAAGCCGCACGATTCCGACTACAGCCGCAACCGCGCCAGAAGCATCCGCTTTCTGATCCTGCTGGCGGCCATTCTGGCGCTCGCGTTCTTTTTGTCGCTGCGCGCCGGGTCTTACAACACGCCCGCCGCCGAGCTCATCCGGGGCATCTTCGGCCGGGCGTCGGACGCGAAGATCAATCTCGTCATCCGCAATAACCGCCTGCCGCGCATCTGCACCGCCATGGTCGCCGGCGCGGGACTGGGGCTGGCCGGGTGCATCCTGCAGGCCGTGCTGCGCAATCCGCTCGCCTCGGCCTCTACGCTCGGCGTGTCGCAGGGTGCGACGTTCGGCGCAGCCGTCGCCATCATCGGTCTCGGCCTGAGCCAGGCCGGCAGCTGGGCTATTCCGCTGTGCTCGTTTCTCGGCTCGCTGCTTGTCGCGGCCGTCATTCTGGGGCTGAGCCAGTTCAAGCAGATCTCCTCGGAGGGCATCGTGCTCGCGGGCGTCGCCATCAGCTCCATGCTGACCGGCGCGACCACGCTGCTGCAATACTTTGCCGACGAGGTCGCGCTCTCGTCGCTCGTATTCTGGACGTTTGGCGACCTCGGCAGCACGGACTGGCAGTCCCTGCGCGGCATGGTGCTGGCCGTACTGCTGCTGATCGGCTACTGCTACCTGCACCGCTGGGACTATAACGCCCTGCTCTCCGGCGAGGAGACGGCGCTGAGTCTCGGCATCCATGTGCGGCGGCTGACACTCACGAACGTTGTGCTCACGTGCTTTGTCTGCTCGGTGATCGTGTCGCACGTCGGCCTCATCAACTTCATCGGTCTCGTTGCGCCGCACATCGTGCGCATGGTCGTCGGCAACAACTATATCTATCTCATCCCCGGCTCCGTGCTCGCCGGCGCGGCGCTGCTGCTGCTGAGTGATCTGGCCGCGCGCGTGATCATCATGCCCGTCATTCTGCCGATCGGCGCGCTGACGGCGTTTCTCGGCGGCCCGCTGTTTTTGTACCTGCTGTTCAAGGGGAGGGGTCGGACATGATCTGTGTGGACCATCTCTGCTATCACTATAAGGGCGGGCGGCCAATCCTCCGCGATGTGAGCTTTGAACTGGAGACCGGGCACTTTCTGGCCGTACTCGGCAACAACGGCGTCGGCAAGAGCACACTGCTCAAGTGCATGAACCGCATCCTCACGGCTGACAGCGGGCACTGCCGTATCGACGGTGAGGATCTGCTCACGCTCTCCCACCGGGAGATCGCAAAACGCGTAGCCTTCGTGGCACAGCACGTGCCCGACACACAGATGACCGTGCACGACATGGTCATGCTCGGACGGCGGCCCTACATGACCTGGGGCGTGACAGAGCACGACCACCACGTCGTGCACGAGGCCATGCGCTATCTGAATCTGGAGGACATGCGCGGCCGGTTCCTCAACCGGCTCTCCGGCGGCGAGCGGCAGAAGGTCATGCTCGCCCGCGCGCTGGCGCAGGAGCCAACGCTCCTGCTGCTGGACGAACCGACCAGCAATCTCGACATCCGCAATCAATATCAGGTGCTGCAGATCACGCGCGACCTGTGCCGCGAGCAGAATCTCACGGCGATGATCGTCATCCACGACCTGAACCTCGCGCTGCGGTTCTGCGACCGCTTTCTGCTGCTGCGCGAGGGCGAGGTGTACCGTTACGGCGGCGCGGAGATCTTCGACGCCGACGCCCTGCGGGACGTCTACGGCGTGACGGGCAGCATCGTGGACGTGCAGGGGCACAGGCTCGTGCTCATTGATGACGAAGAAAAGGAGACAAGATCATGACCAACTGGGAAACCTGCGTACAATTTCACGGCCACGCCTGCGGCGGGCTGACAATCGGATATAAGGCCGCGTGCTACGCCGCCGAGCTGCTGGAGCTGTCCTTCTCCGGCGACGAGCAGGTCGTGTGCATCGCGGAAAACGACGCCTGCGGCGTGGACGCCATTCAGGCGCTGCTCGGGTGCAGCATCGGCAAGGGCAACCTGCTGTTTCATATGCGCGGCAAACAGGCGTTCTCGTTTTATAACCGCGCCACGGGCAAGTCCGTGCGCCTGGTGCTCCGGCCGCGGCCGGAGGGGATGACGCGCGAGGAATCCTTCGCCTACTATCAGGCGCAGAAACCGGCCGACCTGTTCGACGTCAAGCCGGCGACCATCCCGCTGCCAGAGCCGGCCAAACTATTTGACTCCTACCCGTGCGCGTGCTGCGGCGAGGTGACGGGTGCCAACTGGATCCGCCTCGTCGGCGGGCAGAAGCTGTGCCTCGACTGCGCCGGAAACTACGACCGGTTCGACGTCTGAGAATAACAAAAAACTCCGGCTTCCAGAACGGAAGCCGGAGTTCAGTTTATCCAAAACCTCGTAGAGTTTCGCCGCCGGAGCGGCGAAAGAAAGTGAGATCATTTTCTTCGGCGACATGTGCGTCGGAGAAAATACTTCTCAGGCTGCAAGTGTGGAATTTGTGCGCCGTGGACGCACAAATTATGCGCGCAGCAGACTGCAGCCTCTTTGTCAAAAAGTAACACTTTTTGACAGTATCAGCCGCGCAGCAGCGCGAGCTGGTAAAACGCGACGGCGCTCGCCGCGGCCACATTGAGCGAATCGACCCCATGCGTCATGGGGATGCGCACCGTGTAATCGCACGCGGCGATCGTGTTGGATGCCAGCCCGTCGCCCTCCGTGCCGAGCACGATGGCAAGGCGCGGCACGGTACGCAGGCGCTTGTCGTCGATGCGCAGCGAATCGTCCCGCAGCGCCATGGCCGCCGTTTGAAAGCCGAGGGCGTGCAGCGTCTGCTGCCAGTCGCCGTCCTCAGGCAGGTACGTCCACGGCACCTGAAAGACCGTGCCCATGCTCACGCGCACGGCGCGGCGGTAGAGCGGGTCGCTGCCCGCCGACGTGAGCAGCACGGCGTCCACGCCGAGCGCCGCCGCCGAGCGGAAGATCGCGCCGATGTTCGTCGGGTTCATCACGTTTTCCAGCACGGCCACGCGCGCAGCGTTGGCGCACAGGACGGCGACCTCCGGCAGTGCCGGGCGGCGCATGGCGCAGAGCATGCCGCGCGTGAGATGAAAGCCTGTCAGCTGCGTGAGCACGTCGAGCTCGGCGGCATAGACCGGGATGTCCGCGGGGCAGCGCGCCAGGATCTCGCGCGCCTTGCCGTCCACGTGGCGGCGCTCCATCAAAAACGACACCGGCACGCACCCCGCGTCGAGCGCGCGGCCGATCACGAGCGGGCTCTCGGCGATGAAGAGGGCGTTTGCCGGGTCGGCGCGGTTGACGAGCTGGTTTTCCGTCAGGCGGGCGTACACGTCCAGCTCCGGCGCGGAAAAGTCCGAAATATCAAAAATCTTTGCCATAGCTGCATCTCTCTTTTCCATAGGGTCAGCCCGATTATAACCGATTTTGCGCGCGGACGCCACCGGTTTTTTTCCGCCGGTGTATGTCCCGCCGCGCCGGTGGGCATACTGGCTCTGAGGTGATATTTATGCAGTTGACCCCAAAAGAGGCCAGTTTACTCAAAGATCTCAAAGGGCAGGAGCAGCTGTGCGTGGACAAATATAACCGCCACGCCGCCTGCGCCAACGACCCGCAGCTGAAAAACCTGTTCGAGCAGATCGCGCAGGTCGAGCAGCAGCATCTCGACGCGATCACGCAGATGGAGGGCGGCACCGTCGCCGCCCCGGCGGACTCCGCGACCGTGCCGACGACGTTCACGGCGACCTACAACAACACCGAGACCCCGCAAAAGCAAAACGACTGCTACCTGTGCACGGACGTGCTCGCAATGGAAAAGCACGCCTCGCACCTGTACGACACGTGCGTGTTCGAATTCAATGATGCCAACGCGCGCAGCGTGCTCAACGACATTCAAAAGCAGGAGCAACACCATGGCAAGGTCATCTATGACTATATGAACACCAACGCCATGTACGCCTGACACCATCCGCGCAAAAACGGCGTCCCCGAGGGCTCGGGGACGCCGTTTTTGTCTGCGAAATTTATTTGGTCAGGCCGTAGCTCCCGGCCAGCTTGCGAAACTCCGGGAGCGAGCGCTGGAGCTGGCTGCGCGCCACGCAGTAGGCCAGGCGCGCATAGCCGGGGCAGCCGAAATCATCGCCCGGCACGAGCAGGATGTCATAGTCCATCGCGCGGCGGCAAAACGCCCGGGCGTCCGGCTCCGGCGACTTGAGGAAGAGATAAAACGCGCCGTCCGGCCGCGCGCACGCATAGCCCATGTCCGTGAGCGCGCCGTAGATCAGCTCGCGGTTGGCGGCATAGGCCGCGATGTCCGCCGTCTGGCCGAGGCACTCGGCCACGGCGAGCTGGAACAGCGACGACACGCACACATACCCCAGCGCGCGCCCCGCGCCGAGCACGGCCGCGTGCACGGCGGCGTAATCGTCCATGGCCGGGTGCAGGGCGAGAAAGCCCACGCGCTCGCCGGGCAGGGACAGCGTCTTGCTGTAGGAATAGCAGTAGATCGCGTTCGGATAGATCGCGGGCAGGAACGGCACCTCCACCCCGCCGTAGACCAGCTCGCGGTACGGCTCGTCGGCAATGATATAGATCGGGTGGCCGTACCGGGCCTGTTTTTCGCGCAGGAGCGCTGCCAGCGCCTCGAGCTCCGGGCGCGAGACGACGACACCGGAGGGGTTGTTCGGCGAGTTCAGGATGAGCAGCGCGGTCTTTTCCGTCACGGCGGCCGCGAGCGCATCGAGATCGAGCGCGAACGTGTCCGCCCGGCACGGCACAACGCGCACGCTGCCGCCCGCCGCCTCGGCATAGACGGCGTACTCCGGGAAGTACGGCGCGAACACGATGGCCTCATCCCCCGGACCCATGAGCGCGCGCGTGAGGATGGCCAGCGCGCTCGACGCACCGTCGGTCATGTAAATATCCTGCGCGCGGTACGCCTCGCCGAAGGTGTCCGTCAGGTAAGCCGCGACCTTTTCGCGCACGGACGCCATGCCCGGCGCGGGCGCGTAGGCGTGCAGCTGCGTGGGCGGCACGGTGTGCAGCAGCCGCTCGACCGCCTCCTGCACGCAGTCCGGCGGGTCGATGCTCGGGTTGCCGATGGCGAAGTTATAGACGTTTTCCGGGCCGATCTCGGCCGCGCGGCGCTCGCCGTAGGCCGCGATCTCGCGGATGGAGCAGCCGCTCTCGCCCCAGGCGACCATTTGTTTCGAGATCATGCGTTTGCCTCCTCCAGATACTGTTTCAGGTACAAAATGGCCTGACGGTAGCCCTCGAAGCCGAGACCCATGTATGTTTTCACGCACGCCATGCCGGCATAGGAGATCTGGCGGAAAGGCTCCCGGGCGCTGACGTCCGACAGGTGCACCTCCACCGCCGGGAGGGCCACGGCCTTGAGCGCGTCGAGAATGGCGACACTCGTGTGCGTATAGGCAGCGGGGTTGATGACGATGCCGTCGGCCGTGCCGTAGGCCGCCTGAATGGCATCGACGATCGCGCCCTCGTGGTTGGACTGGAACAGGTCGACCTCTACGCCCGCATCGGCGGCGGATGCGCGGATGAAATCCTGCAGCGCGGCAAAGCTCCGGCTGCCGTAAATGGCCGGCTCACGCAGGCCGAGCAGGTTCAGGTTCGGGCCGTTGATGACGAGAAACTTCATGCCAGCACCTCCAGAATTTTGCGCACCGTCTCCTCCGGCGTGCCGTTGTTGTCAATGACCGCGTCGGCGAAGCGGGCGTACAGCGGCGCACGCTGCGCGTAGAGCGCGGCGAGGTCGCTGCGCTGGGAGATGGGGCGGCCGTCCTTCGGCAGCAGCGCGAGGTCGCGCTGAAGCCAGAAAATCGTGCCGTTCTGGTGCAGGAGCGGATAATTTTCCTCGCGGCAGATGCTGCCGCCGCCGGTTGCAAGCACCGCGCCCGAGCGCTTGCCGAGCTCGGCGAGTGCGGCCGTCTCCCGCGCGCGGAAGGCGTTCTCTCCACCGGCGGCAAAAATGTCCGGGATGGACATGCCCGCCGTCTCGACGACCTGCGCGTCGCTGTCGAGCACCGGGCGGTGCAGCCGCTCGGCAAGCAGCGCCGCGATGGTGCTCTTGCCGCTGCCGGGCATGCCGATGAGGACGATGTTTTCCATCTCCTGCCGCAGCAGGCGGTGGATGCGCAGGATCTCCGCGTCGTCGATCACCGTATCGGTGAACACCTCGCAGCTGCGCTTGGCCTGCGCCACGAGCATGTACAGTCCGCCCGCGCACGGGATGCCGAGGCTTTCCGCCTGCAGCAGCAGCGCCGTGCGCGCGGGGTTATAGACGATATCGAGCACGCCCGCGCACTGCGGGAACTGCCGCAGATCGACGGCGGCCCTGCCCGTGTTCGGATACATACCGACCGGCGTGGTGTTGACGATCACGCGCGCGTCGGCGTGGCGGTCGAGATTGTCGTAGTTATCCGGCCCGTGGCGGGAGATGACCGTCACGTGCGCGCCGAGCTGCTCGAGCACGGCCTGAATGGTCGCGGACGCGCCGCCGTTGCCGAGCACGAGCGCCTTTTGCCCCGCGACGTCGATGCCGCTGTGACGCACGAGGTACTCGAAGCCGAAGGCATCGGCATTATCGCCATAGAGCGTGCCGTCTGCCCGGCGGACGAGCACGTTCACGCTGCCGAGCTTTTGCGCGATTGGCGAGAGCTCGGCGCAGTACGGGATGACCGTCTTTTTATACGGGATGGTCACGTTGAGCGCGTCAAAATCGCCGCCGGTCAAAAACGCCGGCAGGTCCTCCGGCGCGACCTCATAGAGCCCGTAGGCATAGTCCGCGAGCTGCGCGTGGATGGCCGGCGAGTAGCTGTGGCCGAGCTTTTCGCCCAGAAGTCCGCACCGCATCATCACACCACCTCGCGATAGCTGCCGAGGTAGGAGAATTCCTCACACAGACCCGGCAGCTCGCCCATGAGCTGCTGGAACTGCGGCGAATAGACCGACGTCTCGAGATCGAAGTAGAACATGAACTCAAAGTCGCGCTCCGGCAGCGGACGGCTCTCGAGCTTGTTGAGGTTGATGCCGAGCGCGTAAAAGCGCGAGAGCACCTTGTACAGAGAGCCCGGCTTGTGCGGCAGCACCATCATGAGGCTCGTGCGGTCAGCGCCGGGATAGATCTCGAGATCCTTGGCGATGCAGATAAAGCGCGTGTAGTTGTTGCCCTGATCCTGCACAGAGGAGGCCAGGCTCTCGAGCCCGTAGAGTCCGACGCACGCGCGCGACGAGAGCGCCGCGACGTCCGTGCGGTCCGACTCGGCCACGCGCTTGGCAGCCACGGCAGTGTTCTCGCAGCGCACGACCGTCACGCCCGGCAGGCTCTGCAGGAAGCGGCCGCACTGGCTGATGGCCTGCTCGTGCGAGTAGATCTCCTTGATGTCCGAGAGCTTCGTGCCGGGCTTGGCCAGCAGGCAGTGGTCGATCTTCAGGCGCACACTGCGCACGATGCGGAAGTTGTGCTGCATCATCAGGTCGTACACGGCGTTGACGGAGCCGGCCGTGCTGTTTTCCAGCGGGATGACGCCGTAGCGGCACAGGCCCTTTTCGATGGCGGCAAACACCGCCTCGAACGTGGCGCAGTAAAACACGTTCGGCATCGTGAACAGGCGGTCGCACGCGAGCTGGGAATACGCGCCCTCCACGCCCTGACACGCGACGGCCGGGTGCTCCGGGAACAGTTGCGGTGTGCGCGCGATGGCCTGTTCGATCTCGGCAGTCAGCGGACTCGTGACGCCGAGCAGCCGGTTCTGGCAGCTGCGGCTGAGCTCAAAGATGAGCGAGTAGAGCGACACGGCGTATTCGCGCAGGTCCTCCGGCGCAGCGTCCGCGATCTGCTGCAGCTTCGCGCGCTCGCGCCCGGCATCGAGCGCCGGGAGATTGTGCGCCTTCTTGTAGCCCGCGATCTGCGCCGCGACCTCCATGCGCTGGTAAAACAGAGCGAGCAGCTGACTGTCGATGCCGTCGATCTGCTGGCGATAATCACTAAGTTCCATGGTCAAGCTCCTTATTCAAGATCTGTATTTTCCGCCGCGGGAACGGTTTTCAGCGCGGAAAGATCCGTCCAGAAGCGGGGGTAGGATTTGTCGGTACATGCGCAGTCGCGCACCGTGACGGGCGCGGTGCTGCCGCTGGCGGCGGCCGCCGCCGCCATGGCGATGCGGTGGTCGTGCTGCGGGTCGACCGTGCCGCCGGTGAGCACCTTTCGGCCGGTGACGGTCAGGCCGCTGTCGTGCACCTCCACCTGCGCGCCGAGCGCGCGCAGCATGGCGGCTGTGCTCTCGAGCCGGTCGGACTCCTTGAGCCGCAGGCGGGCGGCGTTGACGATCTGCGTCTGGCCGTCCGCGAGCGCGGCGACGACGCTCAGCACCGGGATCAGGTCCGGGATGGGCGCGGCGTCGATCGTGACACCGCGCAGCGCGCCGCGCCGAACGGTGACGGCATCCTGCGTCTCGCGCACATCCGCGCCGAAGCGGCGCAGCACATCCAGCACCGCGCGGTCGCCCTGCGACGAGTCGGACGCAAGGCCCGTGACCGTGACGCCGGCGGGCGAGAGCGCGCCCATGCACAGGAAAAACGCGGCGTTCGACCAGTCGCCCTCCACATGGCACTGCGCCGGGAGGCGCGCCGTCTGGCCGCCGGAGATGGTGTACGTCCGCTCCCGCTTTTGCAGGCGGATGCCGGACAGGCGCAGCGCGTCCTCCGTCATGGCGATGTAGCCCGCGGACTCGAGCCGGCCCGTCACGGCGAGCGTGCTCTCCCCCGGCAGGCGCGGCAGCGCCATGAGCAGGCCGGAGATGTACTGCGAGGACACGTCGCCCGGCAGCGCAAAGGCACCGGGCCGCAGCCGGCCGCCGGCGTGCAGCAGCGCGCCGTCGCGCCGGATGGTCATGCCGTGCGCCGTGAGCACCGCGTCGAGGGGTGACAGCGGCCGCTTCGGCAGGCGTCCTTCCATGTGGAAGGTCACGTCCGCGCCGAGCGCGCCCACGACCGGCAGCAGAAAGCGCAGCGTCGAGCCGCTCTCGCCGCAGAAAAGATCTGCGTGCGCGGGCATTTCCCCGGCAATGGGGTCGATGCGCAGCGTGCCCGCACCGTCGTCCGTGATGTCCGCGCCGAGGGCGGACAGGCAGCGCGCCGTGGCGGCGATGTCGGCCGAGACGCCGTCGCACCGCAGCGCCACGGGCTGCGCGCCGAGCGCAGCGCAGATGAGCAGACGGTGCGCCTGCGATTTCGAAGCCGGAATGCGCACACTGCCCGTGCGCGGCCCGGTGGAAACGGCCTGATTCATGCGATGCCTCCGTCCGCGAGCCAGGCGGGGATATCCACCGCCGGGATCGTCTCGATGCGGCAGCGGCCGATGCGCTCCGGCACGATGAGGTGCAGCTTGCCGTCGGCGATCTTTTTATCCGAGTGCGCGGCGTCCGTGAGCGCGTCACGGGTAAACGCCGTCTCCGTCGGCAGGCCGTACTGCCGCAGGAGCGCGAGGATCTGCGCGCAGGTATCGTCCGTGCAGATGCCGCGTTTGGCGGCCGCGCGCGCGATGATGGCCATGCCGATAGCCACGCCGCAGCCGTGCGGCACGGCGTAGTCGCTGCATTTTTCGACCGCGTGGCCGAACGAGTGGCCGAGGTTCAGCAGCTGGCGGCTGCCGCGGTCAAACTCATCGGCCGCGACGAGGTCACGCTTCATGCCGACACACGTTGCGATGACGTGCTCCACCTGTGCGCTGACCGGCTCTGCGCGCAGCGCGTCAAAAAACGGCTCGCTGCGCAGCACGGCGTATTTGATGACCTCGGCGCAGCCGTTGCGGTATTCCTCCGGCGGGAGGGTGCGCAGCGTGTCCGGGTCGCAGAGCACGAGGCTCGGCTGATAGAAGCAGCCGACCTGATTTTTGCCGCTTGCGAGGTTCACGGCCGTCTTGCCGCCGACGGAGGAGTCCACGGCGGCCAGCAGCGTCGTCGGCACCTGCACGAACGGGATGCCGCGCTGATACGTCGCGGCGGCAAAGCCCGCGAGGTCGCCGGTCACGCCGCCGCCGAGCGCGACGATGAGGTCGCTGCGGCTCAGGCGGTGCGCAGCCAGAAAGTCCAGCAGCGCCGCATAGGTGGCGAGCGTCTTGCAGTGCTCGCCGCCGGGATAGGTGAACGTCACGGCGCGAAAGCCCGCGCGCGTGAGCGACGCCGCGAGCCGCCCGGCATACAGGCCCGCCACGGTCTCGCCCGCGACGATGGCCGCCGTGCGGCCCGTGCCGAGCACACGCGCGATCTGCGCGCCGGCATCGTCGAGCAGGCCCGGCTGCACCAGCACGTCATAGTCGCGCGAGGCAGTCACGTGGATGGTCGTCATCGGCCGTCTACCTCCTCCTTGCGCCGGCGGCCCTCATCGAGCAGGCGCGTGAGCGCGGGCAGGTCGTCGCGCGCCATCGCGTCGCGGTACTCGCCCAGATGCGTCATGAACATGTCCAGCTCATGGAGCAGATTGTCCTTGTTTTCCAGAAAGAGCTCGGCCCACATCTCGGGGCTCAGCCACGCGACACGGGTCATGTCCTTGTAGCTGCCGGCGGAAAAGCCCTTGTGCTGCGACGCCGTGGGGCTCTTGATATATGCGTTCGAGACCACATGCGCCATCTGCGAGGTGAAGGCGATCATCTCGTCGTGCGCCTCCGCCGTCGTGAAGGAAAAGCGCGCAAAGCCCGCGGGCTGGAGCAGCTGCTTGACGTGGTCGAAGAGCAGCACATCGTCAAAGTCCGGCGGCACGATGACCATCGGCGCGCCGTGGTACATGGTCGCCTTCGCGTTCTTGAAGCCGGAATACTGCGTGCCGGCCATCGGGTGGCCGCCGAGGAACGTGACGCCGTGTTCCTTTGCGATCGGGAAGCACGCGGCGCAGATGGTGCGCTTCGTGCCGCCGCAGTCGAGCACGACGGGGTGCGCTCCGATGTGCGGGGCCATGCGGCGAAACCACTCGATGGTCGCCTCCGGGTAGAGCGCGATGAGCACAAGATCGCACGCGGCAATGTTGTCCTCCGTGAGCTCGGCGTCCACCGCGCCGCTCATTATGGCAAAATCGAGCACGCTGCGGCTGCGGTTCCAGGCGAGCACGGTCGCGCCCGCTTCGTGATACGCCTTGGCAAAAGAACCGCCGATCAGGCCCAGGCCAACGATGCCGACCGTCATTTCGCGATCACCTCACGGACGCTGCGCACCTTTTTGGCGAGGTCGTCGTAGACCTCCGGACGCAGGGACTGCGCGCCGTCGCACAGGGCGTGCATGGGGTCGTTGTGCACCTCGATGATGAGGCCGTCCGCGCCGCAGGCCGTTGCGGCGAGCGCCATCGGCTCGACCAGGCGGGCGATGCCGGTCGCATGGCTCGGGTCGACGATGATGGGCAGGTGCGTCAGCTCCTTGAGCATGGGCACGGCCGCGAGGTCGAGCGTGTTGCGGGTGTAATCGTCGAACGTGCGGATGCCGCGCTCGCAGAGGATGACCTGCTCGTTGCCGCCGGCCATGATGTACTCGGCGCTCATGAGCAGCTCCTTGAGCGTGCTGGCAAGGCCGCGCTTGAGCAGGATGGGCTTGCGCAGCTTGCCGAGCTCGCGCAGAAGGTCGAAGTTCTGCATGTTGCGCGCGCCGACCTGAATGATATCCACATCCTCGAACAGCGGCAGGTGCTCAACGCCCATGATCTCCGTCACGATCGGCAGGCCGGTGGCCGCGCGCGCCGTTTTGAGCAGCTCGATGCCGGTGGCCTTCAGGCCCTGAAAGTCGTAGGGCGAGGTGCGGGGCTTGAACGCGCCGCCGCGCAGGATGTTCGCGCCGGAGGCCTTGACGGCCTTTGCGACCGCGACAATCTGCTCCTCGGACTCGACGGAGCACGGGCCGGCGATCATGACGAAGTTGCCGCCGCCGATCTTCACGCCGCCGACCTCGACGACGGTGTCCTCCGGGTGGAACTTGCGGTTGCAGCACTTGAAGGGCTCGGTCACGCGCTTGACGCTGTCGACGATGCCGAGGCTGCCGATCAGGTCCATGTCCACGCGGGTCGTGTCGCCGACGAGGCCGAGCACGGTCTGGTATTCTCCCTCGGAAATGTGGATGGTCAGGCCCTGACCCTTGAGCCAGTCGATGAGCTGCTCGCGCTTTGCTGCTTCCACGCCATGTTTGAGTACGACGATCATGATGATTACCTCCGATGTATTTACCTGAATTTTTGTTTTTGTTTTTCAAAAGAAAAATGCGGCACAGGCTCAACCTGTGCCGCATGAAACATTCTCGGGATCCGAGCTATTTTTTGCATCACAAATCAGCCTTACTATATTGTCATAGTAAAGTAATAAGCGTATGCAAAAAAGTAGGTACGGTTCATGATATTTGCTCCGATTCTGATGAAAAATCCTGATGGTTCGAGTATAAAAACTTCGCGCGCAAATGTCAACCGCAAATTTTCACAAATTCCGCATTTTTTTGCGCCCCGGCGTGCAGCAGATGCCCAAGCGGCAGGCGCAAAAAGTGCGCGGGGGCGGCATATGCCGCCCCCGCCGGGAAATCGCTGTGCTGTGAGAGAGATATGAAAAAGAGGATCAGGCGTTGACCACGTGCTCGGCGTAGCTTCTGAGGATCTTGGCGACCTGCGCGCGGGAAGCGCTGCCCTGCGGGTCGAGGATCGTCCGTCCGCCGTACACCGTGCCGTTGATAAGGCCGGCTGCATTGGCCCACGAGAGCGCATCCTGCGCCCAGCCGGACACGCTGCCGGCATCCGGGAACGCCGAGAGATCGGCGCGCGCGCCCACGTCATAGCCGCGGCTGTGTGCGTAGTTGAAGAGGATCACGGCCGTCTGCTCGCGCGTGACGTTGCTGTTGGGAGCAAAGCAGCCGCCGCCGATGCCGGAGACCACGCCGTTTTCCGCCGCCCAGGTGACGGCGTCCGTGTACCATGTGCCGCCCGGCACATCGGAAAACGTGTTGACGCCCTTCGGCGCGGGCGCGCCCGCGAGCCGCCACAGCACGGTCACGAGCATGGCGCGGGACATGACCGCGTTCGGGGCAAACGTCGTGGGAGACGTGCCGTCGAAGAGGCCGTTGTTGTAGGCATAGGCCGCCGCGCCGTAGTACCAGCTGCCGGCGGGCACATCCGTGAACGGGAAGCGCGCGATGGCCGTCACGCCGGAGACAACATCAAAGGTATAGGTCTGCTGCTGTGCATCCCACGCACCGCCGACGGCCGAGATGGCGCCGTCCTCGGCAAGGCTCCACGCGGTGAGCGCATCCGCTGCACGCACCGGAATGCTGGCGCGCACGCTGCCGGCGGGGTAGCTTTCCGCCGCGCCGTCAACGATGACGGAGGCATTGGCAAGCGTCGCCGTAGCGGCCTGCGTGCCGAGGGCACGCTGCTGCGCAGCGTTGACAGACGCCCCCGTGAGCGAGACGGCCACGTCCTTGTGCAGGTCAAGCGCCGCGAGCGCGTCGCTATCCAGCGTAACGGTGCCGGCTGCGAGCTGCACCTGCAGGGCCGCAACACCCGCGCTGCGCGCATTGGCGATCGAGCGGCCGGCCAGGATGACCGTGTCGGCCGCGGGATCTGTGGCGTTGACCGTCACGGTCGCGCCGGACTGCGCATTTGTGGCCGCACGGAGCTGGCGGCTGGTGAGGAACACCGTCGCGGTGCTGCCCTGTACGTACGCCTGCGTAACGGCGGCGCTGCTGCCGGTGACCGGCAGGAGACGCACCTGCGCACTGCTGCCCTCGAGCAGGATGGTCTTGTCATTGTCGTCGGGGCAGTTGTTGTCCACGCTCATGGAGACGACGATCTTCACGAGCAGGTCGTTGAGCTGGCTCTTGAGATAGCGGGTGAACAGGCCCTGGAACTTCGTGAACAGCACGCTGCCGCGGCCAAACGCGTCTCTGGCAACGATGTTGAGCACCTGATCGAGCAGCGCGCCGCTCTTGAGCTGGTCGACGCCGGACTGCACCCAAGCGGGATAATTGCCGTCGTCCTCACCGGCGAGGTTGCACTGGTAGATCCAGTTGGCAAAGTCGAGCAGGTCCTTGCCGTCCGCGATCGGAACGGCGGCCACGTCGTCAATGATCTGGTCGATGTTCGCCACGATCTTCGTGACCGGCCAGGTGTCGTTCGGCAGGTATTTACCGAAGAAGGACTTGACGAAGTCGCCCGCGACCGTCTTGAGCATATCGGTCGAGAAGCCGAATTCCCGGGCATACTCGGTCAGGTCATCGATCACATGCGCAGTACCCGTGGTGGGATCTGTGTAATGGATGGGGCCGGTATGCGTCTTGGTGCTCACGCTCATGTAGGTGCTCGTCTCACCGCCGACGGTGCTGCGGCGCAGATCGACAAAGCGGACCGGGCACGGATACGTCAGCGCAGAGCCGGTTTCGATGTCATAGAAGGTGTTGCCGGCCTTCGTGGTCATGGCAGCGATGTCGACCGCGTGCATATGACCGGTGAAGACGACGCTCATGCCGGCATCGGCATACTCCTGCGCGATGCGCTCATAGCCGTTGACGAGGTACATGGGCAGGATGGTGGGCTCGACATCGAAGTGCGGCACCAGACCGTGGTGCTCCAGACCGATGACAAGGTCGCCGCGTGCCTTGGCGGCGGCAGTCTGCTCGATGACCCATTTTTCCAGATCGGCGCTGATGGCGCCGCTCGTCTCATGCTCATCCGTGCCGTTGGAGGTGTTCTCCTTGCTGTAGCGGCAGGTGTCCATGGCGATAATGGTCAGCCCCTCGACCGGTCGCGCAACATAGGACAGGCTGCCGGCCTCATTGCCCGCGGCCGGGGTGAAGGTCGCGATGACGGTCGGGTCGGAGTAGACAAAGTCGTAGATACGCTTGAAGTCCTCCGGGTGCGTGCGCGTGGCGGGTACGGCCTTACCGTCGGGGGTGTTGAAGTTCTTGGCATTGTAATTGCGGATGTCATGGTTGCCGTTGATGACATAGATCTTCAGCCCCGGAATATCCTGCTGCAGCTGCTGCAGCTGCTTTGCCAGCGCCGCGTGGCACTCCTGCTCGCCGTCCTTGGTCAGGTCGCCGGACACGAGAAGGATGTCGGGCTTGTCCGCGCGGACTTGCTCAAACTTTTCGTACAGGATTGCGGAGCTCTCCTTGAGCAGCTTGCGGTCGCTGTTGAGTGCATGCTCAAAGTCCTCCGTGCCTGCGATCATATCCGGCGAGAGATAGTGCAGGTCGGACATGACGGCGATCCTCAGGTTCATGTCCTGCGGCTTGTCCGCCGCAAGAGCCGGAACCGTCAGTGTGAAGACAAGGACTACCGCCAGCAGCAGCGACAGCAGTCTGCTTCCATTGTGCATTCTGGTTTTCATTTCTTCCTCCTGTTTTTTAGATTCCTACAACATTGCACGGCCCCCTGCCGCACAACTGTATTCCTTCCTCACCGTGTAAAATCTGCAGCCGCCCTTGTGTAAAAGCAGTTGTAACACGGCATTTTAACTGTATCATGCCGGAGGCCCGATTGCAACCAAAATACAGCAGCAAATGCGAAAAAGCGCGGGCGGCAGCAGGCGGGACCCGATGCGTTTGGAATGGTTCATCTCTTCCTCCTGTAACATTCAAGATTTTGGCTCTTACAAGCTCACGTTTCTGTTTTACACAGCGCGTGTAAAGTCTAAAACCGCAGCCATGTAAAGTTCCCGTGCCGCAAAGCGGTGAAGATTTTACATTCCTGCCTTGACAAGCCGGCGGTTTCGTCCTATCATGAAGTGAACAAACACGGGGAGCCGCTCGGCTGAGAGTAAGCATCCGCTTAGACCCGCATACCTGATTTGGACAATGCCAACGTAGGGATTCATACTGCCGGACCGCAACAGCAGCACTCTTTACGGGCGCCGCTGTTTTTTTCGTGCAGATCTTCCGGGAAAGGAGTCATGATTTATGCAACAAGTGCTCAAGACCATGCTGGAAAACGTGCGCGCGAAAACGCCGCTCGTGCACAACATCACCAATTACGTCACCGTCAACGACGTGGCAAACGTTCTGCTGGCGGCCGGCGGCTCGCCGATCATGTCCGACGATGCCGACGATGTCGAGGACATCACGAGCATCTGCGGCGGGCTGAACATCAACATCGGCACGCTCAACAAAAACACCATCCCGTCGATGTTCCTCGCCGGGAAGAAGGCAAACGAGCTGGGCCACATCGTCCTGCTCGACCCCGTGGGCGCGGGCGCGAGCCGCCTGCGCACCGACACGGCCAACCGTCTCATGCAGGAGGTGCGCTTTGACGCCGTGCGCGGCAACATCTCCGAGATCAAGACGCTCTGCACCGGCAGCGGCAGCACCAAGGGCGTGGACGCCGACGCGGTCGACGCCGTGACGGAGGCGAATCTCGACGACGGCGTGCAGCTCGTCAAGACCTTCGCGCAGCGGGCCGGCTGCATCGTCGCCGTGACCGGCGCGATCGACCTCGTGAGCGACGGCGAGCGCTGCTGGTGCATCCGCAACGGCCGCGCGGAGATGAGCCGCATCACCGGCACGGGCTGCCAGCTCTCGGCGCTGATGACGGCGTTTCTGGTCGCCAATCCCGACCACAAGCTCGCCGCCGCGGCGGCCGCCGTGTGCATGATGGGGCTCGCAGGCGAGATCGGCTGGGCCAACATGCAGCCCGGCGACGGCAACAGCACCTACCGCAACCGCATCATCGACGCGATTTTCAACATGACCGGCGACGCGCTGGAGGAAGGAGCCAAATATGAACTGCGATAACGCATCTCTGCTGCTCTACGCCGTGACCGACCGCTCGTGGCTGCACGGCCAGACGCTCTATGAACAGGCCGAGCAGGCGCTGCAGGGCGGCGCAACGTTTTTGCAGCTGCGCGAGAAGGAACTCGACGAGGCGCATTTTCAAGAGGAGGCCATCGCGCTCAAGGCACTGTGCAAACAGTACGGCGTGCCGTTCGTGCTCGATGACAACGTGGCGCTCGCCGTGGCCACGGACGCCGACGGCGTGCACGTCGGCCAGAGCGACATGGCGGCCGGCAAGGTGCGCGCGCTCATCGGCCCGGACAAGATCCTCGGCGTGTCGGCCCAGACGGTGGAAGAAGCGCTGCTGGCCGAGCGCGAGGGCGCGGACTATCTCGGCGTGGGCGCCGTGTTCCCGACCGGGACGAAGGCCGACGCCAACGCCGTGAGCTATGACACCCTGCGCGACATCTGCGCGGCCGTGTCCATCCCGGTCATTGCTATCGGCGGCATCACGAAGGACAATGTCGCCCGGCTTTCCGGCAGCGGCATTGTCGGCGTCGCCGTCGTGAGTGCGATCTTCGCGCAGCCGGACATTCCCACCGCCACGCGGGAACTCAAAGCCGCCGTGCGCACGGCACTGGATCTGTAACCCCCTGCGCGCGGGCGCAGACAAACATACAAACAGCGGCGGATCGGGGGCACCACTTTCCGTCGCTCAACAAAATTGATGCTGAAAAGGAGACAGAATATGAAAACAGCATTAACGATCGCCGGAAGCGATTCCAGCGGAGGCGCCGGTATTCAGGCCGATCTGAAAGCCATGACCATGAATGGCGTATTTGCCATGAGTGCGATCACGGCGCTGACCGCCCAGAACACGACCGGCGTACAGGGTATTTTTGAAGTAAGCCCGGCATTTCTCGGCCAGCAGATCGACAGCGTCTTTACCGACATCCGGCCTGACGCGGTGAAGATCGGCATGGTCGCGTCCTCCGGCCTCATCGAGGTCATCGCCGAGCGGCTGCAGCACTACGCGGCGCAAAACATCGTCGTCGACCCCGTGATGGTCGCCACGAGCGGCGCGCGGCTCATCTCCGAGGACGCCATCGCCACGCTCGAGGCGCGGCTGCTGCCGCTTGCCACCGTGCTCACGCCCAACATCCCGGAGGCGGAAGTGCTCTCGGGCCTGACCATCGCCTCCCCCGACGACATGATCGCCGCCGGAAAAGCCATCAGCGAGCGCTACGGCTGCGCCGTCCTGTGCAAGGGCGGACACCGGCTCAACGACGCCAACGACCTCCTGTACCGCGACGGCGGCTACGAGTGGTTCAACGGCAAGCGCATCGACAACCCCAACACCCACGGCACCGGCTGCACGCTCTCGAGCGCCATCGCGGCCAACCTTGCCAAGGGCTTTGATCTCGACACGGCCGTCCGCCGCGCAAAGGACTATCTCTCCGGCGCGCTGGCCGCAATGCTCGACCTCGGCGCGGGCTCCGGCCCGATGGACCATGCGTTCGACCTGAAGCCGGAATACCGGCAGGAGGCCCAAGCATGAAAAAAACCTCCAGCTTCCAGAACAGCCTCATCTGGTTCGGCGCGGCCGTGTCCATCGCGGAGATCCTCACGGGCACGTACTTTGCGCCTCTTGGCTTCACGAAGGGTCTGCTCGCCATCCTCGTCGGCCATGTCATCGGCTGTGCGATGTTCTTCTTCGCGGGCCTCATCGGCGGCCGCACCGGCCGCAGCGCCATGGGCACGGTCGAGCTGAGCTTCGGCCGCATCGGCTGCCTGTTTTTCGCCGCGCTCAACGTGCTGCAGCTCGTCGGCTGGACGGCCATCATGATCTATGACGGCGCACTGGCCACGAACACCGTGCTCGGCATCGGCAAGTGGGTGTGGTGCCTCGTCATCGGCGGGCTCATCGTGGTGTGGATCGCCGTCGGCATCAAGAACCTCGGCTGGATCAACAAGATCGCCATGGCGGCGCTGTTCATCCTCTCGATCGTGTTGTGCGTGGTGGTGTTCCGCGGCGGCACGCCCGTCACCGCGCCGGACGACAGTCTGAGCTTCGGCGCAGCGGTCGAGCTGGCCGTGGCCATGCCGCTGTCGTGGCTGCCGCTCATCTCCGACTACACGCGCGAGGCCGAAAAGCCCTTCGCCGCCACGCTCTCGAGCACGCTGACCTACGGCGTCGTGAGCTGCTGGATGTACGTCATCGGCATGGGCGCCGCCATCTTCACCGGCGAGGGCGACATCGCGCTCATCATGGTCAAGGCCGGCCTCGGCGTGGCCGCGCTGCTCATCCTCATCCTCTCGACCGTCACGACGACGTTCCTCGATGCGTACAGCGCCGGCATCTCCGCCGAGTCCCTGTCGAAGAAGATCAACGGCAAGTACGCCGCGCTCATCGTGACCGTCATCGGCACGGTCTGCGCCATCTGCTTCCCGATGGACGACATCACGAACTTCCTGTACCTGATCGGCTCGGTGTTCGCGCCGATGATCGCCATCCAGATCACGGACTTCTTCCTGCTCCGACGCGGCGGCGCGAGCGGCAGGCTCGATGTGTGCAACGCCGTCGTCTGGGTGCTGGGCTTCGTGCTCTACCGCGTGCTCATGACCGTGGACATCCCGGTCGGCAACACCCTGCCCGACATGGCCGGCACGATGCTCCTGTGCCTGATCGCGCACAAGATCGTCCCGGATAAGACCAGGGCTTCCTGAAGCCTTTTGCGAAAATTGCCAAGCCGAAAACGCCCGCACGATGTGCGGGCGTTTTTGCGTGTCAAACAGAGTTTTGACACGCTCAAACGAGACCCACTGCGTTGGGCTCTCGTTTGAAAAGATCGCGGCTCGCTGCAGCGCACGCGCCGTGCGCGCACGTTTGCGAGCCGAGCGGTATTTTCTCCGCCGCGCATGTCGCCGGAGAAAATGATCAGACTTTCTTTCGCCGCTGCGGCGGCGAAACTCTACGAGGTCTTTGAAAAGCTGCCGAAAACGCCCGCACGATGTGCGGGCGTTTTTACATACAGGCGCAAACGCTGCGAGGCTTTTTGCGTCTTGAATTCCCAGCAAAGCCGTGTTATTTTAAGGGCAGAAAACACTTTCAGGGAGGCAGGCATATGAAAGATCTCAAACCGACGTGCCGCATCGCCGTGGTGCAGGCGGCGCCGGTGCTGTTTGACAAGACCGCGTGCACGGACAAGGCCGTGCGCCTGATCGCGGAGTGCGCGCAGCATGGCGCAGAGCTCATCGTGTTCCCGGAGCTGTTCATCCCCGGCTACCCGTACGGCATGACGTTCGGCTTCACGGTCGGCGCGCGCAAGGAAGACGGCCGCAAGGACTGGCAGCTGTACTGCGGCAACTCCATCGTCGTACCCGGTCCGGAGACGGAGCGCCTCGCCGCGGCGGCAAAGGCCGCGGGCGCGTATGTGAGCATCGGCGTGTCGGAGCGCGACAGCGTGACGGGCACGCTCTATAACTCCAACCTCATCTTCTGCCCGGACGGCACGCTCGCCCCCGTGCACCGCAAGCTCAAGCCCACCGGGGCAGAGCGCGTGGTCTGGGGCGACGCCGACCGCGGGTATTTCCCGGTCGTGGACACGCCGTGGGGCCCGATGGGCAGCCTCATCTGCTGGGAGAGCTATATGCCGCTGGCGCGCACGGCGCTGTATGAAAAGGGCGTAACGCTCTACATCTCGCCGAACACGAACGACAACCCCGAGTGGCAGGCCACCGTGCAGCACATCGCGCTCGAGGGCCGGTGCTATTTCATCAACTGCGACATGGTCTTTCACCGCGCGGACTACCCCGCCGGGCTGCACTGCCCGGATGAGATCGCGCGCCTGAACGACATCCCCTGCCGCGGCGGCAGCTGCATCGTCGACCCCTACGGGCACTATGTCGTGCAGCCGGTGTGGGACAGCGAGGACATTCTCTACGCCGATCTCGATATGCAGCGCGTGCCCGCGAGCCGCATGGAGCTCGACGTGTGCGGCCACTACGCGCGGCCGGACGTGCTGCGCCTGACCGTGCAGGACGCATAAAAGGAGCGCACGTATGAAGCTTGCCATGGCGCAGATGTCCATGACCGGGAGCACGGACGAAAACCTGAAAAAATCCCTCGCCTTCTGCGACGCCGCCGCGGGCAGCGACCTGCTGTTTTTCCCCGAGGTGCAGCTCATCGTGCAGGAGCTCGACCTCGCCGAGGCGCGGCTCTGGCGCGAGCAAAAGCGCCCGTACCTCAGGCAGCGGCGGCCGGAGTGCTATCTGTAAAAAGAACGATCCCTGCGTCGGAAGTCCGGCGCAGGGATCGTTTCTTATTTATATTCCGGGCACTGGTAGCGGGGCTTGCCCTGACTCTTATGCCCGTACTCGATGGCGGACACCGGGCAGCCGCAGATGCAGGCCATGCAGTGCGTGCACGCGCCGTTCCAGTGCGGGCGGCGCTCAACGATGTCGATGCCGTTGACCGGGCAGCTCAGCGCGCACTTGCCGCAGCCGATGCACGCATTCGAGACCGTGAACGGCCCGGACTTGACAAACCACCGATAAAAGATCGTGTTCACCGGCCCGGTCTTGAACCGGTCGAGTAGGCCGACCTTCGGCGCCGGGAACGGCTCGCCGCGCTGCACGCAGGCAATGCCCCCATCGATGGACGGCTGCGCCGCCGCGATGATCTGCGCCGACTCCTCCGCGCCGGGCACGTAAAACATGGCGACGTAGTTTTCCGGCATGACGACCTGCAGCACACCCTGATAATCGAGCCCGATATCCGCGCACAGCGCCGCGATGCGGCTGCCGGCGTTGCCGATCTCGCTGCCGCAGGTCATGACAAAATACGCCTTCCGGCTGCCGGTGAAGCGGCCGCGGCGGAGAAAGTCCGCGAAAATGCGCGGGATCTGCCAGCCGTACGTCGGTGAGACGAACACCCACGGCCGGTCGGAATGCAGGTCGGCGGGCGTGTCGTTTTTGATGTATTCATTCGCGGTGATGAGATCGTCGCCGAGGGCGGCGGCGAAGCGCTGGGCAACATAGCGGCTGTTGCCCGTGCCGGTGTAATAGACGATCATAATACTTCCCCCAAAGTACGATTTTTGCCCAGTATAGCACACCCGCGCCCCGATTTCCAGCCGGACGTTGTGTCCGCGCGCCCGGTGTGCTACAATGGGGAAAACACCGCGACTTATGGGAGGGACCGCATTTGTATTGGTATACCATCGGGCAGACGCTCACGCAGCAGGAGCACGCGCCCGCGCCGGAGCAGCCCGCCGTCGTGCTGCTGACGTCCGAAGAGCTGTCGCACCAGCCGGCGCTGCCCGGTCTGGAGCGGACGCTGCACCACACACCGCCGGCGCGCGACGCGCGCGTGTGCAAGGCCGAGGTGCGCTCGGACTGTCTGGCAGGCACGCTCGTGCTGCCGCGCCAGGGCAAGGACGGCAAGCCGCTCGCCTGCGGCTATCTCGTCACGGCCACGCGCGTCGTGCTCGTGGACGACGAGAATGCGCTGCAGGGGCTGCTGCGCCGCATCGCCCGGGAAAAGCGCTGGACCGACGGCAGCGTCGGCCGGTTTCTCTACGACTTTTTTGAGCAGCTCATCGCCCGCGACCTGCACCAGCTCGAAAAGATCGAGGACCGCATCGAGGCGCTCGAGGATCAGGTGCTGGCGCACGAGCTGGACGATTTCTCCGCGCCGATGACCGCGCTGCGCAAGGAGACCATGGCGTGGTTTCGCTATTACTCCCAGCTCGACGACGTGGCGTGCGAGCTGCACGAGAACGAAAACGGCTTTTTCACCGACAGCGAGCAGCTGCTGTTTCGCATGTTCGAGGACCGGGTCATCCGCCTGCGCGAGGAGTCCCAGCTGCTGCGCGAATCGTGCGCACAGCTGCAGAGCCTGTTTCAGGCCGAGATCGACACGCGGCAAAACCGCATCATGCAGATCCTGACGATCGTGACGACGATCTTCCTGCCGCTGACGCTGCTCGTCGGGTGGTACGGCATGAACTTTGTCGGCATGCCGGAGCTGACGTGGAAGTACGGCTACCCCGTCGTCGTCATCGTGAGCATCGTGACCGTGGGCATCAGCCTGTGGGTGTGCAAGAAGAAAAAGTTCTGGTGACGAAAACGCCGGCTGAGGAAACCCTCAGCCGGTGCTTTTTATTTCCCCGCGCGCTCGGCAAAGTGCTCCGGGTTCTCGATCGACGTCAGCCGCAGCGGGAACGCCTGCTGCCCGAGGTCTGCGTAGGTGATGATCCACTCGCCGGAGTCGATCATCATCGCCATCGACAGCAGGTCGGAACAGTCGACCGTGCCCTGCGCGCCCACCGGGAGCGCGCCGACGTTCACACCGTCGGCGTCGCCGAAATCGAGCACTTTCACTTCCAGCGTTTTCGCGTCCTTGTCGCGCGAGAGCACCTCCACGCGCAGGTAGGCATAGCCCCCGTCGAGCGGGAGGTCGCTCATGTCCGGGGCGGGCGTTGGCTCCGCCGCGCCGCCGGCGGCGCAGCCTGTGCACAGCAGCACGAGCGCGAGCAAAAGAGGCAGGATACGGATAGACTTCATGCGTTTTCTCCTTTCAAACCGTCACGGTAGAGCTTGGCCGAGCGCAGATACAGCGGGGTGGCCGCCAGCTGCGCCGCCACCGACACCGCCACCATGGCCGGGATGCTCACATCGTACAGCACGCCGAGCAGCCAGCTGCCGAGAAACCAGAACACGCCGAACGCGCACTCAAACACGCCGTAGCCGGTGGCGCGGCTGGCCTTGGGCACCATCTGCGTGACGGCGGCCTTCAAAATCGACTCCTGCGCGCCCATGCCGACGCCCCAGAGCGCGATGCCCACGAGCAGCGCGCCGACACTGTGGCACGCGAACACGAACACAGCAAACGGCGCCGAGAGCACCGTCGACCACACGAGCGCCTGCACGCCCTTTTTGTCATACAGCAAGCCGAACACCAGCGCCGCCACGGCGTCGACCAGCATAGCCCCGGCATACAGCAGCGGCAGTGACCCGCTGCTGACGAGCGCGGACGTCTGCGCAAGGCCGGAGGCGAGGTGCGTATACGTGCGCGAGACGTGCATGAGCACGAGCGAATAGTCGATAAAGCCGAACGCGAACAGGCTGATGCCCGCGATGTAGAGCACGAACTCCTTTTTCATTTTGAACGGCACGTATTCCTTCGGCTCGGGCTCAAAGTGCTCGGGGTTCGGGAACTTCCGCTTCGTCACGAGCAGCAGCACGAGCGTGATCGCGCCCGGAATGGCCAGCACCGCAAAGCACGTGGAATAGACCTGAAACGTCGTGCCGTCCGTTTTGAAAAGCATCACCAGATACAGCAGCACCGGGCCGAGGAACGCGCCGATCTGGTCGAGCACCTCCTGGATGCCGAAGCTCTTGCCGACGCCCTCCTGCGAGGCGGCAAAGGACAGGATCGTGTCCTTCGCGGGCTTTTTGATGGCCTTGCCCATGCGCTGGATGACGAGCAGCGCGCACGCCCAGACCCAGCCGTGCTCGCCGACGAGCGCGAGCGCCGGCACGGCCAGCACATCGAGCACGTAGCCGACGATCGTCATCGTCCAGTAGTGCCTGGTCTTATCCGTGAGCTTGCCGAACACGTAGCGCATCGAGTAGCCCACGAGCTCGCCGAGGCCGGAGATGAAGCCAATCGTCCCGGCTGATGCGCCCAGCAGCGTCAGATACGCGCCGCGAATGCTCGACGCGCCCTCGTGCGTCATGTCGGAAAACAGGCTCACGATGCCGAACAGCAGCACGAACGCCATGGCCTGCGAGTATTTCCTCTTCTGCTTATTCGCCATCGGACGTCCCCTCCTTCAGCGCGGCCGCCACGTTGGGAAAGCCCGCCTTGCTCTCTGCCTTGCAGCGCTGATAGAGCACGTCGAGCACGCGCGCGAACTCCGCGCGCTCCGGCTCTGTGAGCGGGGCGAGCAGCCAGTCGTAAAACTGCGTCTCGACGGCGGCCTTGGAGCTTTTCAGCCGCTCGGCCTGCGCGGTGGCGTAGAGGCAGCGGCTGCGGCCGTCGGCAGGGTTGGCCTCCCGCCGCAGGTAGTCCTTGGCCTCGAGGCTCGCCGTCTGGCGCGCGACCGCGCCCTTGTCAAAGCCCGTGATGCGGCACACGCCCGCCTGCGTGATGCCGGGGTTTTTGCGGATCGCGTGCAGCACGTCAAACTCGCCCGGGCCGACGCCCTCGGCGCGCAGCGTGCGCACGGTGAACTTGCTCACCTCGCGCGCGATCTTCGTGATCTTGCGTTTCGTAATGTCCACGGACGCCTCCGGTGCAAAAAAAGATGCAGTATCATCGAAAATAGATGATACTACATCTTTCTCATTTGTCAAGCCCTATTTCAGCTCGGCCGTGAACACGATCGTGCGCCCATCCGGGCTCTCGGCGCGGATGGTGCCGCGGTGTCCCTCGGCGATGCTGCGCGCGATGGACAGGCCGATGCCGAAGCCGCCGGTCTCGGCGCTGCGGGCGGCGACGGCATCGACTCCAACGGCGACCTGAACGTCTCCGGCGGCGAGATCTACGTCTCCGGCCCGACGAGCGACGGCGACAGCACCCTCGACTATGACGGCGCGGCTACCGTCACAGGCGGCACGATCGTCGCAGCCGGGTACAGCGGCATGGCGCAGAACTTCGGCTCGGGCTCCACGCAGGGCAGCACCTACACCGTCACCATGGGCGGCCAGAGCACCGACGTCACGCTCGAGCGCCTCATCTACGGCGGCGGCAGCAAGGGCACACCGCCTGATGGAAACGGCGGCGGCAGTATGGGTACGCCCCCGGACAGCGGCAAAGGCGGCCGCCCCGGGTAATAAATCAGCATTGTTTCTCCCTCCAAAATAGAGAAAGGCACGCCCCTGCACGAAATGCGCAGGGGCGTGCTGACAACTGCCCTGTTTATGGGACAGTCCATCTGCTATCCTACAGATAATGAAACAAATTTGGGAGGGATCGCAGATGAAGCATCCGATTGGTTTTTGTGTGCAAGGATCCGCGCCGGAGGCGGTTCCCGCTCCGGCAGCACCGGCGGAAACGGCGGCCGTTCCGTCCGTCGTACGCGTGTTTTTCCCCGAGCGCGGCCAAGCTTACAGCTATTATAACGACCGCTTTGACCTGCACAACGGCGATCTGGTCTACGTCAGCGGCAAGCTTGCCCGCCAACGCGGACAGGTGGTCGCAGTGGACTACAATTTCCGCATTCGGCTCGCGGACTACGAGCGCGTGATCGGCGCGGCAGACACGGCCGTGCACGGCACGTTTTATGCGCTGGGCGCGCACCTCGTCACGCTGGAGCCGAACGTGCTGCCGTTCCGACAGGTACGCGGCTGGTTTCTGCCGCCAGAGGCAGACGGGGAATATGCCGTCGGGCACGGCCCCGGGCCGGTGTATGCGCTCGAGCAGCTGTCCATCCCGGCCGGTGTCGCCGAAAAAGGCCACGCATACTACATGGAAAACCGGGTGATCTACCTGTCTGTGGACGGCACGGCCGGCCACGCCATCGTGAGCGGCACCGTGCCGTATGAGATCACATTCACCTATGCCGACGGCTCCGTCAGCGCGCTCACCTGCGGCTGCTACGAAACGGGCCTGTGCAAGCACGGCGCCGCCGTGCTGCTGCAGCTGCGTGAAACGCTGGAGAAGATCCACGAGCACTGGCCGGATGCCCTTGCCGAGGACGGATATTTCGCCGCTGTGAGTAAGAGCGCGTTCTCTTTCTTCACGACAAGCAGCAGCAAACCCGCGAGCATCACGCTCACATAACGCAGGCCCGGGGCCGCACAATGTGCGACCCCGGGCGCGTTGTTTGTTATTTGCCTGTAGCGGCGGGCGTTTTACCGTACACGCGCGTGTGCACGAGCGTCTCGATCGCGCGCAGCTCGGCGGGCGTGCGCGCGCCGCCGGTCGTGAGCAGGTGCAGCGGGATCGGGCTGCCGCCCGGCGTGAGCGTCGGCTGGAAGTAAGGGTAATCCGCGTTGACCGTAAAGCCGTGCCGCTCGTAAAACCCGATGCGCCGCGCTGCCAGCTCCGTCTCCGGCAGCTCCGCCTCCAGACAGGCGGGCTTATCAAAGCGCGCGAGCAGCGCGTCGAGCATCTGCCCGCCGATGCCGCCATTGCGGCAGGCGGGGTCTACGGCAAAGTGCTCGAAAAAGACAAAGCCGCCAAAGTCCCACGACGCCATCAGCGCCTGCACGCCGCCGGACGGCGCGCGCAGAATGTCGATCTGATAGGCGCTGTCCGCAAGCAGCGCGCGCTGCCCCGCCTTATCCCGCCGCTCCCCGGCCGGGAAGCTCCGGGACAGCAAACGGAAAACCGCGTCAAAGTCCTCCGGGCGCATACGCTCGATGGGCATCATTCCGCGTCCTCCTTTGCCAGCTCGGCCATCTCGCCGCGCTCACGGTAGCAGTCGGCAAACGTGTGCTCCACGCCGCCGGATTTGTAGCCGACCATGGTGTCAAGGCAGACGGAGTGGATGCTGTGGAAAATGCTCTTTTCAATGTCGGGATTCGTGCGCCGCAGCTCGCGCAGCAGCAGCTTGACCTCCTGCCGCTTGGAGCTGCTGCCGTCGCTGCCGTGCGCGGCCGCGCGCTCGGTAAAGCGGCAGGCGCACTGGATGAACTCCAGCCCGTTATAGCGCTGCCAGGCGATGATGTCGTCCTCGTGGATGCAGTACATGGGGCGGATGAGCTCCATGCCCGGGAAATTGCGGCTGCGCAGCTTCGGTGGCATGGCCTGCAGCTGCGAGCCGTAGAACATGCCCATGACGGTCGTCTCGATGACGTCGCTGAAGTGATGGCCAAGGGCGATCTTGTTGCAGCCGAGCTCGCGCGCCTTGCTGTAGAGATAGCCGCGGCGCATGCGCGCGCAGAGATAGCACGGCGACTGCTCGATGCTGCTCGTGACATCGAAAATATTCGTCTCAAAGATCGTGACCGGGATGTGCAGCAGCGCCGCGTTGCTCTCGATCTTCTGCCGGTTGGCGGCGTTGTAGCCGGGGTCCATGACGAGATCAATGACCTCGAACGGCACGTCGCTGTGCCGCTGCAGCAGCTGCAGGAGCTTGGCCATGAGCATGGAGTCCTTGCCGCCGGAGATGCACACCGCGATCCGGTCGCCGGGGGCGATGAGTTCGTACTGCTTGATGGCGGTGATGAACGGCGTCCAGAGCACCTTGTGGAATTTTTTCTGGATGCTGCGCTCGATCAGCTGATAGGGTTCGAGTTGTCTGCTCATGTTGTTCGCTCCCGCTTGTAAAGAGTGCCCCTCCCTTTTGGGGCTACCCGGTAGGATACCACGCCGGGGCGCGGATGGCAAGCCGCGCTTGCCAAATCCGGCGCAAGGCGCTATCATGGGAGCATCTCAACCATCAGGAGGCAGCACCATGCCCAAACAGGCACTCATCATGATCGACATGCAGCGGGGCTTTCTCGACAGCGCGTCCCCGCTGTGCATCCCGGCGGCGGAGGGGACTGTGCCCGCGTGCGCGGCGCTCATCGGCCGCTGCCACGAAGCGGGCGTTCCCGTCATCTACGCCGTGCGCCACTACCGGGCCGACGGCACGGACGTGGAAAAGCCGCGCGCGGCCGCGTGGGCTTCCGGCGGCAAGCCGCTCTCGGAGGACTGCGCCGCGCACCTGTCGGATGCGTTCCCGGACGCATTCACCGTCCTGCCGCAGGACTATGTGCTTGTAAAGCCCCGGTTCTCAGCGTTTTTCCACACAGGGCTCGACCTCATCTTGCGCCGGCTCGGCGTGCAGACCGTCCTGCTCGCGGGCACGACCACGCCCAACTGCATCCGCACAACGTGCTATGACGCCATCTCGCTCGACTATGACGCCGTCGTGCTCTCGGACTGCACATCGTCCGTCACCGATGCCGTGCAGGCAGGCAACCTCGCCGACATGCAGCGCGTGGGCGCGACCGTGTGCGCGAGCACGGAGCTGACGCTCGCATAACCTCAGATAAACCAGCGGCCCCGGGTGCAGATCGCACCCGGGGTCGTTTTCGCAATTCGTCAGGGCGCAGTCGAGATGCGCGTGATGTTTAGCCCGCGCGCACCGACCTGCACGCTGCCGTCCTTGAGCGAGATATACGGCGAAAAGTCCACCGTCTCACCGCCCGACGTGATCGAGACCGTCACGTCCGGGAAAATGTCGCTGACGTTGCAGCCGATGACGAAGGCATCGCCGTTCGCCTGCTCATAAAAGAGCGTTTTGGAGTCAGTGACCATATCGTTTTTGTACAGGCGCACGGTCGCATCCGGGTCGCGCGGGATGATGAGATAAAAGTCCCCGTCCGAGATGTGGTGCACCGGCAGCTCCCGGCCGCCGAAATACGTCTGCTGGAAGAAGTCCAGATCCGTCGGCGCCTGATAGCCGAGGTAGGCCGCGGCATAGAGCTGGCCGTCCGTATACGGCAGTGTGCTCAGCGGGTCTGGCGTCGGCGTCGGCGTGGCCGCCGCCTCCTGCGCGGGGGTGGGCGTCGCGTCCGGGGTCTGCGCCGCAGTGCCGCAGCCAGCCAGCAGCAGCGCGCAGAACAGAAGGGTCGAGAGGATCGTTCGCTGTTTCATGGGTCGCCATCCTTTCTGAATCAAAATGGTATGATTACGTTTCGTGCGCGTGGTCATAAATCGGCTGGATGTCCGGCGGCAGATGGTCCGGCAGCATGGCGTGCACGCGGTCCTCACTGCCGTCGCGCATGGCCTGCTCATAGTACCAGCATTTGAAGCGGATCATGTCGAGCGATTTTTGCAGGCGCGCGATCTCCGCCTCCACCCGCTCGGCCTGCTGCACAAAGAGCGCGTGCCGCTGCGGGTACGTCTCGCTCCCCTGCGCACACCATTCCATAAACTGCTTGATCTCCTTAATTTCCAGCCCCGAGCGCTTGAGACACTCGATCACGCGCAGCGCCTCGAGCTCCTGCTCGCCGAAGCGGCGGATGCCCGACGTGCGCGTGAGCGCCGGGAACAGCCCCTCCTTATCATAATACCGCAGCGTGGAGACCGGCAGATCAAACTGCTCCGACACCTGTCCGATCGTATACATGGGATCACCTCGAAAAAAATTCGCAAAAAACGCTTGACCTGAAGTCAGCTTCAGGTTGTATGCTTAGGATATCAGATCACAGCGGCCGTGTCAAGCCGCTCGGAAGGAGAAGACCGATATGGCCAGACATGTTCTTATCCTCAGCGCGAGCCTGCGCGCTGGCAGCAACTCCGAGGCGCTGGCGAACGCCTTTGCCGGCGGGGCGCGCGCCGCCGGACACACGGTGGAGCTGGTTTCCCTGCGCGGCAAAAACATTGCGTTCTGCCGCGGCTGTCTCGCCTGCCAGACGCTAGGCCGGTGCGTGATCGGCGACGATGCCGTCGCCATTACGGAGAAGATGCAGCACGCGGACGTGATCGTGTTCGCCACGCCCATTTACTACTATGAGATGAGCGGCCAGCTCAAGACCCTGCTCGACCGCGCCAACGCCCTTTTCCCGTCGGACTACGCATTCCGCGACATTTACCTGCTCGCCTCGGCGACCGAGGACGAGCCGGATACGGACGAGCGCGCCATCCACGGGCTCGAGGGCTGGATCGCGTGCTACGAAAAGTGCCGCCTCGCCGGGACGGTGTTCGCCGGCGGCGTGACCGAGCCGGGCGCGATCGCCGGCCACCCCGCACTTGAGGCCGCCCGCGCCATGGGCGCGGCCATCGCATAAAACCGATACAGGAGGTATGTAACCATGAACAGCACCCTGACCCTCACCCAGGAATGGGACAAAACGTTCCCGCAAAACGCCGCCGTTGACCACTGCAAGGTCACGTTTCACAACCGCTTCGGCATCGAGCTCGCGGCCGATCTCTACAAGCCGAAAAACGCCGCCGGAAAGCGCGCCGCCGTGGCCGTGAGCGGCCCGTTCGGCGCGGTGAAGGAGCAGAGCTCCGGCCTGTACGCGCAGGAGCTCGCCGCGCGCGGATTTCTGACCGTCGCCTTTGACCCGTCGTACACCGGCGAGAGCGGCGGCACGCCGCGCTATGTCGCCTCGCCCGACATCAACACCGAGGACTTTTCCGCCGCGGTCGACTTCCTGTCCGTGCGCGATGATGTCGACCCGGAGCGCATCGGCATCCTCGGCATCTGCGGCTGGGGCGGCATGGCGCTCAACGCCGCCGCCATCGACACGCGCATCAAGGCCACCGTCACGTCCACGATGTACGACATGACCCGTGTGACCGCCAACGGCTACTTTGACGCCGACGACAATCCGGACGCCCGTTATGCCCTGCGTCAGGCACTCAATGCGCAGCGCACCGCCGACTACAAGGCCGGCACGTATCAGCGCGCGGGCGGCGTGGTCGACCCCGTGCCGGACGACGCGCCGTTTTTCGTCAAGGACTACCACGACTACTACAAGACCCCGCGCGGCTACCACCCGCGCTCGCTCAACTCCACCGACGGCTGGAACGTCACGTCCCCGCTGCCGCTGCTCAACGCGAAGCTGCTCGCCTACGCCGATGAGATCCGCAGCGCCGTGCTCGTCATCCACGGCGACAAGGCGCACTCGTGCTACTTCAGCCGCGACGCCTTTGCCCGGCTGCAGGGCGGCAACAAGGAGCTGCTGCTCATCCCCGGCGCTGTGCACACCGATCTCTACGACCGAATGGACATCATCCCGTTCGACCGCATCGAAGCATTTTACCGTCAGTATCTGAAATAAGGAGGTATCATCATGGTCAAACAGACTGCGGGCAGAGACGCCCTGCATGATTTTGCACCCAAATTTGCCGAGCTCAATGACGACGTGCTCTTCGGCGAGGTCTGGTCGCGCGAGGGACAGTTGCCGCTCAAGCTGCGCTCGATCGTCACGATCACGGCGCTCATCAGCAAGGGCATCACGGACAGCTCCCTCACCTACCACCTCACGACCGCAAAGCAAAACGGCGTGACGAAGGCCGAAATGGCCGAGATCCTCACGCACCTCGCCTTCTACGCCGGCTGGCCGAACGCCTGGGCCGCCTTCCGGCAGGCGAAGGAGGTCTACGCCGACGGCAGCGCGGACGCAAACGGCGGTCTCTTCGGCCTCGGCGAGCCGAACACGGCCTACGCGCAGTACTTCACCGGCGAGAGCTTCCTTAACCCGCTGACCGACCCGACGAAGACCGTTTCCCTCGCAAACGTCACCTTCTCCCCCGCCTGCCGCAACAACTGGCACATCCACCACGCGAAGTCCGGCGGCGGCCAGCTGCTGCTGTGCACGGACGGTCTGGGCTGGTATCAGGAGGCGGGAAAGCCCGCGCAGGCCCTGCACCCCGGCGACGTTGTGACCATCCCGGCCGGGGTCAAGCACTGGCACGGCGCGCAGAAGGACTGCTGGTTCAGCCACATCGCCGTCGAGTGCCCCGGCGAGGAGACGAGCAACGAATGGTGCGAGCCCGTCACGGACGCGGAATACGCCGCACTGGACGCCGACTGTGCACAAAACCCGTGATTTTGGGCTTCCCGACACACATTTTCTGCATACCGCCACTTGTTCTTCCCCCTACAACCGTGGTATGATATAGCATCCGCAAAACCCGGAGCGCTTTGCGCTCCGGGTTTTGCTTTTTGAAAGGGTGATAACATCATGATCCACGGTTTTCTCAAAGCCTGCACGGTCTCGCCCGCGCTGCGCGTGGCCGATTGCGCGTTCAACACACAGCAGACCATCGACGCCATGCAGCGCGCGGCGTTGGACGGCGCGCAGCTGGCTGTATTCCCCGAACTGGGGCTGACCGGCTACACGTGCGGCGACCTGTTTTTCCAGCAGCCGCTCCAGCGCGCCGCGGCCAAAGGGCTCGCCGCCGTGCTGGAGGCGAGCGCGGGGCTCGACCTTGTCGCGCTCGTGGGCCTGCCTGTCGCGGTGGACGGCAAGCTCTATAACTGCGCCGCCGTCGTCTGCCACGGGAAGCTGCTGGGTCTGGTGCCGAAAACGCACCTGCCGAACTACGGCGAGTTTTACGAAAAGCGGCAGTTCAACCCCGCCCCCGCCGGCGTGCGCACGCTGCGCTTTGCCGGGCAGGAAGTGCCGTTCGGCACGCAGCTGCTGTTTCGCTGCGCGGAGATGCCGGAGTTTTGCCTCGCGGCCGAGGTGTGCGAGGATCTGTGGGCTCCGCTGCCGCCGAGCACGCACCACGCGCTCGCGGGCGCGACCGTGATCGCAAACCTCTCGGCCAGCGACGAGACGATCGGCAAGGCCGACTACCGCCGCGCGCTCGTGTGCCAGCAGTCGGCGCGGCTGCTGTGCACGTATCTCTACGCCGACGCCGGCCACGGAGAATCCACGACCGACATGGTCTTTGCCGCGCACGACCTCATCTGCGAAAACGGCGCGCTGCTGGCGGAAGCGAAGCCCTTCGGCCCGGGCTGCGCCTACACGGAGCTCGACCTCGGCCGCATGGTCAGCGAGCGCTGCCGCAGCACGACGTTCCAGCCCGAGAGCGCGGGATACGAGACGGTCGTGTTCCACCTGCCGCTGCGGGAGGTGCCGCTCACGCGGCCCGTCTCGCCGACGCCGTTCGTCCCGGCCGACGATGCCGCCCGCGCCGAGCGCTGCGAGCTCATCCTCGCCATGCAGGCCGACGGGCTGGCCAAGCGCATTGCCCACGCGCACGCCAAGACCGCCGTCATCGGCATCTCCGGCGGGCTGGACAGCAGCCTTGCGCTGCTCGTGGCCGTGCGCGCGATGCAGCGGCTCGGCCGCCCGGCACAGGACGTGCTGGCCGTGACGATGCCGTGCTTCGGCACGACGCACCGCACGCGCTCGAACGCCGAGATCCTCTGCGAGGAGCTGGGCGTGACATTTCAGGAGATCCCGATCTCGCGCACCGTCCACAGCCACTTTGCCGACATCGGGCAGGACGAAGCCGCACTCGACGTGACGTATGAAAACTGTCAGGCGCGCGTGCGCACGCTCGAGCTCATGGACCTCGCCAACCGCACGGGCGGGCTCGTCGTCGGCACGGGCGATCTGAGCGAGCTGGCCCTCGGCTGGGCGACCTACAACGGCGACCACATGAGCATGTACGGCGTGAACGCCGACGTGCCGAAAACGCTCGTGCGCCACATCGTGCGCTATGCCGCCGACGCGGCGGAAAACGAGGCCCTGCGCGCCGTGCTGCTCGACATTCTCGACACGCCGATCAGTCCCGAGCTGCTGCCGGCGAACGAAAACGGCGAGATCGCCCAGCAGACGGAGTCGCTCGTCGGCCCGTATGAGCTGCACGATTTTTACCTCTACTACGTGCTGCGCTTCGGCTTCGGCCCGGCGAAGATCTACCGGCTGGCGCGCCATGCGCTCGGCGACCGGTACCCGGACGATGTGCTGCTGCACTGGCTGAAAAATTTCTACCGCCGCTTCTTTGCCCAGCAGTTCAAGCGCAGCTGCCTGCCCGACGGGCCGAAGATCGGATCGGTCACACTCAGCCCCCGCGGCGACTGGCGCATGCCCAGCGACGCCTGCGCCGCCGTGTGGCAGGCAGAGCTCGACCAGCTGGGATAAAAATCACACAGCCCTGCACCATACCGGTGCGGGGCTTTTTGCGCTCTTTCACCTTATTCAAGAAAAATTTACATTTCACAATCTTGACCTAAAGTCAGCTTCATGCTGTATGATGACGGTAAGATGAAAACAATATGCAATACGGAGGTAAGCGATATGAAATCTCTCATTCTTTATTATTCTTACCGCGGCAACACGCAGCGCATCGCCGAGCGCATCCACAGCGCCATCGGCGGCGACATCGCCCGCATCGACACCGTCGTACCCTACACCGGCTCATATGACGATGTGGTCGCGCAGGGCGAGCAGGAGGTCAAGCGCGGCTTCCTGCCGGAGCTCAAGGCGATGGACATCGACCTTGACCGCTACGACACGATCGTGCTCGGCACGCCCGTCTGGTGGTACACCTGCGCCCCGGCCACGCGCGCGTTCCTGACCGCGCACGACCTCAGCGGCAAGACCGTCTACCCCTTCGCCACGAACGGCGGCTGGCTCGGTCGCTCGATTCGGGATATGCGGGCACTGTGCCCGGGCGCGGACGTGAAGCCGGGCCTCGACGTGCACTTCGACGACACAACGCTGCGCACACCGGACAAGACCATTGACCGCTGGATTGCGGCCATCCACGACTGAGGAGGCATCGCCATGAAAAAGCTCATCCCCGTGCTGACCGGCGCGATCATGCTGCTGAGCCTCGCCGCCTGCGGCAGCAGGACCGCAGCGCCCGAGGCCACCACGGCCCCCGCCGCTGCCGGCGGCAAGACGCTCGTCGTCTATTTCTCCGCGACCGGCAGCACGAAGACCGCGGCCGAGGCCATCGCCGCCGCGACGGATGGCGATCTGCTGGAGCTCGAACCGGCCGAGCCGTACACGAGCGCCGACCTGGACTACAACAACGCCGACAGCCGCGTCTCGCGCGAGCATGACGACGAGACCCTGCGCGACGTGGCGCTCAAGACCACGACCGCAGATAACTGGGCCGACTATGACACCGTCTACATCGGCTACCCGATCTGGTGGGGCATCGCCGCGTGGCCTGTGGACACGTTCGTCAAGGCCAATGACTTCACCGGCAAGACGGTCATCCCCTTCTGCACCTCCGCCAGCAGCGGCATCGGCGAGAGCGGCACGCAGCTCGCGGCGCTCGCCGGCACCGGCGACTGGCAGGAAGGCCAGCGCTTCCCCTCCTCCGTCACGCAGCAGGAAGTCACCGACTGGGTCAAGTCCCTCGGCAAATGACCGCGGCGGCACAAAATCGCATCCCCGGCCGACGGAAAAATCGTCGGCCGGGGATTTTTGCAAATCTTTATCTCATCTATACAAGATTTTTTGTTATTTCCTTGCATTTTCGCCTGAAATATGCTATCTTTTCTCCTAGCGGCAGTGCCGGATCTCGGGACATTTCCTGCCGGCGCTGTACCGCCGCGGATCATGCGGCCGGGAAACTTTCAGAATCAGAAAGGATGACCCGATATGCAGCCCGAAATACTCGACGTCCTGTACCGGCTCGTTGGCGAGCACGGCTGGAACTGGGGTATGGCGCGCAATCTCATCAATCGCCAATTTGGCACCAACTACACGATCAAAGAACTGCAGCGGTTTTATCTGCGCCGTCCGCGGCCAAAACCTGACTCAGTTTTCAAATAAACGCATCATGAAAAATCCCCGGCGACGGTATTCACCGCACGCCGGGGATTTTTCCTGTTCACAAGTTTTCGACTTCCGTTCGCCCTTCACTTAACCCCTTCAATTGTAGTCACGCTCAATCACAGTTACACCTACCGTTTCTAACAATTGAAGAATTTCGTCTCTCTGGATATAAGGATAACGAAAAACTCGCCAGTTCTGCCGCTTGGTCGGAGGCCCATCTAAGAGCTCAAACACAAGAAAGCGCATCAGGTGCGTTCCGGCTGACGAGGACTGGTTGATTCTGCTGACGCCGCGATTGAAGCATATCACATATCGGTCTCGTGTATCGGACGGTTGATCGGGAAACAGCGGCTCGATCGACACCTCGGTAAAAGCGGACCAAGGTGTAAATTTCGGGATAAACAGCCATAACTGGCGCACTCCCTTTTCATCAATTTTATAGGTATGGCATATGCAAATCACACATAACGTTCCACCAAGTATCCATACTAGAAAATTATAAACGGCTGACAGATGCACCCCTCGTTCTATTGCGTCAAAGCAGCTTAGCGCCATCCCCCCTAGCATAAGACTATACATAACAACAACATTTACAAGTACTGGCTTTATCTTAATCATCGCGCATCACCCTATGTTTGCAAAATGTTCAGCATAATACTTCCACCTGATATGGTCTTCCTTGGCATATCTATATTCGCTCACATTTCATTCCTAGCAGTATCAGTATACATGCCAGCGCACTGCCTGTCAAACGAGCAGAAGGCAACGCGCAAAATGCGGGTGGTGCTGATGCACCGCCCGCATGCTCCGTTTATTTTTCTTGTTCGGCAGTGCCAATGTCCTGCGCTAGCGCCCCCACCATTCGTAGTCCGCGGGCAGCTGTCCATTGCGCTTACTCTCCTCCATCCATCTGCATTGATCGCAATCGTACTGCGCAGCAACAAACTCCAGATAGCTCTCACGAACCAGCCCAACAATAATATATATGAGTGCAAAAAACCATATATCGTTTCTCCTTTCCCAAAGCCGGTTTTTCTCTGTGCTTTCATACTATCAGAGCGCCAGTCCCATAAACAGGACTGTGCAGAGAGTGTGCAACGGAGTATGAAATAGAACAAATTTTTCGATTTATTTCACACCCTGTTGCATAGCGCCCACGAAAAATTTAAAACGAAAAAATCCTGTAATCTCAAAGATTACAGGATTTTCGTGGTGGAGATAAGCGGGATCGAACCGCTGACCTCTTGAATGCCATTCAAGCGCTCTCCCAGCTGAGCTATACCCCCACAGGCAAGGTGTATCATATCAGAAAACGACACGAATGTCAAGAACGTTTTTGCATTTCCGCGAAAAAATCTGCGCGGCGATTCGGCCGCCGCGCAGAGGGTTTCTTTCGCATTGTCTGTGCGCCCGCGCGCTCACGCCTCGCAGTCGCGGCGGACGATGTCCGCGATGGCGGCGGCCAGCTTCTTGTGCCCGTCGGGGTCGAGATGCTCGCCGTCGAGCGCGCTCATCTGCGTGACCGTGCCGGCGTCCAGAAACCGCAGGCCATACGCCTCGGCGATCATCTGATACTGCGCCGCCACGCCCTGCGAGACGGCGAGCGACTGCGCGTCATACTCCGGGTCGCGCTGCGGCGCGGCCGGGCCGAGCGGCGGCGGGGCCACGAGCAGGATCTTCGTCCACGCGGGCAGCATGCCGATGACGAGCCGCACGAGCTTGTCCATGCCGGCGCCCACGTCCTCGGCGGAACGGGACTTGTCGATCTTGCAGTCGTTCGTACCGAGCATGAGGATGATATACTGCACCGGGCCGTGGCTCTCGATGCTCAGCGGCAGCGTCTCGAGCGCGGAGCGCCCGTCGCGGTTGCTGTCTGGAAAGGCCGCTGTGCGGCCGACCAGACCGTCCTCCGCAACGTAATACCCGTCGCCGAGCAGGGCCTGCAGCACGCCGGGATAGCGAATATCGCGCCCGTAGCGGTGCTTCCAGTCGGGCGTGAAGCCATAGGTGTTGCTGTCACCGAAGCAGAGGATCTCGATCACGCCGCGCACCTCACTTCAGGAAGCCGCTGATGATCTGCTCCTCGGCTTCCTTTTCGGTCAGGCCGAGGGTCATGAGCTTGTTGAGCTGCTCGCCGGCGATCTTGCCGATGGCGGCCTCGTGGATGAGGCTGGCCTCGACGGAGTTGGCCGTGATCTCCGGGCGTGCACCGACGGTGCCGCTGTCCATGATGATGGCGTCGCACTCCGAGTGACCGGCGCACTTGTTGTTGCCGCGGATGTTGGAGTTGAACATCTGGCTGGAGTAATCCTTGGCGACGGAGCGGGAGATGACGTTCGTGCTGGAATCATAGCCGTCGAGGTCAACAGAGAAGTTCGTCTCCGCGTGCTGATGGCCGTGCGTCATGATCTTTTCCTTGATGATGAGCGTGGCGCCGTCCGCCAGGTGGGCCTGCGTGTCGCGGTATGTGGAGTCGATGCCCTTGATCTGGGTCGTCTCCATCTCCATGTAGGCGTTCTCGCCGAGGTCGACGATCGTCGTCGGGTTCATGACGTTCTCGCCGTTGCCGTCGCCCTCGCCGTAGTGCTTTTCGATGTAGCGCACCCTGGCGTTCTTGCCGACGAAGAAGCTGTGGATGCCGTCGTGGCGGGACTCCTGCGTGCCGCAGTTGTGGATGCCGCAGCCGGCGACGATGGTCACGTCGCAGTCCTCACCGACGTAAAAGTCATTGTAGACCATGTCCTTGAGGCCGGTCTGGGAAATGATGACCGGGATGTGCACGCTCTCGTTTTTCGTGCCGGGGGCGATGTAAATGTCGATGCCGGGCTTGTCTTCCTTCGTGACGATGTTGATGTGCGCGGTCGTGTTGCGGCCGGCGAGCTTGCCGTCGGCGCGGATGTTATAGGCACCCTCGGGGATGCCGTGGAGGTCGGCGACCTCTTCGAGCAGTTTTTTCTCAATTGCATCCATGGTGATTCCCTCCCTCAGACCTTGTCAGCCAGACGGCTGCACACGCTCGACGCCTGCATGAGCACGGGCATGATCTCATCCTTGCTGCCGATGGCGCGGATCTCACCGTCGACGAGCACGACGATCTTGTCGGCCGTCTCAAGGATGCGCTCCTGGTGCGAGATGATGAGGATGCTGCCGTGGATCGTCTCGTGCATCTTCTCGAACACGCTGATGAGGTTCTGGAAGCTCCAGAGGTCGATGCCGGCCTCGGGCTCGTCGAAGATGGACATCTTCGTGCCGCGGGCGAGCATGGTCGCGATCTCGATGCGCTTGAGCTCGCCGCCGGAGAGGCTGGCGTTCACTTCGCGGTTGACATAATCCCGTGCGCACAGGCCGACCTCGGACAGGTAGGTGCAGGCCTCGTTCGTCGAGAGCTTCTTGCCGGAGGCGATGCTGATGAGGTCAAAGACCGTGATGCCCTTGAAGCGCACCGGCTGCTGGAAAGCGAAGCTGATGCCGCGGCGGGCGCGCTCGGTGATGGACATGTGGGTGATGTCCTCCCCGTCGAGCAGGATCTGGCCGGAGGTCGGCTGCTCGATGCCGGCGATGAGTTTGGCCATGGTGGACTTGCCGCTGCCGTTCGGGCCGGTGATGACGACCATGCGTTCATCGACCGTGAGGCTCACGTCCTTGAGGATCTGGCGGACACCGGCGTCCGTTTCGGCCTCAAAGCAAAGGTGTTTGAGTTCAAGCATAGGTTTCATTCCCTCTTCTCTTTGTTTCAAAAATCTTCGTCGTCAAATTTATCGGACAGGTCTTTCTTAAAAGACAGTTTGGACTCTTTGTGCCGGATGAGGCGGCCGATGTTGCTGCGGTGCTTGACCACGAGCAGAATGACGCAAAACAGGCTCAGCAGTGCCGGCAGCTTGCCGCAGGCGGCGAGCACGCCGATGGGCGCGATGAGCGCGCCGCAGATGCTGCCGAGCGACACATAGCGCGTGGCCCAGACGATGCCGACAAAAATCAGCAGCGAGACAAGGCCGGTCGGAAAGCTCACGATCAGCAGCATCGTCTCGGCGCAGAGCACGCCCTTGCCGCCGCGAAAGCCGTAAAACACCGGGTAGATGTGGCCGAGCATGACGCAAAAGCCCGCGAACACCTGCCCCGTGGACGCCGCGCCCTGCGTGCCCATGATGAGCCCGCCGGCCACGACGGCGATGACGGTCTTGAGCACGTCCGTGCCGATGACGATGGCGAGGCCGGGCGCGCCGAACGTGCGGTAGAAATTCGTCAGGCCGGCGTTGCCGCTGCCGTAATCGCGCACGTCACGGTGAAAGACGTATTTCGATGCGATGATCGCCCCGTTGAGCCCGCCGAGCAGGTAGGAGAAAACGGCGATGGCCGCGAGCAGGCCGGGGATCATTCCTGCTCCCCCTTCTGACGGATGACCATGCGGATGGGCGTGCCCTCCAGCCCGAACACGGCGCGGATCTGGTTTTCCAGATAGCGCTGGTAGGAAAAATGGAACAGCTCCCGGCTGTTGCAGAACACGACGAAGCACGGCGGTTTGACGCCCGTCTGCGTCATGTAATAGATCTTCAGGCGGCGGCCCTTGTCCGTCGGCGGCTGGACGCGCGCCTGCGCGTCGGCGAGGACGTTGTTGAGCATGCCGGTGGTGATGCGCATGGCGCTCTGGTCGTTGACAAAGTTGATGAGCTCGAACAGCCGCTCGGTGCGCTGGCCGGTCAGGGCCGAGATGAACAGCACCGGCGCGTAGGACATGAAGCTCAGGTCGCGCAGGACGTCCTTGCGCATTTTCTCCATGGTGCCGGTCTCTTTGTCAACCAGGTCCCACTTGTTCACGACGATGATGGACGCCTTGCCCGCCTCGTGCGCGAGGCCGGCGATCTTCGTATCCTGCTCCGTGACGCCGTCGCGCGCGTCGATCATGATCAGGCACACATCCGCGCGCTCGATGGCGAGCTTGGCGCGCATGACGGAGAATTTCTCAATGCGGTCGTCCACGCGGGACTTGCGCCGGATGCCGGCGGTATCGACAAAGATATACTTACCGTATTTGTTCTCAAAGCGGGTGTCGACGCTGTCGCGCGTCGTGCCGGCGACGTTGCTGACGATGACGCGCTTTTCACCGAGGATGAGGTTCACGAGCGAGGACTTGCCGACGTTCGGCTTGCCGATGACGGCGACGCGGGTGTAGTCCGCGTCCGCATCGTCCGCATCCGCGGGCGGGAAATGCTCCAGGCAGGCGTCGAGCAGGTCGCCCGTGCCGTGGCCGTGCACGGCGGAGACGGCGATCGGGTCGCCGAGGCCGAGGGAGTAAAACTCATAGATGCCGGGGTCGACCGCGCCGGTGGAGTCCATCTTGTTGACGGCCAGCACGACGGGCTTTTTCGAGCGCAGGAGCATATTGGCCACTTCCTGATCGGCGGCGGTGACGCCGGTGCCGATCTCGGTGACGAGCACGACGACGTCGGCCGCGTCGATGGCGAGCTGCGCCTGCTCGCGCATGAAGAGCAGGATCTCATTGTCGGTGCTCGGCTCGATGCCGCCGGTATCGACGATATCGAACGTGCGGCCGCACCACTCGCACTCGGCATAGAGCCGGTCGCGCGTGACGCCGGGCGTGTCCTCCACGATGGACAGGCGGCGGCCGCAGAGCTTATTGAAGAGCATGGACTTGCCGACGTTCGGCCGGCCCACGATCGCAACCAGGGGTCTGGACATGATTATCCCTCCTTATGGGGATTGTATTTGTAGTATTCCGCGCCGTCGGTGCTGCCATTGCCCCGGTCGGGCAGGTGCACCTCCGGCAGGATGCCGAACATGGCGTCGCAGAGAGCGAAGCCGTCGGCGTCCACGGGGTAGATGGGCACGCCGAGCGCGGCGCTGGCCTGCTCGAGGGTAATGTCGTCGAGAAAGTCCAGCTCGTCGTGGCGCACCATGTTGTTCGAGATCAGCAGCCGCTCGCCGAGATCCTTCCCGCGCAGCTGCGCGATGAGGTCCTGCCCGGTGATGAGACCGGAGACATTGATGCTGCGGCCGAAGAAATCATTTTCGATCGCGTAGACGTGTCCTTTTATTGTAGCATACTTTTCCTGCGCCGTACACAAAAGTTTTTCCAGAAACGGCGCCGCCGAAACACCCGCCGCCATGGAAAACGGCACGCCGTCCGGCGGATCGGACAGGCTCAGCGCCGAGCGAAACTCCGTCTGCTGCAGGCGCAGCATGCCGACGCCGTTTTCCAGCTGGGTGAATTCCTCGTAAAATTCCTCCGGCGGCAGCTCACGCCCCGCTTTCAGATACAGCTCGTCGGCGCAGAAGAAGACGCGCGCGCCGAATTTTTTGACGCATTCGTCGCCGAAGGCGTTGACGAGGTCGAGCGTCTCGGCCGCGTGCTCGGGCGTGAACGGCGTGAGCGGGTAGAGCCCCTCGCGGAACTTCGTCAGCCCGACCGGCACGATCGACACGCTGTGCACCTTTGGATAGAGCGCCGCGAGGTCGTGCATCGTGCGCTGCAGCTGCGCGCCGTCGTTCAGGCCGGGGCAGCAGACGATCTGGCAGTTCATGGTGATGCCGCCGTCAGAAAAGCGCCGCATGATCTCGAGCGTTTTGCCCGCGCGGGGATTGCCGAGCAGGAACGAGCGCAGCTCCGGGTCCGTCGCGTGCACGGAGACATTGATGGGGCTGATGTGCAGGTGGATGATGCGCTGCACCTCGCGCTCGGACAGGTTCGTGAGCGTCATATAATTGCCCATGAGGAAGCTCAGGCGCGCGTCGTCGTCCTTGAAATACAGCGTCGGGCGCATACCCGGCGGCATCTGGTCGATGAAGCAGAACACGCAGTGGTTGGCGCACGAGTGGGCGTTGTCCATGAGGTAGGTCTCAAAGTCCAGCCCCAGTTCGCCGCCGAGGGGCTTCGACACGTGCACGGTGTGCTCCGTCCCGTCCGGGCGGCGCAGGCACACCGCCAGTTCCGGGTCATAGGCGTAGTATTTATAGTCCAGCACATCGGTGATCGGGTTGCCGTTGATGGACACCAGCCGGTCGCCGGGATGGGCCGCGTGGCGCAGCGGGCTGTCGGGGTCGATGTGGCTGATCGTGCAGCGATGCATACGCCGCGCCTCCTTTGCTCGGGATTCCTTTGCTATGCGCCGGGAAACTCCGGCACATAGCAAAAGAAGAGGGGCAAGTGCTCCTCTTCTCAGCTTCTTTTAGTCGTCAACCTTGATGACGTCGCGTCCGTTGTACTTGCCGCAGGTCTTGCAGGCGTGATGGGGCATGACGAATGCGCCGCAGTTCGGGCACTTCACAATCGCGGGAGCGGTGAGCTTCCAGTGGGACGAACGACGCTTGTCACGTCTCTGTCGAGACACTTTTCCTTTCGGGACTGCCATGATGACACCTCCTCGTCAGTCGCTGTTATGAGCAGCTTCCTCTTCTTCGTCAGTTTTATTATCCAAAAGCTGCTCTAATACAGCCATTCTTGGATCGCGGGGTTTTTGACACCGGCACGGCCCGAGGTTCAGGTTCGCGCCGCAGCGGTCGCACAGTCCGGCACAGTCGGGCTTGCACAGGCACTTGGTATCCATGCTGAGGATGAAGCTGGTGGAGAGCACCTCGTCCACATCGAGCCAGTCTCCGTCGAGCGTAAACACCTCAGGATCGTCGTCCTGCGCATCCGCCGTGATGTCGGCGTGCAGGTCGAGGTCGACCGTGCGCGGAAACTCCGCGCCGCAGCGGTCGCACACACACAGCATCTGCGCGTGCAGTTTGCCCTGCAGCGTGAGGATGCCGGCCGTATTGACCACCTTGCCCTCGGCCGTGATCGGCGCGGTGTAGGCCCGGACGGAGGGAAAGTCGAGCAGGGCCGTGTCCAGCTCCTGCGCAAACTGAACACTGCCGCCGGGAATTTCTATGATTTCTCTCAGATTCAGCTTCATAGCGCACCTCGCACAATCGCTTTAGTATTATAGATGATATCCACCCCAATTGTCAACAGGAATTTGTGTTGACAATACGCTGAAAATCCGCGATAATCGTTGCGTGGAGATGGTGTGTGACATGAAAGAGATCCAGATACGCAAAAATGACGCCGGCCAGCGGCTCGACCGCTTCGTCGGCAAGGCCGTTCCCCTGCTGCCGGAATCGCTGCTGCAGAAATATATCCGCCTCAAGCGCATCAAGCGCAACGGCAAGGCCGCCAAGCGCGACGTGCGCCTGGTCGAGGGGGACGTGCTGCAATTATACATCAACGACGAGTTTTTTGAAAAGCCCACGGAGCACAACGCCTGGCTGAAGATCGCAACGCCGCGGCTCGACATCGTCTACGAGGACGAAAACATCCTGCTGGCGGACAAAAAGCCCGGCGTGCTGTGCCACAGTGCGGGCGAGTGGAGCTGGGACACGCTCATCTCGAACATCCAGGCCTACCTGCGCCAGACCGGCGAGTGGGACCCGAAGGCGGAAAACGCCTTCACCCCAGCGCTGTGCAACCGCATCGACCGCAACACCGGCGGCATCGTCATCGCGGCGAAAAATGCCGAGGCGCTGCGCATTTTGAACGACAAGATCCGCGGCCGCGAGATCGAAAAATCCTACCTCTGCGTCGTCTGCGGCCGGCCGAAGCCCGCCGAGGGCCGGCTGGAGGGGTATCTATTCAAGGACGCGGTGAAAAACCAGGTCTACGTGACGAAAAAGCCGCAGCCCGGTGCCAAGACCGCCGTGACGGAATACCGCACGCTGTGCTCGGCCAGGGGGCTCTCGCTCGTCGAGTGCCGGCTGCTGACCGGCCGCACGCACCAGATCCGCGCGCAGATGGCCGCCGCCGGCTGCCCCCTGCTCGGCGACGGAAAGTACGGCCGCGAGCGCATCAACCGCACCTACGGCGAGACGGGGCAGATGCTCTACTCCTACAAGCTCACGTTCACGCTGCCGACGGACGCGGGTATCCTGGAATACCTGCGCGGGCGGACGTTTCAGGTGCAGCGCGTGCCCTTCGCAGAAAAGTATTTCCCGGATTTCAAACTTTCATAAACGCACAGCGCCGGACGGGCTTCCGTCCGGCGCTGTTTGTTTTTGTATCGCTCAGAGCCGATCCATGCGGAACGCCGCATAGACATCCCGGCGGGTAAAGCTGTCCGTGGGAACGAACCACGCCTCCGGCAGCGCGGTCACGTGATCCGCCGGGTGCGCCGCCTCGGAGACGAGGCCGTTTTCCCGGCACCAGGCCATCGCGCCGTCGTAAGCGCCGGCGCGGCCGGTCCGGCGCAGCTGCGCGACGCGGCGCGTGATGGTCTCCGCCTTCGGCGCCAGCAGCATCGCCAGCTCGCCCACCGTCATGGGATCGTCGAGCCGCAGGCGGTTATCGGAAAAGACGATCGCCCGCTGCTGTGCGAGCGCCGTCAGGCGGTCAAATAGCGGCTCGTCGCGGCCGACGTCCGCAAAGGGGCTCTCCGCCAGCAGCTCGCCCACCGGCACGACCTGATAGCCGTATTCCTGCAGCAGCGCCAGCTGCTCGCCGAGGGCGAAGGCCACCGGCGTGCGCTTGGCCATGTTGTAGCCATCCTTCTGGAAAATGATCTGGCCGCAGAAAAAGTCCGGGTCTTTTTCCAGCGCCTTGCGCATCGGCTCGACCATGGCGCGGATCTCCGCCTGCAGCGCCGCCTCCGGGTCGGGATCCGTGGACGGGAGCCAGCCCGCGCCGTCAAACGACGCCGCCATGTACTGGTAGCCCATGTGGTCATAGACATCGTAGCTCGTGAATCCGCCGGTCATCTTGTCCACATAGTGCGGCGGGCGCGCGAGCGTCATCGTATAGCCGTAGCGCGTCTGCATGAGCGTGTGCAGGCGGGTGAGATCCTCCACCGCGGCGTCAAAGCCGGGGAGATATTCGCGCGCGCCGTACACGAACGGCTTCTTGCCGAAAATGATGTGCCGGTAGCCGTGGTTCGTGATCTGGTGGCCCTCGGCGAGCATGCGGCGGATGAGGCGGTCGTTGTGCTCCGCGCCGCCCTGCTCGTCGCAGTGAATATCCGGGTAATGGTCAAAGCGCACGCCGCCCCACGCGGCGCTGCCGAGCTTTCCGGCCTCGTCGGGGTAGTTGGCGCTCGTGTCGCCGATGACGTCGAAGCTGCCGCGCGCGCCGTACTGCGCCAGCGTGTCGAGCAGCACGTCCGTGAGCGTCCGGCCGTCGAACCGGTCCGGCGACGCGGGCAGGCCCATCGGCCCGTCGTCAAACGTCATGGCGCAGATGCGCCGCGTCGTGTGCACGCGCTCGATGCGCCGGGTGTAGCCGACATAGTGTTTTTCTGCGGGCGTGATGAGCTTCTTGACGATCTTTTTGCCCTGCTTTCCTACTTTAACGATCCAGGACATGATAGGTCTCCCCTTTCCAAGTGATATCCTGCAGGCAGCACTTTGCGGCAAAGAGCGCCCACTTGACATAGGCTGCCGCGCCGGCATGGGTGCGCCGGCGCTTGGTCAGCTGGCTCTCGGCGACATAGCGCGCCTTTCCGCGCCGCCCGTCCACGGCCGTCGCCCCGCGCAGCAGCGCCGCACGGACGGCCGGCAGCGTCAGCGCGTCGGCCTCCAGCGTCACGACGCCGTTGCCGATCTCCTCCGGCAGGTGCGCGTCGCTGCCGGCCGTGACCGGCTTTGCCGCGCGCTGCGCAAGCGCGCACGCCATGGCGTTGGCCTGCGGGTTTTTGCGGTCGGCCCGGCCGTTCCAGACCTCGATGCCGTCGAGCCGGTCGAGGTAGGCGTCGAGCCGCTGTGCATCGCTGCTGCGCTCGAACGGGTGCGCCATCACGGCGAGGCCGCCGCAGGCGTGCACGGCGTCGATCGCGGCGTCCAGCTCCCGTGCCTCGATCTGCTCGGTGACGAACAGGCCCAGCAGATGCCCCCGATCCGTCGAGAGCTCAATGCCGGGGATGAGCAGAAAATCCGGCGCGTCCCACGTCTCGGTCAGGGCGCGGTCATGATCGCACACGGCGACGCCCTGCAAGCCCCGTGCACGCGCGCACGCGACGATCTCGTCAAGGGCCATGCGCCCGTCCGGCGAGTGCTCGGAATGAATGTGCAGGTCGAGTTTGACCTCCATGGGCAGAAGCTCCTCTCTGCGCGGAAATCACCCGCGCGCAAACAGGCTGTTTTTCAGATAGACCCAGAACACGCGGTTGTCGCCCCGGCAGCGCAGGGCCTCCTTCGCCGTGAACAGGTCGGCAATGCTGCGCAGGAACACGCCGATGCGCCCGGCGCGCAGATAGTGCAGCGCGGCGAGCGTGTCATTGAGCAGAAAGCGCATACGCACGCCGGTCCGGTAATCCTGCGCGGCATAGGCCACCCGCTCCCCCGCCGCGGCGCGGGCATAGTGCGCCACAAGCGGGCTCTGGGCCGCCTCCGTCATCGGGAAGCTGCCCCAGACGCGGGGGTTGACCTCCAGCAGGCAGTCGCCCTTGAACTCCACCATGGCCATGCCCGTGAAGCCGAACGAGTGCAGCAGCCGGTACGCGCGGTCGATGAGCGCGGCGTCATAAAAGCTCTCGCAGCAGGTCGACGGGCCGCCGGTGATCGGGTACTCCCGAATGCGGCGGTGGCACAGCGCGCTGATCATACGGCCGTCCCGGTCCAGCAGCAGGCTCACGCCGATGCCCGGGCCGGCGATCTTGTCCTGCACGATGGGCGACGGATCGTAGCGCTGCATGCGCGCGAGGATTTGCGCATACGCCTCCGGCGTGTCGGCGACGGCGTAGCGGTCAGCGGCCTTGAGGCCGAATTTTTCGCCGCAGTGCGGCTTGATGACAACGGGGTAGCGCTCCGGCGGCACGCCATCATACTGCCGCGGCACGGGAATGCCGAGGCTCTGCGCGCGCGCGTGCACCGTTTCCTTATCATTGAGCGCGTCGAGCACGGGCCGGGGCGCGATGAGAAAATCCGCGATCCGGGCAAACCGCTCCCGCTGCGCGGCGACCGTGTTGAGCGTGACCGCGCCGACGCAAAACAGCACCGGGTGGTCATATGTCTCCAGCAGCGCCGCGAGCCGGTCCGCGTAGCCGTCGTCGGCCGCAGCGCCGTCGATCCACCGGAAGGCGGCGCAGCAGCGCGAGGATGCGACCGCCGGCACGGCGTGCACGTCGGCACGCGTCTGCGTCACGATCACCTGATAGCCCGTGCGGTGCAGCGCGCGCACCGCCGCGATGGACGACCGGTATTTTCCGTCGGTCACGATGGCTGTTTTCATGTCCGCTCCCTCCCGCTCCTGGCGCGGAGCTGTCGATCTCATGCCCCTTATGATACCAAACCTGTGCGGAAAATACAAGACGGCGCAGCGGGCGCTCTGCCGAAAAAGCAGAGCGCCCGCCGCGCCCGGGAAACGGATCCGATCAGGAATGGGTGTGCGCAAGTTTGTTCGTGTCCAGGGATTTGCGGTAGACCACGAAGCGCTGGTAGAGAAACTCCGTCACGAAATTCAGCACCATGTTCAGCCCCGTCACGAGGTAGCCGTTCCACCCCTGCACGTCCGCAAGCCTGTGCTCGAGCAGCGTGGACAGCGGCGTGAACGCGCAGTAGTACAAAAACACGAGCGTCATGGCCCGCGTCACCTTCTCCGTCGAGCGGAAGGTGTAGCGCCGGTTGCACGTGAAGTTCCACAGCACCGACAGCACGAGCGCCGTCAGGTACGCGCCCCAGTACGGCCAGCGGAACACCTCGTTGAAGAGCGCAAAGCTGCCGAGCTCGATCAGCCCGGCCGAGCACGAGAAAAGCAGGAATTTCCCCGTGCGCCGAAGCTCCGTATGCTGCATAGTGATCGCCTCTCACTTCAAAAGTTCAATAATTTGAAGCAATCATAGCGCGGTTTTCGGAATCTGTCAAGTGCTGACGGGGTAGACGGCCACCTGCTTGTTGGCATCGGCCACGGCGAGGAACACCTCGCGCGCGCTGTGGTAGCCCTGCTGGCGCAGCTGCCTGAGCAGCCACGTCTCGTCCACGCCCATGCGGTGCAGGTTCTCGCCGAGGACGCGGCCGTCCATGATGAGCTCGGTGAAGATCTGCTCCTTTTCCGGGGCAATGCCAATGTCCTCCGGCGTGGCCGGGCGGCGGGCCGCCACGGGCAGGATGGTCAGGCGACCGTCGGGCTCATAGACCGCCGTCTGGATGGCGCCGAGGTCGAAAAAGCCCTGCTGGCGGCACTGGATGAGAAATTCGCTCAGGTCGAGGCGGGCCTTTTTCATGTTGCGACGGTAGAGCTTGCCGTTGTCAAAGATGATCGACGGCGCGCCGCTGATATATTTGCGCAGGCGCGGACACTTGCTCGTCAGCGCCTCGAGCAGCCAAACCAGCAGCGCCCAGACCACCATGGCCACGAGCGGACGCAGCGGTTTTTCCAGTTCCGTGGCCATCTCGGCGGCGATCGAGCCGATGGTGATGCCGTTGACGTAGTCAAAGACGCTCAGTTCCGAGATCTGGCGGTGGCCCATGAGCTTGGAGAGCAGAAACAGCGCCACAAACGCACCCACGGACGTAACCGCCACTTGCAGCAGGTCCATCCGAACCACTCCTTTCAATATGGGCTAGTGTGCCCGGGGAGCGGAAAATCATGTGCCGGCGCTTGACTTTTCGGCCGGGATCTGCTAAAAAAGAAGCTGGCTCGTGTAGCACTGACACAACAGGAACGCAAAGCGTGCAGCATCCGGACACCGGACGCTGTGCGCTTTTTTGTTTGCCCGGCGCAAAGCAGCCGCACATCAAAAAAGGAGGTCTGCAATATGCCGCAGACAAAAACACAGGGTGCGGTCTTCGGACTGCTGATGTCGTATTTCATGGCGCTGGGGATGGAGGTCGCCAACGTCGCGCACAAGCTCGGCGCGATGTCCAACGCGGTCTTTCTGCCCGCGCTGAAGGAGACCGCGTTCATGGGCGCGATCGTCTTTGTCGTCTCCATGCTCTATGGCAGCCGCGCAGGGCAGCACATCGCGCACAAATTCGTCCGGCCGGGGCGCGACAACCCGCTGCTCGTGACGCTGGGCGTGTCCGGCTGCACGGTCATGGTCATGTGCCCGTCGATGAGCCTGATCGCAACGGCGCTGTTCACGGGCATCGACGCAGAGTTTTTCGCGCGCTTTCTCGCCACGCTCTACCGCAACCTGCCGTGGGCGCTGCTGTGGCAGATCTTTGCCGCGGGGGCCGGCCACGCGCGGGGTGTTCCGCGCGATCTTTCGCAGGCAGCTCGTGGAAAACGACCGCAAAGCCTTTTCTTCCGACACGGAATGTGATAAGATGGACGCCTGAGAAATCGAGGTGTTTTTCATGTATGACGAACTGACGGAAGTCGACATTCAGAAGATGAAAGACGAGATCGACTACCGCACACGGGAGCTGCGGCCGAAGCTGATCGAGGAGGTCAAGGTGGCGCGCGGCTTCGGCGACCTGAGCGAGAACTTTGAATACAAGGCCGCCAAGCGCGAGAAAAACCGCAACGACAGCCGCATCCGCTACCTGCAGCGGATGGTGGACACGGCGAAGGTCATCTCCGACCACTCGTCCGGCGACGTGGTGGGTCTGTTCGACAAGGTGGTCATCTATATCCCGGACGACGACGAGGAGCAGACGATCCGCCTCGTGACGACGCTGCGGCAGAACGCGCTCGAGGGCCTCATCAGCAAGGAGTCCCCCGTCGGCAAGGCCGTCATGGGCCACCGCGCGGGCGAGACCGTGCACGTGCAGGTCAACGAGAACGTCGGCTACGACATCGTCATCCGCTCCGTGGAAAAGGGACAGGACGACGACTCGCTGCCCATCAGCGCGTACTGAGCGCGACCATATGCGAAAAACCGGCTGCGGAAAGTCCGCAGCCGGTTTTTTCTGCCCGCTCACAGCAGGTATTCATAGAGACCGTAGTCCGTCCAGCCGGTGTCGGCGTAAAACATCCGCACCGTGCCGCGGCGCTCGAACCCCTGCCCGGCGTAGAGCCGCTCGGCCGGGACGTTGCCGCCGAGCACGTCGAGCCGCAGCGCCGCCGTCAACCGCGCGCTGGCAGAGGCGGCCGGAGAGCGGATGCAGGCGCGCTACACCCCGCAGGAGATGCTGGCGCTGCTCGCATCCTGCGGCTTTGCCGTCCGGGAGGTGTGGGATGTGGAGGCGATGACGCGGCGGTTTTTCACCGCGCGCAACCGCGGAAATCCGGACCTCCCCATGGCCGCGCCGGCAGGCGTGCAGTACCTGCTCGCCGTGCGGGAGTGAACCCCCTCAATCCAGATAGCCAAACAGGCCGCGCACGGACACGTCGCCGCCGGTGACGGTCTCGCGCATGCCGTCCGGCCAGCGGACGACAAGCGCGAAGTCGTCGTCCACCGCCTCGGCAAAGCCGGTGCGGACATCCTCGCCGCGCACGACGCGCACCGGCCGCCCGACCGTGACACAGCGCGCGCGGTAATCGTCGAGATACGCGCGCGGGTCGCGCTGCCAGTCGAGGTACATTTGGTCGAGCGCGCGCACCATTTCCGCCGCCAGCCGCGCGCGGGAGATCTCCAGCCCCGTCTCGGACCGGACGGAGCCCGCGATGGTGCGCAGCTCCGGCGGGAAATCCTCCGGCCGCTGGCGGACGTTCACGCCGATGCCGGCCACGATGGAATCGACCGTGCCGGTCTCGGCCTCGACGGTCAGCTCCGTGAGGATGCCGCAGAGCTTTTTCGTGCCGAGGACGAGGTCGTTCGTCCATTTGATGCCCGGCTGCACGCCGCACGCCTCGAGCGCGCGGCAGACGGCCACCGCGACGTGCGCCGTCATGGTCATGGCCGCCGTGGGCGCGCAATTCGGCCGCAGGAGCATGGACAGGTAGACCCCCTGCCCCGCGTCCGACCGAAACGGCCGCCCGGCCCGGCCGCGCCCGGCCGTCTGCCGGTCGGCAATGGCGCACAGGCCGTCCGGTGCGCCGCGCATGGCCTCGGCCTTGAGATAACTGTTCGTGGAGTCGATCTGCGCAAAGCACCGCACCGTCGCCCGCCGCGCCTCCGGCAGGTAGGACAGCACGTCCCCGGCCGTGAGCGTGTCCGGCCGCGCGCGCAGGCAGTAGCCCCGGTTCGTGACCGCGTCGATATCATAGCCGTCTGCGCGCAGCGCGCGCACCGCCTGGCTGACCGCCGCGCGCGACACGCCCAGCTTTTCGCGCATTTCCTCGCCAGAGAGATACCCCTCCGCCTCCGTGAGCAGGAGCAAAACATCGTCCCGCAGCATGAGATCACACTCCTTTGGATCTTTCTCTGGTGTCAGTTTAGCCGATGACAGCGAAATTGTAAAGCATTTTTCAAAACCGGTTGACAATTTGGCGCGCGTGTGCTATCGTCCGATTGTCAAGTCGTTCTTTGTTTTACTTTACAATCGGAGGAGATCTTATGAAATTTTCGACCAGAGACCTGTGCTTCTGCGCAATCGGCGCGGCGCTCATCGCCGTGTGCGCGTGGATCAGCATCCCGGCGGACGTGCCGTTCACGCTGCAGACGTTTGCGATCTTCACCGTGTGCGGCCTGCTCGGCGGCAAGCGCGGCACGGTGAGCGTGCTGGTGTATCTGCTGCTGGGCGCGGTAGGCGCGCCGGTGTTCGCGGGCTTTCGCGGCGGGTTCGCGTCCCTGCTCGGCACGACGGGCGGCTACCTCGTCGGCTTTGTGCTGCTGACGCTCATCATCACCTTCGCGCAGGCGCACTGGGGGCAGGGCCAGTGGGTGTTCGTGCTCTCGGCGGCCGTGGGGCTGCTCGTGTGCTATGCGTTCGGAACGGCGTGGTTTCTCATCGTCTACACCCGCACGGGCGCCATCACGCTCGGCGTGGTTCTGGCCAAGTGCGTGCTGCCGTTTTTGCTGCCGGACGCGGTCAAGCTCGCGCTGGCGACGCTGCTGCGTGCGCGGCTGTACCGGCGCATCCCCGCGTGACAAAGCGCCTGTACGGCGAAAAACACCGGCCGAAACGGCCGGTGTTTTTCTGTTCTGTTCTGTTTTCGGAAGGCTCAGTTCCAGTAGTCCGTACCGGTGATGCCGATGTCGGCGGCGTGGAACTCGGGGTTCTTGCCCTCCTTGCGCTGGCGCATGTAGTCCTTGAGCACGGCCAGACCCTTGTTGCTGAGGATGAGGATGACCGGGATGTTGATGATGACCATCGTGCCCTGGAGCATGTCGGCCGTATCCCACGCGAGGCCGGCGCTGACGATGGCGCCAACGAACACGAGCGCCGTCGCAGCCAGACGGAACACCGTCATGCCCGCCTTGCTCGGGTCGCGCCGAAGGATATACTTCAGGCAGCCCTCGCAGTAATAGTAGTTGCCGATGAGCGTCGTGAACGCGAACAGGCTCATGGACACGGCGATGAAGATGGGGCCGAAGCTGCCGAGCGCCTGCTGCATGGACGCCTGCACATAGGCCGCGCCGGCCGCTTCCTTGGTCGGCTCAACGCCGGAGCACAGGCACATGAACGCCGTGGCCGAGCAGATGAGCAGCGTGTCGATGAACACGGACAGCATCTGCACGAGGCCCTGCTTGGCCGGGTGCGAGACGTCGGCCGTGGCGGCCGCGTTCGGCGCCGAGCCCATGCCGGCCTCATTGGAGTACAGGCCGCGCTTGATGCCCCACATGATGCACGAACCGGCAAAGCCGCTGAACGCCGCCTTGAAATTGAACGCATCGCGGAAGATGTTGGCGATGACGCTCGGGAAGATCTTGATGTTCATGAAAATGACGACGAGCGACACGAGGATGTACAGCACGCCCATGACCGGCACGAGCACGCCCGTGATATTGGTCAGGCGCTTGCCGCCGCCGAGCACGCACGCGGCGAACAGCACCGCCAGGATCGCACCGATGATGTACGGCGTGCGGTCCTTGGCGTAGAAGCCAAAGCCGGCGAAGGCGTCCTGCAGATTGTAGGACGCGAGCATGTTGTAGCCGACCACATAGGTCAGGATGAGCACGACGGCGAAAATGACGCCGAGCCAGCGCTGGTGCAGCGCCTGCTCCATGTAATACGACGGGCCGCCGACGCAGCCGCCCTTGCCGTCCTTTTTCTTATAGACCTGCGCGAGCGCGGACTCGATAAAGGCGCTCGCTCCGCCGAGCAGCGCCACGACCCACATCCAGAACACGGCGCCGAAGCCGCCGAGGCAGATGGCCGTGGACACGCCGACGATGTTGCCGGTGCCGACACGGGACGCCGTGGACACCATGAGCGCGCCGAACGAGGAAATGCTGCCCTTCTCCTTCGGCTTTTCCGCGACGACGTGGATGGACTCGCCAAACAGGCGGAACTGGATCAGACCGGTGCGGATCGTGAAATACAGGCCCGCGACGATCAGAAACAGCGGCACGATGTACGGCTGATATAAAAAGCCGCCGATCGCATTGACCACACTGTCAATTTTGTCAATCATGATTTGTCTCCTCTGCAATTTTTCATTTTCCCCGCGGCAAAGCAGCCGCGCGATAGATAGTATACAAAAGATTTGTCAAAAATGCAACCATAATTCAGCAATGTGACAAAAACCCTGAAAAATACAGGGTTTTCTCCAAGGTGCAGCCTCTTGCGCGGGCGGATATTTCGGCGTAAGATAGGGATACTTTCCACGCGGAGACAAGGAGCGAAACACACATGTTCACAGGCTTTTCCGACGCAACGATCGACTTTCTCTGGGAGCTGCGCTTTCACAACGAGCGCCCGTGGTTTCTGGAGCACAAGCAGGTATTTCTCGACACGCTCGACCGGCCCATGAAGGCGCTGGCCGCGGACGTGACGGCGGCGCTCGAGCAGGCGTACCCCGACCGGAAGTGGTATCTGCACGTGGCGCGCATCTACCGCGACGCGCGGCGGCTGCACGGCAATGGGCCGTATAAGGAGAACCTCTGGTTCACACTGCGGTGCGACAGCAGCCGCGGGCCGGAGATCCCGGCGTTTTATTTCGAGATCACGCCGCACAACTACAGCTACGGCATGGGCTTTTACTGGGCGAAGGCGAACACGATGGCGTGCTTCCGCCGCGCGATCGACGCCGATCCCCTGCCGCTGACGGCGCTGGCCGAGCGCCTGAACGCGCAGGATACCTTCGTGCTCACCGGGCAGGACTACGCCCGCGCGAAGGGCGACCCCGGCGCGCTGCTGCGCCCGTGGTACAATAAGCGCGTGCTCGACCTCTCGTGCGTGCGCGAACACGACGACCTGCTCTTCTCCCCCGCGCTGACAGACGCGCTCGTGCGCGGGTTCGGCTTCCTGCTGCCGTACTACGACTATCTCGAGACCGTGACGCGGCGGGAGGATGCGTGATGCGCTGCTTTGACGGCCACTGCGACACGCTCGCGCGCTGCATGACCACCGGCGAGGGGCTGCGGCAAAACGGCGGCCACGTCGATCTTGCGCGCTGCGCGGCCCTCGGGCAGCACGCGCAGATCTTCGCCGTGTTTGCCGACAGCAGCAAAACAAGCGCCCCGCTCTACACCGTCGCGCAGCAGCAGCACGCGCTGCTGGAGCGGGAATGCGCGCGCAATGCCGATCTCGTGCGCCGCTGCCGCACGGCGCGGGACGTGCGCGCCGCCTGGGCCGCCGGGAAAACGGCCGCGCTGCTCGGCATCGAGGGCGCGGAGCTGCTGGAGTGCGACCCGCGGCGGCTGGACGACGCGGCGGCGTGGGAGTGCGTATACGTGACGCTGACATGGAACCACGCAAACGCCCTCGCAGGCTCGCACTGCGACGCGCAGGCGCAGGGGCTCACGGCGCAGGGGCGCGACTTTGTGCGCGCGCTGTATGCGCACCGGATGCTGCCGGACGTGTCGCACCTGTCGGAGGCGGCGGCGTGGGACGTGGTGCGCCTCGGGCTCGGCCCGGTGATCGCCTCGCACGCGAACAGCCGCGCCGTGTGCGCGCACATGCGCAACCTCTCGGACGACCTCTTTCGCGCCATCCGCGACAGCGGCGGCGTGGTCGGGCTGAACCTCTACACGGACTTTCTCGGCGGCGGCGGCATGGACGCCGTCGTGCGCCACGTTGAGCATCTGCTCGACCTTGGCGGCGACAGGACGCTCGCGCTCGGCGGCGACCTCGACGGGTGCGACACGCTCGGCGGCGGCATCACCGGCGTGCAGGACTACCCAAAGCTCTATGCGGCCATCAAAGCCCGCGGCTATGACGCCGCGCTGCTGCAGGATCTCTTCGCCGACAACTGGCTGCGCGTGCTGCCGAAATAACGGAAACATACAATACCCCGCCGCAGAAACCTGCGGCGGGGCATTTTCTCTATCAGGATATCTTACGCGAGCGGTTTGAAATCGGACTTCGGGTGGTGGCACAGCGGGCAGACGAAGTCGTCCGGCATATCCGCGCCCTCGTACACGTAGCCGCAGACGGTGCAGACGAAGCCGACGCGCTTTTCCGCGGGCTTGGCCTCGTGCTTGACGAAGTCGGACGCCGGGTGCTTGCACAGCGGGCAGATGAAATCGGCCGGGAGCGTCTCGCCCTCGTACACGTAGCCGCACACGGAGCAGACCCAGGTCGCCTTCTCGGCGGGGGCGAGCTTCGGCGGCGCGGGCTTGATGTGGCTGCGGTAGTAGTCATAGGTCACGGTCTCGTCGTTGCTGAAGAGCTTGGACTCCGTGATCTCGGCGATGAAGAGCCGGTGGCTGCCCTGGTCGTAGCTCTCGACGACGCGGCAGGAGAACATGGCGTTCGTATAGCGGTTGATGTAATACAGGCCGTTGTCGCTGCGGGCGCAGTCTGTCCAGTCTGCGAACTTGTCCACATCCGCGCCGGACTGGAAGCCGAAGTGCTGGAAGAAGGCAAACGGCACTTCCTTCGTCAGCAGCGAGAGGTTGAACACGCCGGTGCGCTCGATCATGCCGCAGGTGTAGTTGGCCTTGATGACCGAGATGGAGATGCGCTCGGGCTTGTTGGCCATCTGGATGGCGGTGTTGATGACGCAGGCGTTGTCCTTGTCCCCTTCGCGGGCGGAGAGCGCGAACAGGCCGTACTGGAACTTGAAGAGCGCAGCGGGGTTCTGCTTGCCCTCGTTGACGATCGGCGCGGGCTTCGGCATGGAGGCCACGAGCGCGTCCGCGATCTCGGCGAGCGCGGCGAGCTGGTCGTCCTTGAGCGAGGATTTGATGGTGAGCGTCTCGTTGAGGATGTTCACGTTCTTGAGCTTGGAGAGGATGCCGCGCATGAGCTTGCCGGCCGTCGGCGCCCAGGAGCCGTTTTCGATCAGGGCAATGGTGCGGTTCTGGAGGTTATGCGCCGCGATGTCGAGCAGCGCCGTCTCCATGTTGCAGAAGATGCCGGCGTTGTACGTCGTGGACGCGAACACGAGGTGGCTGCAGCGGAAGGCCTCGGCCACGACATAGCTCGGGTGCGTGACGGAGACGTCATACATGGCGATGTTGCGCACGCCGCGCTCAGCGAGCATGGTGGCGAGCACCTGCGCCGCGTTTTCCGTGTGGCCGTAGACGGAGGAGTAAGCGATGAGCACGCTGCCCTCCTGCTCGGGCGTGTAGGAGCTCCACTTGCTGTACTTATCGACGAACCAGCCGATGTTCTTGCGCCAGACCGGGCCGTGCAGCGGGCAGATCATGCGGATGTCGAGCGTGGCGGCCTTCTTGAGCAGGGCCTGCACCTGCGTGCCGTACTTGCCGACGATGTTCGTATAGTAGCGGCGGGCATCGGGCAGCCAGTCGTGCTCAAAGTCGTACTCATCGGCATAGAGATTGCCATTGAGTGCGCCGAACGTGCCGAAGGCATCGGCGGAGAAGAGCGTGCCGGTCGTGGTGTCGAAGCTGACCATGACCTCCGGCCAGTGGACCATCGGCGCCATGACATAGGCAAACGTGTGCTTGCCGAAGCAGTAGGTATCGCCCTCGGCCACGAGGATGGCACGGGCGTCAATGTCAAAGGTGAAGTAGTTGCGGATCATGTCGCGGATCTTCGCGTTGCAGATGATCTTCGCCTCGGGGTAGCGGCGCACGGTCTCCTCGAGCGTCTTGGCGTGGTCGGGCTCCATGTGGTGCACGACGATGTAGTCCAGCGGGCGGCCGCCAAGGACATGGGCGAGGTTTTCAAAGAATTGACCGGCGACGGACTGGTCCACCGTGTCGAGCAGGACGGTCTTTTCGTCGAGCAGGACGTAGGCGTTGTACGACACGCCGCGCGGAATGGGGTACACGCTCTCAAACAGGGCCAGACGGCGGTCGGACGCGCCGACCCAATACAGATCCTCGGTCATTTTCACAGTGCAGTGCATACTTGTCTCCTCCTTCTCGTTCCCCGGCTCAGCCGAGGAGTTTCAACAGCTCTTCCTTCGGCGTCACGCCGACCTTCACAGCCGCGGCCTGGCCGCCGCGGAACACCATCAGCGTCGGGATGCTCATGATGCGGAACTGGCCCGCGAGCTCCGGCTGCTCGTCCACGTTGACCTTGCCGAACTTGTATTCCGGGTGCTCGGCATCGAGCTCCTCGACCACGGGGGCCATCATGCGGCACGGGCCGCACCATGTCGCCCAGAAATCCACGAGCACGGGCTTGTCGGACTGCAGGACCTCCTGCGCAAAGTTTTCTTTCGTCAGTGTAATCATGATGATCTTCCTTTCTGGAATTGTCGTCTGTATTCGTATGTGCTGATTTTAACAGATTTTCCACCCGCGTTCTGTGGCAAAGTCACATTCCGGCGAGGCGGCGCAGTTTTTCGGCGTCCGCGACCGTGACCGTGCCGCGGCCGAGCGAGACGATGCCGTCGTCGGCGAAGTGGCGCAGCATGCGCGTGACGGTCTCGCGCACGGCGCCGGTGTCGCGCGCGATCTGCTCGTGCGTGGCGCGCACGGGCGCGCGGGCGTGGCCGGACTCGTCCCAGAGATACTGTGCGAGGCGCTTGTCAAAGCTCGTGAACAGCAGCTGCTGCATCGCCCACATGACATCGGAAAAGCGCTCGGTCGCAAGGCGGTACATGCAGCACTCGACATGGATGTTCTCCGCCGCAAGCTGCTGGAACACGTGCGCGCCGAGGATGAGCAGCTCCGTCGGCGCATCGGCCACGAGCTGCACCTCGAACGTGATCTGCCGGATGACGCACGCCGCCGCCAGCACGCAGGCGTCCCCGTCCGTGAGGCGGTAGAGCGTGATCTCGCGCCCGTCGTCCGAGAGCATGCATGCGCGCAGGCGGCCGGTCTGCACCCGGATCATGCCGAGGCACTGCCCGTCGCACCCGTGCACGAGCGCGCCGCGGTCATACTGCACCAGGCGCGCGCCGCGCCGCGCAAGCTCGCGCTGCGGCTCGGTCAGGTTCGGCCAGAAGGGCAGCTGCTCGAGCGCCGCGGCCAATCGTTCGTTCATATCCGTTCCCCCATCGCCGCCGGACACACGGCGGCGCTCTTTTTTGACCAGCATAGCACAAAACCGCCGCCGATGGAATCCCCACGGCGGCAATTTTTGGCGAGATTTTTTCCGCATCCCGCCCGACAGCACGTTGACAAACCGGCCGCCGAACGGTACGATAGCAGCAGAAAACACGCAGCAAGGGAGGGACGCGCGATGCGGGCACTGTGTTACGCGCAGACAAACATCGGCTCCGGCCGGGACAACAATGAGGATAACTACTACTGCAACGGCACGTTCAAGCGCGACCCCGCCATCCCCGTAGCCGAGGCGGCCGCCGAGCAGGAGAGCCGGCGGCTGATCTACGGCGTGTTCGACGGCATGGGCGGCGAGGCCAACGGTGAGCAGGCGGCGCTGCTGTGCGCGCAGACGCTGCACCAGTGCAGCAGCGACGAGCCGTTTGACGCGCTCGATTTCTTCCGCCGGGCAAATGTCGCCGTGTGCGACATGATCGCGGCCAGCGGCCAGATCGGCGGCTCGACCGCCGCGACCGTACACCTGACCGGCAACCGCGCCTACTGCTGCAATGTCGGCGACAGCCGCATCTACCTGCAGCGCGGCGGCGCGCTGCAGCGCATCTCGCGCGACCACACCAAGTATCAGGAGCAGCTCGACGCCGGCGCTGCCGCCGCCGACGCGGCCGACAACCCGGACAGGCACGTGCTCACGCAGTATCTGGGCATGCTGGGCGCGCGCCAGCGGCTCATGCCGTATTTCGCGGCCAGCGTGCCGCTCGCCGTGGGCGACCGGCTGCTGCTGTGCACCGACGGGCTGACCGGCAAGCTCAGCGACAGCCAGCTGCAGGCAGCGCTCGGCGCCGACGTGCCGCTGCCGGAGCTGGGGCAGGCGCTCATGGCGCAGGCGCTCGCGGCCGGGCCAGGCGACAACATCACGCTCGTGCTCATCGAGATCACGGCGCTCGACGCGGAGACGGCCGTGCCCCTGCCCCAGCCGCCGGCCGAGGAACTGTCGCAGACGCGGCGGTTTGAAGTGCCGGCCGCACGGATCGCCGAGCAGGAGACCCAGCGCAAAAAGCACGCGCACGCGCGCCGGCGCGAGATCATCCTGACCGTGGCCGTCGTGCTGGCCGTGCTCGCCGCCGTGATCGCGGCGCTGTGGCTCGCGGTCGGCAGCATCCCGCGCAAGCACCCTGCCCCGGCGTCCACGCCGGTGCAGACCGCGGCCCCCACGCCGACGCCCGCGAGCGTAAACCCGCCGCAAATCATTCTGCCCCCGCCGCCGACGCCGGAGCCGGAACCCACCCCAGAGATCACGCCGGAGCCGTCGCCCGACATGACGCACGTGCCCGAGACCGCCGCACCGGAAAACTTACCCGGTTGACGCGCAGCGCCCGGATGCGTATAATAGCATTGTGAAAGATTCGACACCTTTTGAGGTGCATGAGGAGGAACATCGGATGCGCACACACCACGCCCTGCAGCCCCGCTCGCCGGAGCAGGCATCCTACAGCATCGGCCGCCGCGACGGCAAGCAGTTTCTGAAGCTCTACCGCAGCTACCTGCACGGCACGCTCGCCGGAACGCGCGAGCCGGTGTATGAGGGCACGGTCGTGGAGAGCGCAGACGACTGGCGGCTGACCGCCGTGCTCGCGCTCGCGCCGATGACGCTCGCGTTCGCGTACCTGATCGTGATGCTGTTTTTCGTGTTCCTGTAATATTCCATATTGCAACAGTCCCACCGCCGAAAAACCGGCGGTGGGACTGTTTTTTTTATTCACTTTTCCACCTGCACGCCCATCAGGTACTGCGCGCCGAGCGGGCCGGACAGCAGGCCCTGCACGTGCGTGTTGCACAGGTAGGTGTCCGTGTACCAGTAGAGCGGGCAGACAGCGCCCGTCTGCATGAGCAGCGTCTCGGCCTGGTGCATGAGCGAATAGCGCTCGGCCGTGTCGCCGCTGCTCTGGATGCGGTAGAGCAGCGCGTCATACGACTCGGCCCAGGTGCAGTTGTCGCGCGTGCGGCCGTCGAGCGTAATGCTGTAGCCCGCATAGTCCGCGTGCGCGCCGCGGCCGAGGGCGACGCAGTTGCTGCCCGCGCCGCTCGCCCAGAGGGAGAGAAACGGCATGGGATCGTCCACATCGGCGCTGAAGCTGCAGCGCGTGATCGAATAGCCTCCGGCGGCGCGGCTGGCGAGGAAGGTGTCCATGTCCTGCGCCGTGACCGCGAGCGAAATACCGTAGCGGCCGTAGAGCTCCGTGAGATAGTCCGCGATGGCGACGTGGCCTGCCGCGTTGGACGTCAGGTACGTCAGCTCCGGGAAGCCGGCGCACACGCCCTGCGCGCTGACCGTGAACCGGCCGGACGACTCCGCCGCCTGCCGCAGGAGCGCGATGGCCTGCTGGCAGTTGGCCTCGTGATCGCTGCCGTAATAACCGCCGCCCTTGCCGTCCGCGCCGTTGTGCGCGGTGAAGGCGCTGCCGTCGGCGTCCGAGACGCCGGGCGGGATGGGCGCGTTCGCGCTCTGCTGTGCGCCGGGCGTGATCTCGCTGCACAGATAGCTGCGGTCGATGAGCAGGGCGAGCGCAGTGCGGATCTGCGCGCGCTCCGTCTGCGAGAAGGCGCTCAGCGCCGGGTCGCTCATGGAAAAGCAGAGGCTGTACGTGCCGAGCTGGCTGACGGTGCGCAACTCGGGCGCGTGATTTGCACGCAGGTCGTCGAGCGCGTCATCCGGTACGGGCCAGCTGAGCGCGTATTCGTGCGCGAGGAAGGCGGACGCCGCAGCGCTGGCGTCGCTCTGAAAGACGAAGCGCACCGTCTCGGCCGCGACGTTGTCCGCGTCCCAATAGGCGGGATTTTTCGTATAGGTGAGGCCCTCGGTCGTCCACGCGGCGACCGTGTACGGCCCGCTGGTGACAAAGGCCGCGCCGTCTGCCGTCCAGCTCGTGGTGTCCGCCGCGCCGGAGGGCACGGGTGCATACGCCGGCTGGGCGCACAGCTGCAAAAACGTGGGCATGGCCTCCGCGAGCACAACGGTGAGCGTGCGCCCGTCGGCCGACGCCGTGACGTTCAGCCGCCCGGTGCCGTAGCCGTCGATGCAGGCGAAGAGATACGGCGCCGCCGCGTCACTGAGCGTGCTCGCCCGGTTCCACGCATAGACGAAGTCCGCCGCCGTGAGCGGCGTGCCGTCCGACCACGTGAGCCCGTCGCGCAGGGTGAACACATACTGCACGCGCCCGTCGGGCAGGGACTCCGGCTCGGGCAGGGCCGCGCACAGCTCGGGCGTGAGCTCGGCCTTGCCGTCGCCGCCGGCGCGGTAGCCGGTCAGGCCGGCAAAGAGATTGACGACATATGTCGCGCCGACGCCGTTTTCCGTGCGCGCGGGGTCGAGCGCTGCCGGCCCGACGCCGAGGCACAGCGTCAGCGGTGCGCCGGCATCCGGCGCGCGCACGGTGCTCTCCGATGCGCGCGTGCAGGCGCTGAGCAGCAGCGCCGCCGCGATCAGGGTGCACAAAAGGGCTCGCTTCATGCCGGTCACCTCCTGTCGGGTGCAAGTAAGCGGTAAGATTTTCCGTGCAGGCGTATCTTACCACACGCGCCGCGAAAATGCAACGGTTTCCTTCTCAAATTCCCCACTTTCAAAGAAAAATGGTGCGCTCCAGAATCGGAGCACACCACATTTCGCGGTATTTCGACGAAAAAATGGGATTTCGGTCAAAAAGCCCATGTCCCGTCCCGGAACACGGGGACGGTGCGGCCGTCGCGGCAGTGCGCCGTAATGGCCAGATCCGGCGTGCCGATCATGAAATCCTCGTGGATCATGGAGTCGTTCACGCCGAGCGCGCGCATCTCCTCGAGCGTGCGGTTCGGGTAGTCGCGGATGGTATCGATGAAGCCCATGCCGAGCGCAAGGTGGCAGCAGGCGTTTTCATCAAACAGCGTGTTGTAAAACAGGATGCCCGTCTGGTTGATGGGGCTGTCATACGGCACGAGCGCGCACTCGCCAAGGTAGGCAGAACCTTCGTCCATGGCGATGAGCTTTTGCAGCAGGGCCTCGTTCGTGCGCGCGTGCGCCTCGACGGCGCGGCCGTGCTCGAAGCGGATGGAGAAATCCTCGATGAGCTGGCCCTGGTACGACAGCGGCTTCGACGAATAGACAATGCCCTCTGCCTCGCCGCGCTTGGGCGAGATGAAGCACTCCTCCGTGGGCAGGTTGGGGTTAAAATAGCTGCCGCCGATCGTGTACTCCCCGCCGCCGCAAAACTGCGCCTCGGGGATCATGCCGACGGTGAGGTTCGTGCCGTTGGATGCATGGTACTCCAGCGACGCGATGCCGAGGCTGTTGAGGTGGTCGCAGCGCGCTTGCAGGTCAGCATTGTGCGCGTTCCACGCGGCGATGGGGTCGTCGTCCACGCGGCAGGTGTGCAAAATTGCCTCCCAGAGCTTTTCGACAGCGCGGGCCTTCGTCTCGTTGGGGAACACCTTTTTCGCCCACGCCACGCCGGGCACGGCCGCGATGCACCACTGGTAGCGGCCCTCCATCTGGTCGCGGTAGGGCTTGATGACGCCATAGCGCCCCTGTCGGGCGCGGGCCATCTTCGCGGGGCTGACACCGCGCAGGCCGTCCGGATCTTCGCTGAGCAGGTAGATGCGGCACGGGAGCGTGTCGACATAGTGCTGGAGCTTCGCGCGCTCCCAAGCCTCGACGGTCTGGAGCGTTTTGACGCTCTCGCGCCGGATGGCGAGCTTTTCGAGCGCCTGGTGCTTCCACGTGACCGTGACCTTGCGCGCCCCGGCGTGATAGCACGCATCGGCGACCATGGTCACGAACTCCGGCTGGTCGAGCTCGGCCTCGATGACGACGTCCTGCCCTTTCTGCACACGCGCGCCGACCTCCGCGATCAGGCGGGCATAGGCACGCAAAACGGTTTTTTTCATATCAGCTTTCCTCTTTTCCGTGGTGTTCGGGCAGCGTGACCGTGAACGTCGTGCCGTGGCCCGGCGCGCTCGTGACGGCGACCGCGCCGCCGTGGAGCGTGACGATCTGCTGCACCATCGACAGGCCCAGGCCCAGACCGGCGTTTTCCTGCCGGCTGGGGTCGGCCTGATAGAACCTCTGCCATATTTTATCCAGATTTTCCTGTGAGATACCGATGCCGTTGTCCTGCACGGTCAGCTCCGCACCCGCGGCCGTGCGCCGGAGCGCGACATGGATCCAGCCGCCGTCCACGCCGAACTTGAAGGCGTTATCGAGCAGGTTCTGCACGACGCGCGAGATGAGAAAGACGTCCATGTCGATGAAGATGCCCGGCTCGGCCGCGCAGCTGATGCGGATGCCGCGGCGCGCGACCATGGCCTGCTCGTCGCAGATGACGGTGACGAGATCGGAGAGGTCGGCATACTCCCAGTTGACCTTCTGCGTGCCCTGATCGAGCCGCGTGATCTCGAGCATGCTGCGGATGAGCGCCGACATCTTGTGCGCCTGCCGGTCGATGACATCGAGCGCCGCCTGATAATCCGCGGGCGTCTGCGCGTTTTTGCGTGCGTCCTCGCAGGCGGCGAGGATGACGGTCGTCGGCGTGCGCAGCTCGTGCGAGGCATCGGACGTGAAGCGCTGCTCGGCCTCGAACGAGCGCTCAAGCCGGTCGAACATGTTGTCAAACGACGCCGAGAGCTGATAGATCTCGTCGCTGCCGCTCGTGTGCGGCAGACCGATGCGCGCCTTGAGGTCCTGCCCGTCGGAGATGGCGTTGGCCGTGGCCGTGAGCTGGCGCACGGGGCGCAGGGCGCGGCTGGCGATGAAATAGCCGCCGATGACCGACAGCACGAGCAGCACCGGCAGCAGCGACCACGCCAGCGGCAGAATGACGCGCATGACGCCGCCGTTGGCGTCCGCGTTGATGACGCCGCGCAGCCAGACGCTGCCGACCATCATGTCCACGCGCACATCATAGACGTAATATGCATTGTCCCCGCAGTCGACCAGGCGCACGCTCTCCCCGTCGAGCGGCAGCGGCTGCGCGGGCGTGAACTCCGCCGGGAACGTGCCCTGCAGGACGTTGCCGTCCGCGTCATAGAGCACGGTGTAAACGCCGCTGCGGTTATAATGGATGCGGCTGAAGCGGAACTGGCGGTTATTGTACTTGACGCGGTTGGCGTTGTGCTCGACCATGCGCACGAGGCGCGCCTCGGGGTCGTTCGTGGCGACCGTGCCGTTGACGGCGAGCAGGAACGCGAGCACCAGCGCCTCGATGACAAACATCATGAGCGCGAACCAGCCGGTGATGCGCAGCTTTAGTGACGGACGTTTCATGTTTCCTCCCGCAGGACCCAGCCGACGCCCCAGACGGTGTGGATGAGCTTGGTGGGATAGTCCGCGTCGATCTTCCGGCGCAGGTAGCTCATGTACACGTCCACAACGTTCGAGCCGCCGCTGTAGTCATAGTTCCAGAGATGGTTTTCGATCCGTTCGCGCGAGAGCACGACGCCGCGGTTGCGGATCATATATTCGAGCAGGGCAAACTCCTTGGCCGAGAGCGCGATCGTGCGGCCGCCGCGCGTGACATGGTGCGAGGCGGTGTCGACCGTGAGGTCGGCGACGGTAAAGACGTTCGTGGCGCTGCCGCCGCGCTTGCGCATGACGACGCGCAGCCGGGCCAGCAGCTCATCGAACGAAAACGGCTTGACAAGATAGTCATCCGCCCCGGCGTCGAGCCCGCGCACGCGGTCGGGCACGCTGTCTTTCGCCGTGAGGAAAATGACCGGCGTCTCGTTGCCGCTCTCGCGCATCTGCGCCAGGAGCGAAAAGCCGTCCATGCGCGGCATCATCACATCGAGCACGATGGCATCGTACTCCGCGCCCTCCAGATAGTCCAGCGCCTCCACGCCGTCAAAGCAGGCATCGACGCTGTAGCCCTCGGCAGTGAGTGTTTTGGCGAGAATGCGGTTGAGGTCCTGTTCATCTTCCACGACCAGAATGCGCATACACGTCCCTCCTTGTTGTCTGTCTGAAAGATGATTATACCACAGACAGTGGCGGTCTGTAAAATACGAAAACGCACCGGCTGCAAACTCTGCGAGGCTTTTTACAGCCGAAAAAAATGCACCGGCCGCAAAACGGTCGGTGCATGATAATTGGTGTTCGGAAGCTCCTTACACGAGCTCGATGACAGCCATCTCGGCCGCATCGCCGCGGCGGGTGCCGATGCGGGTGATGCGGGTGTAGCCGCCGTTGCGGTCGGCATACTTCGGGGCAACTTCATCGAACACCTTCTTGGCAACATCCTCGCGGGTGATGAAGGCCAGCGCCTGACGGTAGGCGGTCATGTCCTTCTTCTTGCCAAGGGTGATCATTTTCTCGGCGAGCGGCGCGATCTCTTTTGCGCGGAAGACGGTCGTCTCCATGCGGCCCATGTCGAGCAGATCCGTGACCTGCTGACGGAGCATCGCCTTGCGCTGATCGGTGGTCTTACCGAGTTTCCTTGTTCCGGGCATATCGGTTTTCCTCCTTGATAAGAGTAACTGGTTATTACTGGTTGTCGTCGCTCGCCAGGCTCAGGCCCATCATAGCGAGCTTGTGCTCGACCTCTTCCAGGGATTTGCGGCCAAGGTTGCGCACCTTGATCATCTCTTCCTCAGTCTTGTTCGTGAGGTCTTCGACGGTGTTGATATTCGCGCGCTTCAGGCAGTTGAAGCTGCGCACGGAGAGATCCAGTTCCTCGATCGTCATTTTCATGACGGTGTCGGGGCGCTCCGGCTCTTTCTCCACCACCGTGCAGCTGTTGCCGATCGTGTCAGACAGATCGGTGAAGAGCGTGAAGTGATCGCACAGGATCTTGGCGCCGAGGCTCAGCGCGTCGCGCGCCGAGATGGTCTTGTCGGTCCAGACCTCGATGGTCAGCTTGTCGAAGTCCGTCTGGTTGCCCACACGGGTGTTCTCGACAGCGTAGTTGACCTTCAGGACCGGCGCATAGATGCTGTCCACCGGGATGGTGCCGATGACCTGCTGCGCACTCTTGTTCTTGTCCGCCGGGACGTAGCCTCTGCCGTGGGCGAGCGTGATCTCCATGGAGAGCGCGCCGTCCGGGCCGAGGCTGGCAATGTGCAGCTCGGGGTTGAGGATCTCGACCTCGCCGTCTGCCTTGATGTCGCCGGCCGTGACTTCACACTCGCCTGCCGCTTCGATATAGACGGTCTTCGGGCCGTCGCAGTGCAGGCGCGCGATGATCCCCTTCACATTCAGCACGATCTCCGTGACGTCTTCCTTGACGCCGGGGATCGTCGAAAACTCGTGCTGCACGCCGGCGATCCGGATGGACGTCGGGGCAGTGCCGGGCAGTGAAGAGAGCAGCACTCTGCGCAGAGAGTTACCCAGGGTCGTGCCGTAGCCACGCTCCAAAGGCTCAACGACGAACTTGCCATACGAGATATCGTCCGGGGATTCCTGGCATTCGATGCGCGGCTTTTCAATTTCAATCATTTAGACTTAACCCTCCTTACTGTATTGTTGCGCCGCTGGGGCGCTGCGGATGTCAGCTTACCAATTTGAGGGTCTCTTTATTACTTGGAATACAGCTCGACGATGAGGTGTTCCTCGACAGGCAGGTCAATGTCGTCACGCGCGGGCATGGCCACGACCTTGCCGACCATGTTGTTGGCGTCGTAGTCCAGCCATTTCGGCGCGGGACGGGAAGCGTTCGCTTCGACGTTGGCCTTGATCTTGTCGAGACTCTTGCTGGAGTCCTTGAGTGTAATAACCATGCCCGGCTTGACCAGGAAGCTGGGGATGTTGACTTTGCGGCCATCCACAGTGAAGTGGCCGTGGGTCACGAGCTGGCGCGCCTCCGCACGGCTCATAGCAAAGCCGAGACGGTAGACGACGTTGTCCAGACGGGTTTCCAGGATGGCGAGCAGGTTCTCGCCCGTGATGCCCTGGCGCTTCTCCGCCATGGCGAAGTAGCTGCGGAACTGCTTTTCGAGCACGCCGTAGTAGCGGCGGACTTTCTGCTTCTCGCGCAGCTGGGAGCCGTACTCAGAGGTCTTGCTGCGGCCCTGGCCGTGCTGGCCGGGGGCATAGCCTCTGCAGTCGATCGCGCACTTCTGGGTGTAGCATCTGTCGCCCTTGAGGAAGAGCTTCTGGCCCTCTCTGCGGCACTGGCGGCAGACAGCTTCGGTATATCTAGCCATAATTCATTTCCCTCCTTCAATCAGACGCGGCGGCGTTTCGGAGGACGGCAGCCATTGTGCGGAATGGGGGTGACGTCCTTGATCATAGTGACCTCGAGTCCTGCCGTCTGCAGGGCGCGGATCGCAGCCTCACGTCCGGAGCCGGGGCCCTTGACGAAGACTTCGACGGTCTTCAGGCCGTGCTCCATAGCCGCCTTGGCAGCCGTCTCAGCGGCGGTCTGTGCGGCGAAGGGGGTGGATTTCTTGCTTCCGCGGAAGCCCATGCCGCCTGCGGAGGCCCAGGAGAGCGCATTGCCCTGGGTGTCCGTGATGGTGACCATGGTGTTGTTGAACGAAGAGCTGATATGCACGGCTCCCTTTTCAATGTTCTTACGCTCTTTGCGGCGCGTGCGAACTTTCTTGCCTTTTGCTGCGTTTGCCATTACATATCCCTCCCTTACTTCTTCTTATTGGCGATCGTGCGTTTCGGGCCCTTGCGGGTACGCGCGTTGGTCTTGCTGCGCTGGCCGCGCACGGGCAGGCCGCGTCTGTGACGCTGGCCGCGGTAGCAGCCGATCTCGGTCAGGCGCTTGATGTCGAGCGCCACGCTGCGGCGCAGGTCGCCTTCCACGATGAAGTGGTGGTCGATGCACTCACGGATCTTTGCTTCTTCCTCATCGGTGAGGTCTTTCACGCGGGTGTCCGGATTGATGCCGGTCATGTCAAGAATCTTTTTTGCGCTGGTTCTGCCGATACCATAAACGTAGGTCAGGCCAATTTCAATTCGCTTGTCCTTGGGCAGGTCAACGCCGGCGATACGTGCCATCTTATTCGATCATTCCTTTCGAAATTTTTGTTCCGCGCGCAAAAAGGGAGGCGACTTACTCCCGCCGGAGGGAGCCGACCTTCTGGCGCGGATGTGTTAGGACTTACAGGGTCAAATCAGCCCTGTCTCTGTTTGTGCTTCGGGTTTTCGCAGATAACCATGACTTTGCCCTTGCGCTTGATGACCTTGCACTTTTCGCACATGGGCTTGACACTCGGTCTGACTTTCATTGTAGTTAACCTCCTACTTGCTTCTCCAGGTGATGCGGCCGCGCGTCAGATCGTACGGAGACATCTGAACCGTGACCTTGTCACCGGGGAGGATTCTGATAAAGTTCATCCGGAGCTTTCCGGAGATGTGCGCCAGGATGATGTGGCCGTTGCCGATATCAACCCGGAACGTCGTGTTGGGCAGGGATTCGACGACCGTGCCCTCCAGTTCGATTACATCGTCTTTTGCCAAGGTGTTTGAACCTCCTAAGGTTTTTCGGGACGCACCCGTCAAATGTCGTCTGCGAACGTCAGGATCTCCGGCTCGCCGTCGGTGACGAGCAGAGAGTTTTCGTAGTGCGCCGACAGGCTGCCGTCCGCCGTGACCACGGTCCAGCCGTTGTCCAGGGTACGGACCTCGTACCCGCCGACGTTGACCATCGGCTCCACGGCGATCGTCATGTTCTTCTGCAGACGCGGGCCGTGGCCGGGCTTGCCGTAGTTCGGGATCTCGGGCGCCTCGTGCAGGCTGGCGCCGACACCATGGCCGACATACTCGCGCACGAGCGAATAGCCATAGCTCTCGGCATACTCCTGAACGGCGTGGCCGATGTCGGAGATGCGGTAGCCGACGCGGGCAAATTGGATGCCCTCGAAAAAGCTCTGGCGCGTGATGCGGATCAGGCGCAGGGCCTCATCCGAGCACTTGCCGCACGGGAACGTCCCCGCGCAGTCGCCGTTGAAGCCGCGGTAGCGGGCGCCGACGTCGACGCTGACGATATCGCCCTCATGCAGGACGCGGTCGCCGGGGATGCCGTGGATGATCTCGTCATTGACGGAGATGCATGCCGCCGTCGGGAAGCCGCCGTCGGTCATGAAGCACGGCGACGCGCCGGACTTCGTGATGAACTTGTGCACTTCGCGGTTGATCTGGCGGGTGGTCACACCCGGCTCCACCATCTGACGCGCGATGGTACGCGCGCCAGCGGTGATCCGGCCGGCCTGCCGCATGAGATCCACTTCAGGATCGGATTTGATGATAATCATTCCAGACCCAGAGCTTTCTCGATCGCAGCGGTCGTGGCCTCGATGGTCGGCTGGTTATCGACCTTGACGAGCTTGCCGCGCTGGGCATAGAAGTCCTTGAGTGGCTCGGTCTCGGCATGGTAGACGTCCAGGCGCGCCTTCACGGTCTCGGGAGCGTCGTCCTTGCGGATGGTCAGCTCACCGCCGCAGAAGTCGCACTTGCCTTCCACCTTGGGAGGATTGGAGACGATGTGGAACGTGGCGCTGCAGTCCTTGCAGGTCCGACGGCCGGACATACGCTCGATGATGGTCTCGTCCGCGATCTCGATCGAGAGGGCGGTGTCGACGTCGATGCCGTGCTGCTCCAGCGCTTCCGCCTGGGGGATCGTGCGCGGCATACCGTCGAGGATATAACCATTGGCGCAGTCGGGCTCAGCCAGACGCTCGCAGACGATGCCGATGATGACGTCGTCCGGAACGAGCTTGCCGCTTTCCACGTAGGATTTTGCTTTCAGACCCACGGGCGTGCCGTTTTTCATGGCCGCGCGCAGGATGTTGCCGGTGGAAATGGTGGGGATATTCAGCTTGCGGCTGAGGATCTCAGCCTGCGTACCCTTGCCCGCACCGGGGGCACCTAACAAAACAAGTTTCATTGTGTGCATCCTCCTATCAGTTCAGGAAGCCCTTGTAGTTGCGCATGAGCATCTGCGCCTCGAGTGCGCGGACGGTCTCAAGTGCAACACCGACAACGATGATGATGGACGTACCGCCCAGGGAGATGCCGGTGAGCTGCTCCGCCTTCGAGCACGCGCTGATGATCAGCGGCGTGATCGCGATGACGCTCAGGTAGATCGCGCCGAAGAGCGTGATCTTGTTGAGCACCTTCTGGATGAATTCGCTCGTCGGCTTGCCTGCACGGAAGCCCGGGATGAACCCACCGTTCTTCTTCAGGTTGTTGGCGACCTCGATCGGGTTGAACTGGATCGTGGAGTAGAAGTAGCTGAAGAAGATGATGAGCAGGAAGTAGATGACGATATACGGCCAGGTGGTCGTATCAAAGATGTGCTTCATGACCCAACCGTTCTGCCACTTCGGAACGAAGGCGCAGATGGTGGCCGGCAGCGACGCGATCGACTGGGCGAAGATGATCGGCAGGACGCCGCTCATGTTCACCTTCATCGGCAGGTGCGTGCTCTGGCCGCCGTACATCTTGCGGCCGACCACGCGCTTGGAATACTGCACCGGCAGACGGCGCTCGGCGTCGTTGACGAGCACGATGAGCACGATGAGCAGCAGGGCGCCGAGGTACATCAGCACCAGGACCCACCAGGCGAGGTCGCCATTGGCGACGTTGTTGATCTGGCGGATGATGGAGTTCGGGAAGCGGGCGACGATGCTCACGAACAGGATGATCGAGATACCGTTGCCGATGCCGAACTCGGTGATCTGCTCACCAAGCCACATGATGAGGGCGGAGCCGGACGTAAAGGTCAGGATGATGACGATGGCTGCCCAGACATTGCTGGCAAAGTCCGCGTTGATGAGGCTGTAGTTGCGCATCATCATATAATACGCAAAGCCCTGCAGCAGGCCGATGGCGACCGTGCTGTAGCGGGTGATGCTGGCGATCTTCTTCTTGCCTTCCTCGCCGCCTTCCTTCTGCAGACGCTCCAGAGCGGGGATCGCAATGCACAGGAGCTGAATGATGATGGAAGCGTTGATGTACGGCTGGATGGACAGTGCGAAGATCGTCGCCTGAGAGAACGCGCCGCCGGACATGACGTTGAACAGGCCCAGGATCGTGTTCTGCAGGCCACTAGCCTGGAAGTAGTCGGCCAGTGCTTTGGTGTCGACGAAAGGTACGGGTACGGCATTGCCGAGACGGTAAAGCAGGACAATCAGAAGCGTAAAGAGAATTTTCTTGCGCAGTTCCTCAATGCGCCATGCGTTACGAAATGTCTGGAGCACCTTACACCACCTCAGCCTTTCCTCCTGCTGCCTCGATCTTCGCTTTCGCGGATTCGGAGAACGCAGAAGCCTTCACAGTCAGCTTCTTGGTGATTTCGCCGTTGCCAAGGATCTTCACACCGTAGGTGCACTTGCTAAGGATGCCGGCATCGAGCAGGGCCTTTGCGTCGACGACAGCGCCGTCTTCAAACTTCTCCAGAGCGGAGACGTTCACGCTCTCGAGCGGTTTGGCAAAGATGTTGTGGAAGCCGCGCTTCGGGATGCGGCGGGCCAGAGGCATCTGGCCGCCTTCGAAGCCGATGCGGACGCCGCCGCCGCTGCGGGCCTTCTGGCCCTTATGACCGCGGCCTGCGGTCTTGCCGTTGCCGGTCGCGTGGCCGCGGCCCTTGCGCTTGCCGACATGGGTGGAGCCCACAACGGGAGAAAGTTCGTTGATATTCATTTTGGGGGCCCTCCTTATTCTTCTTCAGTGACGGCGACGAGATAGCCGATCTTGGCGATCTTGCCGCGGGTCTGCGGGTTATCGGGCTGCACGGTCTCGTTGCCGATCTTGTGCAGGCCGAGGGAGTTGGCGGTGGCAATGTGCTTGGCATTGCGGCCGCTGAGGCTCTTGACGAGCTTAATCTTCAGATTTGCCATGTCTCAGCCCCTCCTTAACCCAAAATCTCTTCGGCGGTCTTGCCTCTGTAAACAGCGACCTGCTGGGCGTTGCGCAGAGACTTCAGACCTTCCATCGTCGCGGCGACAACGTTCGCCGGGTTGTTCGAGCGCAGGCACTTGGTACGGATGTCCTTGATGCCGGCAGCCTCGACCACGGCACGCACGGCGCCGCCGGCGATCACGCCGGTGCCGGGTGCGGCGGGCTTGAGCAGCACGCGGCCGGCGCCAAACTCGCCGATGACCTCGTGCGGGATCGTCGTGCCCTGCAGGGTCACGGTGGTCAGGTTCTTCTTTGCGTCCTCCAGGCCCTTGCGGATCGCTTCGGAAACTTCGGCAGCTTTGCCGAGGCCGAAGCCCACGCGGCCCTTGCCGTCGCCGACGACGACCAGTGCGGAGAACTTTGCGACGCGGCCGCCCTTAACGGTCTTGGAAACGCGGTTGAGGGCAACGACTTTTTCGCTGAATTCCTGGGGCTCATCGCTGCGGTTGCGGCGGTTGTCCCGTCTGTCATTGTTATATGCCATTTCGTTTCCTCCTCCCGTTAGAACTTCAGGCCGCCCTCGCGGGCGCCTTCTGCCAGAGCCTTGACGCGGCCATGGTACACGTTGCCGCCGCGGTCGAACACGACCTCGGTGATGCCGGCCGCCACGGCGCGCTCACCGATGAGCTTGCCGATCTTGGCTGCCGCTTCGCAGTTGCCGCCATTGCCTTCAAAGCCCTTTTCCACGGTGGAGGCGCTGCAGAGCGTCTTACCGGCGACATCGTCGATGATCTGGGCATAAATGTTGTTTTCGCTGCGGAACACGCTCAGACGCGGTCTCTCGGCCGTGCCGGAGATCTTGCCGCGCACTCTCTGGTGACGGCGAACGCGCTGCGCTTTCGTATTCGGTCTCTTAATCATTCAGGCACACCTCCAATTACTTCGCGCCGGTCTTGCCTTCTTTGCGGCGGATATGCTCGTAATCGTACTTGATGCCCTTGCCCTTGTACGGCTCGGGCGGACGCTTCGCGCGCACTTCTGCTGCAAACTGGCCGACCTTTTCCTTGTCGATACCCTTGATAATGACCTGGTTCGGGTTCGGGACATCGATCTGGATGTCCGCGTTCTCGGACACGGTGACCGTGTGCGAGAAGCCCAGGTGCATAACCAGGTTCTGACCTTCCTTCACGGCTCTGTAGCCGACGCCGTTGATCTCGAGCGTCTTGCTGAAGCCCTCGGTCACGCCGATGACCATGTTGTGGATCAGCGTGCGGGTCAGGCCGTGCAGGGAGCGGTGCAATTTGTCATCGCTCGGGCGGGTGACATGGATGGTGTTGCCTTCGACCGTGACGGTCATGTCCGGGTGCACGTTGTGCGACAGGGTGCCCTTCGGGCCCTTGACGGTGACAACGTTGCCATTGCAGGTGACTTCAACGCCTGCGGGAATCTCAATGGGAGCTCTACCAATTCTAGACATTGTTCTGTACCTCCCTTACCACACGAACGCGAGGACTTCGCCGCCGACGTGCTGCGCACGCGCTTTCTTGTCGGTCATGATGCCCTTCGAGGTGGAGATGATCGCGATGCCGAGGCCGCGCAGGACCTGCGGCAGCTCGTCAGCGCCGGCGTAGACACGCAGGCCGGGCTTGGAGACTCTGCGGAGACCCTGGATGGCCTTCTCTTTGCCGGGGAGATACTTCAGGGTGATGCGGATGACGCCCTGGGTGCCGTCATCAATGAGCTGGAAGCTCTTGATGTAGCCTTCCTCGAGAAGAATTTCGGCGATGGCCTTCTTCATCTTGGAATTCGGGACGTCCACGGTTTCGTGCCGAGCGCTGCCAGCGTTGCGGATGCGGGTCAGCATATCGGCGATGGGATCGGTGATCTGCATTTGTGTTTCCTCCTTATTTAGAAGTTACCGATGATACGGTTTGGGCGGCGAGGTTCCGCATGAATGCTTGATTCCCTGCGGCCTTTCGTCATCCCTGCCCTTTCTGCGAAGGGGCAAAAGCTTGCTTTCGTGACGCGCGGTCCATTTTCATGTCGCCGCCGGAGGCGGCGGCACGGCCGCGGTGCCGGGCGGCACAAAAGCGGTGAGCCATGCATGCGCGCCGGGTCAAACGCACAGGCATGGGCGGGGCGCGGCACCGGAACTCAGATCATAAGGACCGGCACCGTATTTCAGTGCGCACCGGCAGCCGCAGATCCAGCTGCGGCTGCGCGGGGCGAACTTACGGAAGTTGGGGCTGAACGCGAGGGTTCAGCGCTGGGCGGAAATTTTTCGTCAGGCGACGTGCGCCGCGCTGCCGTCATCCCGCCCTGGGCAAAAACTTGTTGGCTGGGGATGTGCGGTCGGCGCCGCTGTATTTCTATACAGCAAGCCGACCTCACAAAGCCAGACGGCAAGTTTTTACCAGGAAGCTTTGCGGACGCCGGGGATCTGGCCCTTATACGCCAGCTCACGGAAGCAGATACGGCAGATGCCGTAGTTGCGCAGGTAAGCGTGGGGACGGCCGCAGATCTTGCAGCGGTTGTACTGACGGGTGGAGTACTTCGCGGGCGCCTGCTGCTTGAGGATCATAGATTTCTTAGCCATTGTGTCGCTCCTCCCTTATGCTTTGGTGACGAACGGGGCGCCCATGAGCTTGAGCAGCTCGCGTGCTTCCTCATCGGTCTTGGCGGTGGTGATGATGGCGATGTTCATGCCGCGGAGCTTCTCGATCTTATCGTACTCGATCTCGGGGAAGATAATCTGCTCCTTGAGGCCGAGGCTGTAGTTGCCGCGGCCGTCGAACGCATCGGCCGAGATGCCGCGGAAGTCGCGGACACGGGGCAGCGCGATGTTGAACAGGCGGTCCAGGAACTCCCACATACGGTCCTGACGCAGCGTGACCTTCACGCCGACGTGCATACCCTCACGCAGCTTGAAGTTTGCGACGCTCTTCTTGGCGACGGTCGCAACCGCATGCTGGCCGGTGATCGCAGTGATGTCCTTGATGACGGCGTCGAGCGCCTTGGCGTTATCCTTGCAGTCGCCGCAGCCGACGCTGACGACGATCTTCTCGATCTTCGGGATCTGCATAACGCTCTCGTACTGGAACTTCGTCATCAGAGCGGGAGCGACTTCCTCCACATACTTCTTCTTCATAGAAGGCATATTTGCCATAGTTCGTTGCTCCCTCCTTTACAGTTCGGCGCCGCACTTCTTGCAGACGCGGACTTTCTTGCCGTCGGTGATCTTGTGCGCAATGCGGGTCGGCTTGCCGCACTTCGGGCAGACGACCATGACCTTGCAGGCATAGATCGGGGTTTCGGTCTTGATGATGCCGCCCTGATCCTGCTGATTTTTCGGCTTCTGGTGCTTCGTGGCGACGTTCACGCCCTCCACGATGAGCTTGCCGCCCTTCGGGTCAGCAGACAGGACTTTGCCTTCCTTGCCCTTGTCCTTGCCGGACAGGACAACGACTTTATCGTCTTTTTTGATGTTCATGTTCTGCGCCCTCCTCAAATAACTTCGGGAGCCAGAGACAGGATCTTCGTGAAGTCACTGTCGCGGAGCTCACGGGCGACGGGCCCAAAGATACGGGTGCCGCGGGGGTTCTTATCCTCGCCGTTGATCAGGACGGCGGCGTTCTCATCGAAACGCACATAGGTGCCGTCCGCGCGGCGGACCGGCTTCACGGTGCGGACAACAACAGCCTTGACGACGTCGCCCTTCTTGACCGAACCGCCGGGGGCCGCCTTGCGCACGGAAGCAACGATCACGTCGCCGATGCTGGCGTATTTACGCTTGGATCCGCCGAGAACGCGGATGCACTTAATTTCCTTGGCGCCGGTATTGTCGGCAACCTTCAGATAACTTTCCTGCTGAATCATGTTGTTGCCTCCTTACTTCGCCTTTTCCACGATCTCGACCACGCGCCATCTCTTGTCCTTGGACAGGGGGCGGGTCTCCATCACGCGGACGATATCGCCAACATGGCACTCGTTGTTCTCGTCGTGTGCCTTCAGGCGGTAGGTCTTGCCGATGATCTTTTTATAGACTTTGTGCGCCACGTGGTCTTCCACGATGACAACGATCGTCTTGTCCATCTTGTCGGACACCACTTTGCCGACGCGGGTCTTGCGGGAAGTCGTTCTCATTTCGTTCATTCTCACTTACCTCCTCACTGCTCGAGCTGCTTTTCGCGGAGCACGGTTTTGACTCGGGCAATGTCGCGACGCACAGCGGAAATCTTAACGGGGTTGTCAAGATGATTGGTAGCGTGCTGCATACGGAGCATGAACAGGTCCTTCTTCAGTTCGACCAGCTTGCTTTCCAGCTCAGCGGCGGACATGGAGCGAATTTCACTAGCTTTCATCTTATTCACCACCAATCTCAGTGTCTTCCTTCTTGACGATCTTCGTCTTGCAGGGAAGCTTGTGGCTGGCCAGACGCAGCGCCTCACGGGCAGCCTCTTCCGGCACGCCAGCGATCTCAAACAGAACTCTGCCGGGCTTCACGACGGCGACCCAGTACTCAGGAGAACCTTTACCGGAACCCATGCGGGTCTCGGCCGGCTTCTGCGTGACCGGCTTGTCGGGGAAGATCTTGATCCAGACCTGACCGCCACGCTTGGTGTAACGGGTCATGGCGACACGGGCCGCCTCGATCTGGTTGGAGGTGATCCAGGCCGGCTCCTGCGCCTGCAGGCCGAACTCACCATAGGTCACCTTATTGCCGCGCAGGGCCTTGCCGGTCATACGACCGCGCTGCACTCTGCGGTACTTCACTCTTTTCGGCATCAGCATTAGTTGTTGCCTCCTTCCTTCGGAGCAGCGGGAGCTGCCGGACGCGGGCCGCGGTTGTAACCGCCCTGGGGACGATTGCCGCCCTGCGGACGTCCGCCGCCCTGGTAGCCCGGACGGCCGCCCTGGCGGTTGCCGTCACGACGGTCGCGGTTGTAGCCGCCGCGGCCTCTGCGATCGCCGTCACGGCGGTCACGGCGACGGTCGTCGCGCTTGTTCAGATCCATGGTGCGCGGGGTGGTGCGCAGGCTCTGGGAGAGGATCTCGCCTTTGTAGATCCAGACCTTGACGCCGACACGGCCGTAGGTCGTGGCAGCCTCAGCGAAGCCATACTCGATGTCCGCGCGGATGGTCTGCAGCGGAATGGTGCCCTCGTGGTAGCACTCGGTGCGGGCGATCTCGGCGCCGCCCAGACGGCCGGAGCACATGATCTTGATGCCGCGGGCGCCCATTCTCATGGCGCGGCCCATGGCGTTTTTCATCGCGCGGCGGAAGCCGATGCGCTTCTCGAGCTGCGAGGCGATGTTCTCGGCGACGAGCTGTGCGTTCGTATCCGGCGTGCGGACCTCGACGATGGAGAGGGCGACCGGCTTGCCGATCATCTTCTCGACGGAGAGGCGGATGCGCTCGATCTCCGCGCCGCCCTTGCCGATGACAACGCCCGGACGAGAGCAGTGGATATAGATGCGGACCTTCGCGCTGTCGCGCTCGATCTCGATGTTCGGGATGCCTGCGGAATACAGGGTCTTCTTCAGGTACTGGCGGATCTTGTAGTCCTCAACGATCAGGTCGCCGACCTTCTCGTCACGGGCATACCAGCGGGAATCCCAATCTTTGATGACGCCGACACGCATGCCGTGCGGATTAACTTTCTGTCCCATATCTTCTGCCTCCTCCCTTATGCCTTCTCAGCCACGACGATGGTGATGTGGCTGGTGCGCTTGTTGATGCGGTACATACGGCCCTGAGCTCTCGGGCGGCCGCGCTTGAGGATCGGGCCGGCCGTGGCATAGGCCTCGGCAACGTAGAGGTTGTCCGGATCCATCTCGAAGTTGTTCTCCGCGTTGGCGCAGGCGCTCTTGAGGAGCTTGAGCATGAGCTCGCAGCCGGCCTTCGGCGTGTTGGCCATATAGGCCTCGGCGACCTTGGTGTCCTTGCCGCGGATCATGTCGCAGACGATCTGGACCTTACGGGGAGCGATACGGGCGTGCACCAGCTGGGCACGTGCAGTTTTCAGTTCTTCCATGTTCTCTCCCCCTTACTTTCCAACAGTCTTGCTGCCGGCGTGGCCGCGGAACGTGCGCGTGGGCGCGAACTCGCCCAGCTTATGTCCGACCATGTCCTCGGTCACATAGACCGGAACGTGACGGCGGCCGTCATGGACAGCGATGGTGTGGCCGACAAAGGACGGGAAGATCGTGGAGGAACGGCTCCAGGTCTTGATGACCTTCTTCTCGCCGGCCTTGTTCATTTCATCGACCCGCTTCAGCAGCTCGGGAGCGGCAAACGGGCCTTTCTTAACACTTCTGCTCATTACCTATTCCCTCCTTACTTCGCGTTGCGGCGCTTGACAATGAACTTGTCGGTCGCATTCTTCTTCTTGCGGGTCTTGTAACCCATCGCCGGCTTGCCCCACGGGGTGACCGGGCCGGGACGGCCGACAGGCGCTTTGCCTTCGCCGCCGCCGTGCGGGTGGTCGCACGGGTTCATGACAGAACCGCGGACAGTCGGGCGGATGCCCATGTGGCGTTTGCGGCCGGCCTTGCCGACGGCGATGTTGGCATGGTCAACATTGCCGACCTGGCCGATGCAGGCGATGCAGTTGAGGCGGACCTTGCGGTACTCGCCGGAGGGGAGACGGACGGTAGCCATGCCGTTTTCCTTCGCCATGAGCTGCGCGGCGACGCCCGCGGAGCGGACCAGCTGCGCGCCCTTGCCGGGGTAGAGCTCGATGTTGTGGATAACGGTGCCGACCGGGATGTTGGCCAGCGGCAGGGCGTTGCCCGGCTTGATGTCCGCCGCGGCGGAGGACAGGACGGTGTCGCCCACGTTCAGGCCGACAGGGGCCAGAATGTAGCGGCGCTCGCCGTCGGTGTACTCGACCAGGGCGATATAAGCGCTGCGGTTCGGATCGTACTCCAGGCGCAGGACGGTAGCAGGCACGTCCATCTTGTCGCGCTTGAAGTCGATAACGCGGTACTTTTTGCGGTTGCCGCCGCCCTGATGGCGGACGGTGATGCGGCCGTAGCTGTTGCGGCCGGAGTGCTTCTTGAGGACCTCCACGAGCTCCTTCTGCGGCTTGGCGTGCTTATCGACACCGTCGAAGCCGGAAACGGACATATGTCTGCGGGAAGGCGTGGTGGGTTTATAGGTTTTAATCGACATTGTTCAATTCCTCCCTTACACCATGCCCTCGAAGATCTCGATGCTCTTCGAATCAGCGGACAGTTTCACAACGGCCTTCTTGCCGGTGGCGGTCATGCCGGAGGGGTTGGCACCGACGCGCTTCTCCTTGGCACGGATCGTCGTGGTGGTGACCTTGATGACCTTCACGTCAAAGATCTCCTCGATGGCCTTTTTGATCTCGATCTTGCCGGCGTCCTTGGCGACTTCGAACGTGTACTTTTTGATGTCGAGGTCTTCCATGGACTGCTCGGTGATGATGGGACGGATAATGACATCGTAAGCGGTTCTCATTATGCGTACACCTCCTCGATTTTCTGGAGCGCAGCCTTGTCAACGACCAGGACGCGGTGCGTCAGGATCATATAGGGGCTGAGGATGGTGGCGATGGTGCTGCTCACGCCGGGGATGTTGCGGGAGCTCTTGACGAGCTTCTCGTCGACCTGCTCGGTCACGAGCAGAGCCTTGCCGTCGGCGCCGATCTTGGTCAGGAACGCCTTGACGGGGGCGGTCTTGATCTCCTCGACGGCCATGCCGTCCACGACGAGGATCTCGCCGGCAGCGGCCTTGGCACTCAGCGCGCTCTTGAGGGCCAGTCTCTTGACCTTCTTGTTGAGCGTGTAGCTGTAGTCGCGCGGCTTCGGCGCAAACGCGACGCCGCCGTGGGTCCACACCGGGCTGCCCTTGTAGCCGGCGCGTGCGCGGCCGGTGCCCTTCTGTCGCCAGGGCTTGGCGGTGGAGTAGGAAACCTCGCCCTTGGTCAGCGCGCTCTGCGTGCCCTGACGGCAGTTGGCCAGGTGGTTCTTCACGGAGTCGTGCAGGACGGACTCGTTGGGCTCAACACCGAAAACGGCTTCGGAGAGCGCCACTTCGCCGACCTGATCGCCGGCCATATTAAACAACTTAGCAGTAGGCATATTCGCTCTCTCCTTTCCTTACTTTCTTGCAGAAGCCTTCTGCGGGTTACGACCGGAGGCCTTCTGCGGGTTGGTGCTGATGCCGGCGTCGCCCTTCTTGACGACGGTCTTCTTGACGGTGCTCTTGATATAGACAATGCCGCCCTTCGGGCCGGGGATCGCGCCGCGCACAACGATCATGTTGAGCTCGGGATCGACCTTGACCACGTCGAGGTTCTGGACGGTGACCTGATCCACGCCCATGTGGCCGGCCTGCTTCTTACCCGGGAAGATACGGGAAGGATCGGTGCTCGAGCCCATGGAGCCGGCGTGACGGTGCACAGGGCCGCCGCCGTGGGAGGTCGGGGTACGGCCCTGGCCGAAGCGCTTGATGACGCCGGCGTAGCCGTGGCCCTTGCTGATGCCGGTGATGTCGACCTTGTCGCCTTCCTTGAAGGTGTCGGCCTTGACGACATCGCCCACATTGACAGAGGCGCAGTCCTCGAGACGGAACTCTTTGAGATGCTTCTTGTAGCCGACGCCCGCCTTGTCCAGGTGGCCCTTCTCGGGCTTGGTCAGCTTCTTCTCGGCGACGTCCTCGTAGCCGAGCTGGACGGCTTCATAGCCTTCCTTTTCCTTGGTCATCTTGCCGGTGACCGTGCAGGGGCCTGCCTCGATCACGGTGACGGGGACGACCTTGCCTGCTTCATCGAAGATCTGCGTCATGCCGACCTTTTTACCGATGATGGCTGTTTTCATACATGTTCCTCCTTCAGGTTATTGGTCAGCTCGCTTAGCTCATGGCCAGAGGCTGCTGACTTGACCCGTCCGCACACGCAAGCTGCGGACTGCGGGTTTGTAAATATGCGCTCGCGCGCAGGGTTAACGGGGTGTGCTTACAGCTTGATGTCGATCTCGACACCGGCCGGCAGCTCCAGATTCATCAGAGCCTCGACCGTCTTCTGGGTCGGGTTCATGATGTCGATCAGGCGCTTGTGGGTGCGGCGCTCAAACTGCTCGCGGCTGTCCTTATACTTATGAACAGCGCGCAGGATGGTGACGATCTCGGTCTTCGTCGGCAGCGGAATGGGGCCGGAGACCTTCGCGTCGGTACGCTTTGCGGTTTCGACGATCTTCTCCGCCGCCTTGTCGATCAGCTGGTGATCGTAGGCCTTGAGGCGGATACGGATCATTTTCTTGTTGCTCGTGGTTGCCATGTTGTTTCCTCCGTTACGAATTTTTTTGGCGGCATTGGCTCCGCCTGGTTCGCACGGATGAGATCGCCATACACCGTTCCGTGCGTATCAAACCCTGCCCGAAAAACAAACCGGCTCTCGCCGGTATGCAGCCGCGCAGGTGATATACGCAAGTGCTGGCTGACTCAACCGCCCGATCATCTGCCGTGCAAGGGCGCGGCAGCGGACATACTCCACGGAAGTTACCGGAGACGGGCTCCGCAATCTCCCGCTTCATCGCAGAATGCACCTGTTTCCGCACAGGCGCTTCATAAGAATAGCAAAAACCCTCCCGAATGTCAAGAGGGTTTTTCGCTCAAACGTAGAAATTTTGCAAAAAAGTTTGTGCAGTCCGCCAAAATTACGCCTCCGGCGGTTCGGGCAGCTCCGGGGCCGCCTCCGCCGCGGTGTGCACGGCGGCCGCGAGCGCATCGGCCTGCCGGAGCAGGTCCTCCGCCCCGGTCAGGAGCGTCTGCCCGGCGGGCGTGAGCGCGACGGTGTGCCGGTCGCGCACGAGCAGCGGCACGCCGAGCTCCCGCTCGAGGGCGGACACGGCGCGGCTGGTCGTCGAGTGGCTGACGAAGAGCTGACCGGCCGCGCGGGTAAAACTGCGGCAGGCGGCAACGGTGCAGAAAATGCGCAGCTGTTCCAGTTCCATGGCGGATCCCTTAATAATTAAAGGTATAGGGCATGAGCTCGCTCAGGCGGTTGCTGACATAGCGGCCGCCGCCCATGGCGGACAGCACCTCCATATCGGGCGCGAACTCGGCCAGAAACTGCCGGCACGCGCCGCAGGGGTAGCAATAGTGCTCGCCGTCGCCGTAGACGGCGATGCGCACAAAGTCGCGGCGGCCCTCGCTGACGGCCTTGCAGGCGGCGGTGCGCTCGGCGCAGATGGTGCTGCCGAGGGCGGCGTTTTCAATGTTGCAGCCGGTAAAGACCGTGCCGTCGCGGCACTCGAGCGCCGCGCCGACGGCGAAATGGGAATACGGCACATAGGCATTGCGGGAGGCCTGCTCGGCCAGATTAATCAGTTGACGATCTGTCATGATCCTGCTCTCCTTCCGTTTGTTTGGGGACTGCGAACACAATATATTTATAGCCGAAGTAGTTGAACAGTGCGACCTCGAGCGTGACGCCGACCTTGGCGATGTACGGGTTGAGGCCGAAGTGCGTCAGCAGGCCGATCATCACCTCGCTCACGCCGAGGGACACCACGTTCCACATCACAAAGCGCAGGCACTGCCGCCAGCGGGCGATGTGCCCGTCGCGGAAGGTGATGCGGCCGTTGAGAAAATAGCTGCAGACCGTGCCGACAAAGTAGCCGATGGCCTGGCAGATCACGGGCGTGAAGTGCAACAGCTCATGTGCAGTTGTGAACGCCACCCAGTCCATGCCCGTGTCAAAGCAGCCGACGAGCGCATAGGTGGCAAAGCGCTTGGCGCGCGCAATCCACTCTTGTTTCATGCGTTATTGATCTTCCAATCCGTGATGCTGTGGAAAATGTTGTACTTCGTGGGAGAAAAGCCGCCGACGGCGCCGCGGTGCACGTACAGGCAGTGCTTTTCAAAGCAGACGGGCACGATGGGCGCGGTGTCCGAGATGGTCTGGAGCATGGTGCCGCAGACCGCTGCGCGGTCGGAATCTGCGGCGGCGAGGTAGGCGTTGATGACATCGGCATACGTGCCGGTCGTGATGCCGCCGTAATTGAGCGAGCCGCCGGCCTTGAGCAGCGCCGAGAGATCGAAGTCCGCCGGGAGGGCGACCTCGCCGTAGTACATATCAAACTTGCCGCCCTTGAGCGCATCCTGATAATTGTCCCAGCTGAGCTCGCGCACCTTCACGGGGATGCCGATGCTCGTGAGGTCGGCCGCGATCTTGTTGGCCATGCTGACCTTGGCCGTGCTGTCGGCATAGACGATCAGCGAGAGACTGATGTCGAGCGGGGACTGCCCGTCGGGCATGTACTCGCGCTCGCCGTCGCCGTCGTAGTCGACGATCTTCAGCTCGTCGAACAGCTTCTTTGCCTTATCCAGGTCATAGGACAGCGACTCGTTGAGGGCATTGTCATAGAGCGTGCTCGCCGGATGGACGGGCAGCGCGGTGGCGACGGCGCAGTCGCGCAGCAGCGCGACGGCGAACGCGCGGTCGATGACATAATTGAACGGCTGGCGGTAGCGCGCCGTCATGAAAAAGCTGCTGTTGGTGTTGAAGCCGACATACTGCAGGTTCGTCGTGGCGTACTGGCGCTGGTCGTTCAGGCTCGAAAAGCTCAGGTCCGTGCCGGAGCTGGGGTCACTGAGCGCGAGATCGAGCTGGCCGTTGTCAAACGCGGAGACGATCTCCTCGACCGACTTGCACTCCATGAGATAGACCGTGTCGACGGGCGCTTTGTCCGCGTCCGGGTGGCCGGAATAGACCGTGAGGCTCTGGTGATCGGACGCAAACTGATACAGCCCCGTGCCGCTGGGGTAGGTGCTGTCGGCCGCGTTGTTTTCGATGACCGGGATGTTCAGCAGCGCGGGAAACTGCGTGTTCGCGCGCGCGAGCGTGACCGTGACGGTGCCGTCGTCGCTGTCCTTGACGTCCTTGACGGCGTTCAGGCGGCCGGAATACAGATCCGACGCCATGGCGGTCTGAATGGAATAGGCCGCGTCCTGCGCCGTGAGCGCGTGGCCGTCGTGGAAGGTGCGGCCGGCCGCGACGGTGAAGGTCCAGGTCTCCCCGTCGTCGCTGCTCCACTCGGTGAACAGGCCGGGCTCGGCCTCGAAGGCATCGGTGAGCTCCGTGAGCGTCTCGTACACGAGGCCGCAGACGGCGAGGTTATCGGAATTTTGCGTCTTGTAGGGGTTCATGCCGGCGGACGCGCTGTAGTTGAGCGTGAACTTGCCGTCGAGCTCGACGGTGGTCTGCGTGTCCTTCTGGCCGACGGTGTCGCCGGTGTCGTCCGTGGTCTTCTTGCCGCAGGCCGTGCAGCCGAGCAGCAGCACAAGTGCGAGCGCGAACGCGAGCACGCGGGTCAGGTGCAAATGTTTCATGGTGTTCCCCCTTGGGTCACAGGGTGATGACGGCGGCCTGCACGCCGCGGCGGCCGTCCGTCGCGCGGTGCGACCAGAACACGTCCGGCCGGCACATGGTGCAGGCGTCCGACACGGTGATCTGCCCCGCCGGGACGCCGAGCTGCACAAGTCTCCGGGCGTTGACGCCCTTGAGATCGAGCAGGGCCTTGCCGTCCGCGCGCGGGCGCGCGAGCGCGCCGAGCGGCTCGTGCAGCAGCGCCTCGGCCGCGGCCACGACCTCGGGCCCGACCTCGAAGCAGCACGCGCCGATGCCGGGGCCGATGGCGGCGCGGATGTCCGCCGGGTGCGCACCGAGGGCGCACATCTGCGCGACGGCGGCGCCGAGAATATCGGCCACCGAGCCGCGCCAGCCGCAGTGCACCGCGCCGATGACCCCGGCAGCGGGGTCGTGCAGCAGCACAGGCAGGCAGTCGGCCATAAAGACCGCGAGCGGGACGCCCGGTTCGTTCGTGACAAAGCCGTCGCAGGCAAAGCGGGGTTCCAGCTCCGGCGGCTGCGCGTCGGCCGCGTGCGCGATGCGCACCTCCGCGCTGTGGACCTGCTGCGCATACACCGCGCGTGTCAGATCCAGCCCGGCGGCCGCGCCGAGCCGCCGCCAGTTTTCGCGCACGTTTTCGGGCGTGTCGCCGCGGCGGACACTGAGGTTCAGGCTCTCGAGCACGCCGGTGCTCACGCCGCCGAGGCGGGTGGAAAAGGCGTGGCGCGCCGCGATGTTCGGCGCGGTCAGGTACGCTGCGCCGCGCTCAGCGTGCAGCGGGAAAGCGACTTCGTTATGCATTCTTGCCGCAGCAGTCCTTATACTTCATGGGCAGGCCGTTCGGGCGCAGCTTGCCGCACGGGCACGGGTCGTTGCGGCCGGGCTTCTTGACGCGGCGGACGGGGCGCTTCTTCTCGCTGTCGTCCCCGCCGGCATTCGTCGCGGCACTGCGGGCGACGGTCTTGCGCTCGAGCTTCTGCTCGCGGCGCACGCGCACCGTGAACAGGCGGCGCACCGTCTCGCTCTGGATGCCGTTGACCATTTCGTCGAACATGTCAAAGCCGGCGCGCTTGTATTCATCGACGGGCTTGACGTTGCCGTAGGCGCGCAGGCCGATGCCCTGACGCAGGTCATCCATGGCCTCGAGGTGATCCATCCAGTATTCGTCGACCACGCGCAGCATGACCACGCGCTCGAGCTCGCGCATGAGCGGCGTGCCGTCCGGCTGCAGGCCGAAGGCTTCCTCGCGCGCGGCATAGGCCTTCATGGCGCAGTCATACACCGCGTCGGAGAGCGTGTCGGGCGTGAGCTTGTGCAGTTCCTCGGCCGTATAGCTCAGGTCGCACGGGAAGAGCTTTTCGAGCGGGGCGAGGATCTCGTGCAGATCCTTGTCGTTTTCGGGGTGGTGCTCGGCCATGCCGGCGGCAATGTCGCCGGTGATGACGGTGCGGATCATGTGCTGGACGTGCTCCTGCAGATCCTCGCCGTCGAGCACCTTGCGGCGCTCTTCATAGATAACGTTGCGCTGCACGTTCATGACATCGTCGTATTCGAGCACGTTCTTACGGGCCTGGAAGTTGCGGCTCTCGACCGTGCGCTGGGCCTGCTCGATGGCGTTGGAGAGCATCTTGTGGTCGAGCGGCGTGTCCTCGTCGACGCGCAGCGTCTCCATCATGCTCTGCATACGCTCGGAGCCGAACAGACGCATGACGTCGTCCGTGAGCGCGATGTAAAAGCGGCTCTCGCCGGGGTCGCCCTGACGGCCGGAGCGGCCGCGCAGCTGGTTGTCGATGCGGCGGGACTCGTGCCGCTCGGTGCCGATGATATACAGGCCGCCGGCCGCGCGCACGCGGTCCGCTTCGGCGTCGATGCTCTTTTTGTGCTCGGCCATGCGCTCGGCAAACAGGGCGCGGGCCTTGAGGATCTCTTCATCCTCGGTCTCGGCATAGCCGGTGGCCTCGGCGATGACCTCCTCCGAGAAGCCGGCCTTGCGCAGGTCGGCCTTGGCCAGATACTCCGCGTTGCCGCCGAGCATGATGTCCGTGCCGCGGCCGGCCATGTTCGTTGCGATCGTGACAGCGCCGAACTTACCGGCCTGCGCGACGATCTCAGCCTCTTTCTCGTGGTGCTTGGCGTTGAGGACGTTGTGCGGGACGCCCGCCTTGCGCAGGAGCTTGGACAGGTGCTCGCTCTTTTCGATCGACACCGTGCCGACCAGCACCGGCTGGCCCTTTTCATGGCAGACACGGATCTGCTCGATGATGGCGCGCAGCTTGCCGGCCTCGTTTTTATACACAACGTCGGGGTTGTCGATGCGGATGACGGGCTTGTTCGTCGGGATCTCGATGATGTCGAGGTTATAGATGGCCGCGAACTCCTCTTCCTCGGTCATGGCCGTGCCGGTCATGCCGGAGAGCTTGCCGTAGAGACGGAAGTAGTTCTGGAACGTGATGGTCGCCAGCGTCTTGTTCTCGCTCTGTACGCGCACGTGCTCCTTGGCCTCGATGGCCTGGTGCAGGCCGTCGCTGTAGCGGCGGCCGAGCATGAGGCGGCCGGTGAACTCATCGACGATGATGACCTCGCCGTCTTTGACGACGTAGTCAATGTCGCGCTTCATGATGCCGTGGGCGCGGATGGCCTGGTCGATGTGGTGCACGAGCGTGGCGTTTTCGATGTCCGCGAGATTTTCCAGGCCGAAGGCCGTCTCGGCCTTGGCGATGCCGCGGGCGGTGAGCGTCGCGGTGCGGGCCTTTTCGTCGACGACGTAGTCGGCGTCGAGGTCCTCGTCCTCCTCTTCCTTGTCGTCGATGGAGGCGTAGGACTTGCACGTCAGGCGGGCGGCAAAGTCCTCCGCCTGGCGGTAGAGGTCGGTGCTCTCGTCGCCCTGACCGGAGATGATGAGCGGGGTGCGCGCCTCATCAATGAGGATGGAGTCCACCTCGTCGACGATGGCGAAGGCGTGGCCGCGCTGCACCATCTGGGATTTGTAGATGGCCATGTTGTCACGCAGGTAGTCAAAGCCCATCTCGTTGTTCGTGCCGTAGGTGACGTCGGCCGCATAGGCCTGCTGGCGCTCGGCGCTCGACATGTCGTGCACAATCAGGCCGACGCTCAGGCCAAGGAAGCGGTAGACCTTGCCCATCCACTCGCTGTCACGGCGGGCGAGGTAATCATTGACGGTGACGATGTGCACGCCCTCGCCGGTGAGCGCGTTGAGATACGCCGGCAGGACGGCGACGAGGGTCTTGCCCTCGCCGGTCTTCATCTCGGCGATGCGGCCCTGATGCAGCACGATGCCGCCGATGAGCTGCACGCGGAACGGCTTCATGCCCAGCACGCGCCACGCGGCCTCGCGCGCCGTGGCAAACGCCTCCGGCAGCAGGTCGTCGAGCGACTCGCCGTCGGCATAGCGCTGCTTGAACTCGCCGGTCTTGGCGCGCAGCTGCTCGTCCGTGAGCGCGGCGTACTCGTCCGACATGGCTTCGATTTTATCAGCGATCGGGTAGAGCCGCTTGAGCTCATGGTCGCTGTGAGTACCAAATATTTTTTTGAGAAAACCCATTTGTTTACACTCCTTGTCCAGTGTAATTTAGGATTATACCATACATTTATGAATAAAAAAAGAGTGAATCGGCCCTGCGATAAATTTTTACCGGATCGTGCATTTTCCCATTGCCGGAATGCGTCGAATGCTGTAGAATATATGTTTGTTTGATAGCTTGAAACAGAGGAGAGAAGCATCTATGCAGGCGATCGGCTTTGACAATGACAAATACCTCCGGATGCAGTCGGAAAAGATCCGCGAACGCATCGGCCAGTTCGGCGGCAAGCTGTATCTGGAGTTCGGCGGCAAACTCTTTGACGACTACCACGCATCGCGCGTGCTGCCGGGCTTCGCCCCCGACAGCAAGGTGCGCATGCTCATGGAGATGCGCGACGAGGCGGAGATCATCATCGCCATCTCGGCGGATGATATCGAGCGCAACAAGCGCCGCGGCGACCTCGGCATCACCTACGACGACGACACCCTGCGCCTGATCGACGCATTCCAGGGCTGCGGGCTGTACGTCGGCAGCGTCGTCATCACGCACCACCGCGGCCAGCCCGCGGCGGAAAAGTTCCAGCGCCGGCTCGAGACGCTCGGCATCCGCGTGTACCGGCACTACATCATCCCGGACTACCCGTCCGACGTCGCGCGCATCGTCAGCGACGACGGCTTCGGCCGCAACGACTACATCGAGACGACGCGCAGCCTCATCGTTGTGACCGCGCCCGGCCCCGGCAGCGGCAAGATGGCCACGTGCCTGAGCCAGCTCTATCACGAGCACAAGCGCGGCGTGTGCGCGGGCTACGCCAAGTTTGAGACGTTCCCGATCTGGAATCTGCCGCTGCGCCACCCCGTGAACCTCGCCTACGAGGCCGCGACCGTCGACCTCGACGACGTGAACATGATCGACCCCTTCCACCTCGAGGCCTACGGCGTGACGACCGTCAACTACAACCGCGACGTGGAGATCTTCCCCGTGCTCAACGCCATGTTCCAGCGCATCTACGGCAGCTCGCCGTACAAGAGCCCCACGGATATGGGTGTGAACATGGCGGGCTACTGCATCAGCGACGACGCCGTGTGCTGCGCCGCCGCCAGGCAGGAGATCCTCCGCCGCTACTACGCCACCGCCTGCGCGCAGCTGCGCGGCCTGTGCGCCCCGGTCGAGACGCAGCGGCAGGAGCTGCTGCTCAACCAGCTCGGCCTGACGGCGGCCGACCGCCCGGTCGTGGGCGCGGCGCTCCGGCGCGCCGAGGAGACCGGCGCCCCCGCCGTCGCCATCGAGATGCCCGACGGCACGATCATCACCGGCAAGACCTCTTCCCTGCTCGGCGCGAGCTCGGCCTGCCTGCTCAACGCGCTCAAATACCTCGGCGGCATCCCGAAGGACGTCACGCTCATCTCGCCCGAGATCATCGAGCCGATCCAGCACCTGAAAGTCGAGCATCTGGGCAACCACAACCCGCGCCTGCACACCGACGAGGTGCTCGTGGCGCTGAGCATCTGCGCCGTGAGCGACCCGACCGCCGAGATCGCCATGCAGCAGCTCGAAAAGCTCGCGCACTGCGAGGCGCACTCGTCCGTCATCCTCTCGCACGTGGACGAAAACGTGTTCAAAAAGCTCGAGGTGAACATCACGTTCGAGCCGCGCTTCCAGACCAAGAAGCTCTTTCACCGCTGAAATATCCGCGGGGACGGCCTGCGCCGTCCCCCGGTTTGCGATTTTTTCGCATTTTGAACAGGTTTTGCTTGACAAACACCGCGCAGGGATGGTATATTCGTAAAGCTGAATGTGGGGCGACCTCTGCGGGTGTAGTTCAATGGTAGAACACCAGCCTTCCAAGCTGGATACGTGGGTTCGATTCCCATCACCCGCTCCATACCTTCTGGGCGGGCAGCAAAATATTGTATGCGCGCCAATAGCTCAGTTGGATAGAGCAACTGCCTTCTAAGCAGTAGGCCGGGGGTTCGAATCCCTCTTGGCGTACCATTTCAGATCTATGGTGGGTATAGCTCAGTCGGGAGAGCACCGGATTGTGGTTCCGGGTGTCGAGGGTTCGAACCCCTTTACCCACCCCACGAAATCGGGGATTGGGAGTGATCCCGATCCCCGTTGTTTTTGCCCCGATATTGGGATGTAGTGTAATGGTAACACACCAGACTTTGACTCTGATATCGTGGGTTCGAATCCCGCCATCCCAGCCACGTCAGATGTTTTCTGCCGGTTTCGGCTTCCCGCAGGCGGAAAGCCTTCGCCTCTGAAAACATCTTCCTTCCTCAGCCGCGAATCGCTGCGCTGGATTCGCGTCTGATATTTTGGATAGCAGATAACTTTTCACACCGATATGCCCCAGTAGCTCAGTAGGCAGAGCACCTGCCTTTTAAGCAGGGTGTCCGGGGTTCGAATCCCCGCTGGAGCACCAAAAAAATTCTCTCGCCTTTCGGCGGGAGAATTTTTTTCCGGCTGCTCCCGGAGAGTCGAAGTTCATCCCCGATAGGGGAAATCCCCGCTGGAGCACCAAAAAATATTCCCTCGCCTTTTGGCGGGGGAATTTTTTTCCGGCTGCTCCCGGGGAGTCGAAGTTTATCCCCGGCAGGGGAAATCCCCGCTGGAGCGCCAAAAAATCTCCTCGCCTTTTGGCGGGGAGATTTTTTCTGGCTGCTATACTGCGCTATCGCCATTGTCCGGCTCTGCGCGCACATAATCATTATCTACAATGATATCCACGCTCGCGCTGAGCCGGCAGGCATCCTGCAGAAAATACGGGTTTAGCCGAATGGACGGATATTCTCCGTCCTGATGCACCACAGCATAAATCGTCAAGAGCGCCGTACACGGCTGAAACCGCTCCAGGACCTGACGCAGTGCCCGCTCATGTTCTGCGATAAAAGTATGCATCGCCCGCTGGACGACGTCACCATCAAAAGTATCGGTCTTGTCAAACGTGATCGTCCAGTATCCCGGGTTCTGCGTGCCCGCATATGCATTCCACCGGCACGCCCGCTGCCGTTTGGCCTCTGTCGGCTGCACACCAAGGATGGAAGAAACCGTGTCGATTGGGAAATCCACATCAAAGCAGAGGCTGAGCTCGCCCCAGACCGTAGGCGGCAGCGGCGGCGAAAAGCAGAGATCGTATCCTTCCACGCGCATTTGTCACCTCACCAAATCCATTCGATGGCCCTATCATAACACACATCCGCACATGCAGCAACACGCCGACGCGCGCACCCCCCGGCGTGTTGGCGCAGCTACTTCTGTTTTGTCATCTGCTTCACGCTTTGGTGCACGCCCGTCGCGGCCCAGCCGGACGCGATGCCGACCGCCATCCCGATCAGGTACGTGACAGCCGTGATCGCCGCCACGGATGCAATGCCGAGTTCCATGCCCTCACCTCTTGTCCCGCTATTCCCTATGCGGCGGCGGGCGCAAACGTGCATAACGAATCTCCGAAAAGGATGGACTTTCCATCCAGGTCGTGATAGAATTGGATAAACAGTCGAAAAAATCAAGTATATGAAAGCGAGTGTGCATTATGGATTTCATTGACCAGCTCAAACAATTTTCTAAGCGTGTGGACACTCTGAAAGATTCTATCCAGACAGAGGAAGCCACAAAAACCGCAATTATTATGCCGTTTTTCTCTATGCTTGGCTACGATGTTTTTAATCCGCAAGAATTCGTTCCAGAGTACACTGCGGATGTAGGCATTAAAAAGGGTGAAAAAGTCGATTACGCCATCATGAAAGACGACACACCTGTTATCCTAATTGAATGCAAATCCATATCTGAAAATCTGGAGCGCCATGACTCCCAGCTTTTCCGCTATTTCGGCACAACGGATGCAAAATTTGCAATTTTAACAAACGGTCTCATCTATCGCTTCTTTACCGATCTGGATAATCCCAACAAAATGGATAGCGACCCGTTTTTGAGCATCAATATTCTTGATATCCGTGAAAACCAGGTGCGTGAACTCAAAAAATTCTGCAAATCAGAATTCGATATTGATTCCATTTTCAGCACTGCATCGGAACTGAAGTATGTACACGAGTTTAAAAACCAATTTGCGGAGCAGGTAGAAAATCCGTCCGATGAACTGACGCGGCTTTTCCTGCAAGGGTGCTACACCGGCCAAAAAACGCAGGCTGTCATTGAAAAGTTCCGACCCCTCCTGAAAAAAGCGCTCAATGATTATATCAGCGAGACGATGAACGATAAAATTAAAAACGCGCTCGGCGGCTCTGGCGGCAGCGTTTCCGTCTCTGAAAAGCCAACGGCGGAACCAGTAAGTACAGAAAAAGATGCGGATGTTTCTGACAGCAACGAATCGAAAATCGTGACAACGGAAGAGGAACTGGAAGCCTACTTCATCATCAAAAACCTGCTGAAAGACGTCGTTGACCTGCAAGACATTACATATAAGGACACCGAATCCTATATCAATATTCTCTACAAGAAAAATACCCGCAAATGGATTTGCCGCTTAAAACTCACCGACACAGTGAAAACACTGATTGTGCCGGACGAGGAGAAAAAGGGCCAAAAATTCAACCTGACGAGTGTATACGATCTGGAACAATACAACGATCTGCTGCACAAAACATTGGCTCGTTATATGTGATTCCAGCATGAAAAAGAGGGATGCAAAGTTGCATCCCTCTTTTCAGCGGTGCTTGCCATCCCGCCAAAATGCAAGTATAATCGGGGCATCGAGACAAGATAAGGAGGAATCCGCATGGAAAACACACTCAAACAGAAACTTGCCGCCGGCGCGCAGCCGATCGGCACCTTTTTTGACACCGCCAGCGTGAGCCTCATGGAGTGCCTCGGCCGCACGGGGCTCGACTTTGCCATCATCGACAACGAGCACTCCCCCATCGAGGCTGAGACCACCGCCGCGCTCGTGCGCGCCGCCGAGCTGAGCGGCATCTGCCCGCTCGCGCGCGTGCGCGAGATCAGCCGCCCCGCCGTGCTCAAGCTGCTCGACGTCGGCGTACAGGGCCTGATCGTGCCGAACGTCAAGACGCTCGAGCAGGTGCAGGAGCTCGTGAACTACGCGAAATATTACCCCATCGGCCAGCGGGGCTTCTGCCCGTCGCGCAAGGACGGCTGGGGCTTTGACGGACTCGGCTCCGTGCCGGAGACCATGCGCCACTTCAACGGCGAGACCCTGCTCTTCCCGCAGTGCGAGACCGCCGAGGCACTCGATATCATCGAGGACATCTGCGCCGTGGACGGCGTGGACGGCATCTTCGTCGGGCCGTTTGACCTGTCGATCTCGATGGGCATGCCGGGGCAGTTCGACGCGCCGGAATTTCAGGCGGCCATCACGCGCATCGTCGCCGCCTGCCGCGCGGCCGTAAAGTACTGCATGTTCTTCACCGGCACGGCCGACGGCGTGGTCGACGGCTTCCGCAGGGGCTTCGACGCCATGGCCTACAGCCTCGACGCCGCGCTGTTCATTCAGGGCGTGAAGCGCGATGTGGAGGACATCCGCAGCCGACTGTAAAGAAGATATGGATATAGCAAAGGCACGCACCGACCGGTGCGCGCCTTTTTTGCATACCTCAATGCTCGCCGCCGCAGAAGGCAGCCTCGTCGTTCGACCAGCCGCGGTCGAGCAGCCAGTAGGTCGTCTCGTCGTCGGCCGCCATCTCGTCGTCCGTCAGCTCGCGGTCCTGGTGCTGGCGGCCCCACTTGAGCAGCTCATAATTGCGCAGCTCCTTGAGCGTGAACGGCAGGCCCAGCTCCTCCGCCACCGGCAGGAGCACGTGCTCGGTCATCACGTCCCGGATCTCGAGACTGCCGGGATAGCTGTCCATCGCCTGCTGCACGCGCGCCTGCAGGGCAGGGTCGGCATCATAAATCTCAAAGAACTTATCCACATTCGTTTTCGGTTTGTCTGCCATATCGGTCACTCCTGATACAGGTATTTTCCTGCATTATACTACACCAGGCGCCCGCGCGCAAGGCGCGTTCACGCCTCCGGCGATTCGGCCAGCTGCGCGAGCGCACTGCGCACCGCCGCGATCACAAACGCGGAAAACGTGCAGTCCTTGCCCGCAATGGCCGCCTCCACGTCTGCGATGACATCGTCCGGAAAGCGGATGGTCTTGTTCGTCGTGTGCGGTGTGCGCGGTATCTGAAATGCTGCCATGATGCCGCTCCTTTCTTCGTTTTTTCATGATTGTACGGCGTTTTGCACCCGTTTTATGCATTGCATTCGCATTGCGTTTTGCGTTATAATCAAGAAAAAACGGAAGGAGCGGAACATTATGGATATGAACAAACTATATAAAAAGGCATATATTGTTTTGTTCAACTCGATCACAGATGCACTAGCCGCGCCCGAAATGGCCGAACACATCCTCAAAAACGCGCAGCAGCTGGCTGAAGAGATCATCCTCACGGGCGCAGACTGACCGCCCGCACCCGCGCGCACCCTGCCGAATACCATGGGTACGGGAGGCAATCGCCTCCGGAGGAAGGGGAAGCAACCATGACACAGATCCAAACGCTCAGCGAGCTGCAGCCCGGCCAGAGCGCGACCGTGCGCAGCGCGTGCGCGCCCGATGGGATGCAGCGGCGGCTGCGCGACCTCGGCCTGATCGAAAACACGCGCGTCGTCTGCCTCGGCCGCAGCCCCATGGGCGACCCGAGCGCCTATCTCATCCGCGGCACAGTGATCGCGCTGCGGCGGTGCGACTGCTGCGGCATCCGCGTGGCCGTGCCGTAAAGGGGGTGCGCGCATGGGACTGACGCACCGCTCTGTCGGCGCGCACGCGGCCGCGTTCGGCGGCACACGCCGGGCGGGTGAGCGCGTCGTGGCGCTGGCAGGCAACCCGAACGTCGGCAAGAGCACCGTCTTTAACGCCCTGACCGGGATGCACCAGCACACCGGCAACTGGGCGGGCAAGACCGTCGGCTGCACGTGCGGCCGGTGCCGCTCGGCGCGGGAGAACTATTTTTTCGTGGACATTCCGGGCACATACTCCCTGTGCCCGCACTCGGCGGAGGAGGCCGTCGCGTGCGACTTTGTGCGCGGCGGCGAGGCCGACGCCGTGGTCGTCGTGTGCGACGCGACGTGCCTGGAGCGCACGCTCGTGCTCGCGCTGCAGGTGCGCAGTGTGACGCCGAACCTGATCGTGTGCGTGAACCTGCTCGACGAGGCGCGGCGCAAGCGCATCACGATCGACCTGCCGGAGCTGCAGGCGCAGCTCGGCGTGCCGGTCGTGGGCGTGACGGCACGAAAGAAGAAAACGCTCACCGCCCTGCTCGACGCGCTCGACACCGTCGCGGCGGCGCCGCAGCCGCAGCCGGACGCAGCGCCGCCGGCCGACCCTGCGGACGACGTGCGCCGGGCAGAGGCCATCTGCCGCGCGTGCGTGACTTACGGCACGGCCGAATACGCCGCGCGCGACCGGCGGCTCGACCGCCTGCTCACGAGCCGGGCGACGGGCTACCCCGTCATGCTGCTGGGGCTGGCGGGCGTGCTGTGGCTGACGATCGCGGGCGCGAACGCCCCGTCGGAATGGCTGGCGCGCGCGCTCGGCTGGGTGCAGGCGCAGTTTTCGGCATTGCTCACGGCGCTGCACGCACCGCTCTGGCTGCAGGGGCTGCTGGTGGACGGCATGTTCCGGACGCTGGCGTGGGTCGTGGCCGTGATGCTGCCGCCGATGGCCATCTTTTTTCCGCTGTTCACGCTGCTCGAGGACGCGGGGTATCTGCCGCGCGTGGCGTATAACCTCGACCGGCCGTTTCACGCCTGCCATGCGTGCGGCAAGCAGGCGCTGACGATGTGCATGGGTCTCGGCTGCAACGCGGCGGGCGTGGTCGGCTGCCGGATCATCGACTCCGAGCGCGAGCGGCTGCTCGCCGTGCTGACCAACAGCCTCATGCCGTGCAACGGGCGGTTTCCGGCGCTCATCGCGCTCATGACCATGTTCTTTGCCGCGGCCGGCGGCAGCTCGCTCGTCAGTGCGCTGCTGCTCACGGCGGCGCTCGTGCTGAGCGTGGGGCTGACGTTCGGCGCGACGTGGCTGCTGAGCATGACCGTGCTGCGCGGCAGACCGTCGGCCTTCGCACTGGAGCTGCCGCCGTACCGCGCACCGCAAGTCGGGCAGGTCATCGTGCGCTCCGTGTTCGACCGGACGCTGTTCGTGCTCGGGCGCGCGGCCGCCGTGGCCGCGCCGGCCGGGATGATTCTTTGGACGCTGGCAAACGTGCATGTCGGCGGCGCGAGCCTGCTGGCTTGGTGCGCAGGTGCGCTCGACCCGCTCGGGCGGGTGATGGGCATGGACGGCGTGCTGCTGCTGGCATTCGTGCTCGGATTTCCGGCCAACGAGATCGTGCTGCCGATCGCCGTGATGGGGTATCTGGCGCAGGGCAGTCTGGGCGATTCGCTCGGGCTGGCGCAGATGCACGCGCTGCTGACCGCCAACGGCTGGACGTGGACGACCGCCGTGAGTGCCGTGCTGTTTTTCCTGCTGCACTGGCCGTGCTCGACGACGCTCTGGACCATCCGGCGCGAGACCGGCAGCACAAAATGGACACTGCTGGCGGCGCTGCTGCCGACGGCGATGGGCATGGCGCTGTGCACGGCGTTCACAGCGCTGGCGCGCGCACTCGGCTGGTGAGCGGATTATGCCGCGGCCGCCGGGACATACTAGCCGCAAGACGCAGGAAAGGAAGAAGCAAGTGACCCGACCGACCACGGAGGAGCTGGCACGCCGCGCACTCGAGTCCGTCGCCCGGGCGCACGGTGTGTCTGTTGCCGATGTGCACGCCGCCGTGCGCGGGGCGGCGGAGCACACGAAAGCCCTCGGCGCGCTCGCGCCGGAGGAGCTGGTGGCATATCTCGCGCACAAGAGCAGAAACCGGGAGCCGTAACGGCTCCCGGTTTTTTTGCCTGTCGGAAAACCCCAATGGGGTTTTCCGACAAAAGGCTTACAGTCTGCTGCGCGCAGAATTTGTGCGCCGATGGCACGCAAATTCCACACTTGCAGCCTGAGCGGTATTTTCTCTGCCGCACATGTCGCCAGAGAAAATGATTTCACTTTTTTGCCGCCTGCGGGCGGCAAACTCTGCGAGGCTTCTTCTGTGCGGGGCCGGTACTTTCATATGCTCCCGGTTTTGTCATGCCGCGGCGAAAATCGCCGTTGTGCCGGGGCGCGATTCGGATTATAATGGAAGCACCACACCGCGGCCCGGCCGCGGGAAGGAGCGGACCGACATGAAATTTCTTCACCTCGCCGACCTGCACCTCGGCAAGCGGGTCAACGGCTTTTCAATGCTGGAGGATCAGGCATATATTCTGCGGCAAATTCTCACGATCCTGGACGACGAGCGGCCGGACGGCGTGCTGATCGCGGGCGACGTGTACGACAAGCCCGTGCCGCCGACCGAGGCCGTCGAGCTGCTCGACGGATTTTTGACCGAGCTGTGCACGCGCGGCGTGCCCGTTTTGCTCATCAGCGGCAACCACGACTCGCCGGAGCGGCTCGCCTTCGGCGGGCGGGTCATGGACGGCTGCGGCATCCACATCGCGCCGGTTTATGGCGGCGCGGTCGCACCGATCGTGCTGCGCGACGAATTTGGCCCCGTGTCCGTATGGCTGCTGCCGTTTTTGAAGCCCGCGCACGTGCGCCGCTGGTTCCCGGACGCGCAGATCGAGAGCTACACCGACGCCGTGGCCGCCGCCATCGCGCACATGGACATCGACGACAGCGCGCGCAACGTGCTCGTGACGCACCAGTTCGTGACCGGCGGCGCGCGCAGCGGCTCGGAGGAGCTGTCCGTCGGCGGGACGGACAACGTGGACAGCAGCGTGTTCGCGCCGTTTGACTACGTGGCGCTCGGCCACCTGCACGGCGCGCAGCAGATCGGCCGCCCGACGATCCGCTACGCCGGGTCGCCGCTCAAGTACTCGTTTTCCGAGGCGAGCCAGCGCAAATCCGTCACCGTCGTGACGCTGGGCGAAAAGAGCGCGGTCGACGTGCGCACCGTGCCGCTGACGCCGCTGCGCGACCTGCGCGAGATCCGCGGCAGCTACGACGAGCTGACCGCACGGAGCTTTTACGAGCACACGACCTACCGCAGCGACTACCTGCACCTGATCCTCACGGACGAGCAGGACGTGTTCGACGCCGTGGGGCGGCTGCGGGCGATCTATCCGTACCTAATGACGCTCGACTACGACAACGCGCGCACGCGCGCCGCCGGGGCAGTGGCAGCGCCGGCAGCCATGGAGCAGCGCACGCCGCTGGAGCTGTTTGAAGCGCTCTACTTACAGCAAAACAACCAGCCCATGAGCGACAAGCAGCGCGCGTTCGCGGCGCAGCTCATGGAGGAGATTCAGGAGGCGCAGCCATGAGACCGCTGAACCTGACCATGTCCGCCTTCGGCCCCTACGCCGGGCAGACGACCGTGGACTTTTCCGTGCTCGGCACGTCCGGGCTCTATCTCATCACCGGCGACACGGGCGCCGGCAAGACGACGATCTTTGACGCGATCACCTACGCGCTCTACGGCGAGGCGAGCGGCGAGAGCCGCGAGAGCTCCATGCTGCGCAGCAAATACGCAGCGCCCGAAACGCCGACGTTCGTGGAGCTCACCTTCTTAAACGGCGGCAAGACCTACACCGTGCGCCGCAATCCCGAATACACGCGCCCGAAAACGCGCGGCACGGGCACGACCGTACAGAAAGCAGACGCCGAGCTGACGATGCCGGACGGCCGCATCATCACCAAGGCGCGCGACGTGACCGCCGCCGTGACGGACATCGTCGGCGTCGACCGGGAGCAGTTTGCCCGCATCGCCATGATCGCGCAGGGGGAATTCCGCAAGCTGCTGCTCGCCCAGACGGACGAGCGCAAGGCCATCTTCCGCCAGATCTTCCACACGGGGCAGTATCAGGCGCTGCAAAACCGGCTCAAGGAGGAGGCCGCCGCGCTCGACCGGCAGTGCGGCGAGCTGGAGGCCGGGCTGCGTCAGGCGGCCGGGAGCATCCGCTGCGACGCGCCGGAGACACTGCCGGACGCGCTGGACACCGACGCGCTGCTCGCGGCGCTGGACACGCTGCTGCGCGCCGACGAAGCCGCGCTGACGCAGGCGCAGGCGGAGCACGCGCAGACGGAGACACAGCGCGAGCAGGTGCTCTCCGACCTCGGCAAGGCGGAGGCGCTTGAGGCCGCGCGCGGGAAACTCGCCGAAGCGGAGAGCGCGTGGACGGAGGCACAGGCGGAAATGAAGGCGGCACAGGCGGCGCTGGACACGGCTACGGCCTCGCAGCCGGAGATCCAGAGCCGGCGGCAGGGCATCACGCGGCTGGAGGACGCGCTGCGGCGGTATGAACAGCTCGACACACTGCGCGCGCAGGCGGAGGCGGAACGCAAACGGCTGGCGCAAAAGCGAAGCGACCTCGACGCGGCGCGCGCCCGGACGGACGCGGCCGCGAAGGGACTGGAGACCGCGCGCGGGAAACTGAGCGGGCAGCCGAAGCTGGCCGTGGCCGCCGCGCAGGCCGGGCACGCGCAGGACGCGGCCGCGCAGCGCTGTACACAGCTGGCGGCGCTGGAGACGCAGCGGCAGCAGTGCGCCGAGCTGGAAACGGCGCTCACCGCCGCGCAGGCGGAATATCAAAAAGCGGCCGAGGCCGCGCAGGCGGCGCTGGCGCACTACGGCGCGCAAAACCGCGCCTATCTCGACGCGCAGGCGGGCATCCTCGCGCGCACGCTCGTGCCCGGGCAGCCCTGCCCGGTCTGCGGCGCGACGGAGCACCCCTGCCCCGCCGCCGCGCCGGAACAGGCGCCGGACGCCGCCGCGCTCAAGCGCGCGCTCTCGGACAGCAACCGGGCACAGAAAACGGCCGCAGAGCGCAGCGCGCAGGCGGCCGGTCTGCGCGGGCAGCTCGACGCCGTGCGCGGCGCGCTCGCGCAATCGTGCCGGGCGCTGACGCCGCCGCTCGACCCGGACACGCTGGCGGAGACCCTCCCCGCTCTGCGCGCAGCGGCTGCGCGCGACGCCGAAGCGCTCGCAGCGCAGCACACGGCGCAGCAGCAGGCACTCTCGGCGCTGCAGGCGCTGGAGGCCGGCCTGCCGGCGCAGGAGGAAGCGCTCCGGCGGCAGCAGGCAGACATACAGGAACGCGCGCAGGAGCTGTCCGCACGTGCGGCGCGATGCGCGGAGCTGGACGCGGAGACCGAACGCCGCGCACAGGAGCTGCCGCACGAAAACCGCGCGGCCGCGCAGCGCGCGCTCGTCGAGACACGCACGCAGTGCGAGGCGCTGCAGCAGGCGCTGGACACGGCGCGCGAGCGCAGCAGCGCAGCACAGTCCGTGCTCGCCGCGCTGACCGGAAAGCGCGACGCGCTGCGCGCACAGATCCAGGCCGCGCCGCCGGCGGACATCGCCGCCCTGCGCACGCGGCGGGATGCGCTGACCGTGCGCGCCGAGCAGCTGCAAAGGCAGATCAGCACCTGTGATGCGCGCCTGGAGCAAAACCGCGCGGCCCGCACCGCCATCGACACGCGGCGGCAGCAGCACGCCGCCGTGCGCGCGCGCTGGCAATGGGTGCACGCGCTGGCCGCGACGGCCAACGGCGCCGTGCCCGGCAAGGAAAAGATCATGCTCGAGACCTACATCCAGACCGCGTACTTCGACCGCATCCTTGGCCGCGCGAACACGCGCCTGCTCATCATGTCCGGCGGGCAGTACGAGCTGCGCCGCTGCGCCCGCGCGGGCGACAACCGCAGCCAGACCGGGCTGGAGCTGGAGGTCATCGACCACTACAACGGCACGGCGCGCAGCGTCAAGACGCTCTCCGGCGGCGAGACGTTCGCCGCCTCCCTGTCGCTGGCGCTCGGCCTGTCCGACGAGGTGCAGGCAACCGCCGGCGGCGTGCAGCTCGAGGCCATGTTCGTCGACGAGGGCTTCGGCTCGCTCGACAGCGAGGCGCTGCAGCAGGCGCTCGCCGCGCTCGTGGGCGTGTCGGGCGGCAGCCGCATCGTGGGCATCATCTCCCACGTGGCGGAGCTCAAGGACCGCATCGACCGGCAGATCATCGTGACGAAAGACCGCAGCGGCGGCAGCCGCGTGCAGGTGCAGGCATAAAGCAAAAAAAGCCCCGGCAGCCGAAGCTGCCGGGGCTATTCTCTGAAGCAGTATCACTCCACGACGAACAGCAGATACCACTGCCCGTCGACCTGGACGAACTCGAAATAAAAGTCGTTGTCCTGCCCGTTTTGATACGTCACGTCGCAGGCGACGATGACATTGTCGTCGATGCGCACACCGAGCTCGCGCTGGAGCTCGCGCACGTCGCTGGCGTCGAGACTGTCGTCGTCATAGACGTAATAATCATCGATGGCCTTGCCGTAGTCATAATACCAGTCGTCGAGCTGGATGAGGGCGGCCTCGCGGCCGGCGGCGGTATCGTCGTCCTGCATGTACGTGATCACTTCGGGCAGGAAGAGGTCGAGCATGGCGTCGGCATCGTCGTTTTCAAAATTCGTGAAGTAGCGCTCGAGGAGCCGGTCCACCTCCGCGCCGCCGGCCGTGCTGGGCTCGCCTGCCTGACGGGCGGCGAAAATGCCGGCCAAGACCGCCACGATCACGACCAGTGCAGCAAAGCCGCACAGCAGACCGATGAGCAGCTTCTTCGGCTTGTGCTTCGGGCCGATCTCCGGCGAGGAGACTGTGCCGCCGGGCGCAGGCGCATACCAGTCGCCCTGGCCCTGGGGCGCTTCGGGCGCGGGCATGCCGCAAACGGTGCAAAAACGCGCGCCGGGCGCGAGCCGGCTGCCGCAGCGCGGGCAAATGCCCGGGCCGAACGGAGCTGCCGCGCCGGTATGGGGCGCGCCTGCCGCGCCCTGCTGCGGCGGTGCGGACTGTGCCGGGCCGGCGGAAGCGGATCGCGTTGTGTCGGACGGAGCAGACGGTTCCGGCGCGGGCGCGCCGCAGTTGGTGCAAAAACGCACGCCGTCATCGAGCGGCGCGCCGCATTTCGTGCAGGTGCGCGGGGCGGCGGGCTGCGCGGACGCAGTGGGTTCGGCCGGCTGGGATGCCGGCGGGTACGGCGCTTTCGGGGCGACGGGCTGCTCGGGCAGCATGGCGCCGCAGGCGCGGCAGATCACGGCGCTGTCAGACAGCTGCGCGCCGCATTTCGGGCAGAGCATGGCAAGACCTCGTTTCTGTTTCGGATTTTTTCTCATTGTAACATCCGGCTTTCGATTTTACAATCCATTCTTTGCGTGTTATACTCACATTATCTTCTATTCTGATTTTTTCCGGAGGCAACGAACCCATGAACATCACTGCCATTATCTATGACGCCGACGCGCGCCGCACGGCCTACATCCTCGGCACGGTCATCGGCAACTGCAAGCTCTTCCCCGCCGAGCGCGCCCCGCGCGACTGGAGCGGGTACGCAAACGTCATCACCGTCACCGCGGGCGAGGACGGCCCGGTCGTGACCGCCGGGCTGCAAAAGCGCGTGACCTTCCGTCCGAAGGGCGAGGATGAGACTGTCGCCGCGGCCGAGCTGATCGCCAAGGCCTTCTGCCCGCCGGAGGCCCCGATGCCGACGGATGCGCTCAAGGCGCGCATCGACGCCTTTCTGGAGGCGCACAACACGCTCGCGCTGGCGACCGGCTGCGGAAAATGGGTGCGGTGCACACCGCTGGAATACCTGCGCGTGGACGGCAGGCTCTACATCCTCACCGAGGGCGGACTGAAGTTCAAGGGCATCTGGTGGAACGGAGCGATCTCCGCCGCCGTGTTTGACAGCTACGCGGGCATGGCGTCGCTCGCCGGGCTGCAGATGACGGGCACGGCCGTGTACATCGACCCGCTGAGCGACGAATACCGCAGCGTGATCGAGGCACGCGGTGTGCAGCTGCAGCAGCTGCAGCAGATGCCCGCGATGCTGCACGCGGTGCGGCTGGACATCACGCGCTACGAGCTGCTCGACGGCGCGCTGCGCGCCGATGGCTACGCCGCGCGGCAGGTGCTTGATCTGGGCTGATGTATTCTATTTTTCCATCTGTGCCATACTATGGTTAGGGAGCTCCCGCTCCGAAACCGGACACAGAGGAGGGTGAAACCTTTGCACAAAGCAGGCACGCAGCCGGCCATCCCGGTCGGGCTGGGTATGGCGCTGGTGCACAACCAGCAAGCGCTGGCAAAGTTTTCGGCGCTCACGGACGAGGAAAAGCGCGCATTCATCGCGGGCGTGCACGGCATCGACTCGCGGCAGGAGATGCGCGCGTATGTCGACCGGTTCGCAGAAAGCTGAAGATACCCCCGCTGCATTTTTGCAGCGGGGGTATCTTCATGTCTCGAAGCGGATGAGCGTGCAGAGCGTGTCGCCGCTGTAGACGCACACGAAGGGGTTTCCGTCCGACAGGCGATATTTGAGCGTGACGGCATCTACGTCCTTGACCGCCTTCGGGTAGACCATGCGAAAGCCCGTGAACGCATCGCGCGGCACGGTGTCCGGCAGGGCCTCGAGCGCAAAGTCGAGATACTTCGTGTTATGTACATGGCCGTTGAAGTCAATGTCGCTGCGGCGCAGGGGCAGCGTTTTCTCCCCATCGAAGGCGGCGGGGGCACGCAGGCGCGGCGCGGCGGACGCGAACACGCCGCGCGTCTCCGGCAGATAGGACCGGAAGCGCTGCTGGTCGATGCGGATGATCTTCTGCGCGCGCAGGTCGAACAAAATGAGCCGCGACTCGGCGCACACGAGCTCCGTGCCGCTCTCGTCCGCGAGCGTATAGTCGCGGAAGATGCGCCCGGTGGGCACGCTGTCGCGCACCCAGGTCGTGACGCGCAGGGGCGCCTTGCTGTCCGGCCGGCGCACGATCTGGACGCGCCAGTCGGTCAGCACCCAAGTGATGCCGTTGCGGCTTTCCTCAATGATGTCGTCGCCCGAGCTGTCGGAGTGGCGGCTGGCCGTGTTTTCAAAAATGCGCAGGATCGCTTCATACCCCAGCTTGCCGCTGGGGTCAAAATCGGCGACGCCCGGCTGATATATCTCCGAAAAAAACATAATGATCGCTCCGTAATCGTAAAATTGTGTGCCTTCAGGCGCCCGGCAGGCAGCCGTTTGCGAACATCCAGCTATAGGCCAGCGCCCAGGAACCGAAGAGGTCCGTCTCGTGCAGGGCGCGCACCTGCGCGCGCGTATACCACGCCGACTCGATCTCCTCCATGGGGTCGGCACTCGGGCGGAACGTCCCCTCCGCCGTGCCGAAAACGCAGACCGTGCGCTCGTCACCGATGCCGACCGTGCACGCCGCCGGCGGCAGCACGTGCGTGATGGCCATCAGGCGCAGGCCGGTCTCCTCGCGCAGCTCGCGGCGGGCCGCCTGTTCGGGCGTCTCCCCCGGCTCGATGAGGCCGCCGGGCAGGCCGTAGATGCGCTGGCCGAGCTCCATGCGAAACTCGTGGATGAGCGCGATGTGCTCGCGCGTAGCGTCCGTGAGCACCATGACGACCGCGTCCGTGCGGTGGTGCTGCAGGTGCTCGAGCGAGTCGATATTCCGGTCGCGACTGACCATCTCATACGTGCGCGGGCAGCCGGTGCGGTCGATATAGTGCAGGTCGTAGCGGTGCAGGAACGCGCCGCCGTCCTTCTTTTCAATGTCAACGAATTGCAATGCGGGTCGCCTCTCTGGTCATGATAGCTTAGGATACCACGTTTTGCGCCGGGGTACAACCGGAAATGATAATAGATCAGCCGCTGTCCTTTGACAGCGGCTGATCTGTTGGGGGAAGAAAGAAAGGGAGGATGCGGGGCGGGCCGACCGGCCGCGCCCAGTATGAGGATACCATACCTTTCTTAAAAAATCATGAGTGTCAGCCGGTCTCCGGCAGCGGCACGATGCCGTGCGCGAGCTTGAGCTGCAGCACGCGCAGCACGCTCGCATCGAGCGCATCGGCCGTGAGCGTGCCGTCTGCGAGCGCCTGCTCCACGGCCGCGACCGCACCGGGCACGTCGCTGATCTCAAGCAGCATGTCGTTGCCGGCGGCGAGGGCGCGCACGGCCTTCTCCCCGTCGGTATACTGCGCGAGGGCCTGCATCTGCAGCCCGTCCGTGACGATGACGCCGCGGAAACCGAGGTCATAGCGCAGCAGGTTCGTGACGAGCTTGTGCGAGAGGGACGCGGGCGCATCATCCATCGTCGGCACGGTCAGGTGGCCGACCATGACCATGTCCGCCCCGGCGGCGATGCCGGAAACGAAGGGCTTGAGGTCCTCCTGCCGCAGCTGCGGGAGCGTCTTATCGACCGTGGCGGCGCCGTTGTGCGAGTCCGTGGCCGTACTGCCATGGCCGGGGAAATGCTTCAGACAGCAGATGACCCCGGCGTCACGAAAGCCGTGCACGGCGGCGGAGACGAGCGTGGCCGCCTCGTCATAATCATCGCTGTAGGCGCGGTCGCCGATGGCGTTGCTGCGCTTGTTCGTCCAGACATCGGCCACGGGCGCAAAGTCGGTGTTGAAGCCGTAGGCCGCGATGTCGTGCGCGAGGGTCTGGGCATTGTCATACGCGCCCTGCGTGCCGAGACTGCGGTAGCTGTACATGCTGTTTAATTTCGTCGTGCCGACGGTGTTCATCAGGCGCGCGACGCGGCCGCCCTCCTCGTCAACGGTGACGAGCGGGGCCGCGGCGCAGGCAGATGAGAGCGCGGACGTGAGCGCCCGGAGCTGCTCGCCGGAGGTCATGTTGCCCGCCGAGAGCAGAAAGCCGCCGACCGGATAGTCGCGCAGCGCGGCGGCGAGGTCATCCGTCATGGCCGTAACGGCGCCGCCGTCCGTGAGCGTCTCGGGGTGCACGATGAGCAGCTGGCAGATCTTCTCGCGCGTGCTCATGCCGTCGAGCAGCGTCTGCGCTGCATCCTTCTGGACGGCAGCGGATGTGCGGGGCGTGGGCTCGGGCTGCGCGGCGGTCTGCCCGCGGCGGACACACACGACCACGAGCAGCACCGCCAGCGCCGCGAGCACGAACAGGTAAATGGCCGCGCGCCAGTTTCGCCTTAAAATTTTCCAAAATGCATTCCATCTCATGTCTCCAGTTTACCGCAGCGGCGGTGAAAACGCAACCACATCCCATCGACGCGGCGGACTTGTTTCGTTCACAATTTCGTGCTATAATAATGGTCAAAATTTCGGGGGCGCGTGCTCCCAGACAGGAAGTGCTTTCTTTTATGACAAAAATTGATATTTTCTCCGGTTTTCTCGGCGCCGGCAAGACCACGCTCATCAAAAAACTGATTGCCGAGGCCTACACGGGCGAAAAGATCGTGCTGATCGAAAACGAGTTCGGCGAGATCGCCATCGACGGCGGCTTCCTCAAGGACTCCGGCGTGCAGATCAACGAGATGAACTCCGGCTGCATCTGCTGCAGCCTCGTGGGCGACTTTGCCGACGCGCTGCAGAAGGTGCTCACCCAGTTTCACCCCGACCGCATCCTCATTGAGCCCTCGGGCGTCGGCAAGCTGAGCGACGTCATCCGCGCCGTGCAGGGCGTGCAGTCCGACGAGCTGGTGCTCAACGGCTTCACGACCGTGGTCGACGCGAACAAGTGCAGGATGTACATGAAGAACTTCGGCGAGTTTTTCAACAACCAGGTCGAGAACGCGAGCGCCATCATCCTCTCGCGCACCGAGGGCATCCGTCCCGAGAAGCTCGACGCCGCCGTGGCGCTGCTGCGCGAGAAGAACCCGACCGCCACGATCGTGACCACGCCGTGGACGGAGCTGGACGGCAAGCAGATCCTCGAGACGATGGAGCGGCGCGACACGCTGTCCGCCGAGCTCGAGCACCTCAAGGCCGAGGCCGCCGAGGAGGACGACGAGGACGAGCACGAGCACCATCACCACCATCACGATGATGACGAGCATGAATGCTGCTGCGGCCATCACCATCACCATGACGGCGATGATGACGATGACCACGAGCACGAGCATCATCATGACCACGACGAGCATGACCACGAGCATGACGAGCATGACCATGACCACTGCTGCGGCCATCACCACCATCACCACCACGCGGACGAGGTGTTCACGAGCTGGGGCACCGAGACGCCGCGCAAATACACCGACGACGAGATCCGCACCGCGCTCGACGAGCTCATCAACGAGCACCGCTACGGCGTCGTGCTGCGCGCCAAGGGCATCGTGCCTGCGACCGACGGCGGCTGGATCCACTTTGACTACGTGCCCGGCGAATCCGACGTCCGCCGCGGCAGCGCACAGGTCACCGGCCGCGTGTGCGTGATCGGGTCGCACCTGGCCGAGGATGCACTGAAGGAGCTGTTCCACATTGGCTGACACGAAACAGCAGGCGCCGGATCTGCCGGTATACCTGTTCACCGGCTTTCTGGAGGCCGGCAAGACGAAATTCATTCAGGAGACGCTCGAGGACGAGCGCTTTCACAAGGGCGAGCGCACGCTGCTGCTGCTGTGTGAAGAGGGCGAGGAAGTCTACGAGCCGGACAAGTTCTGCGCCGGCAACGTCTTTGTGCGCAACATCGACGAAGAGGCCGACCTCACGGTCGAGCACCTGAAGGCGCTGCAGGACGAGATCCGCCCCGAGCGCGTGCTCGTGGAGTACAACGGCATGTGGATGCTCGACTCACTCTACGGCAACCTGCCGGAGGGCTGGGCGGTCGCGCAGGAATTCCTGTTTTGCGACGCGACGTCGTTTTTGAGCTACAACGCGAATATGCGCCAGCTCACGGTGGACAAGCTCAAGAGCGCCGAGCTCGTCGTGCTCAACCGCTACAACGACAGCATGGACCGCATGGAGATGCACCGCGTCATCCGCGCCATCTCCCGCCGGTGCGACATCGCGTATGAATACACCGACGGCAAGGTCGTGTACGACGACATTGAAGATCCGCTGCCGTTCGACCTTGACGCCCCGGTCGTCGAGATCGAGGACCGCGACTTCGCCATCTGGTACCGCGACATGTCCGAAGAGCCGAAGAAGTATGACGGCAAGACCATTGAGGTCAAGTGCCGCTGCCTTGTGCGCAAGAACGTGCCGAAGGGCTGCTTCATCGCCGGGCGGCACATCATGACCTGCTGTGTGCAGGACATTCAGTTCGCGGGCATCATCTGTGTGTGGGACCGCGCCGACGAGATCCGCAACGACGAGTGGGCCATCATCACGGCCCGGCTGGACTACAAGTTCCACCGCGCCTATGGCCGCAAGGGCCCCGTGTTCACGGTGCAGTCCGTGCAGGAGGTCGAAAAGCCGGAGGAACCGGTGGCCACGTTCTATTAAACCGCGAAGAAGCCTCGCAGCGTTTGCCGCCCGCAGGCGGCAAAGAAAATGCAATCATTTTTTCCGGCGGCATGTACGGCGGAAAAAATACTTTTCAGGCTGCAAGTGTGGAATTTGTGCGCCATCGGCGCGCAAATTATGCGCGCAGCAGACTGTAAACCTTTTGTCGGAAACCCCGAATGGGGTTTTCGACAAGTGAAAAAAATCAGCCGCCCGGTGGGCGGCTGATTTTTCTTTTCCGAAATTCAGTTCTCGCGGTCCTCGGCCGTGGACAGCAGGACGCGGTCGTTATCAAACGCCTCGCCCGCCTTGGCGGCGAAGGCGTCGAGCAGGCCCTGCACGGTCATGTCCGCGCGCTCCGGGCCGGAGACATCGAGCACGATGCGGCCGGCGTCCATCATGAGCGTGCGCGTGCCGAGCTCGAGCGCCTGGTGCATATTGTGCGTGATCATGAGGCAGGAGATGCTGCGCTCCGACACGACGCTGCGCGTGAGCGCGAGCACCTTATCGGCCGTGACGGGGTCGAGCGCGGCGGTGTGCTCGTCGAGCAGCAGCAGCTCGGGCGTGACCATGGTGGCCATGAGCAGCGTCAGCGCCTGGCGCTGGCCGCCGGAGAGCAGGCCGACGGGCGTGTTCATGCGGTCCTCCAGCCCCATGTCGAGCTGGGCGAGCGCGTCACGGAAAAAGTCGCGGTCGCGGCGTGTCACGCGGCGGAAGGACTTATGCTTTTCCGGCGAGCGGAGATAGGCCACGGCGAGGTTTTCCTCAATGGTCATGTGCGGCGCGGTGCCCTTGAGCGGATCCTGGAACAGGTGGCCGATGCGGCGGCTGCGCTTGTGCGACGGCAGGAACGTGATGTCCCGCCCGTCGAGCGTGATCGTGCCGGCGTCGACGTAAAACACACCGGCGATGGCATTGAAGAGCGTGCTCTTGCCGGCGCCGTTCGAGCCGACGATGGTGGCAAACTCCCCGTCGGCCAGCCGGAGCGAGAGGTCGGACAGGGCGCGCTTCTCGTTGACGGTGCCGGCGTTGAACGTCTTGGAAATATGGGAAACTTCAAGCATCGGTCTCGTCCCCCTTTCCGGACAGGGCGCGCAGCTTGCGGGCGTTGGACTTGATCTTCGCCAGATGGACGTAGTCCTTCATGTTCGGCGCGGCGATGGCGACGGCCACGATGACGGCGGACACGAGCTTGAAATACTCGGCCGAGATGTTCAGCCGCAGCGCCAGCGCGATGATGAAGCGGTAGACGATGCTGCCGAGCACGACGCAGACGACGCGCTTGCCCACGCTGCCGCGGCGGCCGGCAAAGACCTCGCCGATGATGAGGCTCGCCAGCGCGATCGTGACCATGCCGGTGCCGAGGTTGATGTCGCAAAACTTGTTGTATTCCCCGATCAGGCAGCCGGACAGCGCCGTGAGGGCGTTGGCCAGGCACAGGCCGATCGTGATGGTGGCTTTCGGATTGATGGAGGAAGCGCTGACCATATCCAGACTGTCGCCCGTGGCGCGGATGGACAGGCCGAGGGACGTGCCGAAAAAGCGGATGAGCACGAGCACGATCACGGCCGCGATGAGCGCGAGCAGGATCAGCCGGCTCCACTGCCCGCCGACAAGGCCCTTGAAGAGCGAAAACACCGTGTCGACCCCGGTGATGGACACGTTGGACGAAAAGCCCATGACCGCGAGGTTGATCGTGTAGAGGCCGGTGTTCGAGATGATGCCGGCGAGGATGCTCTCAACGCCGAGGCGCGTCTGCAAAAAGGCCGTAACGTAGCCTGAGAGCATGCCCGCCGCCATGGCCGCGAACAGCGCGAGGATCGGGTGGCCGGCGATGGTGAGCATGGCGCCCACGGCGCAGCCGAGCGTAAAGCACCCGTCCGTGGACAGGTCGGCGATATTCAGGATGGAAAAGCTGATGAACAGTGCCAGCGCGACGAGGCCGTAAATGAGGCCGACCTCGAGCGCCGTCTGCAAAACGGTCAGCATGGAACTCCCTCCTTCGGGATGTCAGATATCAGTCAAAATTCTGCTGCGTGGTCGTCTCGAGCACGGAGCTGCACTTGCCGTCAAACGCCTGCTTGACAGCCGCGAGGTCGTAGCCGAGGGCGGCGCAGCTTTCGGTGTTGATCATGGCGATGCCGTTATCGAACGTGGTCACGGGCAGCGTGGCGGGGTCTTTGCCGTCAACGAGCACCTGCACGACCATGTCGGCCGTGATCGTGCCGAGCTTGGTGTAATCCACACCGTAGCCGACGAACGCGCCGTTGAGGGCGAAGGAGTCCGCGCCGCAGTACTGCGGGATCTTGGCATTGAGGAACTTCTCGTAAATGGCGAGCTCGGCGGTCATGATGGTGTTGTCGGTCGGGGTAAAGACGGCGTCGACCTTCTCGGCGATGAGCGCGTCGACGGCGGAGGTGACTTCATCGGTGGTGGTGCCGGTCTTTTCCACGCAGCGGATGCCCTTGCCCTCGAGGTAGGCCTTCGCGTCCTCGATCGGCTGCTTGGAGGAATCCTCGCTCTTGGAGTAGAGCAGGCCAACGGTCTTGGTGTCCGGGTTCTGGGCGAGCATCAGGTCGAGCAGGCCCTTGGTGTTGAGCGCGTCGCTCGTGCCGGTGATGCGGCCGCCGGGCGCGTCGAGCGAATCAACAATGCCGGCGCCGACGGGGTCAGACACGGCGGAGAAAACGATGGGGATCTCGGTGTCCTCGGTGGCGGACTGCATGATCTTCACAGCCGGGGTCGCGATCGGGACGATGAGGTCCACGCCCTTGCTGACGAGCTCGGCGCCGATCTGGTTGAGCGTCGTGCCGTCGGCCTGGCCGTTGTAGAGCGTGTAGTCGAACTTCACGCCCAGCTCCGTGGCCTTCGCGTCGAGCTCGGCCTCGATGGCCGCCTCGATCTGGTTGAGGGACGCATCGTCCACAAACTGGACGATGCCGACCTTATAGGTCTTGCCATCGGCCTTGGTGTCCTCGGTCTTGCTGCCGCAGGCGGACAGGCCCATGAGCGCGGTGACGGCGAGCACGCCGCCGACGATCTTCTGGAAAGTCTGATTCATAGTATATTCTCCTTCTATATTGAAAGCGGTTGGTTTTGAACTGTTCGGATACGGTCTGACGCGGCAAAAATTCTCCGGCCGCCACGCCATCGTCTGGTTTTGCGGGTCATCTGCATCCCTCCTGCGGTGATTTGAGCAATAAAAAAAGCCTCGTCCACGAAACGGTTCCATCCGTTTCATGGGACAAGACTGTAACTCCTGCGGTGCCACCCATGTTGGCGCTCATGCGCCCACTTTGCACGTACGATCATACGCTCCGCCGGATAACGGCCGCGGCCACCGTCGCCCCTCATGCTGCTGCAATCGGTTTGCCCTCACGAGTCCATTCGCCACCCGTCCGCTGCAGCGCTTCCACCGTCCGCTGCTCTCTGAAAGCTTCGTGAATGGGTACTCCTCTCGGTCATCGGTTTCTCGATGGTGTTACTCTACCACTTCCCGCGCCGGATTGCAAGCCCCATTTTCACGAATCTGCACCCGTTTTTCGGGAAATCTTTTGCGCATTGCGCACAAACGTCCCTGACCGGCGGTCAGGGACGTTTGCGTGTGTCAAACTCTGCGAGGCTGTTGGGGCTGTCAGCTGCCGCAGCGTTAATTTCCGGTGTAGACGAAAGCGTTCGGCAGCGTGCGCCCGGCGGTGAGCGCGGGGTTGGAGCTGCGCATGATGTACTTGCCCTTGTACCAGATCATGGCGCTGGTGCCGCCGTCGAGGTTCATGGCCTGCATGCAGTCGTGCTTGGTCATGATGGCCGCGCAGTCCGGCACGCTGATGCCGACCGACGTCGTGAGCCGGCCCTCAACGAGCAGGGCGATGATCTCGCCGTACTTCGACTGGCCGAGGCAGGCGCGCGGCTGCAGGTCGGAGAAGCCGCTGCGGGCGTTGACGACCGTCTCCCCGTCGATGATCATGGCGGGCGAGAACTCGACCGCGTCCGTCGTGTCGGGCGAGACCGAGGAATCGCTGTCGCGGATGTAGATGCGGTTGTCCTTATGCAGCTCGAGACGCTTGTAGCCATAGCCCATATGGCTGCCGTAGGACTTGCCGTTGCACATGGCGTAGCCCGCGAGGGTACCGCCGTTGCCGGTGCCGCCCGGGTCGATGAAGCCCGAGCCGGTCATGCCGATGACGCCGCCGTGGGCCTCGGCGATCTTGCCGCAGACCTGGCCGACGCTGCCGAGCGTGGACGCGGCCTGCAGACTCAGGCGCGACGGGTCTTTCATAATAACGAGCACGCCGCGGTAAGTGCTGCCTTTCACGCGCGCGATGAGGATCTTGTTGCGCGCGTCGATCGCAAGCACCTGCTCGCCCTGGATGGTGCGGATGCTGGTGCCGTCAGCCGTGAGGGCGGACTTGTCGATGTTGATGCGGCTCCAGCCGGCGGCGAGGGCGTCGGGATGCTCCTTGACATACGCCTGCATGCTCGGCACATTGACCTCCCAGAAGAGGTTGTAAAACGCGATCTCTTCCTTGCTCATGCCCTCGGTGTTCGTGAGCGTCGGGTTGCGGGACTCGGACTCGCCTTCGTCCCACTCGCTGTTGATGCCGATCTGCGCCTCCCTGGCGGCCTCCATTTCGGCGAGAACCTTGTCAATGACGCTGCGTGGGATGAACGCCGTGGCCAGCCACTGGTGGCTGAGCGTGTTCATGGCCGTCTGGATATAGGCCGTGCGCCACTTGGCGATGAACGGAATGTCGGAATAGACCGCCGTCAGATACAATCCGGCCAGGATGGCCAGCACGAGGAACAAAATGAGCAGCCGGCGGCCGAGGCTCTTTTTCTTCTTCGGCTTTTTGGCCTTTTTCGCCTTGCGGCCGTGCTTGCCGGCCGCGGCCGGGGCGGCCTGCGGCGGGCGGCGGCGGGCATCCGGCGCGCTGCGGCGCGGCCGGGCAGCGTCATCCGTCCACTGGCTGGCATAAGCCTGCTGCGCCGGACGCTGCTGGGCGGGACGCTGCTGGGCCGGGCGCTGCTGGGCCGGGCGCTGCTGTGTCGGGCGCTGCTGGGCCGGGCGCTGCTGGGCCGGACGCTGCTGGGCCGGACGCTGCTGGGCTTGGCGCTGCTGGGCCGGGCGCTGCTGTGTCGGGCGCTGCTGTGTTGGGCGCTGCTGGGCGGTATCGGAAGCGGGCCGCTGCGTGCCCGTGGGGCGCGGCGGCGAGGAAAACAGCTTCAAGAGGCGACTCCTCCTTTATGTACGGGAGATTACGAAGGGCTTGACGGCCGGGCGCAGAAAATGTTCCGCACGCCGCGGGAAAAACGGGAAGGCCCGCCGAGCGAGCCTTCCCGGAAACGTGCAGGGGTGCGGCCGCTCAGCAAAGCTGCGCGCCGGCGGGCACGCTGTCATCGAGCATGAGCAGATTGAGCTTGCCGTCCTTCTCGGCCGAGAGGAGCATGCCGTTGGAGGCCATGCCCATCATCTTGCGCGGCGGCAGGTTCAGGATCGCCACGACGGTCTTGCCGACGAGCTCCTCGGGGCGGTAGTACTTGGCGATGCCGGAGAGGATCTGCCGGTCGGTGCCGCTGCCGTCGTCGAGCGTGAAGCACAGGAGCTTATCGGACTTTTTCACCGGCTCGCACTTGAGGACCTTGCACACGCGCATGTCGCACTTGGAAAAGTCGTCGATCGTCACATCCGGCAGCACAGGCGCAGACTTCGGCGCGGCGGCCGCTTCCTTCGCGGCCTTGAGTGCCTCGAGCTCGGCGAGTTCCTTGGCCATGTCGATGCGCGGGAAGAGCGTCTCGCCCTTGTGCACCGTGACGTCCGCGGGCAGCACGCCCCAGACGGCGGCATTGTCCCACGTGGTCTGCTCTGCCGCGGCGCCGATCTGCGTGAAGGCTTTCGCGCAGCTGTCGGGCATGAAGGGCAGCAGCAGCGTGACGGTGATGCGCAGCGTCTCGAGCAGGTTATACAGCACCGTGGCCAGGCGCGCGCGCTTGCTCTCGTCCTTGGCGAGGACCCAGGGCGCCGTCTCGTCGATATACTTATTGGCGCGGGAAATGACCTTGAACACCTCGATGAGCGCCTGCTGCGTGCCGAAATTGTCCATATAGCCGGCATACGTCCCGCGCAGGGAGGATGCCATGGCGATGAGCTCGTCATCGAGCGCATCGTGCTCGCGCTCGGCCGGGAGCGTGCCGCCGAAGTACTTGATGACCATGGCGACGGTGCGGCTCAGGAGGTTGCCGAGGTCGTTGGCGAGGTCGGTATTGATGCGGGAGATGAGCAGATCGTTGGAGAAGTTGCCGTCACTGCCGAGCGGGAACTCGCGCAGAAGGTAGTAGCGCAGCGCGTCCACACCGTAGCGCTCGGCGAGCACGATGGGGTCGACGACGTTGCCCTTCGACTTCGACATCTTGCCGCCGCCGAGCAGCAGCCAGCCGTGGCCAAAGACCTTCTTCGGCAGGGGCATGCCCATGCTCATGAGCATAGCCGGCCAGATGATGGAGTGGAAGCGCACGATCTCCTTGCCGACCATGTGCACGTCGGCGGGCCAGAACTTCTCGTAATCGTCGTACTTGTCGTTCAGGAAGCCGAGGGCCGTGCAGTAGTTGAACAGCGCGTCGACCCAGACGTAGACGACGTGGCCGGGGTCAAAATCGACCGGGATGCCCCACGTGAAGCTCGTGCGCGACACGCACAGATCTTCCAGGCCGGGGTCGATGAAGTTTTTGATCATCTCGTTGACGCGGCTGGCAGGCTCGAGGAACGTGCCGCTGAGCAGCAGCTCGCGCACGGGCTCGGCATACTTCGACAGGCGGAAGAAGTACGCCTCCTCCTCGGCATAGTGCACCTCGCGGCCGCAGTCCGGGCACTTGCCGTCGACGAGCTGGCTCTCGGTCCAGAAGCTCTCGCACGGCGTGCAGTACATGCCGGAATACTTGCCCTTATAGATATCGCCCTTGTCGTACATCTTCTTGAAGATGCGCTGCACGGCCTCGACATGATAATCGTCCGTCGTGCGGATGAAGCGGTCGTTGGAGATGTTCATCAGCTTCCACAGCGCGCGCACGCCGCCGGGGCCTTCGACGATGTTGTCCACGAACTGCTTGGGCGTGACGCCGGCAGCCTCGGCCTTCTCCTCGATCTTCTGGCCGTGCTCGTCCGTGCCGGTCAGGAACATGACGTCATAGCCGCACATGCGCTTGTAGCGTGCGATCGCATCGGTCGCGACCGTGCAGTAGGTGTGGCCGATGTGCAGTTTGTCCGAAGGGTAATAGATTGGGGTCGTGATATAAAACTTTCCTTTGCTCATACTGCATTCTCCTCTGTATTAGTCTTCACCGGCGTCACCGGGGTCGTAGACGGACGGATAGGGCGTCGGCTGCGGCTGCGGCGTGGGGGTGGGCGTCGGCTTCGGCGCGGTGCTGGGGGTGGGCGTCGGCTTCGGCGCGGTGTCGTGCGAATGGTAGGTGCTGTTGGCCTCGAGCGTGTGGCTGATCTGGTTGCCGTCCTTATCGTAGACCGTGCGGTAGGTCGTGGCGCGCAGGCCGTTGGCGGTGTAGCTCATCTTGACGTAGCTGCCGTCCACATCCGTGCCCCAGATCTCGACCGTGACGCTGCCGTTTTGGACATACGCCTTGATCTCGATCGGATAGTCGCGGTTGTTCGTAAATTTAAACTCCGGCCCGCCCCAGCTGACCGCGGCGTCCATACCGGGTTCGATATAGCTCACGGGGAAGTAGTGGCAGGTGCGGGTGTTGATCTTCAGGTTCGAGACCATGGCGCAGTAGTACAGCGTGGACGACACCTGGCAGATGCCGCCGCCGACCTCCTGCACGACCTGGCCGTTGGAATAAGCGCCGGCCTCCTTGAAGCCGTTGGCCTTTGTGCGCTGACCGACGACGTCGTTATACGAAAACGTCTGGCCGGGCTGGAGAATGACGCCGTTGATCTTCTCGGCGGCGAGCTTCACGTTCGTGATGCGGTTGCTGCTGCTGCCGGAGAGCGAGGTGGTCTTCGTGGCGAGCTTGTCGGCCAGGAGGTGCTGCTGCAGGCGCTCCTGCGTCATCTCGGGCTGCGTGAGCGTGGCCGGGATAGTGACGGTATCGCCGTTGGCGGCCGCGTCCCACAGAGGCTGGGCGGCGGCCACGTCAAACTGGATACCGACCTTGCTCTCGGTGGCGGACTGGGTCTCGGGGTCGTAGCCTGCGTTGACCGGGTCGCCGCAGACGGCGTCGTGCAGCTCCTGCAGCGTCATCTTGTCATCGCCGCTCATGTCGACCGGGTAGGCCGACGTGCCGAACTTGCCGGCGCGGATGTCGCTGAGCACGCGGTCGGCGACGGCGGCGGGGTCGAGCGTGATCATACTCGCGCCCTTGACGACGAGGATGGCGCTGTGCGCCTCGTCGATCTCGATGCTGCCGGCGGAGAGGCTGACGTTGATCTCGGCGGCCTCGCGCTCGATGCGCGTGCGCAGGGCGTCGGCGTCCATGTCGGCAAGGTTGTCCGAGGCGACGTCATGCCCCTTGAAGGCGCAGCGCAGCCACGTGAAAAAGTTGGTGAACACATTGCCGCTGCGGCCGTAGGCATAGGCCGTCTCGGCGGCGGCATCGGGCGTGGCGTCAAAGCCGATCTCCGTCGCGGTGACGGTGATGGACCGGTTGCCGGGGAAGGTCATGGTGAGCACCGGGGCGCTCGTATCGTCCCAGCCGGCGGCGCGGATGGCGTCCGCCGCGGCGGACTGCGTCATGCCGCCGACGTCCGTGCCGCAGACAGAGACGTTCGGAAAAATGGCGCTCTTTTTCGCCACGAGCACCATGCCGACGGCACCCGCCGCCACGAGGACGGCCAGCACGATGAGCACGACGCGCACGGCGATCCGGCCGCCGCGGCCGCGCGGTTTTTTCTCTTTGGGCGCCGGCTGCTGCCGGACGTCGGGCGCGCCGCGGCGCGCCGGCTGCTCCTGCCGGGGCACGGGCGGGCGCTGGGCCGCCGCCTGCTTCGGCGCGGCGGCGCGGCGGGCAGCCGCCTCGCTCTGTGCGGAACGGTTGGCGCCGCTGCGGTGTGCCGAGCGCTCCTGCGCTGCGAAATCCGCCGCCTCGCGGCGGGCGGCCGCGCTGCGCTTGGAAGTGTTGCCGTTGAGTTTCATTTACTCGAATCCCTGTCTTTCCCTGTCAAAATCGGATTATTCAGATATGTATTGCGGAACGCTTCCGCCTCGCTGGGCGGGAGCTTGGCGCGGGGCTGCCGTTCGATCTGCGGCTTCATCCACGGGTTGTGCTCGGCCTTGCGCTCGGTCTGCGCCTCGAGGAGCTTGCCGATGAGCACGTTCGAGATGAGAAAGCCCGCCGGCGTGAAGTGCCAGCGCTCCCCGTCCGCGACGGCCCAGCCGGAACGGACGAACGTTTCCAGCTGCTGCGCGATGCCGGAAAAATCGCTGCGGTACAGCCGCGCATACTCCGCGCGCGACACGCCGTGCACGGTGCGCATGCCGAGCATGAGATACTCCGCCGCGCGCTCGAAATCGCCGATGGTCTCGTACTCGTCGATCATGTCCTCGCCGTGGAGGACGCCCGCGATGTAGCGGTCGAGGTCGCGCACATAGCTGTAGCGCGTGCGGCCGATGCACGAGTGCGCGCCCGGACCGAAGCCCATATAGTCGTCGAGCTGCCAGTACTTCAGATTATGCCGGGATTCATAGCCCGGTATGCTGAAATTCGAGATCTCATACTGTTCATAGCCGTAGCGCCGCAGCTCATCGACCATGCACAGGTACATGTCCGCCTGCTCGTCGTCCGACGGGATGAGGGGCGAATCCTTCAGCTCGTACATGGGCGTGCCCTCCTCGAGCTTGAGCCCGTAGCCGGAGATGTGCTCCGGGCGCAGGGCGATCGCCTTGGCGAGCGTGTCCGCCCAGTCGCTGCGGGTCTGGCTGGGCAGGCCGTAGATGAGATCGAGGCTGACGTTGTCAAACCCGGCGATGCGGGCATTTTTCACGGCCATCTCCACCTGGTGGAAGCTGTGGCGGCGGCCGATCATTTTCAGGATATCATTGTTGGCCGACTGCATGCCGATGCTCAGGCGGTTGAAGCCCGCCTTGTGCAGGGCGCGCAGATCGTGCAGGCGGACGCTGTCCGGATTGACCTCGACCGTCACCTCCGCGCGCTTGAGCAGGCGGCCGGTGGCCTTGACGGCGTCGAGCAGCTCGATGAGGCGCGCCGCGCCGTAAAAGCTCGGCGTGCCGCCGCCAAAATACACCGTGTCGATGTACGCCGGGGCGATGCGCCCGGCGCTCTCTTCGATGTGCTCGAGCAGGGCGTGCTGATAGTCCGCCATGCGGTCGGCCGCGCCGGCGCAGGAATAAAAATCGCAGTAGCCGCACTTGCTCGCGCAAAACGGGATGTGGATATAGATACCGAGACGCGGTTCCATAGACAGCTCCTTACATGGGGATGCCCCGGCCGCCGGAGTGCGGCGGCCAGGGGGGATAGATCGGATCAGATGAGCGTGCAGACGAGCTCGGAATACGCGGCCGGATCCTCAAGCGGCTCGCCCGCGATGAGCAGCGCCTGCGCGTGCAGGATCTTGGCGATGCGGGCGGCCTTGTCCTTGTCGCCGGCGTCGAACGCTTCCTTCATGGCCTGATAGGCGTGGTGGTTGGCGTTGAGCTCGAGCACACGGATGGCGCGGATATCGGTCGGCGCGCCGGGCATGCTCTTGAAATAACGCTCCATCTCGAGCGTGACGCCGCCCTCCGTGCTCAGGCACACGGCGCTGGACACGAGCTTATTCGACAGGCGCACGGACGCGACCTGGTCGCCGAGCGTCTCCTTGACGAAGTCGAGCAGATCCTTGTCCTCGGCCTGCTTGGCCTCGGTCTCCTTCTTCTCTTCCTCGGTCTCGAGGCCGAGGTCGTCGGTCGCAATGTTGCAAAACGGCTTGTCGGCGTAGGTCTTCATGGTGTCGACGAAATACTCGTCGATCTGCGAGGTCATGCACAGGACATCGTAGCCCTTTTCATGCAGCTGCTCTGCCTGCGGCAGGCTGAGCAGACGCTTAACGTTCTCGCCGCAGGCGAAGTAGATCTTCGTCTGCTCGGCGGGCATGGCATCGACATATTCCTTAAGAGAGACGAGCTTCGTCTCGCTCGTGTGGTAGAGCAGCAGGTCCTTGATCTCGTCGACCTTGTCGCCCGTCTCGGTGACGGCGCCGGCGCGCAGCATCATGCCGAAGGCGGCGTGGAACTGCTCGTACTTCTCACGGTCGTTGGTCATGAGCTTCGTCAGCTCGGACTTGATCTTCTTGCCGAGGTTCGTGGCGATGAGCTTGAGCTGGCGGTCGTGCTGGAGCATCTCACGCGAGATGTTCAGCGACAGGTCGGGCGAATCGACCACGCCGCGGGCAAACGCATAGCACGGCGGCAGGAGGTCGGTGCACTTGTCCATAATCATGACGCCGGAGCTGTAGAGCTCGAGACCGGGGTCGGATTCGCGGGTGAACATGTTCGCCGGGGCCTTGGCCGGGATGAACAGCAGCGCGCGGTAGGAGATCAGGCCCTCGGCGTTGACGCGGATGACGGCCAGCGGGTCGTCCTTGTCGTGGAACTTGTCCTTATAAAACGCGATGCACTCCTCATCCGTCGCTTCCTTGCGGCTGCGCTGCCAGATGGGGATCATGCTGTTGATGGTCTGCTCCTCGGTCTTCGTGACCATCTCCATCTTCGGCTCGCCCTTTTCGTCCTTCTCGCCGGTGTCGACCCAGTCGCTCTGCTCGACGTCCATGACGATCGGCCAGCGGACATAGTCGGAATACTTGCGGATGAGCATCATGAGCTTCCAGTTTTCGAGATAGGTGGAGTACTTCTCGCCGGACTCGTCTTCTTTGATGTGCATGATGACGTCCGTGCCGACAGTGTCCTTCTCGGTCTCGGTGATGGTGTAGCCGTCTGCGCCGGTGCTGACCCACTGGTAGGCCGTGTCGCTGCCGTAGGCGCGGGTGACGACCGTGACCTTGTCGGCGACCATGAACGCGGAATAGAAGCCGACGCCGAACTGACCGATGATGTCGATGGCGGCATCCTCCTGCGCGTTCTCGCCGAGGCCGTCCTTGAACTTCAGCGAGCCGCTGCGCGCGATGACGCCGAGGTTGCTGTCGAGCTCCTCCTTCGTCATGCCGATGCCGTTATCCGACACCGTGATCGTGCGCGCGTCCTTATCCGGGGTGACGCGGATCTTGAAATCGCTGCGCGCCATGCCCACGTTTTCATCCGTGAGCGACTGGTAGCAGAGCTTGTCGATCGCGTCCGAGGCGTTCGAGATGATCTCGCGCAGGAAGATCTCCTTGTGCGTGTAGATCGAGTTGATCATCATGTCGAGCAGTTTTTTCGACTCGGCCTTGAATTGTTTCTTTGCCATATCTATGCCTCCAAAAATTTTATTACACCTTCAGATCCGCACCGGCCTGCATGCAACAGCGGCCCACGGTACAGATTTTAATATTATAGCACATCGGCCGTTTTTTTCAACACCTGCCGCCAGAATAATTGGGATTGTGCGGCCCGTTTTTCATGGTATAATAGGGTGTTAAGAAAAAAATAAGATTCTGTGAGGTGGCTCCCATGAACGATCTGAAAGACCTGCTCGATGCGCGCCTGTTCCTGCTGGACATGGACGGCACGCTCTACCTCGGGGACGATGTGTTCCCCGGCGCGGTCGACTTCATCCACACGCTGGCCGATACCGGACGGCAGTACATTTACCTGACCAACAACTCCTCGCGCGCGGGCACGGACTACATCACGCGCCTGCGGCGTCTGGGCTTCCCGTGCGAGGCTGAGAACGTGTTCACCTCCGGCATGGCGACGGCGCTGTACCTCAACCAGCACTATGCGGGCAAACCCGTGTACCTCGTCGGCACGCAAGCGTTCCGCCGCGAGCTGCTCAGCTACGGCATCCCGCTCGTGGACGACGGCGCGGAGATCGTCGTGGCCGGGTTCGACACCGAACTCGTGTACGAAAAGCTCGACAAGGCCGTGCACTTCCTGCGCCGCGGCGCGACCTTCATCGCCGCCAACCCCGACTGGGTCTGCCCCATGCCGGCCGGCGAGGTGCTGCCCGACTGCGGGAGCATCTGCGCGCTGCTGACCGCTGCCTCCGGCGTGCAGCCGACCTACATCGGCAAGCCGAACCGCAACATGGTCGACGTCATCTCGGCGCAGACCGGCGTGCCGAACGCGCAGATCTGCTGCGTGGGCGACCGGATCTACACCGACATCGCCGTGGCCGTGAATGCGGGCGCGCAGAGCGTGCTCGTCATGTCCGGCGAGACGGACGAGGCGATCCTCAAAGCGTCCGACGTGCAGCCGAAATACGTCCTGCGCGACGTGGCAGAGCTGGCGCAGATCCTGCGCGGCGGCGCAACAGCGTAAAAAAATTCAAAAAACGTTTGAAAATCGCTTGACATATCCGTACATAAATGTTAGGATATGTTCAGTAAACATCGTTTTTTGCAAATGATGTTGCGAATCCCTCGTTTGTGTTCTCTCTTCCACTTTGCAGCGTCCGGGTCTGCATCCGCCGCGGACGTGCAAGCACAAGCAAACAACAGCAGCCACGCCGGCGAACGCCGGTGTGGCTGCTGTTGCTTTTTCATCGTGTGTAAACGTGATACATGAGGTACTGGCGGAAACCAAAACGCTTCCACCTCATCCGCCTGACGGCGATGCAAAGATCTCATCCGAGGCGGGCCTTGCCCCCTCGGGCTTCCCCACGGCTCAGATATCGGCGCGGAACCATGCGCCGGGGCGGTAGTGCTCGAAGATGACGATGTCATAATCGCGCTCGTGCGTCCAGGCGTGGCTCGTCCAGCCGGCGCGCGCGGCGCCCATGGCCTCACACAGGCGCACGCTCAGCGGCTTCGGCCCGATCTTGTAGGCGATGAACTGCGGGCGGGCGATCACGTTCGTGAGCACGTTTCCGACGATGGCGGCCGCGGGCTTATTGAGCGCCTTACCGTAGTCCTTCGGCGGCTGGCTGAGCTGGCCGCGCAGGATATCAGGCGCGTTGCGCCGGAACCACGCGACGATCGTGGGGTCAAAGCTCTCGACGCAGTACGGCCCGCCGTAAGTACGCAGGGCGGCGAGCGTCAGCGCGCACAGGCGGCGGTTATTGTGCCCGCGCTTGACCTCGAGCAGCAGCGGCACGCGGCCGCCGAGCGCTTCGAGCGCCTCGGCAAAGGTCGGGATGACGCAGTCGGTATCGCCGAGGCGCAGCGCGCGCAGCTCGGCGAGCGTGAAATCATCAATGACGCCCGGCACGCCGCACATGCGCTCGAGCGTATCGTCGTGGAACACGACGAGCTGGTCGTCCGCCGTCAGGTGCACGTCCATCTCGACAGCGTAGCCCGCCTCGGCCGCGGCGCGGAAGGCCGGGAGCGAGTTTTCCGGCACGGTGCCGTCCTCGGTGTGCAGGCCGCGGTGCGCATAATTGCGGTACAAAAACGGGGCTTTCTGCGCGCGCGTGGCGCGGCCCGGCGCGACGAGAAACGCAAACGCACCCGCGCAGGCGGCGGCCGGTGCGGCGATCTTGCAGGCAGTTTTCCAATTCATAACGAGTCCTCCTTTCGGCGGCGCGGACCGCCGGTTTGCTTTGTCCTTATTAAACAACAATTTCTGCTTTTCGTCAAATGCCTGTTGAATTGCCGGGCAAGGTATTGTAGAATGAGACAAATCCGATAGAGACTGATGGAGGTAATCCAGTGAAGCTCAACTACAAGCGCACCATCTGCGTTGGCTTTGCCTTTTTCCTGATCTGCGCCTTCTGGCAGGCGTATGACAACACCATCCCGCTGATCCTGACGAACAAGTTCGGCATGTCGCAGGCGTGGTCCGGCGTCATCATGGCGCTCGACAACATTCTGGCGCTGTTTCTGCTGCCGCTGTTCGGCGCGATCTCCGACAAGCACACCGGCAGGCGCGGCCGCCGCACGCCGTTCATCGTCTTCGGCACGATCGTCGCGGCCATCGCGTTCATCAGCCTGTCGCTCGTCGACGATGCGCAGTTGAAAAACATCGACGCGGCCGCCGCCATCGACGATCCCGCCGCGCTGCGCGTCGTGTACCAGCAAGAGGCCGACCGCACGCTCAAGACCCCCGACGGCGAGACGTTCGTGCTCGAGGACACGTTCACCGAGGACGAATTTGCCGCCATCACGAGTCAGGTCACAAACGCCGAGGGCAAGACCGTGACGAACCACGACTACACGAACTATGTCGTGCCCGCGCGCCAGGCCTACGCCCACCAGACGACCGTGCAGCACCCCGGCGCGCTCATCGGCTTTATCGCGCTGCTGCTCGTCGTGCTCTTGGCCATGGCCACGTTCCGCTCCCCCGCCGTCGCGCTCATGCCCGATGTTACCATCAAACCGCTGCGCAGCAAGGCGAATGCCGTCATCAACCTCATGGGCACTGCCGGCGGTATCCTCGTGCTGGCCATCGGCATGGCCTTCGCCACGAGCTCCGTGCGCAACTCGCTCATGAGCTACACGGCGTACTTCGCCGTGATCGCGGGCATCATGCTGCTGGCGCTGCTGATCTTCCGCCTGACGGTCAACGAGCCAAAGTTCGTGGCCGAGATGCAGGCCGACAGCAAGCGCTTCGGCATCGATAACGGCGACAGTGACGACGCGCCCGCAGGGTCTGGCAAGCTCGGCAAGGCCGAGCGCCGGTCGCTCATCTTCCTGCTGCTGTCGATCGTGCTGTGGTTCTTCGGCTACAACGCCGTGACGTCGAAATACTCCGTCTACGCGAGCAACATCCTGCACAAGGACTACAACCTCACGCTCATGCTCGCGCAGGCCGCCGCCATCGTGGCGTACCTGCCCGTCGGCATCGTCGCGTCCAAGATCGGCCGCAAGAAGACCATCCTCGGCGGCGTCGTGATGCTGGCCGTCGCGTTCGGCGTGGCCGCCTTTCTCAACGCCGAGAGCCCCACGATGCTCATGAACGCCATGTTCTGCCTCGCCGGCATCGGCTGGGCCACCATCAACGTCAACTCGTTCCCGATGGTCGTGGAGATGTGCTCCGGCAGCGACGTCGGCCGCTACACCGGCTTTTACTACACGGCCAGCATGGCCGCGCAGGTCGTCACACCGATGTTCTCCGGTTTCCTGATGGACAAGCTCGGCATGACCGTGCTCTTCCCCTACGCCGCCATCTTCGTGGCCGGCGCGTTCGTGACGATGCTCTTTGTGCGCCACGGCGACAGCCGCCCCATCCCCGCCAAGGGCCTTGAGGCGCTCGACGTGGACGATTGACCGAAATTCACATTTGGAGGATGCAAATACTATGGAACGTCTGACCCGCAAACTGAAAAAGGGCGGCTACTCCGCCAACCGTCACTCCGAGGCCCAGCTCACCGAGCGCCTTGACCAGCTCAAGGGCGTGCACAAGCAGTGGCTGCAGGACGTGTCGGATATGATGACCGGCATGAAGCAGAGCGAGGCCGCCGGGCAGGCCGGCGCGCTCACGCTCATGATGCTGCAGGCGGGCTACGCCGCGATCGTGCGCATCGGCCGCCGGTTCGAGAGCGTGTGCCCCGTCGAGGGCAGCGGCGACAACACCGCCACGGCGCTCGGCAAGCTCGAGGATCTGTACGAGCAGTGCGTGTCCGAGCTTGAGGACGTGGAGGAAGGACTCGAGGAGTGCCGCGAGAACGGCTTCACGGACGAGCTGGCCTATGACGAGCTGATGGTGACGAAGCTCGGCATCTCGCAGCTCATCAAACAGTTCGACATCGCCACCGGCTACGCCGAGCCCAGCCCGGAACCGTACCAGTACCAGCCGAAAACGGACACACCGGCCGAATGAGCCGCTGTCATATTTCAAGAGAAAGAAAAGGAGACCCACCAACATGAAACGCACCTTTACCGCCATTGTCTGCACGCTGCTGCTCGTGGCCGTGCTCGCCGGCTGCGGCAGCACCAACCCGTTTGACGCCGCGGCCAAGACCTTCTCCAACGAGGGCATGACGATCACGCTCACGAGCGACTTCAGCAAGCAGTCCATGGACGGCTACACCGTGTGCTACGCCTCCAAAACGGCCGCCGTGTTCGCCCTGCACGAGACGAACGATCAGTTCGCCGCCGCCGGGCTCAACGACGTGACGCTCGAGCAGTACGCCGCGCTCGTCATGCAGAACAACAGCAGCCGCAACCCCGTCGCGGGCGACGACATCAACGGCTGCCCGACGATCCTCTATGACTTCTACAACGAGGATAAGGACGTCGAGTACCGCTACCTCGCCGTGATGTATCAGGCGGACGACGGCTTCTGGCTCGTGCAGTTTGCGAGCGCGAAGGACGATTTTGACACCTACGAGCCGGGCTTCGTGGAGGCTGCCAAGAGCGTCAGCTTCGGCGCATAAGCACAGCGAATCAGGCACAAACCGGCCGGCAGCGTGTTTGCTGCCGGCCGGTCCGGTTTTTTGGGCGGATGCCCATATGGAAAGGAGGCTGCGCGATGGCAGCGGCGACGGACGAACGGCTGATCTATGAGATCCTCTCCGCCGTGGGCGAGATCCCGGAGGGAAACGTTGCGACCTACGGGCAGATCGCGCGGCTGATCGGCCGGCCGAAAAACGCGCGGCTGGTCGGCCGCGTGCTCAGCCAGGCCGAGCGCTACGGCGACTATCCGTGCCACCGCGTGGTGGATCACAGCGGGCGGCTCGTGCCCGGCTGGGACGCGCAGGCGGCGCTGCTCGCGCGCGAGGGCGTGACCCTGCGCGACGCGCAGCACGTGGATCTGCGGCGATACCAGTGGCAGTGCGAATGAAAGCGCAAGGCCCTCCGTACCGGGTGGAACGGAGGCGTTTCAGCGAGTCAAAAAAGCCTCGCAGAGGTGGCCTCCCGCAGGCGGCAAAAAAGTGCAATCATTTTCTCTCACGACATGTGCGTGAGAGAAAATACTTTTCAGGCTGCAAGTGTGGACTTTGTGCGCCATCGGCGTACAAAGTCTGTGCTCTGTGCGCAGCAGACTGCAAGCCTTTTGGCGGAAAACCTTTATGGTTTTCCGCCATACGCAAAAAACCTCCGTGCCGAGCGGCACGGAGGTTTTTGACTGTGTAAGGGTCGATTACTTGAGTTCGACAGAAGCGCCGACTTCCTCGAGCTTCTTCTTGAGCTCCTCGGCCTCGTCCTTGGAGACCTGCTCCTTGATGGCGCAGGGGACACCCTCGACCTTCGCCTTGGCTTCCGCCAGGCCCAGGTTGGTGATCTCACGGACGGCCTTGATGACCTTGATCTTCTGATCGCCGAAGCCGGTCAGAACGACGTCAAACTCGGTCTTCTCCTCGGCGGCAGCAGCAGCGCCGGCCACCGGAGCGGCGGCAACAGCGGCAGCGGCGGAAACGCCGAACACATCTTCAATCTCGTGCACGAGCTCGGACAGCTCGAGGACGGACATAGCCTTGATCTCTTCGATCATAGCAGTGACTTTTTCGCTAGCCATGGTAATTTTCCTCCTAAATAGTTAAGTGAAGTGGTCGCCTTATTCGGCGGCGGGAGCTTCGGCCTCGGCAGGTGCGGCGGCGCCGCCCATCTGCTCGACGACCTGATTCAGGCAGACAGCCAGACCCGTGATGGGGGCCAGCATCGTGCCCAGGACCTTGGAGTACAGCGCATCCTTGTTCTGGAGCTGCGCGATCTCCGCGATCTCAGCGTCACTGAGGACCTTGCCCTCGAGGAACGCGCCCTTGACGATGAACTTCTCGTCCTTCGCCATCTTTTCGCTCATGTCGTGGATCATGCGGATCGGGACGATCGGATCGGCCGTGCTGGTTGCGAGCGAAGTCGTACCATTGAGCAGATCACTCATTGCCTCGAGACCAACGTCCTTGAGCGCAAAGCGGGTCAGGGTGTTTTTGACGACGGAATACTCCACGTCATTCTGACGCAGCTCGGTGCGCAGCTTGGTGTCTTCATCGACGGTGATGCCCTTGTAATCGACGAACACGCCGGCGCTGGCGCCCTTGAGCCGCTCGGCCAGAGCAGCGACGATTGCCTGCTTCTCGCTGAGAACTTTTGCGTTCGGCATAGTGTGATTTCACCTCCGTGTGAAAGATACACGCCCAAAAAAATTTCCGCGGCCAAAGCCCCGGAAACAGAAAAAGAAACATCATAATGGATGCATCCTCGGCAGGATTTCCGCGGTCAAGCCACCTGCTGTCTTTGGAGCGCTATAATAGAATACCAGATGCGCCCGCGCGTGTCAAGCATTTTTCTCGCGGCGGCGCGGTTTTTTAAAAGGAGATGGCCCCCGGAGGAGTACCGGAGGCCATCACAAAAAAATCCCACAAAAAACTTTTACCCTAAACTGCTGCGATCAGTCTAGCATAATTTTACACGTGTGTCAAGCCTTTTCGCGGCGATCCGCGCCCCGGCGGATGCGGCCGTCGCGCCGCTCACCAGTCCATGCTCCCGAGCCCCTCGCCGAGCGACATACCGCAGCGGCCGTGGCCGGGATAGAGCGTGAGCGCGGACGGCAGCGCGCGCAGAAACGGCACGGTCCTGTCCATGAGCACGGCGGCGTCGCCCCCGCGCAGGCGCGTAATGACGGCAAAGCCCGGCACGAGCGAGTCGCCGCTGAAAAAGGCGTCCGGCCCGATGCGGTAGCACGCGCTGCCGCGCGAATGGCCGGGCGTGGCGTAGCCCTCGAGGTGCAGCGCGCCCCAGTCGAGCGCGATGTGATCGCCGAAGGTCATGTCCGGGGCATACGTCTCGGTCTTGAGGTGCAGGCCGCGCAGAAAGTCACGTGCCTCCGCCCCGCGCGACACGCTCAGCGCCGCGAGCAGCACAGGCGTCGTGTTGCCGGGGTTGCGCAGCCAGGGGGTGCAGTTTTCCTGCCAGAGGGTGCGCGCCGAGAGCGCGCGCTGCATCCGGCCGAGGCCGGAGATGTGGTCGATGTGCTCATGCGTGAGCACGATCAGCGCGTGATACCCCTGCAGGCGCTGCATGGTCGCCTCGTCCGGCCAGGGGTCGAGGACAATCGCGTCGCGCCCCTGCGTGACGACGTACATATTGGAACCGATGGGCGGAAAGGGAATGCGTTCGATCTGCATAGGCCGTCAGTCCTCCCGGGGCAGGGCGAGCAGCCGGCGGCTGAGCGGCAGCTCGGACGGGAGGCTGTTTTCCAGCGTGACGACGCCGTGGCTACCGCCGCGGACCCAGCCGCGGCGCACGAGCTGGCGCAGCGTTTCGCAGGCGGTGCCGTCGCTGCCGTCGTAGAGCGTAACATTGCCGCCGAGGGCGGCGCGGATGGCCCGGCGGGCGAACGGGAAGTGCGTGCAGCCGAGCACGGCCGCATCCACGCGGCCGGCATACGGGCCGAGCCGCCGCGCGAGGTAGGCTGTGAGCGCGGGGGAATCGAGCTCGCCCCGCTCGACGAACTCCACCAGCTCCGGGCACGGCAGCGGCACGATCTCGGCGCAGCCGGCGCACTGGTGCATGAGCGCGACGAACTTCTCCTCGCGCAGCGTCAGCGGCGTGGCCAGCACGAGCACGCGCCGGTGGTGCGCCACGGCGGGCTTGAGCGCCGGCTCGATGCCGATGACGGGGATGTCCGGAAAGGCGGCGCGCAGCGGGCCGATGGCCGCGCTCGTGGCCGTGTTGCATGCGATGACGGCGGCCTTGATGCCGCGGTCATACAGCCGGCCGATGACATCCTGCGTCAGGCGGCGGACCTCCGCGACCGGGCGCACGCCGTAGGGGGCGTTGGCCGAGTCGCCGAAATAGAGAAAGTCCTCCCCCGGCAAGCGCTGCACGAGCGCGCGCAGGACACTGATGCCGCCGAGGCCGGAATCAAACACCGCAATCGGAAGCTCCGTCCGCTCCATGGTACGCCCTCCTTCCCGAATTTCGTACAGAATGCATCTATTGTACCACATTCGGCGCAGTTTTCAAGTCAGGCGATGGCGCGCCGCCGGGCACGTCCGTGCACAGTTGGTGCGTGAGCAGGATGGAAAGCGTCTGGTTGCAGGCGATCATGGACGCGGCGACAGCCGTGCAAAGCATGGCGCCGAAGGGGGTGATGCGCCGGCTCATGCGCGCGATGCCCGCCCTGGCCGTGTCGAGCAGGCCGGTGGCCTGAAAGATGCCAGAATAGGCCGCCGAAAGCATGAAAACATCCCCCGGAGCAGACGCTCTGGGGGATGCGTTTTTGTACGGCTTACTTGTTCCAGGGGTTGGCCGGGTCGGGGTCCGTCGGGTCCCAGCCGCGGTTCGGGCTGGAGATGTCCAGCCATGGGGCGGACGGCTTCGGCACCGGGAGGGACGAGGCGTTGTAGATCGACACCGTCGTACCGAGCGGGCAGTTGTCATAGATCCACTTGGCGTCCGCCACCGTCAGGCGCACGCAGCCGTGCGAGCAGACTGTGCCGAGCTGGTTATACAGCCGGTAGGACAGGTCGTTTTTATTCGGGCTGTTGTACGGTGAGGAGTGGAAGAGATAGTTGCCGGTGATCTGCGTGCAGTACTGCCCCCAGCAGCCCTGCAGCGGATGCCAGGCTGCCTTGAACGGCGTGCGGAACGTGCCGATCGGCGTGGTCCGGCCGGGGCCGCAGACGAAGGCGTGGTGGAGGATGGAGTAATTGCCGCTCTTATCGAGACCGTACACGAGCACCGTGCACTGGTTGCGCACGACCTCGAGCTTGTACGGATACTGCGCGCGCTGGAGCTGCGCATACTCCGCGTCCGTATAGTTGTCGACCGGGACGACGAACGTGGTGCGGATCACGTCCGTGCCGCACAGGAAGAGGATCTCGACCGTGTGCCGGGAAGGCATGTCGCGCTTCCAGACGGACTCTTCCACGTGGAAGCCCGGCGTGATGGACTTGCCGTCGAGCGTGTAGTGGCGCGTGCGCTGCTGCACACCGTCCACATACCAGATGAGGGTCGCCTCGCCCGGTGTGGTCTGATATTCCGACGGGAAGTAACGGTAGGTCACGTACAGGTCGACGGCTCGGCACTCCGGAGAGAGCGCGGGCACGGGGTCGGTCACGACCTTGCCGACGCCGCGGAGCATGGGGTCATACTCCGAAGCGGTCTTGTCGGCCGCGAGCGTGACGGTGCAGCCGCGCGCAAGCAGGCGCACGAGCGCAGCGCGGCCCGCGCCCGCGACGGTCGTATCCTCAGCCGCGACGGCGAGCGTGTCGACCGTGCCGCCGACGGTAACGGTGCCGTTCGGGTCGGTGCGCACGACGAGCGTGCCGGTGATGTTCATACCGCCGAGGTCACGCCCGGCAGGGCCGCCGAGGTAGAGCGTGCCGGTGAAGGCGTCCGCCGTCAGGGGCGCGGCGCCGGTATAAATGACGCGGCCGGAGGCCGGGAGCGCAGCGGCATCGGAGCAAAACTGCAGGCCGAGATTATAGAGCATCTGCGCGATCTCGGCACGGGTGATGCTGGCCGTGGGGTGCAGGCTGCCGTTATCGCCGTTGACGATGCCGGCCTTGACCAGGCCGCCCACCTTGGCGACCGCCCAGCTGCCGACGGATGAAGCGTCCCGAAACGCCTGAATATCGGCGGCCGTACCGTCGGGCACGGCGAAGGCGCGGGCGATGACGATCATCGCCTCCTGGCGCGTGATGCTGCGGTTCGGCCCCATCGTGCCGTCACCGTAGCCGTTGAAGATGTTCATCTGCGCGGCGGTGCTCAGCTCCGAATAGTACCAGGAGGTGGTGCTGACATCGGTTAAATGCGCAATGTCCTTGCCCGCCGTGCAGCCAAAGACACGCACGAGCATGGCGGCCATCTGGGCGCGCGTGGCGTTGTCATTCGGCATCATGTTGCCGCTGGGATCGCCGAGCAGGATACGGTGATCGCAGGCAAAATCCAGCGCCGCCTGATACCACGGGCCGGACGGCGTCGGTACGGGCGAAGGCTCGGGCGAGGGCTCGGGCGTCGGCTCGGGTGAAGGCTCAGAGCTGGGTTCCGGGCTGGGTTCGGGATCGGTCGTGGGCGTCGGCTCCGTTACGGAGGCGGTGGGCTGCACGGGGTCAGGCTCTGCGGCGACGACCGGCACGACGGCCAGCGTCAGCACGCACGCAAGCACGAGCAGCAGAGACAAAAGGCGTTTGCGCATGGTTTTCTCCTCCCTGTTTTCCTGTGGGGTGTGCGATAATCTCATTATACCGGACGGCGGTGATTTTTCAACATATTTCCCGGCGATTTCAACTTTTTTAAGTTTTTATGACATACAAAAAGCAGCGCGCCGGGCAGCACACTGCAAGTTTACATAATTACAGGCTCAGCAGCTCCGCCACGTCGTCCTCCCCGTAGACGCGGATGCCGTGCGCAGACAGAAGCGCGGCGGTGACCCCGTCGCCGGGCGTGAGCGTGCCGGTGAAGGTGCCGTCGTAGATCTCCCCTTTGCCGCACGAGGGGCTGCGCTGCTTGAGCAGGGCGGCCGTGCAGCCGAAGCGCTGCGCAATGGCGAGCGTCTGCTGCGCGCCGCGGGTGTAGGCGTCCGTGACGTCGGCGCCGGTGCGCGCAACGACGCGGCTGCCCAGCCGCTCGGACGGGGCGCGCGGCGTCGGCAGGCCGCCGAGCTGCTCCGGGCAGGCGGGCACGAGTGTATGCCGGGCCATCAGTTCGCGCAAAACGCTGTCAGGAAGGCCCTTGGACGCGCCGTCATACCGGCAGGCGACGCCGAGCAGGCAGGCACTGACGAGAACGGTCATCGCGCGCCCCGCTTTCCGCGGCTCCACGTGAAGCCGAAGATCATGCCGAGCACGCCGCCTGCGATGTGCGTGAGCTGGGCGAGGCCGGCCGTGCCGGTGACAGCCTGAAAGATCTCGCTGCCGAGGTAGAGGATGAGCACGAGGATGAGCGTGAGCGGGATCGTGCCGGTGCGCATGCCGGCGAACGACGCGAGCACGATGAGCATGAACACGACGCCGGACGCGCCCATGAGCGCGCTGTTCGGGAAGAAGAACCACAGCACCAGCCCCGTGACGAGCGCCGTGAGCGCGATGGCGAGCAGGATGCGCTTGCCGCCGAAGCGCTCCTCCGCCGTCGGGCCGACGACGAGCAGCATGACGATGTTGCTGCAGTAGGCGGCAAAATCCGGGTGGCCGAGCACGTGCAGGAAAAAGCGCGGATAGGTCAGCCAGTCCGTCAGCGGCGAGCGGTAGACGCAAAAGAGGTTCTGCGTCGTCCAGCCGTCGGTGAGCTTGCCGAGGCCGAGCGCGAGCAGGCTCAGCAGCGCGAACGTGAGGATGACGGGCGAATTATACAGGATCGTGATGGAGCGTTTCTTCATAAGTACCTCTCAAAACCAAACACGCGCAGGTCGTCCGGGACCGGCGCGGTGATGTGCAGGAGCTGCCCGGTGACGGGCTGCGTGAGATCGGCCGCGGCCGAATGCAGCGCGGGGCGCGCGAGCAGCGACGCATCGCCGCCGTAGCGCGCATCGCCGAGCAGCGGATGGCCGAGCGCGGCGAAGTGGACGCGGATCTGGTGCGTGCGGCCGGTGCGCGGCGTGACACGCAGGAGCGTGTACCCGTCCCGCTCGGCGAGCACGGTGTAGTCCGTGACGGACGGCTGGCCGTCCGGTGATATGGCGCGGCGGGTCGTGCCGTCGTCCGCGCGGGCGATGGGCAGGTCGATCGTGCCGCTTACCGGCAGACCAACACCGCAGGCGACGGCGAGATACGTGCGCCGGAAGCCGTCGGTGTGCAGCACGCGGCGCAGCCGGTCGTGCACATAGCCGCTGCGGGCGACGAGCATGACGCCGGACGTGCCGCGGTCGAGCCGGTTGACGGGGTGAAAAACGGCGTCCGGGCCGAGATAGGCGGCCAGCGCGTTGGCGACCGTGGGGTCGCCGCGGTCGTACCCGCCGTGCACGGCCATGCCGGCGGGTTTATTGAGCGCGAGCAGGTCGGCGTCTTCATACAAAATGTCCAGCGGCACGGCCACGGGCGTGAAGCGGCCGCCGGAGCGCTTGTCGTCGATGCGCACGGTGAGGGTGTCCCCCGCCGCGACGCGGTCGATGGTGCGGGCGTGCGCGCCGTTGAGGCAGATGCCGTCCGGCACGGTCTTGACGCGGGCGATCGCCCCGTCGGCCATGCGCAGTTCACGCCGGAGCAGGCTCCTGACCGTGCGGCCTGCCTGCTCCGGCGTGACGGTGAGCGTCAGCCGGCGCATTCCTGCGCGGCCAGCGCGGCGGCGTATGCGGCGCGGGTGCGGCTGTCAAAGCAGACCATGCGCACGCGCGTGATCTCGGGATGGTCGGCGAGGTAGGCCGTGATCTCGCGCACGGCGATCTGCGCCGCCTGATCCAGCGGGAAATGGTAGATACCCGTGCTGATGGACGGGAAATCGACCGTATGGCAGCCGTTCTCGCTCGCAAGGCGCAGGCAGTTGCGGTAGCAGTTGGCCAGCAGCTCGGGCTCGCCGTGCTGCCCGTCGCGCCAGCGCGGGCCGGGCGTGTGGATAACGTGGCGCGCCGGCAGGCGGTAGCCGCGGGTGATCTTCGCCTCGCCGGTGCGGCAGCCGTTGAGGCCGCGGCACTCGTTGAGCAGGCCGGTGCCGGCGGCCATGTGGATGGCGCCATCCACCCCGCCGCCGCCGAGCAGCGAGCAGTTGGCGGCGTTGACAATGGCGTCGACATCCGACTTCGTGATGTCGCCCTGAATAATTTCCAAACGGTTCATGCGTTGACCTCCCTGTCGTTGATGGTGACGGTGATGTGATCGTCCTGCGCGTCGATGCCGATGTCTCCGGCGGCCTTGCGCCGGGCGACGATGGCGGAAGCGATGGCGTCCTCCACGTCGCGCTGGATGGTGCGGCGCAGGTTGCGCGCACCGTAGGTCTCGCTGTAGCCCTTACGGACGAGGTAGTCGATGACGGCGGGCGTCCAGTGCAGGGTCATGCCGCGCTCGGCCATGGCGGCGCGCACTTCGTCGAGCATGAGGGCGGCGATGGCGCGGAAGTTTTCCTCCGTGAGGTGGTTGAAGTAGACGATCTCGTCGATGCGGTTGAGAAACTCCGGACGCAGGAACTCATTGAGGGCGCGCTGCGCGCGCTCGCGGCTCTGATCGTCCGTGCTCAGGCCGAAGCCGAGCGCGCCGGTGCGCGTGTTGCTGCCGGCGTTCGTGGTCATGATGATGACCGTGTTTTCAAAATTCACGGTGCGGCCCTGCGCGTCCGTGATGCGGCCGTCGTCGAGGATCTGCAGCAGCAGGTTCATGACGTCCGGGTGCGCCTTTTCGATCTCGTCGAAGAGGACGACGGAGTACGGGCGGCGGCGGATCTTCTCCGTGAGCTGGCCGGCCTCGTCATATCCGACGTAGCCCGGGGGCGAGCCGATCATGCGCGAGACGGAAAACTTCTCCATATACTCCGACATATCCAGCCGGATGAGCGACTCGGGCGCGTGGAAGAGCTCGTCGGCGAGGCGCTTGACCAGCTCCGTCTTGCCGACGCCGGTGCCGCCGACGAACAGAAAGCTCACGGGCTTGCGCTTGGCCTGCAGGCCGACGCGGTTGCGCCGGATGGCAGCGCAGACGGTGTCGATGGCCTGATCCTGGCCGACGATGTGCGCGCGCAGCCGGTCGCCGAGACCGGCGAGCTGCTCGAACTCATCGGCGCGGATGCTCGCGGCCGGGATCTTCGTCCAGAGCTCGATGATGCGCGCGAGGTTATCCGCCGTGAGCTCCGGGCGGCCCTTGGCGCGCAGGGCGTCGAGCTCGGTCTGCAGCTGCATCTCGCGGCTGCGCAGCTCGGCGATGCGCTCGTAGCGGCGGTCGAGCTCCTGCTCGTCATACTCGTCGCCGGTCTTCGGCGGCGCGGAGGCCAGCAGCTCGCGCTCGCGCGCGTAGTCACCGATCTCCTTTTCGACCTCGTCCGCGCGGATGAGGTCGGGGTTTTTCAGGTTCACGTCCGAGCAGGCCTCGTCGATGAGGTCGATGGCCTTGTCGGGCAGGAAGCGGTCGGTGATATAGCGCTCGCTGAGCACGACAGCGAGGCGGCACATGTCGTCCGGGATGACGACGCCGTGGAAGTCCTCGTAATAGCGGCGCACGCCCTTGAGGATCTCGACGCTGTCGTCGATGCTCGGCTCGGCCACCGTGACGGGCTGGAAGCGGCGCTCGAGGGCCGCGTCTTTTTCAATGTGCTTGCGGTACTCGGCGAACGTCGTCGCGCCGATGACCTGGATCTCGCCGCGCGAGAGCGCCGGCTTGAGGATGTTGGCAGCGTTCATGCTGCCCTCGGCGTCGCCCGCGCCGACGATGTTGTGCACCTCGTCGATGACGAGGATGATGTTGCCGACGCGGCGGATCTCCTCGATGAGGCCCTTCATGCGGCTCTCGAACTGGCCGCGAAACTGCGTGCCCGCCACGAGCGCCGTGAGGTCGAGCAGGTAGACCTGCTTGTCGCGCAGCTTATAGGGCACGTTGCCCTCCGCGATGCGCTGGGCGAGGCCCTCGGCGATGGCCGTCTTGCCGACGCCGGGCTCACCGATGAGGCAGGGGTTATTCTTCTGGCGGCGGTTGAGGATCTGGATGACGCGCTCGAGCTCCTCGGCGCGGCCGACCATGGCGTCGAGCTTGCCGTCGCGCGCGCGCTGCGTGAGGTCGATGCAGTAATTATTCAGGAACTTGAGCTTGCGCGGGGCAGCGCCGCGCTTATCGGCCGCGCTACCGTCGGCGTGCGGCGGCTCGGACGCGGCGGCGGCAGCGTCCTGCGCCGGGGGCGGGTTCTGGTTGAAGAGGCGGTTGAGAAACGGGAAGGTCGCGGTCTTGCCGTCGTCCTCGTCGGTGTCGGCATCGGAAGCGTCGGCATCCGCATCGGCCGCACCGTCGCCGCCGAGCATGCCCATGCTGCCGAGCATTTCCGCCACGTCGCCGGTGAGATTGTCGAGATCGGCGTCCGAGATGCCGAGCTTTTCCATCATCTCATCGACGGGCTTGATGTGCAGCTCGCGCGCGCAGCGCAGGCACAGGCCCTCATTGTGGGACTCTCCGTTTTCGATTCGTGTGATAAAGATCACCGCTACGTTTTTCTTGCAGCGGGAGCAGAGTGTAGGCTGCATAGACTGGTTCTCCTGTTCGATAGATTCCGTACGCGCCGGTCACACGCCCACGCCGAGCGTGAGCACGTCGATGGCCTGCAGCGCTTTTGCCAGGGCGGTGTGCGCGAGCGTGTCGCGGCCGATGACGGGCCCGGCAAACTGCAATGCCCAGCACAGCAGGATGCCGAAGCACACGCCGTTGACCGCACCGAAGGCGGCGCCGCCAATGTCGTTGAGTTTCTCCCGGTTCGGGAGCTGAAAGGCCAGGTTCGGCAGGTTGCCGATCGCGGCCAGAATGAGCAGAATGAGCAAAAAGCCGACGGACGTGACGAGCACATAGCACAGCCGCGCGCAGTAGACCTGCGTCATGGCGGCTCGCAGCGTGATGTCCTGCTCGTCGCGCATGGCGAGCGCGGCGCTGGCCATGCGCCGCGCCGGCCGGCCGGTGACGCCGGCGGCGGCAAAGCACTGCTCGGCGTATTCCTGCGCGGTGTCGGGGTGCGCGGCGACCCAGTCCTCGCCCGAGAGGCCGGCGTCGTTATCCGGCAGCTCCGTGGCGACCACGTCGAGCTGGCCCTCAAAGTACCCGCCGGCAAACGGCTCCGCCACCGGCAGGAGCCGGTCGGAAAACAGGCCCGCGAGCAGCGCCGCGCCGTAGAGCGCGACGACGATGGCGGCCAGCTGCGCGGCACTGAGGATCAGCCCGCGGCGGTAGCCGCTCCAAACGGCGGCCAGAAAAATGGCGGCAAGCACCACTGTCAATACGATCTTCATGGGTGTATCCCTGTTCTTTCTCTCTAGACTGCGGGGGTCAGAAGGCGAGCACCTCGGCGCTCGAGCCGCTCAGAAGCAGCGCCGCGCCCCGGCGCAGCAGCACCGAGCGGCGGACGCCGAGCAGGTTCTGCTCGACGGACTTGATCTCATCGAGCTGCTGGTTATAGAGCGTGAGCCGGTCGCTGTACTGCACGAGCACCTGCTTGCCGTTAACCGACAGGCTCGTGACGGCGCCGGTGGTCTCGCACTTACCGAGTTCGTTGCCGGAGGCATTGACCGTGACGAGCTGCTCGGCGCTGCCGGAGCGGTAGCGGCTGAGCGCGAGGGTGACAAAGCCGTCGCCCTCGGCGGCGTAGTCATACAGATACAGGTCGCCGAAGGGGTACTCGGCGGTGAGCCTGGCGGCATCGTCAAAGAAGGCCAGGCGCGTCTGCGACACGCAGCAGACCTTGCCGCCGCGCCAGAAGAGGTCGGCAAAGAGCTCGTCGGCGCACGCGGCGCTGCCGCGCTCGTCTTCGCTCGTGAGCGCGAACGTGTGCACGACACTGCCGGAATCCTGCAGGCAGAGCGCGGCGAGATACTTCCCGTCCGGGCTCACGGCGGCGCGCACAAGGTAGCCCGTGCCGGAATACCAGACATAGACGGCCTTGCCGGAGGTGTCATACACCGTGACGGCGCCCTTATAGCCCGCGGCGTCCGAGCAGACGGCGAGATAGCCGCTGTCGCTCAGGTCGGCGCTGATGATCTCGCCGGCGGGCTCGATATCGGTCTTATTGCCCTTGAAGTCCGCCACGCACAGCGTCGTGCCGCCGATGTCATAGGCGCACACGCGCTCGCCGCCGACGGAGATGCCCGGCTGCGAGAGCGTGAAGATCTCGTGCAGGACGGTCTTGCCGTTTTCATCGAGCAGCTGCAGGCCGCTCGAGGACACGACCGCGAGGCGGCTGTCCACCGTGCGGAAGGTGCGGCTGGCGCTGGAGTCGAACGTGTAGGGCGCGCTGTCGTCCAGATAGTCGCTCGCCGAGCCGGGCCGGTCGCGCAGCAGCAGATACAAAAACAGCAGCACGGCCAGCACGCACACCGCCACGATGACGGTCTGCCGCAGCCTGGGATTGTGTTTTGGGTGGTCGTTCATAGACATTCCTCCCCTATCCGCCGGGCGGACGCGGCGTCAGGCCTGATTCATCATATCGCCGACGGCGCCGTCGTACCACACGCGGTTGAGATACAGCCCCTGCGGGGGCATGGTCGGCCCTGTGAGCCGCCGGTCGCGCGTGGCCAGCAGCGCCGGGATGGCCTCCGGCTCGATCTTGCCGTAGGACGCATAGACCATGGTGCCGACGATGGCGCGCACCATATTATACAGGAAGCCGTCGGCGCAGACGGCGATGGAGATGAGCGGGCCGTCGCGCTCGGCGCGGCACCAGTGCACCGTGCGCACGGTCGTGCGCGTCTCGGTGCCGACGGAGCGCACGGCGGCAAAGTCGTGCGTGCCCTCAAAGGCGCGGCCGGCGCGCGCGAGGCGCGCAAAATCCAGCGGCTGCGGATAAAAGCAGACGCGGTGCTCCAAAAACGCATCGCGGATGCGGGAATTGTAGATCTGATAGACGTATTCTTTCTGGATGCACGAGCCGATGGCGTTGAAGTCCTCCGGCGCGGCAACGGCGTCGACCACGGCAATGTCCGCCGGGAGGCGGGCATTGACCGCGAGGGGCACGCGGTCGATCGGGATCGTGCAGTCGGTGCGGAAATTGGCGCAGTAGCGCTTAGCGTGCACGCCCGCGTCCGTGCGGCCGCAGCCGACGACCTTGATCGGCTCGCCGCAGACCTTCGTGAGCGCGCGCTCGAGGGTCTCGGCGACGGTGACGTCCGTCTTCTGCACCTGCCAGCCGTGATAGGCCGTGCCGTCATACTGCAGGCGCAGGGCGATGTTGCGTCTCACAGGCCGAACCTCGCCAGCACGATCACGCCGGCAAGCACGAGCGCGCTCCAGACCATGGCAAGCGTGTCGCGCGTGCACCAGGTGAGCTGCTTCATGCGCGTGCGGCCCTCGTCGCCGTGATAGCAGCGGCACTCCATGGCCACGGCCAGCTCGTCCGCGCGGCGGAATGCCGACACGAACAGCGGCACGAGCAGCGGCAGCAGCGCCCGGGCGCGCTGAAAGAGGTTGCCGGTCTCAAAATCGGCGCCGCGCGCTTTCTGCGCGGACATGATCTTGTCGGTCTCCTCGATGAGCGTGGGGATGAAGCGCAGGGCCATGGACATCATCATGCTCATCTCGTGCACGGGCACTTTGAGCTTCTTGAGCGGGCCGAAGAGGATCTCCATCGCGTCGGTGAGCGCGATGGGCGACGTGGTATACGTCAGCAGGAACGTGCCGGCGATGAGCATCGTGATGCGCAGGACCATGAACACGGCGCGCACGAGGCCCTCGTAGGTGATGGTGATCTTCCAGACGGACACGAGCGCGCGCCCGGGCGTGAAGAAGATATTGAGCACGGCCGTGAGCGCGATGATGATCCACAGCGGCTTGAGCCCGCGGAGGATGACTTTCAGCGGGATGCGCGAGAGCGCGATGCACACGCCCGTGACGATGAGCATGACGGCGTAGGACACGTAGCTTTGGGCCGTGAACAGCGCCGCGATATAGACGATGGTCAGCAGGAGCTTGCAGCGCGGGTCGAGCCGGTGCACGATGCTGCTGCCGGGGAAAAACTGGCCGAGGGTGACGTCCTTCAGCATACGCCCGCCTCCTTCCCGACGGCGAGCAGCGCGTCCGTAAGCTGCTCGAGCGTATAGATCGACGGTGGGAGCGCAACGCCCCGGTCGCGCAGCGCCTGCGCGATGCGCGCACTCTGCGGCACGTCAAGGCCGATATCCAGCAGCTCCTGCGTGTGGGCAAAGACCTCCGCCGGCGCGCCGTCAAAGGCGACGTGCCCGGCGTGAAAGACGATGAGCCGGTCGGCGATGCGCGCGGCGTCGTCCATGCTGTGCGTGACGAGCAGGACGGCCGAGCCGGTCTCGCGCCGGTAGGCGGCGATGTTTTCAAGCACGCCGCGGCAGCCCGCGGGGTCAAGGCCGGCCGTGGGCTCATCGAGGATGAGCACCTGGGGGCGCATGGCGATCACGCCGGCGATGGCGATGCGGCGCTTCTGCCCGCCGGAGAGCTCGAGCGGCGAGCGCTCGAAGAGCGACTCGTCCACACCGGCAAAGCGCGCGGCCTCGCGCACGCGCGCATCGACCTCCTCCGTGGAGAGCCTGGCATTTTTCGGGCCGAAGGCAATGTCCTGATACACCGTCTCCTCAAAGAGCTGGTGCTCGGGATACTGAAAGACGAGGCCGACCTGAAAGCGCACGTCGCGCGTGGCGGCCTTGCTGCGGTGGATGTCCTCCCCGTCGAAGAGCACGGTGCCGGACGTGGGCGCGAGCAGGCCGTTGAGGTGCTGGATGAACGTGCTCTTGCCGGAGCCCGTGTGGCCGATGATGCCCACGAACTGCCCGGCGGGGATGGCGAGATCAATATCGTCGATGGCGACTTTTTCAAAAGGCGTTCCGGCGCTGTAGACGTGCCGGAGATGATCCGCCCGGATGATTGGCGTCATAATTTCGTTTCCTTTATCTATCGGTGAAGATCGGTGGTTACGGTTTCAGCGCGGCAGCGACGGCGTCCGCACAGTCGGACACCGTGAGCGCGTCGAGCGGCACGTCCATGCCGTGCGCGCGCAGCGCGTGCAGCAGCCGGACGGTGACGGGCGCGGTGAGGCCCTCCCGTTTCAGCAGCTCGACCTGCGAGAAGACCTGCTTCGGCGCACCGTCGGCAACGACGGCGCCGTTCGAGAGCACGATGACGCGGTCCGCGCCGATGCACTCTTCCATATGGTGCGTGATGAGCACGACCGTGATGCCCTGCTCGCGGCAGAGCTTCGTGGCCGTGTCGATGACCTCGCGCCGGCCGGCCGGATCGAGCATGGCCGTCGGCTCGTCGAGCACGATGCACTTGGGCTGCATGGCGATGACACCCGCGATGGCCACGCGCTGCTTTTGCCCGCCGGAGAGCAGGTGCGGCGCGTGCAGGCGAAAATCATACATGCCGACCTGCTTGAGCGCGGCATCCACCCGCGCGCGTATTTCCTGCGGCGGGACGCCGAGGTTCTCGGGCGCGAAGGCCACGTCGTCCTCGACGACGTTGGCGACGATCTGGTTATCGGGGTTCTGAAAGACCATGCCCACCGTGGCGCGCACGGACAGGAGATTGTTCTCGTCGGACGTGTCCATGCCGTCGACGTACACCTTGCCGCCGGTCGGCAGCAGGATGGCGTTGAAGTGCTTGGCGAGCGTGCTCTTGCCGGAGCCGTTGTGCCCCAGCACGGCCACGAACGAGCCGCGCGCGATCTCGAGCGAGAGGTCACCGAGCGTGGGCCGCTCCTCGCCGGGGTAGGTAAAGGTCAGATGTTCGGTTCGTAAGATCGGTTCCATGGTGTTCCTTTCCGCTCAGCGCTCCCAGCGGCAGGCCGCCCCGCACGGCAGCACAAGACCGGACGCCGCGACCGGCAGGCCCAGCTCCTGCGATTCACTGCGGCCGCCGAAGCGCCGGGTGAAAATGCTCTCCGAGAGATACGTGAGCACCGACGGGCTCAGACCCGTGGTGTAGGAATTGATGATGACAAAGAGCGGATCGTCCGACAGCACGCCGGACACCAGCTCCACAAACGGCCAGAGGTTCGTCTCGAGCTTCCAGACCTCGCCGCCGGGGCCGCGGCCGTAGCTCGGCGGGTCCATGATGACGGCGTCATAGCGGCGGCCGCGGCGGATCTCCCGCTCGACGAACTTGCCGCAGTCGTCCACGATCCAGCGGATGGGCCGGTCGGCCACGCCGGAGGCGGCGGCGTTTTCCTTGCCCCAGGCGACCATGCCCCTGGCAGCGTCCACGTGGCACACGCTCGCCCCGGCGGACGCGCACGCGACCGTGGCCGCGCCCGTGTAGCCGAAGAGGTTGAGCACCGAGACCGGGCGGCCGGCTGCGCGGATCTTCGCCATGGCGTAGTCCCAGTTGGCGGCCTGCTCGGGGAAGATGCCCGTGTGCTTGAAGTTCATGGGCTTGACGCGGAACGTCAGGTCCCGGTAGCGGATGTCCCAGCTCGGCGGGAGGGTGCGCTTGTCCCAGCTGCCGCCGCCGGTGTGGCTGCGGCTGTAGCGCCCGTCGGCCGTGCGCCAGCGGGGGTCGGTGCGCGGCGTGTCCCAGATGGCCTGGGGGTCCGGGCGCACGAGGGTATATTTGCCCCAGCGCTCGAGCTTTTCACCGCGTGAACAGTCGAGCACCGCAAAGTCCTGCCAAGAATCCGAAATCCACATAGCTGCTCCTCTTGTCCGGCGGAGAGAACCGTGCAGTTCCAGTGTGCGCCGGAATGGTGATACTTAGACAGTGTATTATAACATCAAGTGCCGCAATGGTCAATGTGTCCGGGCCGTCCGGAGGGCCGGAATTGTAAACAAATGATAAAGAATCGCCCGCCGGTGCTCCGGTGGGCGATTCTGGGTGGGGCTCGTTTGCGCGCGGGCGCGCTCAGCGGCGGCCGCTGCCGACGTGGTCGCGGTCGAATTCATGCAGCGTCTCGCGCATCTGCGCGCGGCGGCGGGCCTCCTCGGCCTCCATCTGCGCGCGGCGGCGGCGACGGCGCTCGGCCTCGATCTGCTTGCGGCGGCGCGCCAGCCACAGCACATAGCCGATGACGGCCAGCACGACGAGCAGCAGCACGACGAGCACAATGGGATTCGTGAAAAAGGCGCGCAGGTGGCCGCCGATGTACGCCCCCTTCGACACGGCGACATCGACTGCCGCGACAAGCTTGACCGTGCCGTAGACCGTGCCGTCATACGACACCGTGAGCTCGCCGACCTCGTCCCCCGCCTTGACGGGGGCTTCGAGCGGTTTGCCGTCGCGCTCGGAATAGAGCGTGACCTGCTGCTCAAACTGCGGCGCGCCGCCCGCATCGGCCGACGGCAGCACGGCCGAGATGCTCTGCGCCGGGCGGACGGTCACGCTGTCACTGTCGCGCCCATAGCGCACGGGCACTTCGCAGATGAGGTCGCTCGCGCTGACGATATCGCGCCAGCCGTAGTTGGCAAACACCCAGCGGTAGGCCGAGAGCGTGTCGGAAAAGCTGCCGAAATCGGTCGTGCCGTTGGCGCGGGTCGTGCCCTTGCCGCCGAGCACGACGCACAGCAGGCGCACGCCGTCCTTCTCCGCCGTGGAGATGAGGCAGTAGCCCGCGGCATCGGTGTGGCCGGTCTTGACGCCCTTGGCGTATTCGTAATAATAGCCGCGGTACATCGGGGACTCGGGATTGATGAGGCCGTTCGTGTTCGAGAGCGTGCGCTCGTCGGACAGGTTCGTGGACGGGACGGTGTGCTTGACCGTGTTGCAGATCGTGGCGAAGAGCTCATGGCTGAGCGCTTCTTTCGTGATGCGGTAGAGGTCGTGCGCCGTGGTGTAATGGTCGTCGTTCGGCAGGCCGTGGGGGTTGGCAAAGTGCGTGCCCGTGCAGCCGAGGGCCTGCGCACGCTCGTTCATGCGCTGCACGAACGCCGAGATGCTGCCGCAGACATACTCCGCGACGACGTTGCACGCCTCGTTGGCCGAGGAGATCATGGCGCAGTAGAGAAAGTCCTCAAACGTCATGGTCTCACCGACCTTGATGTCGGCATTGCTCGCGCCCTCGACCATGTCGGCATTGCAGTCGTCATAGGCGGTGACGGTGTCGCTCAAGTTCACGTCGCCGCGCTCGACCGCCTCGACCGCGAGCAGGAGCGTCATGATCTTCGTCAGGCTCGCGGGGTAGGCTTTGGCGTCGATGTTGCGGGTATAGTAATACTGGCCGCTGTCCTCGTCGGCGAGCAGGACGCAGTTGGCCTGCAGCTTTTCATCGAGCGCGGACTTGACCGCGTCGCTGCCGAAAACATACGACCCCTCCTGCGCCTGGACAGTGCTCTGGGGCACGCCGTCGGACGAGACGTTTGCGGTGCTCTGGGGGGTATCGGCCGAATTGTCTGCGGTGTTTTTCGCGGCGGCGGCCGGGAAAGCCGCCGTCAGCAGCAGGCAGACGATGAGCAGCAGCGGCAAAATGCGATATTTTTTCATATCTTTCTCCATAGAACTATGATATAATGGAATATCCGGCCGGAGACGGCGCTGCCGCGCGGCCGGGACAAATGGCAGTGTCTTGCCCCATTATAATAATTCCGGCGGCGAAAAGCAAATCATTTCCGCGAAAAGACGCAAACGGAGGGACCGCGATGAAAATACTGGTTGTGGACGACGAAAAAACCATCGTCAAGGGCATCAAATTCAACCTCAAAAACGAGGGCTATCAGGTGGACGTGTGCTATGACGGCGAGACCGCCGTGGACATGGCGCGCCGCGGCGAGTACGCCGTGATCCTGCTCGACCTCATGATGCCGAAGCTCGACGGGCTCGGCGCATGCCAGCAGATCCGGCAGTTTTCCACCGTGCCGATCATCATGCTCACGGCCCGCAGCGAGGACGCAGACAAGCTCATCGGCTTTGAATCCGGCGCGGACGACTATATCACGAAGCCGTTTAACATCCTCGAGCTCAAGGCGCGCATCCGCGCGCTCATTCGCCGCTCGAGCATGGCCCCCGCCGCCCCGGCCGAGCCGGACGGCGGCAAGCTCGTGCGCGGCCACATCGAGATCGACCCCGAGCGCCGCAGCGCCCGCCGCTTCGGCCAGAACGTGGAGCTGACGCTCAAGGAGTTCGACCTCATCGAGCTGCTCATGCGCAACCCCGGCAAGGTCTACTCGCGCGAGCAGCTGCTCGACCTCGTGTGGGGCTACGACTATCAGGGCGACATCCGCACCGTGGACGTGCACATCCGCCGCCTGCGCGAGAAGCTCGAGCGCAACCCCGCCGCACCCGAATACATCATCACCAAGTGGGGCGTGGGCTACTACTTCGCCGAGGCCTGACGGATGAAGCAGCATCCGTTTCGCCTCCGGCTGCCGCACAGGCTGGTATCGAGCGTGCAGTTTCGCTTCGCCGTGACGTTCACGATCCTCGTGGCGATCCTGCTCACGCTCATGAACACCTACCCCACGCGCGCCTCGCGCGACATCGTATTCACCGAAAAGCAGAGCGCGCTGACAAACCGCGCCGCCGTCGTGTCGTCCTCCCTGTCGCTGCTCGACAATCTCACGCCGGACAACACCCGGCAGGTGCTCGCCCTGCTCGACCTGCGCGACCTGACGCGCATCATCGTGACCGACAGCGAGGGGCTGGCCGTGTATGACTCCGCGAGCGAAAACAACATCCGCGGCAAATACGTGCTCTACCCCGAGCTCGTGCGCGCGCTCGACGGACAGGCCGTGTTCTACTCGCACTACACGACCGGCGCGTTTCTCAGCCGCGCGGCCATGCCCGTCATGAACAGCGGCCGGACCGTCGGCGCCGTGTACGTTTGCGAGAGCGACAGCGAGCGCGCCGCGCTCATCGGCAGCATCCAGCGCCGGCTCGCCACGATCACGATCGGCATCGGCGCGGCCGCGCTCGTGGTGCTGTGGTTTTCCATCAAGATGCTCACGCGGCGCATCACGCAGCTGGCCGACGGCGTGCGCACCGTGCAGCGCGGCGACTACAGCTTCCGCCTGACGCTCTCGGGGCACGACGAGCTGACCGAGCTCGGGCAGGAATTCAACAACCTCACCGAACGGCTCGAGACGACCGAGGCCCAGCGCCGCCGGTTCGTCTCCGACGCATCGCACGAGCTCAAGACGCCGCTGGCGTCCATCCGCCTGCTGTCGGACAGCATCTCCCAGAGCGCGGACATGGACAGCACGACGATGCGCGAGTTCGTGGCCGACATCGGCAGCGAGGCCGAGCGCCTGCAGCGCACGACCGAGAAGCTGCTCGACCTGTCGCGGCGCGACGACGGCGTGCAGCCGGACGTGACGATCGTCGACCTGCAGCAGGCCGTGCACGGGACGCTGCACCTGCTGCGCCCGCTGGCCGACCGGAGCAGCGTGACGATCACGTGCCTCATGAGCGAGGGCGTGACCGTGCGCGCGTCCGAGGACGACATTTACCACATCGTCTTTAACCTCGTCGAAAACGCCATCAAGTACAATCTTCCGGGCGGGGACGTGACCGTGCGTGTCGAGACGCGCGGCGAGCAGAGCATCCTGTCCGTGGCCGACACCGGCATCGGCATCCCCGAGGCCGACCGGCCGAACATCTTCAACCGCTTTTACCGCGTGGACAAGGCCCGCTCGCGCGAGCACGGCGGCAGCGGTCTCGGCCTGTCGATCGTGCACGACGCGGCCGCGCTCTACGGCGGCGTCGTGACCGTGGACGGCGTGGAACCGCACGGCACGTGCTTTACCGTGACGTTCCCGCGCGCGGCAGCGAGCGGCGCGCCGGAGACGCAAAAGGAGGTGCCGGAGACATGAAGCGCTGGCTTCCCCTGCTGCTGACCCTCGCGCTCGCGCTCGGCTGCGCGGGCTGCGCCAGGCGGCAGACCGTGACGGTATACCGCATCGCAAAAGAGGGCGCTGCCCTCCTGCAGACGGAGACGATCACCGTGCCCGACGGCACGGATCCGGTGCAGGTGATGATCGACGCACTCGGCGCGGCGCCCGGCGACAGCACGTGCTTCAACCCCGTGCGCGGGTGGCTGACGCTCGGCGGCTACCGCATCGACGATGCGGGCACGCTCTGGCTGACGGTGACAAGCTCCGACACGGCGAGCGGCATCGTGCGCACGCAGGCGCTGGCCTGTCTGGTGCTGTCCGGCACGGCGCTCGACGGCGTGTCGGCCGTCGGACTGGAAGACACGGACGGCGACGCACTGTACGCCCCGCTGACCGCAAATGACCTCGCCCTGACCGACCCGGCCACGGACGCACAATCCTGAACGCAGACCCATTCCCACGGAGGTGTATTTTTCATGCTCAACAACATTGCCCGCATCCAGCGCGCGCTGACACAGGCGCACCTGGACGCCATCCTGCTCACCGACGAAAACGACCGCCGGTTCGCCACCGGCTTCCCGTCCTCGGACGGCGCCGTGATCGTGACGGTGCACCAGGCATTTTTCATCACCGACGCCCGCTACATCGAGGCCGCGCGCGCCGCGCTGACCGGCATCGCCCAGGTGCTGCTGTGCTCGCGCGAGGCGCCGATGCGCACGCTCGTGCAGGGCATCCTGCGCGAGGCGAACGTGCAGATCCTCGGCGGCGAGGAGCAGACAACGAGCTATGCCGAGTTCACAGCCTATGAGCAGCTCTTCGGCCTGAAGCTGCAGCCGGCGCAGAACCTGATCCGCAGCCTGCGCGCGGCCAAGCAGCCGGAGGAGCTGGCGATGATGTATCAGGCGCAGCAGATCACGGACGAGACGTTCGCGCAGATCTGCACCGTCATCCGCCCCGGCATGACCGAGCGCGAGATCGCGGCCGAGCTCATCTACCGCATGCTGCGTCTCGGCGCAGAGGGCACGAGCTTTGACCCCATCGTGCTCACCGGCCCGGACACGAGCATGCCCCACGGCGTGCCCGGCGACCGGCGCGTGGCCGCGGGCGACTTTGTAACGATGGACTTTGGCTGCCGCAAAAACGGCTACTGCTCGGACATGACGCGCACCGTCGCCGTCGGCATGCCGAGCGACGAGATGCGCAGCGTGTACCAGATCGTGCTCAATGCGCAGCTGGCCGGCATCGCCGCGGCGAAGGCCGGCGTGACCGGTGAGCGCGTGGATGCCGCCGCACGCAAGGTCATCAGCGACGCGGGCTACGGGGACTACTTCGGTCACAGCTTCGGCCACAGTCTGGGGCTCGACATTCACGAGCACCCCATTGCCGCCCCCGGCGTGCACGCGAAGCTGCCGGAGCACACCGTCATCTCCGCCGAGCCGGGCATCTATCTGCCCGGAAAATTCGGCGTGCGCATCGAGGACGTGATGCATCTGACGGCCGACGGCGCGGAAATTCTCACCCGAAGCCCAAAAAATCTCATCATTCTGTAAATACCCGCTTGTCAAACCACGCAAAATCGTGTAAACTATATAAGATTCGTGTAAACTATATAAAATTTTTGATTCTGATCATTCTTGAGGAGGATTCCTATATGATTACTGCAGGCGATTTCCGCAACGGCGTTACTTTCGAAATGGACGGCCAGGTCATGCAGGTCGTCGAGTTCCAGCACGTTAAGCCCGGCAAGGGCGCGGCTTTCGTGCGCACCAAGATGAAAAACGTCATCACCGGCGCCGTGACCGAGACGTCCTTCAACCCCACCGCCAAGTTCGAGAGCGCCACCATCGACCGCAAGACGATGGAGTACAGCTATAACGACGGCAACCTTTACTACTTCATGGATCCCGAGACCTACGAGCTCATTCCCATCGACGAGAGCGCGCTCGGCAGCAACTTCCGCTTCGTGAAGGAGAACATGGAGTGCGTCATCAGCTCCTACAAGGGCAAGGTGTTCCTGGTCGAGCCGCCCACGTTCGTCGAGCTCGAAGTGACCGACACCGATCCGGGCTTCGCCGGCAACACGGCCACCAACGCCACCAAGCCCGCCACCCTCGAGACCGGCGCTGAGATCAAGGTGCCGCTGTTCATCAACCCCGGCGACCGCATCCGCGTCGACACCCGCGTGGGCGAGTATCTCGAGCGCGCGAAGGGCTGAGAAACAACAAGATAGGAAAAAGACGCTGCCGCGGCAGCGTCTTTTTTGTTTGCGGGTGCGGGCGGAGCGCAGTGCATGGGCGGCAGCGCCGGAAGAAACCGCGGCCCTTCCACGGCATCCGTCGCGGCGTACCGCCGCGCCACCTTCTCCTCAGGAAGAAGGCATCGCCTTGCGGCGATGCGTGATCTCATCCGAGGCGGGCCTTGCCCCCTCGGGCTCCCCTGCTGCGCAAACACATACGAAATCATGCACCATTTCCCCGCAAGGAGAAGGCTTCGCCTTGCGGCGATGCGTGATCTCATCCGAGGCGGGCCTTGCCCCCTCGGGCTCCCCTGCTGCGCAAACACATATAAAATCATGCACTATTTCCCCGCAAGGAGCAAGGAGAAGGCTTGAAAAGAACCAGCGCGCCGGGCAAAGCCGGCGCGCTGGTCATTTTTTCTTTCGCATCCGCGTTATTCGGCGCTTTCCGTCTCCGGGGTCTCGGTCTGCGCTGCGGCGGCGTTGGCCGCGTTGACGTCATAATCCAGATCCTTGATGAAGCAGCGGCGGCGCTTGTGCTGCTCTTTCTCGAGCCGCTTCCACTGCGCGAGGATGTGGTCATTGAGCTCGAGCATCGGGCCGGTCTCGGCAAAGTGCACGCCGTGGCGGTTGCAGCTCTGACAGACATGATCCATCATGACGGCATTGATGCCCTCGGTCTGCAGATCAGGCCGCACGGCCGTGAGCAGCATGATGAGCGTGTCGCTGTGGTGCAGGTCGTTGAGCACGCCCGCCCAGCCGAACGGGAACAGGCGGCCGTCGGAGTGCTTGAGCGCGACCGAGGGGTCAAGCGCCGTGACGCCGAAGGCCACGAGCTGATCCTGCTCGTCAACCACGAAGCAGACAAAGTCCGGGTCTACGAGCGGGATGAACTTGTTGGCATAGCGCTCAATCTGCTCGTCCGAGAGCTCCACGACACCGTAGAGCGGCGCATAGGCCGCGTTGACCAGCTCAAAGACCTGGCGGACAAACGGGCCGTACTCGCTCTTGTGGTGCACGGTGGCCACGTGCAGGTGCTTGCGCTTGAGGATGAACTCCGAGAGCTTGTGCAGGCGCTCGGCCTCCGCGCCGCCCGGTTCGGGCACGGTGATGCGGTACTCGATCCAGTCAACATCCTTGCGGTAGCCGAGTCGGGTGAGGTGCTCGAGATAATACGGCGCGTTGTAGTTGGTGAAAAACAGGCTTCGGCGGTCAAAGCCCTCGACGAGCATACCCTCGCGGTCCATGTCCGTGAAGCCGAGCGGGCCGTGCACCTGGTCGCAGCCCTTTTCGCGCGCCCAGCGCTCGACCGTGCCGAACAGCGCCGCCGAAACCTCGGAATCATCCACGAAGTCCACCTGGCTGAAGCGCATGCGGTGCGTGCCGAACTTGTCATTGGCCTTGTGGCTGAGGATCGCGCCGATGCGGCCGACGATCTCTCCGTCGCGCCGGGCCAGCCAGCAGCGCGCCTCGCAATAATCAAACGCGGGGTTTTTGCCCGGCGTCCAGTCCGAGAGGTCATCGCCGTAGAACGAGGGAATGTAGTTCGGATTATCGGCATAGAGCCGATTGGGATACTGCATAAACTGGCGCAGCTCGTGCTTGGTCGTGACCTCGGTCACGACGACCGGGCTGTGCTTTTCAAACTTCTGCATGAGAATATGCTCCTTACAGCAACAATGACCAGTGGGATCTGGTCTGGCGATAGTATAGCGCGCATTTCGCCGGATTTCAACCTCTGCGTGCGTGGTTATTCACCCAATCGGTACGGTTCGACACAAAAAATCCCCCGGAGCGATGCTCCGGGGGACCATTTTTCCTGTTTCTGCTTACAGGAGCTCGGGATACCATTTGTCGATCGCGTCAACGATCGCGGCAGCCTTGCCCTCCTTGCAGATCTCCAGAATGTCGGATGCGAGGCCGAGGCCCCAGTGGACGAATGCATTTGCGTTCATGCTGCTTTACCCCTTTCTTGATGTTCCGCCGCCGCACACACTTCGGCGCCGGACAGATTGGCGGCAATACCGGTTACAGGTTTATTTTACCGGATCCGCACCGGATGTCAAGCGGACAAACAGCGCCATGTGCGCAATTTTCCTTACCGCTTTCTTAGCGCGTTCCTGACAGGTTTTCGCGGCTTTTCCCGCCGCGCGGCTTGCACTGCGCACCGGAATCGGCTATAATGAGCGTTGCGTCTGGTTTGTGTCAAAAAAGGCGCGACCATCGTGAGGGGGGAACAGCATATGCAATGCCGCGAATGCCATGCGGAGCTGCCGCAGGGCGCGCGCCGCTGCCCGCAGTGCGGGCGGCCGGTCCTGCACGAAAAGATCTGGAACAACAAACGGCTGCGTGCGCTGCTCATCGGCATCACCATCGTGCTCATCGCCGTCGGCGCGGGATTCGCCGTCGTCGCCTCGCAGGACGCGGCCGTGAACAGCCGCGTCAAGGACGCGATCTGCAACTTCCAGTTTGACACCGCCGAGACCCTGCGCGGCGACGTCAAGCTCTTTCCCGCCGGGGACAATAGCCTGCGCACGGAGATTATCCGAACCGGCCGGCTCTATCAGGCCGGGCAGTACACGCAGGCGCTCATGTATCTCGACGACCTGCGCGAGACCTACACCGACGCAGGCCTTGCGGCCTACAGCGGCGTGCTCGACACCATAGAGGCCAAGAGCCTGCCGCAGATCTACGCCGCGGCCGCGGAGGCCTACAGCGCGCAGGATTACCAGACCGCGCTGGCAGACTACACCGTGCTCGCCGCGCGCAATTATTCCGACAGCGACAAGCGCCTGTTTCTCACCAACGCCCACCTGTGCGACAGCCTGGGCCAGCTTGCGCTGGCTGCCGGCATGACCAACGCGCAGGCCGCGCAGAAGCTTATGGAGCTTATCGGCTTTTCCGACACCAATCAGGTCATCATGCGCGACGACAGCTACGCGCAGGCGTTTTTGACCGGAAGCTGGAGCAGCGACGCGGGCGAGCTGACCGTTGCCGACGACGGCACGGTGACCTGCTCCCTGCCCGGCCTGAGCGGGAAGGAATGCACCCTGCGCGACAACGCCATCTACGCCGGAACGGGCGAAGACGCCGTGGCGTTTTACCGCTTTTCCGTGCTCAGCGACCGCATGATGATCGCCGACGCCGTCGGCGACGGCCGTGCTTACACCATGTTCCGGCAATAAACACCGCACATTTTCTGCCCCGCAGCGCCCATGGGCGCTGCGGGGCATTTTTTTGCCGGGCCTGAACAGGCGGATTGAAATTGCTCCTTGCTATTTCCATTTTTCATACGTATAATAAAATTGGTTGTATCTGAACTTGCAGACCGACAAAAATGGGAGGAGAAAGAACATGAAAAAGCGCATCATCAGCCTGCTGCTGTGTCTGGTGCTGACCGTGTCGCTCGTGCCGGCCGCCGCCGCGGCGGACACGGGGGACGCCAGGACCGTCACAGTACGCTACGCTTCCGGTCACGGGATCGACACCCACGACTATGAAGCGGCCTTTACGTACAGCGACGATCTGTTCACCCGGAGCGGCTACACGTACCGCAAGGATCTCGCGCTGATGTCTATGGGCCTCGCGTTCGCGGCCTATACGAGCAAGGACTCCGAAAAGACGGACAACTACGCCACCGGCAACCGCAACTTTGTGTCCATGGCCGAGCAGTGCGGCTTTGAGAATATCCAGTCGAACAAATGGATGTTCCAGCCCGCCGAGGCCGACTCCATCGGCATCAGCTGCGCCAGCAAGACCATCCGCGACAACGGCGGCAGCTACACGCTCATCGCCGTCGGCGTGCGCGGCAACAACTACCACGCCGAGTGGGGCGGCAACGCCCGGCTCGATGCTGCGGGCGAGCACAAGGGCTTCGCCCTCGGCCGCGACCAGGTGCTCGACTACCTGCGCGGCTACATTGCCGACACCGGCATCTCCGGCCGGGTGAAGATCTGGATCGCGGGCTACAGCCGCGGCGCGGCCGTGTCCAACATGGTCGGCGGCGCGCTCGACAACGGCTACAGCCTCGGCGCGGGCGTCAGCCTCAGCCCGCACGACCTGTACTGCTACTGCTATGAGCCACCCATGGGCGCGATGAAAGAGCAGGTGCAGGGCCGCGTGTATGACAACATCCAGAATCTCGTCAATGAAAACGACCTCGTGACCTACGTCGCATTCGACAACTGGGACTTCGCCCGCTACGGCGTCGACCGCGTCGTGCCGACCAAGGGCGACGACAACTACCTCACCTACAAGGCCGCCATGCTCAGGGAATTCGTGAAGATCCCGAACAACGGCGGCATCTACTGGCCCGACTACTTCCAGGCCTGGGGCATTGACCCGAAGGACATCACGAGCGGCGATCTGGGCAAGATCTTCAAGGTCAATATGACGCAGAAGGAATTCTACGCCGACCTCTGCGAGGCGATCACGACGTGCCTCGCCTCCTCACGCGAAGACTATGCGGAGAACATGCAGGACTTCCTTGTGGCCCTGCTGGCGGATATTTTCGGTGCGGCCGATAAGGACACCTCCGGCGTGGCCGAGGACTTCGCCAAAAAGGTGCAGGACAACTGGAAGAAGCTCTTCTACTCGCTGACCATCCCCGGCATGATCAAAAACGGCACGGCCGCCAAGCTCCTGACCGGCTATCTGGTCGAGGCGCTGCAGGAAAACGGCGTTCTGACCTACGACCTTGCGGGCATCGAGGCCGCGATGGGTATGCTCGCGCCGCGCCTGTCGAAAATGGCGCTCAAATACCCCGGCACGACGATGACGCTGCTGGCAAACCTGCTCGTGATCGGGCTGGCCCACTGCGGCGAGCCGGGCCTCGCCTGGCTGCGCAGCCTGCCGGACGACTACATGACCAGCAAGCAGACCGTAAGCTACACGGGCCTGTTTGACGACGTGGCTGCGGACGCATGGTATGCCCCCGCCGTGGACTACGTCAAGTACGGCCGGATCATGAACGGCATGGGCAGCAACCGCTTCCAGCCCAACACACAGATGACGCGCGCCATGTTCGCGCAGGTGCTCTACGCGCTCGAGGGCGCGCCGTCCGTGCGCGGCCTGAGCTGCCCGTTTACCGACGCGGGCGGCAGCTGGTACACTGACGCCGTCATCTGGGCGTACAACGCTGGCGTGGTCGCCGGCGTGTCCCCGACGCGGTTTGCGCCGAACGAAGCGCTGACCCGCGAGCAGATGGTGACCATGCTCTACGGCTACGCCGGCCGCGAGCAGGCGCTCAGCGGCCCGGACGGCGCGCTCGCGGGCTATCAGGATCAGGCGCGCGTGTCAACATGGGCGCGTGAGGCCATGGCCTGGGCCGTGGGCACAGGCGTGATCGCCGGCACGTCCGCGACCACCCTCGCACCGCGGAAGACCGGCACACGCGCCGAAGTTGCGACCGTGCTGATGCGGTTTTGCGAGCAGTGATCCTGCAATCGAAAAAAACACCCGGATCTCTCACGAGATCCGGGTGTTTTTATGCGGTTTACTGGCCGTTGGCCGCCGCCGCTTTCGCGCTGCGGCAGTTGGCGCGCAGCACCGGCATGAGCGCCGTGAGCGCAATGTCCAGCTTGCGGGAATAGTCCCCTTCCATGCCGTTGTTGATCCAGTCGATGAGCATGCCGAACATCATGTCCGTGTACATGCGGATGATCGCCTCGAGATCCTCGGGCGCGATGTCCATGTTCTGCGCGTAGCGTGTGATGACCTGGCGGGCATAGTAATCGCTCGTCTCCCACGTGAAGCGCTCGAGCTCTTCCTTGCCGTAGCCGTGGTAGATGTTCAGGATGGCCTGCCGGTCGTTCGAGAGGTTCGCCGCCAGCGTCAGAAAGCCCTCGCGCATGGTCTCGAAGTTGCCGTTCGTGTCCAGAAACTGCTGCACGCGCAGCTCAAACACGTACTGCGTGAGCACGTAAACATCCGTGAAATAATAGTAGAACGTCTTGCGGCTGCAGCCAACGGCGTCCGTGATCATCTTGACCGTGATGCGGTCGATCGTGTAGTCGTTGAGCAGGTGCATATATGCATCCGCGAGCGCCGTGCGCGTCCGGTTCTGCTTCATGAAGTGTGCCTCCGTTCCTGCGCCGGGCAAACACCGGCGCTGTTTTTTCTGGCCCTATAGTAACCCACATGTCACCATAATTCATTGGTCATTATTGCAATGATGTAACATTTTTGCACACTTTGCGAAACGATTCTACCCGTTTGTCCGGATTTTTCAGGAATCCAGCTCTCCCTGCAGGCGGCAGGTGCGCATCATGAACAGGGCAAGCTGCGCGCGGTTGGCGCCGGTATTCGGGCTGAGCTCCGTGCTGCTCGTGCCGTAGAGGATGCCCATGGAGACCGCCCACGTCGTGGCGGAATACGCCCAGTCGGGCACGGTGTTCCAGTCCGTATAGCCGCCGATCGGGCGCGGGCGGACGCCCTTTTCCGGGCCGTAGGCGCGGTAGAGCATCGTGACCAGCTGCGCGCGCGTGAGGCGGGCATCCGGCGCAAAGTGCGTGTCGTCCGTGCCGAGCACGACCTCGTTGGCATAGGCCCAGCGCACGGCGGCAGTATACCAGGTGTCGTCCGAAACGTCCACAAACGGCGCCTCCGGCAGTTCGGACACGTCCGGCTCGCCGGCCATCCGATAGAGGATCGACACGAGCATGGCGCGCGTCGTCTGCCCCATGGGGTCGAACTGGTTCTTGCCGACGCCGTTCATAAGGCCGAAGAGCACGCAATAGTCAATGCCCTCGTGCATCCAGCTGCTCGCTGCCGGCATATCGTCAAACACGCCGCCGGCACAGTATTCGTCACCGACGCAGGGATCCGGGATCTTGGCCGTTTCCGTCTTGCCGCAGTCGACGCAGGTGCGCTCCATGTTCACGGCGCCGTCGTCCGTCTCGATGGCCGTCCAGGCGCTCCAGTGGTGCACCGGATAGTAGTACTGCACCGCCTCCGTGATGCGCTCGCTGCCCTTGAAATAATGCACGGTGCTGCCGTTCGTGAGCGTCATGGAATAGATCGACTTCACGGCCGGATCGAGCACGCGGTACTCCGTGGCCGAGTCCTGGCCGATGATCATGACATAGTGGCCGTTGGCCGAGTAGCCGTTGAGGTGGATGATCGGTGGGCTGTAGCTGCCCTCGCCACCGACGTAGCGCGCGATGGCCTCGGCGAGCGAGACCTTGCTGTACGTCGCGCCGCTGAAGGCGACGTCATCCGGCGTGGTGGCAAAGGGTGCGCCGTAGTGGCCGCAGCTGCGCCAGTAATCGCCGAGCGCGCCGGGCGTGGCGTCCAGGCCGAGGTACGACAGCGCCATGGAGATGCACGCCGTGAAGCACTCGTGGTTGGCATAGTTCCCATAGCTGCCCCAGTAATCCGAGCAGAACAGATCGCTGTAGGCCGGCACCTGGCAGACGTAGCGGACCGTGCCCGTCTTCACGTCGGCGTTTTTCGCATATTCCACGCTCGCATAGGGCGCGGCATCGACCCGGTCGGCCGCCGCAGCACCCACCGTCAGGCAGGGCAGCAGCCCCGCCAGCAGGCACAGCGTCAGCGCCAGACTGAGGATTCGTTTCTTCATAGATGACTCCTTATGTTCCGGTATTTTGCCTGGTTGTTGACATAACGCATACACACAATTGCTTATCTTACACCAACTGTTACGGAATTGCAACCTTTTTTGCTTTCTATGCCAACTTTCGTGGGGCGCGGCGGGCAAATTGCGCCCGGTTTTGGCGCGGAAAGTGGGGACGCAGAGATTTCGACAGGATCCGCAAATGACGTTATGTAAACCTCCGAGGCGGAGAATCCGGTCGTGATCACGCGGACGTGCGCGGACGGTGCGGAATATTTTTCGTGACATACATAATATTTCGCTTGACAGATATGCAAATGCATAATAAAATGGAAATAGAAGGGGCCGCTTCCGACACTGTGCGGCCAAGCGCAACCGATCTCCGACGCGAAGCCGGGCAAATGCGCGGCTTCCACAGCCAAAGCTGCCGCTTCGGCGGGGAAAATGCCGCCGAAGCGGCGGAGGCGCAGTGTTATGTAAACCGTAAGGAGGTGAGGGACCGCCGGAATGAAAAAACGGAAACGATCCGTGGCCGGGCGCGGCCCGGGGCATGGCATGGATTGAACTGCACCAGTCGCTGCCGCAGCACCGCAAGCTGCTGGCCCTGCGCGACGCGCTGGGGCTGCGCACGCCGGCGGCACTCGGGCACATGTGCCTGCTGTGGCTGTGGGCGCTGGACAATGCGCCGGACGGCGACCTATCCGCCCTGCCGGCAAGGCAGCTGGCGGAGATCTGCCAGTTCAGCGAGCGCCGGGCCGGCGACCTCGCGGTGGCGCTGCGCACGTCCGGGTTTGTAGACGCGGACTGGCGGCTGCACGACTGGGGCGACTACACCGGCCGCCTGATCGACCAGCGGGCGGCCAGCCGCGAGCGGCAGCGGCGGCGGCGCGCACGGCTGCGCGCGGCGGCCATGGAAGAAAACAAGGAGGATGGTACATGAAAAAGCAGACGAACACCGACCTGCGGCGAAAGCTGCGCGAGCAGCGCGCGGCGTATGAGGAGCTGCTGGGCCTGTCGGGCGCGATTTTGGCTGCGCTGTGCGTGCGCTGCGGCGACGGCGCGACGCTGCGGCTGCCGAAGCAGGCCGTGCACGACGCGCTGGAGACCTACGAATTCGCGGCGGCTGCCGACGGCGAGGACTACGTGCTCTCGTACCGGGAGCGCGCGACATGATCGACCTCGAGGACGAGAAGGAGCGCATTCTCGAGCAGCTGGCGGCCATGGTGGCCGATGCGTCCGTAAAGCCGGAGCTGCGGCTCAAGGCGGCGGGCATGGTGCTCGGCCACGAGCGGGGCAAGGCCGCGCCCGCGAAGGACGAGGGCGCGGCCGAGCCGGAGGTGCTGCGCTTCGAGGGCGCGCTCGAGCAGTGGAGCCGGTAGTGAGGAGGCGCGATGGCACGCAAAAACGAACCCTATATTTATAAGGTACTGCGGCGCGAGACGCCGAACCCGCGGCAGCAGGCGTTCTTCCGCGCGGAGGCGGCCAACATCGCCTACGGCGGGGCGCGCGGCGGCGGCAAGAGCTGGGCCATGCGGCGCAAGCTCGTGCTGCTGGCGATGCGCTATCCGGGGCTGAAGCTGCTGCTGCTGCGCCGGACGCTGCCGGAGCTGCGCGCCAACCACATCCTGCCGCTGCAGCGGGAGCTGGCGGGCTATGCTGCGTGGAGCGGCGCGGAGCGCGCGTTCCGGTTCCCGAACGGGTCGCGGCTCGTGATGGGCTACTGCGACAGCGACAGCGACTGCGCCCAGTATCAGGGGCAGGAGTACGAGGTGATCGGCTTCGAGGAGGCGACGAACTTCGAGCCCGACTGGCTGACGTTCATCGCCACCTGCCTGCGCACGACGCGCACGGACTTCGCCCCGCGCATCTACTACACGTGCAACCCCGGCGGGCCGGGCCACGCCTACATCAAGCGCCTGTTCATCGACCGCGCGTTTCACGACGGCGAAGACCCGGCGGACTATGTGTTCATCCCGGCGAAGGTCTACGACAACCAGGTGCTCATGCAGCGCGACCCCGGCTATCTCAAGCGGCTGGAGGCGCTGCCGCCCGCGCGGCGGCGCGCGCACCTTGAGGGAGACTGGAACGTGTACGAGGGGCAGGTATTCGCCGAGTGGCGCGACGACCCCGCGCACTACGCCGACGGGAAGTGGACGCACGTGATCGAGCCGTTCGATATCCCGAACACGTGGCGGGTGTACCGCAGCTTCGACTTCGGGTACGCCAAGCCGTTTTCCGTGGGCTGGTGGGCGGTGGACTTCGACGGGCGGCTGTACCGCATCCTCGAGCTCTACGGCTGCGTGCCCGGCGAGCCGGACACCGGCGTGCGCTGGACGCCGGAGCAGATCTTCGAGCAGATCCGCACCACGGAGGCCACGCACCCCTATCTGCGCGGCCGGGACATCCGCGGCGTGGCCGACCCCGCAATCTGGGACGCATCGCGCGGCGACAGCATCGCCGACATTGCCGACCGGTACGGCGTGTACTTCGAGCCGGGCGACCACAAGCGCCTGCCCGGCTGGATGCAGGTGCACTATCGGCTGGCGTTCGACGCTGCCGGGCTGCCAATGCTGTATGTCTTCCGCAACTGCCGGGACACGCGGCGCACGCTGCCGCTGCTGCGCTACGACGCACACGCGCCCGAGGACGTGGACACGCGGCAGGAGGACCACATCGCCGACGAGATCCGGTATCTGTGCCAGTCCGACCCCATCGCGCCGCGGCCCGTGGTACAACGGACGCCGAAAGTGTTCGACCCGCTGAGCAGCGATTAGTTATGTAAACATAAAAAGACTGCGACGGCAGTCTCTTTTTCTCGCAAAATACGAAAAGTTATGTAAACCATTTCGCCGGAAACGGCAGCAAAGGAGAGCCTATGACAAACGAGAAAACGAACCCCATGCCCTATCGCGCGGCGGATGCGGCAGCGATGCTGGCGGCGGCAGAGGCGGCAGAGGCGGCCGGGCTGGACATGGCCGCGCCCGTGATCACGCCGGACGACGTGGCGCGCGGCACGGAGCTTCTGCGCCGGTACAAGGACGGCAAGCGCGCGCTCGAGGCGCGCATCATCGCCGACGAGCAGTGGTACCGCCTGCGGCACTGGCAGTATCTGCGCGACCGCCGGCGCGAGCAGGGGGCCGACGTGGTGGAACCGACGAGCGCGTGGCTGTTCAACGCCATTGTCTCGAAGCACGCCGACGCGATGGACAGCTTCCCGGAGGCGGTGATCCTGCCGCGCAGCGAGCAGGATGAACCGGACGCGAAGGCGCTGTCGGCCATCGTGCCGGCCGTGCTGGAAAAGACGCACTTTGAGCAGGTGTGGTCCGATGCGTGGTGGTACAAGCTCAAGCACGGGTGCGCGGCCTACGGCGTGTTCTGGGACAGCGCCGGGAGCAACGGCCTCGGCGACGTGGCCGTGCGCCAGCTCGACCTGCTGAACCTGTTCTGGGAGCCGGGCATCACGGACATTCAGGCCAGCCGCAACCTCTTCGTGTGCGCGCTCATGGACAACGACGACATTTCCGCCGCCTGGCCCGACGCGCGGCCCGGCAGCTGCGGCGTGGAGCTGGCGCAGTACCTGTACGACGACGCGGTGGACACGTCCAGCAAGAGCATCGTCGTCGACTGGTACTACAAAAAGCCGCTGCCCGGCGGCGGCACGGCGCTGCACCTGATCAAATTCACCGGGCGCGACCTGCTCTACGCGAGCGAGAACGACCCCGCCATGGCCGGCGGCTTCTACCCGCACGGGCAGTACCCGGTCGTGTTCGACGTGCTCTACCCCGAGGCCGGAACGCCGTGCGGCTTCGGCATGATTGCCGTGAGCAAAGACCCGCAGCAGTACATCGACCGCCTGAGCGGCAACCTGCTGGAGATGAGCATGAAGGCGTCCACCCCGCGCTTCTGGGTCAAGAAGGGCTGCGGCGTGAACGCGCAGGAATTTCTCGACTGGTCGAAGCCGCTCGTCGAGGTCGAGGGCAGCATCGACGACGAGCGGCTGCGCCAGATCAGCCTCTACAACCTCGACGGCCAGTGGGTGAACATGTTGCAGCTAAAGATCGACGAGCTCAAGGAGACGAGCAACAGCCGCGACGTGACGCAGGGCAGCGTGTCCGGCGGCGTAACGGCGGCGAGCGCCATCGCGGCGCTGCAGGAGGCCGGCAGCAAGTCCAGCCGCGACACGCTGCGCGCGAGCTACCGCGCGTTCGAGCGCGTGGTCGAGCTCGTGATCGAGCTCATCCGCGCGTACTACACCGAGACGCGGCCGTTTCGCGTGGCGGCGCCGGGCGCGCAGGGCTACGCATTCTGCACGTACTCCAACGCCGGGCTGCAGGCCAGGACCGTGGGCATGGATGCCGACGGCATGGCGCTGCTGCGCGCGCCGGCATTCGACGTGTCGGTGCACGCGCAGAAGGAGAGCCCGTACGCGACCGCGTCGCAAAACGAGCTGGCACGGCAGCTGTATCAGCTGGGCGTGTTTAACCCCGCGTTCGCGCAGCAGGCCGTGCCGATGCTGGAGATGATGCAGTTTCCGGGGCGCGACAAGGTGCTTGAGGCCGTGCGCAGCAGCATCGTGCCGCCGCAGCCGGAGACGCCGGACGCGGGCACGGACACGTCCGCCGACCCGCTGCTGCGGGCGCAGGCGGAGAAAAACCGCGTCATCACAGCAAGCGCCCGCTGAGGGCAGAAGGGAGCACAGAGTATGAACGAGCAAAACATCCCCACCGCGCCGGAGCAGAGCGCACCCGCGGCCCCGGAAACGGCCGCGCCGCGTGCGCCGGCCGAGGAGGCCGTGACCGTCGGCGCGCTGCGCGGGGCGATCGAGCGCAAGGCCCAGCAGCGGGCGCGCCGCGCGGCCGAGGAATCCGCCGCGCGCTGGTCGCGCGAGGCGGACGAGCTGGCGGCGCAGTGCCCGGACTTTGACCTGGGCGCGGCGCTGAGCGATGCACAGTTTTGCGCGCTGCTGCGCGCCGGTGTGGACGTGCGCACGGCGTGGTTCGCGCTGCACGCGCAGGCGCTGCTGGAGGCGGCCTGCGTGCGCGCAGGCCGCAGCGCCGAACAGCGCGTGGCCGAGCACATCCGCGCCCGCGGCCTGCGCCCGGCCGAAAACGGCCTGGGCGGCGGCGGGGCCGGCATCGTGGTGCGGCCGGACGTGTCGCGCATGAGCCGCGCCGACCGCGCGGCGCTCGCCGCGCGCGCGGAGCGCGGCGAGCGCGTGAAGCTGAGCCTGTGACCCGCTTCGCGTACATCCGCCGGGGCGGGCGGTGCGTGCTGCGCGCGGACGGCCACGCGGACTTCTGCCCGGGCAGAGACATCGTGTGCGCCGGGGCGTCGGCGCTCGTGTGCGCGCTGGCAGGCGCGCTCGATGCGCTGGGCGCGCAGGGCGTGCAGCGCACGCTCTGCGCCGGGCACGCAGCCATCGCAGCGAACGACCGGGCCGATGTGCGCGCGGCGTTTACCGTGGCCGTGACGGGCCTGCGGCAGCTCGCCGCGGCCTACCCCGGCCACGTTGCGGAGGACACCGGCCGCGTCCCCGCGCAGGAGACAAAACCCAACGGCAGCGCAGCGGCCGGGCGCTGCCCCGGCGCTGTCCCCGGAAGCGGACAGCAGAGAAAAAAGGAGACATGAGTATGGAAAACATCCGCATGGACCTGCGCCTGTTTGACGCAAACACGCAGGTGACCACCCAGCAGAGCCTGACCGAGGAGATGAAGACGTTCTACTCGGACTACCTCATCGACGCGGCCGAGCCCGAGCTCGTGCACGACCAGTTCGCGCAGAAGCACCCCATCCCCGCAAACGGCGGCAAGACGATCCAGTTCCGCCGCTTCGCCCCGCTCGGCAAGGCGCTGACCGCCCTGACCGAGGGCGTGACCCCCGACGGCCAGAGCCTGAGCATGACCACCGTCGAGGCGGCCGTGCGCCAGTACGGCGGCTACATCCAGATGAGCGACCTGCTGCTGCTGACCGCCATCGACAACAACCTCACCATGGCCACGAAGCTGCTCGGCGCGCAGGCCGGCCGCACGCTCGACACGATCACCCGCGAGGTGCTCGTCGGCGGCGACAACGTGCAGTATGCCGACGAGTCCGTGTCCGCGCGCTACCTGCTGCAGGGCGGCAACGCCAGCGCCGCCGACAACAACTACCTGACCGTCGACTGCATCCGCCGCGCCGTGCGCGCGCTCAAAAATGCCAACTGCCGCCGCATCGACGGCGCGTTCCCGGTCATCATCCACCCCGACGTGGCCTATGACCTCATGAACGACCCGAAGTGGCTCGCCCCCCACCAGTACGTCGACACCGAGCACATGTACGAGGGCGAGATCGGCAAGATCGAGGGCTGCCGCTTCGTCGAGAGCACGGAGGCAAAGATCTTCCACGCGGCCGATCTTGCCGGCGACAGCCGCACCCTGCTCACGGCCGGCGCGGTGAGCGGCAAGACCACCTTCCCGTTCGACGGCGGCACGGTCCAGGCCGGCGCACTCGTCGGCCGCCAGGTACTCATCGGCAATGCGTGCGTGACCGTCACGGCCAACACCGCAAGCTCCATGACCGTCGACGCCGCCGTCACGGCCGAGGACAACGCCATCATCTACCCCGGCGAGGCCGGCGCGCAGGGCCGCGACGTGTACGTCACGCTCGTGCTCGGCGCCGACGGCTACGGCACGACCGAGATCACCGGCGGCGGTCTGGAGCACATCGTCAAGCAGCTCGGCTCTGCCGGCACGGGCGACCCGCTCAACCAGCGCGCAAGCGTCGGCTGGAAGGCCACGAAGGTCGCCGTGCGTCTCGACGACAGCGCCATCCGCCGCATCGAGACCTGCAGCACCTACACCGAGTAAAGAAATCCACCCCATGCCTCCCGCCCGCGCGGCGGGAGGCGCACCTACAACAAGGAGGAAACAACTATGGCAACCAGAAAAAAGACCGACCGCGCCGCCGCTGAGGCCTGGCTGAGCGAACCCGTGACCGTGCGTCTGTTCCGCGACAATGGCAGCTACAAGGAGGACAAGGTCGTGACCGTCAACGGCGAGACCGTGCGCATCCCGCGCGGCGAGGACGTGATCATCCCGCGCCGCTTCGCGCTCGTGCTCGCCCAGGGTGAGGCGCAGGACGCGCGCACCGGCGCGCTCATCGAGCGCGAGACCGCCCGCTTTGCCGCCGAGAGCGGTGCGCTGGGGCTCTGACCATGGCGACGCTTCAGCAGGCGCTCACGCGCATCGACACGATCTGCCCCAACGCATGGGACGACGCGGCAAAGCTGCTGTGGCTCAACGAATGCGAGAGCATGATCCAGACGCGCATCCTCGGCACTGCGCCCGAGGCGTGCATCACCTATGACGCGGACACCGCGCGCAGCACCGTGCTGCTCGTGCCCGCGCCGTTCGACCGGCTGTACGTGTACTACGTCATCGCCATGTGCGACTACGCCGCGCACGAGACGGCGCACTACGCCGACAGCATGATGCTCTTTAACGCGGCGCTCGACGAGTACGCCAAGTGGTATCAGCGCACGAACGGTACCGCGGCCGCGACCCCCGGCGCGGCGGCGCAGATCGCCGCCAACAGCGCCGCCCGGCACATGCACGAAAACAAGGGCGTGCTCGACGGCATCACGGCCGCGCGGGCCGCCGCGTGGGACGCGAAGGTCTCCCCCGCCGCGCTCGGCCCGGCCGTGAACACGGCGCTGCAGGCGGCAAAGGACTCCGGTGCGTTCCGCGGGGGCAAGGGCGATCCGGGCGAAAAAGGCGAACCCGGCGCACCCGGCAAGACCCCTGTCAGAGGCACGGACTATTGGACGGCAGCTGATAAGCAGGAGATTGTCAACAGCGTCATAGCCGCCCTGCCTGATGGCACGGAGGTGAGCTACTGAGATGAAAAAGCTCTACGAAGAAACCGCCGTA